>Ga0102924_1004097_pt1 | contig 14903 bp, 15 predicted proteins | sample PaiPotPPM11metaG_FD_80116 | JGI IMG/M metagenome (GOLD analysis project Ga0102924, IMG submission 80116) | Iron sulfur acid spring bacterial and archeal communities from Banff, Canada, to study Microbial Dark Matter (Phase II) - Paint Pots PPM... ... | reverse complement strand
GGATTTTTTGGCGAAAACCCTTCTACCACGGATTCCGTCCCCTCCCACTTTTCAAAAACAATAAACCTCTGTTCTTCCGTCACTTGCCCAGGTTCGCAGAGAAAAAATCAGGAAGGTCCTGCTCCCGAGGAAATGCGCGATGCGAACTCGCGGATTCCGCGCGACCAAATTATTTTCCTGAAGCTATGCTTGCCGATTAGTTTTGCGGCATCACTCCTCGTCTTAAGTCCTAAGGCTCGTAGTACTACCGTACCGTTGACCCCGGAGGTTCCAAATCCTATTCTGACCACGTTGTGAAGTACCGGCCCCCTCTCAATAGGCGAAAGCTTGGCGAAGAGACGGGCTGGGTACCTGTGTACCTATACGGAACAGGTCCGTAACGCGAGCTACTTGACATCCCTGTAATAAGGGATAGAGTGCCTCCGGGTGTCTTCCATCCCCGGAGGCAAAATGTCCAAGAAACTCGTGGTAGTGCTGCTCGTCATGCTGGTATTAGTGGGAGCAATGGGCCTGAAGACGTTAGTTACGGCGCACGCAGACGGCTTGGTAATGATGGCCGCAGGCGGTGCGCCAGCACCACCGACGCCGTATAAGGCCGGAGGCGCACCGGCACCGCCAACGCCCTATCGGGCAGGCGGCGCTCCAGCACCACCGACGCCCTATTGAGAACCGCGCAGTGATCCGCAAAGGTTGATTTAAAATTTTTGCGGGGCGTGGATCGGGGGCGTAGATAGGCAGGAACGTGCCTGGTCCATTTGCATACATAATCTGGCTCGTCAACATCCTTTGCGAAATCGCCGTGGTGGTGTGCGCGTTCAGAAAAGAAACACTCCGCCGCTATTTCCTTCTAATTCTGTACATGGTAGGGCTTGTTGCCTCTGATATTGGCCGCTACAAGATCCTCGCCGAGTATGGCTTGTCTTCCAAGCAGTACCAATATTTCTATTATTACTCAGACTCAGTCGTCACGATCTTTCTTTTCTTCGCCCTGAGCACACTTTACTCCCACGTTTTCAGCGAGTTGAACGCCGAGAGCTACGTGAAAATGGGGACAGTGCTGCTGCTGGCCGGCACGGCCCTGTTCACCTACAGCGTGGTTGCACAGTCTTCCGCCAAGCTGGTTACTAATTTTGTTATCCAGCTCTCGCAAAACCTCTATTTCGTTGGTCTCGTCCTCACCTACGTTTTGTGGGGCGCCATCCTAAAGCTTCGTGAGACGCGCACTCGCCTCATACAGTTGGTACTTTCCCTAGGCGTTTATTTCAGTTTGATTGCGGCTAACTACGCGATTCGGAATTTGTATCCGTCGCTGAGCACTGTTTTCGTTCCCCTCGTCCAGGTATTTGCGACCTTCCTGCCCCTTGCCTGGGCCTACGCATTTTGGCGCTTGCCTGAAGAGGCCCGTCTGTCCCCAGCGCGCCTTGCGGTGATCCCCCGATGATGGCCGGAATCATACTCGCGTGCTCGGTGGTTTTCTTGCTGCAGTTCTTCGTGTCTTATTGCCGCTCCTTGATCGCAGCTTCGATCAAGCATCCTCTTTCTGCGGAAGTGCAGGACGTTACCGGGATTAGAAGCGCGGCGGCGGGTGAGGATTTTACCCGCGTTGTTCAGCTCCTGCAGCTCTGTCCGGACCGCCCAGAGGATCGCAGCGGGATTCAAGCCATCGGTGCCTACTTCAACCTCTTGGGCTTTGTACGCACCACCCTCGCCCGGATCGTTCCTTCCTTGCGCGCATGGACGGAGACGGAGCGCGGGCAATGTACCTATTTCGCCGCTGTGACTCTCGAACGCCGTATCGCCTTCAGCAGGGACATGTTTGCCCAGCAGTTGGAGTCGTAGAGACTCCCGCTTTCCGGCGCCTCCTCCCGGCGCCGGCCGCTGTCTCATTCGCCACATCCACTTCCGCTTCCTGGCTTGACTTTTTCACTCTCATGGTAATCTGACGTCGTTCCCTCCTCACCGGAGTGGAAGCGTCCGCAGCGCAAAAACGACCGGTGACAAAAACATGCTTGCAGTGTGGCGCCGTGCTTCCGTCGAGTGTACGCGTCTGTAATTTTTGTGACTCATCCATTGAGCCAGATCTATCTCCCCAAGCGGAGAACTCTGCTCAAAATTCACGGCAAAAACCTGACGTGAGAATCGGCCGGAATTACGCACTTGCTGGATCCCATGATTCGGATCCTGCCTGGCGTGGCGAGCTCGCGGATCGTCTTCAAGCCTATCGCGCCCGGCGGCGAAGGGTTGCGCCTAATCTCGCTCAATCAAAGCTCCCCTTCGAAGAGCCTGCCGCAGATCCGCCGGTTCACGCTTCGGTGGCTGTCGCTGAGGCTCCGTCGGTTGCGGAAGAAGATTTCTCCTTCACGATCGCGATCGGCCGAAACGCCGCGACGCGTGAAGAGTCGCGAATGGTTATCGATGTGTCGCTGCCTCCCGCCGCGGATCAGGTTCTCGAACAAACTCCTTCCGCAGTTGAGGCCTCGGAACACGACGGCTTATATCCAGTGGCCTCCATCGAGGAGCGCCGAATCGCCGGATTAATTGACGCCGGTTGCCTGCTCTTCGCTTATGGCGGGTTCCTCACGCTCTTTGGCTCGCTTGGCGGTCAATTTACCTTCAGTAAGTTAAGCGCGGCCGTGTGCGTCACCACATTCGTGATCGTGTACCTGCAATATTTCGCTCTCTTCACGGTTTTTGGCGGCACGACGCCCGGAATGATGCTGCGGGGCCTGCAAGTGGTCAGTTTCTCCGGCGAACCTCCCGCGCCCCGCCAGATGCTTTGGCGAAGCGTGGGTTATATGCTTTCCGCAGGCACTTTTTTCATGGGGTTTCTCTGGGCCATGTGGGACGAAGATGCCTTGACCTGGCACGACCGTTTGTCACGAACGTATCTCTGTCCAGCACCAACGTTCGCCGACATGGACGCCACGCACGTAGCGCATACCCGCTGACGTCTGCGCGTAACTCAGGATTTCTGGAAAATGCCCTCTATCGGAGACAGGTACGCGCGATGCGCACAATAGCATTGAGGCTCAGTTCCACATCCGCTTCCGTGGTCGCCCAGGAAGAGACGCTGACTCTCATTGCAGACTTCCCTTGCCACGTCGTCCCGGCGCACCAGCATGTGCCGTCCTCCTGAACGGCGCGAATCACTCTCTGCGTCTCCTCTGCCCTGCCAAATGAGACTAGCACTTGGTTGATGACGACGTCGTTCAGGACTTCGAAGCCTGCCTCGCGAAATCCGTCTGCGAATCGTTGTGCGTAGGAGCAAGTTCGCTCAATTAAGGAACAGAGACCTTTTCGCCCCATCGACTTCAGGGCCGCCCACAATTCCACACCGCGCGCCCTTCGTGACGCCTCTGGTGTGTGATACATCGGTTCGCGTCGTGCACCTGCCTCGAGGTAAGCCGCCGTCATCGTCATCGCGGCACGCAACGCGATTCCTTCTTTCACCAGCACGATGCCGCTGTCGTAATTGACGTTTGGCCATTTGTGCGCATCGGTGGCCCACGAATCGGCTTGCCCGAATCCTTCGGTCAGATGACGATACTTCGGAGAGACGGCGGCCCACAAACCGAAAGCTCCATCCACATGAACCCATGCTCCCTGCTCATGCGCCCGCGCGCAGATTTCCGCGGCCGGATCGAATGCCCCGGTGTTCACATTGCCGGCTTGGATGCAGAGAATCGTGCGATCACTGAGGCGCGGCAGTTTGTCTGCGCGCATTCGTCCCCGACTGTCTACTTCCACTCGCGTCAGACGCTTTTTCCCGAAGCCTGCAAGACTAAGCGCCTTGAGGAGAGACGTATGTACTTCGTCGCCGACCACGACATCGATGGGCGGCGCGCCGAACATCCCCTCATCCTCGACATTCCAGCCCATGCGGGCAAGAAGGGCATGACGTGCTGCCGCCAGCGCGGCAAAATTTGCCGTCGTTGCGCAAGTCACAAGTCCGCCTTCGCATTTCTCTGGCAGTCCAAGCGCCTCGCATACCCAGCCAAGGGCCACCTCCTCTAACTCTGCCGCAACCGGCGACATGACCTGCAATGCCGCATTTTGATCCCACGCGGCCGCTAGCCAACTCGCCGCGAGAGAAGCGGGCAGAGTTCCGCCAATGATGAAGCCAAAGTATCGGCCGCCCGTTGTTGCTACCGTCGCTGGAGAGCCAATTTCATCCAGCTTCTCGAGGACTTGCATTGGATCACTCGGCGAGGCAGGGAATCGTTCACGGAATTTTGTCAGGTTGTGAACGTCCTTTTCGGCAGGCGCGACTGGGCGTTCACCGATGCCCCCCACGTATTTCAGAGCTCTCGCCGCTGCTTCTCGAAGCACTTCATCTACAGTGCAAATTCCCTTGCGATCCGTTTGCATGAACATGCCGACCTTTCGACTCTGGCGCGCCCCCGTAAGGAATACTCCAGCCAATTTGGCGCGCCGGCGCCCAGCCTTAAGACTAAATGATTGAAAAGGGAAGGAAAGAGCCGAATTGTCTGCTACTTCTTGATGACGGCTTCGTCGGAAGCGATCTTGCCATCACGGATGAAGATAATGCGGTGTGCGTGCTGTGCGATATCGTGTTCATGCGTGACGAGAATAATCGTGTTTCCTTGGCGGTGGAGATTCTCGAACAGCGCCATGATCTCTTCGCCGGTTTTCGAATCGAGGTTGCCGGTCGGTTCGTCCGCCAGGACGATCGACGGCGAATTGACAAGGGCTCTGGCAATGGCCACGCGCTGTCTCTGGCCGCCCGAGAGTTCGTTCGGCTTGTGAGTCATGCGGTCCAGCAAATCCACGCGCTCCAGCGCCTTCTTTGCTTTTTCGATCCGTTCTTCTGCCGGCGTGCCGTTATAGATCAGCGGAAGCTCCACGTTGTGGAGCGCAGTAGCTCGAGGCAGTAGATTAAACGTTTGAAAAACGAAGCCAATCTCTTTATTCCGGATATAGGCCAGCTCGTCATCGTCCAAATCGCTCACCAGCCGTCCCGCAAGCCAGTATTTTCCCGCGCTGGGAGAATCCAAACATCCGATGAGGTTCATCAGCGTGGACTTTCCCGAACCGGAAGGCCCCATGATGGCCACGTACTCGCCTTTGCGGATTTGCAAGTCCACGCCACTGAGAGCGTGCACCTTCTCCGAGCCCATTTCATACACTTTCGTAAGGGCTTCCGTCTTGATTACGATACCGGAGCTGACCAAATCCTCGCGGTACGAATCCGGTGCTGCTGTCTCCACGGGCATTCGAATGTCCTCGTTTGTATTGCTGCGTCAGCTCTGCTGGTCGTCCACTTTCTTCGGCGCGGAGTTGTCCACTTTCACGCTCGCCTCGGGCTTCAGCGTTCTCAACGCTTTGTAGCTCCCAACAACGATCTCGTCGCCGACTTGCAAACCCCTGGTGACTTCGATGTTGGTTATTCCGGTGATTCCGGTTTCCACTGGACGGAAGAGAGCTTTCTTTCCGTTAACGACGAATACGCCCTGAATCTCATCCTTGTTCGGATCGCCGGGGGCGGCTGGCGGAGGAGCTGCCAGCGTCACTCCCGAACTTCCTTGGCCCTTCGCATTCTTGGCTGCTTCCTCGAGGTCCTTGCGTGTGCGCACCGCCAGTGCCTGAATCGGAATCGCGATTACACCCTTCTTTTCCGCGGTCTTGATTTTTGCCGTGGTCGAAAGTCCGGGCCGCAAATTGTCTGGCGGATGATCGAGTCTCACAACCACTTTGAAATCTTTGGCTTCCTGCGTGCCCGTCGTGGATTGCGTCGTGGCCAGGCCCGAGCTGCGTAACGTCGCTTGCGAACCAATCTCCGTTACCTTGCCCGTGAACACCTTCCCGGGCAGAGCGTCAATGGTCACGTCGGCATCTTGCCCCAGCTTCACGTTAATGATGTCGGTCTCGTCTACTTTAACTTCCGCAGTTACCACAGACATGTCCGATAGCGTCATTAAGAAGCTGCCATTGGTGTTCGTAATCCCCGGCACGACATAATCGCCTACGCGCTCTGGTAGGTAGCTCACGATTCCATTGATAGGCGATGTGTACGTGGTCTTCGACAATATATCCTTGGTCTTCACAAGCATCGACTTGTTCAGATTTACCTGCGAGCGCGTCTGATCTAGTTGCGCTTTCAGTGACACTACCCGCTCGCGAGCCGAATCCACCGTCGCTGCTGCGCCGTCGTACGTGGACTTCCGCTGATCGAAATCCTGCTTCGCGATCAATCCACTCTTGAAGAGTCCCTGCCCGCGCTGCCAATCGAGCTTGGCCTTTTCCATGTTTGCCTGCTGAGAAACCAGGTCTGCCTGTGCTGCTCTGTAACTCGCGTCGGCCGCTTGTACACCGTCTTCCGCGGAATGGATGGCAGCCGCTTGGGACTGCACGTCCGCGCTGGCCTGAACGTTTTCTTGGAGCAGCAGCCGATCGCCCTTCTTGATGTGGTCGCCTTCCTTTACGAGGATTGCGGTGATTCTGCCAAATCCCTGGGCTGTCACGTTCGTGTAGGTGGTTGGTTTGATTTCGCCAGAAGCCGTGACCAGCGAAACCAAATCGTCTTGCTTCGCCACCTTAGCGGTCTGAACCGTCACCACGCCTTTGTTTGCCTGATTGACGCTGAACATCACAATCCCTATCAGCACCGCGGCCACGATCGCCCCGATCATTACCTTTTTCCACGTCTTCATGTCATTCCTCTTTAATTCGCCCTGGAAGGGCCACTCCAACGTCCCCCGGGCAGCACGCCCCCTGCGGGGACACAATTCCGCTGATTTCTAGCCCGTCCTCTACATTACATACGCCCTTGTGGGTCGAAATGTTTCGCCAGAGGATGCCGCGCGGTAAACGGTTTGGCTTCCCAACCGGGCCATTTTGAGCCCGACCAACGGAGCAACTCGGCCCGACTTCAGCAAGCTAGGCCCGAATCTCCTCTATATTCTAGATTCAAAACCACCTAAATGGAAGAATTCCTCGGACCCCTTGCTGGATTCTCTCGCGACAACCCAACCTCTCCCTTAAGACGTATCCCTGCTCATTTTGTTACCGGTAGCTGGCATTCTTCGCAGCATTTTGGCCGTCTATCCGAATTAGTTTGATGCTATACTTTCGCTATTCGTCAGGTAGGCCTCTCTGAAGTCATTTCTGGAGAAGAACCTGCCCATAGACTGCGGAGAGGTGGCAGAGCGGCTGAATGCGGCGGTTTGCTAAACCGTTGTAGGGGCCAAAACTCCTACCGGGGGTTCGAATCCCCCCCTCTCCGCCAGATTTCCCCTAAGTGCTTCTAGCGGCAAGGCTTTCTGCATAGCGACCATCGCAGTTTTCGCCTCAATCGAAGTACTTCCTGACCTCGGTTGCAGCACAACTGCAGCACACTTAGTTTCCAGCGTCTTCATTGCTTCTTCTGAGTCCCGCGAGACCAATTTCACGTAGATGTTCATTGTGGTGGTCACATTCGCATGACGCAGAATTTGCTGGATGACTTTATCGGAGACGCCGAGTCGGTGAAGATTCGTAGCGAGCCCGCGCCGAAACGCATGCCAGCCATGCCACGGGATATTCGACGCTTTTAGTGCGGGCCGGATCACTTTACTCGCGAGAGCATCGAGATTCAGGGGGTTCCCGCAGGGACTTTGAAAAATATATCCTTGCGATGAACGGCCCGCACGAACCCGATGCCGGTCGAGATAAAGTCTCAACTGTGCAATCACAGGAATGGTTCCCTTGCTCTTTTCTCTCTTTGGTTCGCCTACATGGTTTCGCCACACGGACTGCTTCACCTGCATCGTGTAGCCATCATAGTTGTCCCAGAGAAAGCCACGGATCTCGCCCTTGCGAGCACCCGTGAACGCCGCCACGGCGATGACGGTTGCGGCAGGTTCGGGAAGCACAGCCAACATTTGCACTCCTTCTTCAAGCGTATATGCAGACGTTTCGCCGCTAGGACACGCCTTCGGAAGCTCCACATCATGCATAGGATTAGGAGTATCGAGAACACGCTGCCGTCGAGCATAGCGAAATACGCCACTGAGAAAGTGTTTGATGTGGCCTAGCGTTGAGCGGCACAGATCTTCCTGACGAGCAATTGACATCAACATCTGCTCGCACTCGAAGGTCCGGAACTCGCGCATCGCTCTGTCTCCATCCGGTTTTACGTATCGTTTCCAGATGTTGCGGTAGCCAAGATAAGTTGACCGACGTTTTTGTTGTTCCGCGTAAGGGAAATACGCAGTTTCAATGAACCGGTTCAAGCTCATCGTGCTCTCCGCAACCACCGCGCCGTCATTGAGTGGCCGCAAAGTCTTCTCGGCCAACTGCTCGGCGGCGCGTTTCGTTCGATATGGGCCGATAGCTTTCGTGAGCCGGCGGCACCTGTGGACTCGCTGAACCGCTCCATTTTCAAGCACCACTCGCTCACGATACCGGACATACCAAAATTCACCTCTTTGAAATCCATATCCTGCCTGATGTTGACGGGCTCTCTTCATAACCGCTCCTTTCTTTGAGTCCGTCCCAGGCGCCTGTTGTTCCCCACCACTATATGCCGCCGTATCCAAAGTTCAAGAGCGGGGCTGCCCCAAAGAAAGCGAACGTACTTGCCCAAGTTCACATGCGGAAGAGGATCTTGAGATCTCGCACAAACCTGATCTCGAATCCAAGAAGGGGGAACAGAGAAGAGGAAGAAGAAGCGATTGCAGGTTGTTCTTTCTTAGGTTACCTGGAGCGACCCGTGCAGCAGCTAGATTTAATGCCCCTTCGCGTGCAGACTTTGACATACGCGGCTTCGCCATTTCTTTCTTGACGCTGGCACGTGTCGCTTCGCCGAATTCTTTCTTGGCTTTCTTCTTCATGGAACATCCAGGATGACACCCAGACTGTCGCAATACAGTTCAGTTTAGAACGGTGCCCACAATCCGCGACAGACACCGCCATGCCTGGGTCGAGCGTCCCGTCTGCGCGTGCCAGCCAAAGTGAAAATCCGACGATTCTGTCGGGTAACCACTTATCGGAAGTTAGCTGCAAGCACGAATTGATTCGGTTGTCTGAATCGAGGCGCGATTGTTGGGTAGTAGACGACGCAAAGGTGTATAGTTCAAGCGTCAAGTCACACACCTTCCGCCGCGCCCCCCAGGGGCGACGGTTCCTGTGCCGCAAGACATACATCCCGCCGACCCGTTGCAACGATACGAGTGTCGGCAATCGCGTAGATAATTTCGTCGGCTGGACTGAGGGGGGCTCTGATGACCGAGAACGTAGACGTCCAGTACGTTGGTTTCAAAGCGAAAGCGCTCGTGCGTGAGTACAGTTTTGTCGTGCGGCGAGCCTTAAATGAGACCAGCGAATTTACCCTAACAATTGGGAACGAGGCATTTGGTTCCCGGCGTGTGCGCTTTCAAGATGCTCCCGAGATCTGCTCGCTCAGGCTCCATCGTGAGCTGGCTGTTTTCGGAAACCATCCTCCAAAAGCACACTACCGTATCAGCGAGACAGACTTGGACGATTACCGCAGCTCCCACGCGTCGAAGGCTGCCGGTTACCCTTATAAACCAAAGGTTCCGCGGGACCTCTAGTGTGGCTGCAGGCGTTGCTTTGGTAATAAGGTCTCCCCTCAACTAGTAGACCCAATGCCTGATAAACGCTGTAGTCGTGCAGGTGGAATGTCCCCCGGAAACTACCCGGCAGAATCCCCGAGCCTGCCATCCTCTTCCAGAGGGAATACGTTGGGACTACCGGCCTTCTTCTCTCGTGGTTCAACCGACAGTCACATCCGGGCGTCATCCGGTTGTGGCGGAAGCGGAATGGTGTCATGGCACTTGCCATCACTAACAGCACGATAGGGGCCGTTATCGTCGTCCATCTCAATGGCGCTATATTCTTTGACGAGGACTCGACATTTCTGCGCGTTCATGTGAAGGGCTTGTTGGACAAACCCCGCCAAATCGTGTTGGACCTAGGGAATGTCACTCGAATCGATAGCAGCGGGTTGGGCACTCTTGTGGCTCTCTACGTATCGGCCCGGAAGGTCGGCGGTGACATCAAGCTTGCGAACCTGGGCAAGCACATAAAAGAAGCACTGCGGATCACAAGACTCGTAACGGTGTTTGACATATTCGACAGGACAGAAGACGCGATCGCATCTTTCAACAAAGCCGCAGCAGTAGGGTAGCTTTCTGGACAAAATGGAACTCGGCAACAAACTAATTCCCACCATCATGCAGTTGGTTCCGCCAAAAAGGCGCGACGCCGTATGGCAATTTAGATGGAGAGTTTGTAGCACTTCAAATTAATTGACTATCACTGCGCTGAAGTAATTCTCCATTAACTCACGCGCTTTGTGGATCAGCGTGGGAAGCGGCGCGGTTTTCAGGAGGACTAGGCTTACGCCCGCCTTGGAAGCATCCGTTCTTAACAGACTGTCTGCATACAGGGTGAACAGAATTATCGGCGTTTTCGGGAAGAGTCTTCGCAGTTCGGATGCCGTTGCTAAACCAATCATCCCTGGCATCGAGAAGTCTAAAGTGATTACATCGGGCTTGATTTGCTTGGCTGCCTCGATACCTTCTTTGCCGTTTTCCGCCTGGACGCATGTCGTAAAACCATCGGACAAGAAAGCGACTGCAAGCAGTTTCCGTATCCTGGCATTGTCGTCCACAACCAAGACCGTTTTACCAACTCCACATTTCTCCGAGTCAATTATGATTTTCACTGCATATCCCGTTGCGGAGCATCTAGCGAGTCTGGGGCACTAGGACGCTGTGAGTTTCTTTCCGGTCAAGGGAACATGATCTGACAAGACATTTGGTAGGGCAGTCCCATTTTGAGCAGTTCGGATAGAAATCTTCCGAAACAATCCGATTCCCGCCAAGGGAGTGTTTTGTCTCTGTAGGAAGGTCTGCTGGGCACCATTGCCATTAACCGAGCGTTGCAAAGCTTCGACCAGACTTTGATTGAGTTGTCTTGGTGCGGGCAGCGAAAATGACTCATTTTGGCGGGATTGCGTTGCGTTGTCACCCTTCCACTCACCGAAGGCAAAGCCCTTACACACGTGCCGTGGCGCGCTGGCCTGAGCGGAGTGTTGCGTTTCATAGATGGGGAAGCGCGGCGAATTCGGTGTTCGTCACGCTTCTCAGGGGTGCAGTGCATCTGATACTGGCGAATCCTCCCTGGCGGCAGCTACAAGAGCGCGCCGAAAAGATTCCGGGAGACAAGAAGCACGTGGAAGGCATCCTCTCATAGAGTCATTGAGTCGCACAGTACAATACAGCACAGAACCGCCCTGGATAGCAGCGAATTGAGTTAAGAAGACACGTCGGTCGGCTGGTGTCCCACCTATTCTCAGTGGCTCTACTGCAGCGCCAGCCGTCTAAAGGGTGCGTCGAGCTCCAATTCTCGGCTGCGACGTGTCGATTTAAGCATTTCGTGACCACATTCATTTCTCGAACACTCCGCATCGTCACTGTCTCAGATTGGGGCATTCGGAAAATGTGTGGTCCTAGTTACTGGCGCTAGTACTCAGTGTTCAGTAGTGAGCAGAAATAAATCACCCCCAGAGATAGTCTTTCTACGAGATAAGTACGACGATGTGCAGGCGGTTTTGCATGCAAAGGGAACTGGCACTGAGACTCGATGAAAAGCACAATGACCACGTCTATTTTCCCGCCAAAAATACTTCTGATTGAAAACGATCCAGCGGCCGCCGATAAGATTCGCGCGGCGCTCGCCGCGGGAGGCAGCGGTTCGTTCGACGTGGAATGGGTTCGCCAACTTTCCGAGGGTCTTGAACGCCTGAGCAAGAGAGGAATTGATGCTGTCTTACTCGAGTTGTCCCTGCCCGATAGTCGCGGTATTGAGACGTTCGACAAGCTGTTCGCCGCTGTGCCCGACATCCCGATTTTGGTCCTCGGTAACGGTAACGAAGCGCTCGCGAAAGAGGCTGTAGGGCGCGGCGCACAGGATTATCTCCTGGCGGGTCACCTCGATAGCTATTCGCTGCCGCGTGCACTGCGCAACGCCATCGAACGCAAGGCCGTCGAGGATGCCTTGTACGTCGAAAAAGAACGCGCTCAAGTGACGCTCAATTCGATTGGTGATGCCGTTCTCTGCACCGACATTTCCGGCAACGTCACATATCTCAATCTCGTTGCGGAAGCCATGACCGGTTGGCACCGCGAGGAAGCCACTGGCAAACCCCTTGCCGAAGTCTTCCGAATTATTGACGGCGCCACGCGCAAGGCCGCTCAAGACCCCATGGAGATGGCCGTGGAACAAAACAGGACCGTGGGACTCACTGTGAATTGCGTGCTCATCCGCCGCGACGGACTTGAATCCGCCATTGAAGATTCCGCCGCGCCGATCCACGACCGGACAGGCCGCGTCACCGGAGCAGTGATTGTTTTCCATGATGTGAGCGCGGCGCGGGCCATGTCAGTTCAAATGACGCACTCCGCGCAGCACGATGTTGTCACGAATCTGCCCAATCGCCTGCTGCTCAGCGACCGGATCACTCACGCGATTACCCTGGCTCGCCGCCAGCATAGACCTCTTGCAATGATCTTTCTGGATTTGGATCGTTTCAAATACATCAACGATTCGCTCGGACATGCCATCGGCGACGAGCTTCTTCAGTCCGTCTCAAGACGATTGCTGGCCAGCGTGCGCGCTTCCGACACGGTCAGCCGATTGGGCGGTGATGAATTCGTGGTTCTGCTCTCGGAGATCACCCATCCGGTAGACGCGGCCACGAGCGCAAACAAAATACTTCATTCGGTCAGCGTGGCCCACGCCATCGGGGGACAAGAACTGCATATCGATGGCAGCATCGGTATCAGCGTCTACCCGGAAGATGGAGAGGATGCCGAAACGCTGATCAAGAACGCGGACACGGCGATGTATCACGCTAAGGAAAAAGGTCGCAACAATTTTCAGTTCTTCAAGCCGGAAATGAATCTGAAGGCTGTAGAGCGGCAATCGCTCGAAGGCAGCCTGCGCCGCGCCCTTGAGCGAAAAGAGTTCTTGTTGCACTATCAGCCGAAGGTAAATCTCGACACAGGTGAGATCACGGGAGTAGAGGCTTTGATACGCTGGCAGCAGCCTGATCGAGGACTCGTGACTCCCGCCCAGTTCGTGCCCATCGCAGAAGATTGCGGCCTAATTATCCAGATCGGCCATTGGGTGCTCCGTGAAGCATGCAGGCAGGCGCGCGAATGGCAGGACGCGGGACTGCCGTTTAAGCGGGTTTCCATCAATGTTTCTGCCGTTGAGTTCCGCGATAAGAGTTTCGTCGAGAGTGTCCGGGCGATACTCGCGGAAACCGGCTTGGAAGCGCAGTGTCTGGACCTCGAGCTCACCGAAGGCGTCCTTATGGAGCATGCCGAATCCACGGCCGCTGTACTTCAAGAGCTCAAAACGATGGGGGTCCAACTTGTGGTGGATGACTTCGGCACCGGCTATTCCAGCCTGAGCTATCTTCAACAGTTTCCCATTGATGTCTTGAAAATTGACCAGTCCTTCGTCCACCGGATCACTGGCGATCCCGATGACTCTCCAATCGTGAGCGCCATAATTGATATGGGCAAGAACCTCAAGCAGCGCGTGATTGCCGAGGGCATCGAAACGTACGAACAGCTCGCATTCCTTCAAGCCCACCACTGTGCAGAAGGACAAGGCTACCTCTTCAGCAAGCCGTTGGCCGCCGCACAATTCGCCCATTTACTTCAGATGGGCGTAACAGAAAGTATCGTCCACTGAGGGGCCGGACCTCTTTGCACCGCTGGCGGAGCCTGCAAGATATTTTTGAGCCCAGTGCCAGAGCTGCTTGGTGCCTCCAAATCCAATCTCACAGCCTATGGCTGTGAGATGAGATCCTTCCCGAAATTCGTCCAGAGACCGAATCGGTCAGGACAACTCTCGCGAAACAGGCCAGAAGCGCGACAGTAACGCACACACAGCGCAGAAAGCGGTATCCGCAAGGCTACCTCTGCTCGGACAACACTGCTCGTCCAGTACTCGCTGCTTGGCCACTCCCTCCACTGCGGCCTAAACGCGCCGCCTACGGCGTCGCAGGCCTCCGTTCCGGGAGTGGCCAGCGAAGCACAAACCATGCTCTAATGATGGAAACGTCGGCAAGCGAACGGCGTCCCAAGGCTATTCCACTTAACATATAGGTAAGACATTTTTTGATTCTCCTTTTTCTGCCCCATTTTCTTGGGGCACAAAGAAGCGAGGGCTTCTGCTCCCAAGGTGAGCGGCTGCTTTATGGGAGGGACCCAAATAGATTCAAGGGAGGAACCGGGAAAGCAGAAGACGAGAAGCCGCCGGGCGCAGGAATTAGCCCGAAGCCGTGCCCGAGAAAATGGGGCAGAAAAGGGCCAGCTACCAAACTCAGTAACAATCGCGTGAGGGGCCGGGGCTTGAGAGCCAAGTTAAGGCCTAACAGGGTGTGAAGATTCACGTGGCGGGGGGACGACCTCCCCGATGGTCCGATTGAGAAACTGATCGTGAACCCGGCGCGTCAAATCGTTCGATTCTCAGCGAGAACAGATCGCAAAAGGTCCGCGAGAAGCGTCACTTCGAGTGCAACGGGTCGAGAGCCGCAATGGACTGCGGATCGTTCATTTTGAGCCTTGCGGTTCGTGCGGAAATTTAGGGGCAACGAAGCGTCGCCAGATCGAACGAGGAGCCACAAACAGGGGAATCATCCATATTTATCTCTGGAACAAGGAACTGACTTTCAAGGGGAAACAAAGGCACGTAGGTCGCAATTATGCGCAGAAGCGCTGCGCCCCTGGAGAAGAAAGAATAACTACAAGCCATCTCATAAATGCCTCAGGAGGATGACGGCGCAAGCGAGTTGGACCATCCCGAGGAAATTTTCTGGGTAGTACTCCCAGCGAATGACGGTACGCCGAAAGTTATGAAGCCAG
>Ga0102924_1004096_pt1 | contig 14903 bp, 13 predicted proteins | sample PaiPotPPM11metaG_FD_80116 | JGI IMG/M metagenome (GOLD analysis project Ga0102924, IMG submission 80116) | Iron sulfur acid spring bacterial and archeal communities from Banff, Canada, to study Microbial Dark Matter (Phase II) - Paint Pots PPM... ... | reverse complement strand
GTGGTGACGACGCGTCGCGGTTCCACGGCCATCACTCTACCGGCGACCGCCACTGTCTAGACGGCCAGCGCAACTCGTCCGAGCCGCTCGATCTCGCCCAAGACGTCGACCAGGTGCTCTTTCCACTGCGGCCCGGCCTGGGTGAGCGAGATCCGGACCTTGCCGAATCGCACGTAGAGGATCGAGCGGAACTGCGCTTCGAGCCGGCGCTCGTCGCCGTTCCAGCCGGCCGGCAGTCGCATGACGAGCCAGTCGCCATCGGTCTCGACGGCGGCGACCCCGGCGGCGCGCGCCAGTCGCTTGACCCGCAATGCAAAGAGAAGGTTGCGTACCGGCGTGGGGAGCTTGCCGAAGCGATCGACCAGGTTGCGCTCGGCCGCTGCCAGTCCCTCCTCGTCCTCGATTTCCGCGAGATCGTGGTAGACCTGCAGGCGCAGCTTCTCATCGGGCACGTATTCCTTGGGGAGGAAGTGTTCGATCGGCAGGTCGAGCGTGAGTCCCGCGGGCATCTCAACCGGCATCCCCGTCTTCTGCGACTCGACCGCCTCGCGCAGCATTGAGTTGTACAGCTCCAGTCCGACGGACGCGATCGCCCCGTGCTGCTCGACGCCCAGCAGGTTCCCGGCACCTCGGATCTCGAGGTCCTTGAGCGCCAACTTGAACCCGGAGCCCAGGTCGTGAAGCTCGGCGATGACATCGAGCCGCTTGTCGGCGTTCTCCGTGTGCGACTTCGTGGGGTTGTAGAGGAAGTAGGCATAGGCGCGCTGACCCGCGCGTCCGACCCGGCCGCGCAGCTGGTAGAGCTGCGCCAGTCCCATGCGGTGCGAATCCACCACCACGATGGTGTTCGCATTCGGGATGTCCAATCCCGATTCGATGATGGTGGAGCACACCAGCACGTCGGCCTCACCCTTGACGAACTTCACCATCACGTCGGCGAGCGTGATCTCAGGCATCTGCCCGTGACCCACCAGCACACGCGCTTGCGGCACCAACCGCTTGACCCGCTCTTCGGCCTTCTTGATCGTCTGCACCCGGTTGTAGACGTAGAACACCTGGCCGCCTCGCTGCAGCTCGCGCTGGATGACTTCCTTGATCAGGTCGTCGTCGTCGGCCGTCACGAAGGTCTTGATCGGCAAACGCTCCTCGGGCGGTGTCTGGATCACCGAGAGATCACGAATGCCGGCGAGGGCCATGTGCAGCGTGCGCGGGATCGGGGTCGCCGAGAGCGACAGCACATCGACGGAGGCGCGCAGCTGCTTGAGCTTCTCCTTCTGGATGACACCGAAGCGCTGCTCCTCGTCGAGGATGACCAGCCCCAGGTCCTTGAAGCGCACGTCCTTCTGCAGGAGGCGATGGGTTCCGATCACCACGTCGATCTCGCCGAGCTGCAGCCGGCGCATGATGTCGGAGGCCTCTGACTCGGAGCGAAAGCGCGAGAGCATGTCGACCTTGACCGGGAAGGACTGGAACCGCTCGCCGAAGGTCAGGTAATGCTGCTGGGCGAGCACGGTGGTCGGCACGAGGATCGCCACCTGCTTGCCGTCCATCACGGCTTTGAACGCGGCGCGCACCGCCAGCTCCGTCTTGCCAAAGCCGACGTCGCCGCAGAGCAGCCGGTCCATCGGACGCGAGTCCTCCATGTCGGCCTTGATTTCCTGCATGACTCGGATCTGGTCCGGCGTCTCGTCGTAGGCGAAGGACTGCTCGAGTTCCTGCTGCCAGGGGCCGTCCTCCGAAAACGCATGGCCCTCGACGAGCTGCCGCTTGGAGTACAGGTCGAGCAGGTCGTGCGCGACCGCTTCGACGGACTCGCGCACCTTGCGCTTGGCCCGATCCCAGTCGCCCGAACCGAGGCGCTGCAACCTGGGGGCCGCATCGCCGCCGCCGACGTATTTCTGGACACGATCCAGATGCTCGACCGGCACAAACAGCTTGTCGCCATCCGCGTACTCGAGCTGCATGTACTCGCGCTCCTGGCCGTCCTCTCCCATGAGGCGCATACCGGTAAAGCGCCCGATGCCGTGGTCGACGTGGACGATCAGGTCGCCAGGTTCGAACTCCAGGTCCCAGGTCGCCGAGCGCGCCCGCACGACGCCGCGGCGGACTCGCTGGCGCAAGCCACCAAAGAGGTCGGTATCGCCATAGACCTCGAGCTGCTGCGATGGCATGCGGAAGCCCTGCGCCACCGGCTGGTTGCCGAGGACGACCAGGCCGGGGGACAACGGCGTTTGTGACCAGAGAAAGACGCCGCCGGCCGGATAGACGTCGCGATCTTCGAGCAGCTCCCGAAGCCGTGGTTCCTGCTGGGTGACGATCAGCACGCGCGATTTTGCGCGCGCGTCGGTCCGGACGCGATCAGAAAACGCGTCGATGCGCCCGGCGTAGGCATCGACCGCTTCGAAGCCCAGATCGATCGTGCCCAGGTCGGCGCCTCTCGCGATTTCGAGACGCCGCCAGTTGAGGACGGCGTCGCGCAGCTGCTTGATCCCGACCAACCCCGGGCGCAGCCCTTTCGGCAGCTCGCCGCGGTCGATCTCCACCCCGACCAGTTCCTGCAACTCCTGCTCGCGCTGCTCCGCCAGCGTCTGCGACCGCCGCCCATCCATCGACACGATCAGCGCGTCAGGCGGGAGGTGATTCAGCAACGTCGGCTGCGATGGGTCGAGATAGGCCTGGAAGCCTTCGATCCCGTCGAAGTAGGCACCCGACCGAACGCGCTCGATGTCCGCCAGCCACTGGTCGCGCACCTCGGGCAGCGTGTTGCTGAAGTCGAGCTGCCGCAGCGCGACGTCGGCCGCGGCGATCGATTCGCCGGTCAGGACCAGCTCGGCCGCGGGAAGAATTCGCGCCGTCGCGATGCTACCGACCGAACCCTGCGATTCCACATCGAACTCGCGTAGCGACTCGAGCTCATCGCCAAAGAATTCGGCGCGGAGCGGGCGCCGCCGGTCGGGCGGAAAGATGTCCAGGATGCCGCCGCGGAGGCTGAGCTCGCCGCGCGCCTGGACCAGTGGCTCACGACGGTAGCCGAGGGTTGTCAGCCGGTGCAGCAGGTCGTCGAGCGAGTAGGACTCGCCCGGCGTCAGCGTGAAGCCCCAGCGTTTCAACGCTTCGGGCCCGAGCGTCGGCCGGGTCATCGCGGCCCAGGAGGTAAAGCAGACCACTGGCTCGCCGCGACCGAGCGCGTCGATCGCCTTCAGCCGGCGCCGCACCGTTTCCTCATCGGGCGCGAGCCGGTCGAATGGCAGCGTCTCAACGGCGGGAAACACGACGGTGCGCACGTCCTCCCGGAACCAGGCGCCGGCTTCCTGGAACGACCCTTCAGGGTCGGACACCAGGGCGAGCACCGGTCGCTGCGCGCGCCTCGCGAGCCAGGCGGCAAAGACGGGCAGCGCGCTCGACGGAACGCCGTGCGCGTCCAAGCCGCCGATGGGCGCGTTCCACCATCCCTCCAGCCGGCCGCGGGCCGGGAGGCGGTCGATCAATTCGAATAGGGTGTCCGTCACCGACGTCGAGCCATGCAAAAATGCGCCCGCGGCACCGAGCCGGGGCGTTCGCAGGTCAGCTTACCATCGCATTCGCCGCTTGAAACGCATCGAACCTGATGTCATCAGCGACGACGACGCTAGGTCAGCGCACCGGCGGCGGACGGTTACCGCGATAGCGTTGCAGCACATAGAAGAGAAAGCCGCCGGCGGCCACAATCAGGATGGCGTTGGGCAATATCACGATCAGCCAGAGATTGGATGTCGACGGCCGGATGACCTCGGTCGGCAGCTGGCTTTCGTGAAACCGGTCGATCAGCGTCGCCTCGTATCCGGCGGCATAGAACGTTTGGTAGTCGTGCGCGTGAATGTCAGTCCAGTCCACGCGGTCCTGATCGCTGTTGAAGGTGCCACGAACAACTTGCTTCTCGTCCAGGGCGGTCAGCAAATCGCTGATCGGCTTCTCTGTTGGCGCTTTGGTGTCGGTAAAGCTGCGGTAACTGGCTCAGATCACCGCCACCAGCCCGGCCATCAGGATCAAATAGACGACGTTACGGCGACGCAATCGCGAAGCCATAGTCGAGTAACGTAGCAGCCTCCTCAAAAATCCTTGGTGACGCCATCACCACCACCAGCAGATGATGTCCGTTTCGTGTGGCGGTGGCGATCAGGCAGCCGCCGGCCCGTCCGGTCCAGCCCGTTTTCAGCCCGGTGGCGCCGGCATAGGTGCGGATCAGCTGGTTCAGGTTGTAGAGCACATACGCGTGATGCGTGGCGGTCGCAGGGAGCGTCAGGCTTGGCGTCGACGCGATCGCGGCAACGTCCGGGAACCGCGTGGTCAACTCGATCGACGTCCTGGCCAGATCGGCTGCCGAGGTGTATTGACCCGGGTCGTCGAGCCCGATGGGATTGACGAAGTGGGTGTCGACCAATCCGAGCTGCGCGGCCTTCGCGTTCATCAACGCGATGAAGGCCGCGCGTGGCATGGCCGCCTCCGCCAGCGTGATGGCGGCGTCATTGCCGGAGTTCAGAAACAGCCCATAGAGCAGTTCGCGGACGGTCAGGCGCTCACCGGGGCGCAGTCCCATCCGCGTCGAGTCCCAGGGAAGCTGATTGATCGACACCGGGACGGTGACCAGCTGGTCGAGGCCCAGGTGCTGGAGCGCCACCAACGCGGTCGCGACCTTCAGCAGGCTGGCTGGCGCGTGCCGCCCGTGCGCGTCCAGCTCGTACAGCGCGCCGCCGGTGTCGAGATCCAGGAGAATGGCCGACCGAGCCTTGATGACGGGCGGCGCCGGCGCCGGCCGGACCAGCTCGTAAACCTCCACCGGCTGCGTCGCCGAACCGGTGGCGGGAAGGCCTGGTCCGGTCGCGACCGGATTGAGGAGCGCGAGCAGCAACAGCCAAATCCCCATCCGCGCATCACAAAACCATGCGCGGCCGGTTCACGCAAGGGCCGTTCTGACCAACGACACCGCATCGACCCAGCGCGGGTCGCCTTTGTCCGCGCGCCAGAGCCAGTACTCACTCCCCCAGAGCAGGATCGTCTCGACGCCAATCCCGACCAGGCGGTTCACGAGTTCCCCAATCGCCTCGGGCTGAATGCTCAATGGATCGGCATGCGTCTGTCGCCGCGCTTCCCAGGGCTCGGCCTGGGCTTCCGTCACCCAGAAACGCTTGCCCTGCTCCCTCGCGATCCGATGCCAACCGGCCACGGCCGCCAGCTGGTCTGGCGCGGCGTGGGCCACGCGTTCGCGGCCGTCCGCATCGAGCCAGCCGATCGAGGGATAGACGTCCAGCCCGAGAATGTCGCCGCGACGCAGGATGGATAGCGCTTCGCGCTCGGCGGGTGCTGCCAGGCCCAGCCGGCGCTTCCACGTGGACTGGTGGCGGCTCGACCAGCGATCAAGGCTCTCGTCGAAATGGGCGAAGCTCGTGACCACCAGCGGCCGGTTGCGGTCCAGCGATCGGACCGCCTCCGCTTCGGCCCGGACCACGCGCCGTGCGATCCATAGGGCATGAGGCCCGGATCGGTTGAAGGGCTCGTTCTCGATCTGCCAGGCCACGAGCATTGGGTTGTCGCGATAACGGCGGGTCACGTCACGCACATGGACGATCGCCCGGCGCAGGACGCCGGCGTCAGCTGGATACATGTCCTCCGGCAGGTAGAACTCTGGCCAGCCGAGCGCCTTCATTCCAACGGTGAGCAGCACCGGTTGGCTTATTCGCGCCGCCTCGCTCATCAACCAGTCGAGGTGTCCGTAGCCAAACTGCGCGACTTCCCGCCAGGAGGCAGATAGCCGAACGAGCGCGAATCGCATCGCGCAGATCCGCTCGAAAGCCGCGCGGTAGTCGAGCCCGAGCGCCTCGGCGCGCCACCTGGCAAAGCTGGTTCCGAGCGCCGCCACGCCGTCAGGTTAAGCGGCGGCTTCGGCCTCAGCGGCTTGGCTGGTCGCGTCGTCGGTCGCATGCTTAGCCGTTGCCGAAGGGCTGCGCAACATCAGGCTCGCGACCAACCACGCCATCGCGATCGCGATCAGGATGTCGCCCGCGCTGGCGATGCCCGGGAAGGGCGCGGGCAAGCGGAATCGATCGTCCAACCAGGCGAAGTTCGTGTAAGCATCCGCCGGGATGTAGGTGTTCGCCCGGCTGCCAATCTCTGCGACCACCCCGTGGCCGTCTACGGGCATACGGCCGCCGTTGGCGGCTCGAACGATTTCGTTGCAGTAGGCGCCGAGCGCGCCACAGGCAACCGGCCAGACGCGTCGCCAGACGGCCCAAATGCCGGCGACGATGGCCAGCGCAAGGGGAAGCAGCCACGACAGTGGTGACGGCGTCAGCGCGCTGAGCAGGAGCACGGCGCCGGCGGCCACCAGCGGACGGACCGGGACGGGAGTGCCGCCGGCAAACACGCGGCTCGATCGGCCACCGAGGAGGTAGCCGGCGAAGAGGCCGGTCACCGCGACCAGCGCGCCGTCGGCGACCTTCAAGGCTGCCGGCTCCAGCGCAGGGGTGCGCCAGGCGAGCGCCAGCACGACGGCGGCCAGCTCCAACGGGATGGTTAGCCGGCGATGGCTCGCAAACGGTCGTGCGACATCCGTGGCGGTGAGGCGGGCCTCTATGAAAGCGCTGAGCACCGGGCCAAGGGCAAAGTAGACGGCCATCAGCGCTACGGTGGCCGCCAGGAAATGGGGCGTGTCGCCGAACCCGATCAGCCGGAAGGTCGCGGCTCCGATCACCGCAGCCATTACCCACTGCGTGGTGGCCGTCAGCTGAGTGGTCCAGGCTTGCCCTTTAAGCAGGCTGCCGATGGGCGCAGCGACGGCCGCGACCAGGACCGTGATCTCAGGATGGCGCCGGAAGACGATGACCGCCGCCAGCAGCGCCACCTTCGGCAGTTCGCCCCAGGTCGCGTCCTCCCGCGAGCCGAGGAGAAAGTCGTCGACGACGCACATCCCGATGAAGCTGATCCAGGCCCAGGGCGCCTGGTAAGGCTGGGCCGGTAGGAACCAGGCGACGACCGCGACCAGCAGCGCCAGCAGGCCTGCGGCCCAGAGGCGGGCGCGGATCGATCGGGGGCCGATCACACGTTCCTGAGCGTCCACGGCTGGCGACAATGCAACGTGCCGCCGGGGGTCCCCTTTTGGGTGCTTTACGCTACGGGGCGATGTTCCGTCGCAAACCGGCGCCGCCGACGCCGTCCGATCGCTGGCTGGTGATCGGCCTGGGCAACCCCGGCCGGGAATACGAACGGTCGCGGCACAACGTGGGTTTCCTGGTCGTCGACGAGTTGGCGCGCCGCTCCGGCGCCCGGGTCACGGACAAGGCGGCCAAATCGGTCACCGGGCGGATCCGGGTCGGCGAGCGCGAACTGGTGCTGGCCAAACCGCAAACGATGATGAACCTGTCGGGCGTGGCCGCCAAGGCGCTGCGCGCGAAATACGACGTGCCGATGGAGCGAACGCTCGTGATCCACGATGACCTCGATCATCCCTTCGGCCGGCTGCGCATCCGCAAGAGCGGCAGCTCCGCCGGCAACCACGGGATCGACTCGGTGATCGGCTCCTTCGGCACCAAGGACTTCATCCGGTTCCGGGTGGGCATCGGCCGTCCGCCGGGCAGCGGCGTCGATTACGTCTTGAGCCCGTTTACCGCCGATGAGCAAGCCCAGCTGCCGGCGATCGTCGGCCGGACCGCCGACGCCGTCCTGTTCACGGTGGAGCACGGCGTCGACCGCGCCATGACCGAATTCAATCGGGCCTCGTGAGGAAGTAGGCCAGCACGGCGAGGGCGCCCGCGCCGGTAAGCGCGCCGCCAAGCCAGACGGCCGCCGACGGCCCGAGCACGTGCGCGACGATCGCGGCGAAGACGTTGCCGATCGGCGTCACCCCGATGAAGAGCATCGAGTAGAGGCTGACCATGCGGCCCTGCATGCGGTCGGGTGCGCGCAGCTGCACCAGGATGTTGGTCCCAATCGAGTAGACCGCGAACGACCAGCCGATGACGAGCAACAGGATGATGGCCTGGGTGAAGCCCGGGATGATCAAGAAGGCGAGCTCCATCGCAGCGAACAGCAGCGCGCCCAGGGCGATGCGGCGCGGCTCGAGCAGGAATTCCCCGGCAATCGTCATCGTGATGGCGCCGATCAATGCCCCGAAGCCCTGCGCCGCAAACAGATAGCCGAGCGTGTCGGCGTTGGCGTGCAGCACGACGCGGGTGAAGAGGGGCAGCACCAGGTTGAAATTCGCCCCGAAGGTGCCGGCGACAAAGAGCAGAAGGAAGAGGCCCGCTAGCGTCGGCGTGCGAGCCACGTACCTCAGGGCCTCACCGATCAGCTGGATCGCGGTCTGCGGCGGCCCGGCGGTCAACGGTCGACGACGAATCGTGAGCAGCGCGATCATCACGCCGATGTAGCTGATGGCGTTGAGCGAGAAGCAGGCAGCGAGCCCGAGCGTCGCGATCACGATGCCGCCCAGCGCCGGGCCGACGACGCGGGCGAGGTTGAAGGCGATCGAGTTGAGGGCGACCGCGCTGGCGAGCTCGCCACGACCGACCATCTCGAGGACGGTCGCCTGCCGCGCCGGGAAATAGAGCGCCTGGTTGAGGCCCAGGACCGCGGCCAGCACTAAGACGATCGGCAGCGAGATGCTGTGCGTGGCGGTGAGCACGGCGTAGAGCAGCGCGCCTACGAGGGAGATGACCTGCGTCAGCAGCAGCACGTCGCGATGCGCGAATCGGTCGACGACGGTGCCCGCGTAGAGGCCGAACACAAGGACCGGGCCATAGCTGAAGGCACCAAACAGCGCGAGGGCCAGGGCCGAGTTGTGGGAAAGCTGCAGGACGAGCCACGCGGCCGCCACCGATTGCATCCATGTGCCCACGACCGACACCGCCTGGCCGACGTAATAGCGCCGGAATTCGGGGTACTGGAGAGCGGAGACCTGTAGAACGGCGCGACGGCGCGGTTCTACGGCAGAAGAAACGGGTGGAATGCGATCAGTTTACTTCGGTGCTCAGACCGCGGCCAGCGCCTGCGTCAGCTCTTTGAACTGCGCGGCCGCTGGACCTTGCGGCTGCTGCACGACGATTGGGAGGCGACGCTTGCTCGCCGCCGAGAACTCATCGCGCTGGTAGAGGATCATGGCGGCCGTTTCCATCTTCAGCGCCGCGGCCACCTCGGTGCGGCTCAGCTGCAGGCTGCCGTGCGGATTCGAAATTGCCAGCCGGATGCGATGGCTGAGGATGCCGGTCGATCGCAGCCGGTCCAGGAATGATGCGGTCAGTTCCACGCAGATGATCTCCGGCTCGACCACGATGCAAATCACATCGGCCTCGCGCAGCAGCGGCGGCGCGAATGGCGACGGCTGGTTCCCCAGGTCGACCACGATCACCTCCCCCAGACCACGCAGTGAGGTCGCGAAGTTGCTGATCGCCTCGGATGGAACGTCGCGGTACGCCGAACCGCGACGCAGGCCGGGCAGCAATCGATACGGCACCTGCGGATTGTGCATGAGGTAGCTCGAGAGGCGATGGGCGCTGGCGCCGCTGGCCAGAGCCTCACCCCAGGCCCATCGGTCGGGCGCCTCGATGTTGAGCATGCTACCCAGCGTCCCGACGGGCACGGCGAGGTCCGCCAGCACCACGGCATCGGCGCCTTTGCCAACGGCCAGCGACGCGGCGAGGTTGACCGCGATGGTGCTGGTGCCGATGCCTCCCTTGGCACCCGCGACGACGGTCAGCCGCCCGCGCGCCTGCGACCCCTGCTGCCGCAGGCGGTCGGCGCGATCGATCATCCCCTTGATCCGGGTGACGAGCTCGCGCGACTCGACCGGCTTCACGAGGTAGTCGTCGGCGCCGAGCTCGAGCGCCCGAATCTTCCCGTCGACCGCGTCCAGGGCGGACAGCACGACAATCTGTGTCCCGGCACCCGCCGGCCCCTTGCGGATTCGCTCGCACACCGAAAAACCGTCGACCTCCGGCATCATCAGGTCGAGGAGCACCAGGTCGGGACGCTCCTTCTCGACCAGCGCGATGCCTTCGTTCCCACCGGCGGCCACCTGCACCTCGAAGCCCGCGGTGCCAAGCAGCGTCTGCAGGTAGAAGCGGTTGGGCGCTTCGTCGTCGATGACCGCGATGCGCGCCGTCACGGTTATGTAACTTCGCCGGCACCCCGGAATTTCAGGTTGCGAGGCCGAGATACTCCAAATCCCGCCAGATCAGCCCGTCCTGGAGATCGATCACGCTGACCGATGGCTGCCGGACTCTGCCGTTCGGACCGGTAAAGGTCCATTCCCCGATCACGACCACGGTGTCACCCTCGGTGACCAGCCGCTCGATTTCGAAGCTGACGTCCGGCGCCCGCGCCACCGCCTGCCGGCTGAGCAAGACGAAAGCATCGCGTCCCAGGATCGGCTCAGGGACCCCGGGCGTCCGATGCACGACGTCAGGGTGCAAGCGGCGGGCGAACCCGTCCCAGTCCCTCGCTTCCAGTGCGTCGAGGGCGCCCTGCACCACCTCCGCGGCGGAGGTCACGACAGGTGAAAGATGTGGCGGGCGAACAGGAGGATCCCGACCACCGCGGCCCCGGCGGCGGCCATCAAGACCGCGGCGGCCGCGACGTCCTTGGCCCGCCCGATCATCGGGTGATGCTCAGGCCAGGCGTAATCGATCAGCACCTCGAGCGCGGTGTTGAAGAGTTCAGCCGCAATCACGACGGCAAAGCAGAGGACGAGGCCGACGAACTCGATCGCCGAGAAACGCAACAGCAACGCCCCGATCAGCACGACCACGGCCGCGATGAAGTGCACGCGCAGGTTCGCCTGGGTCGACAGCGCCCAGGCGATGCCACGACCGGCATGACGGAAGCTGTAGAGCGTCCGCCGCAGGTCGACGCGGCGCGCCCGGCTGGGGCTGCCAATCCGTTCCGCTTCGAACTCGGCGTCGGAACGCGGTGTCACCGTGCAGCCCTAAGGATCCGGTTGGTAAGCGCCGTCATCGCGGTTTCCTCGTCCGGTTCAGCGTGGTCATAGCCAAGCAGGTGCAGGAACCCGTGCACCGCGAGCAGTCGCACTTCGTCATTCACGGGGTGGTGGGCCTCCCCCGCCTGCTGGCGGGCGCGCGGCACGGAGATCACGATGTCACCCAGCCAGTGCTCGGTGCCGGGGGGCGCCTGGAAGCGCTGGTCGACCGGCTTTTCCTGCGCGGCGAAAGCGAGCACATCGGTCGGTTCATCGAGTCCCCGATAGCGCCGGTTGTATTCCTGGAGATGCGCATTGCCCGTGAGCGTCAGCACCGTCACCGTCTGGTCGGGGACCTTGAGCATCCGCGCCCCCGCTTGCAGCACTTTTTCGAGCCCATCCAGATCCACGCCGGCAGCAAGTGATGCCGGACCCCAACGGCTCATCTGGATGAGCACGCGAGTATCGTAACCGGGCTGCGCGGCGGTTACGCGGTGGGTTTGCTGGAGCCGGAGTCGGAGCGGCCTGCCAGGTAGCGGATCCCGATCAGGCCCCCGGCCAGCAGGACCCAGACCAGCAGGATCCAGTCCTGCGGAACCTCTGACCGCCGGCCGAGGTCGGCGGCCAGCGCGTCGGTCAGGATGAAGGCGCCGATCAGGAGGAGGCCGCCACCCTCCATCCGAGTCCGCGTCTTGCCGGGGTCCTCGCCACGGCGGAGGAACTTGGGAACCTTGCCGAAGCCGATCATCGAGATGGCGGGGATGATCACGGCCGCCGCCGCCACGTAGGCAAGGACGATAACCGAGCCCGAAAGCACCACTGCATACATATCGAAATCAGGCCGTCAACATTGCGCCGGCGAGCCCTGTGAGCGCGGGTTTGAATTCGCGGCCGGTTACGAGGGGCTCGTCCGTGGGCGCGTGGACGGCCTGGGCAAGGGGATCGTCTTGTCTTCCGCGTCGAGGGTGCCGTCGTGGCCGCCCCCGGTGGTGTCGACCGCCTCGCCGGCCTTGGCCGTCTCCTGCACCGCCGCCGGGTATTCGATCCGGGCGTGGTAGATGCTGACCACCATGTTCGACATCGCCTCCTCCACCAGGCGGAGGTCGCGGAAGGAGAGATCGCATTCGTCGAGCTGTCCGTCCCGGATGAATCCCTGGATCATCCGGTGCACGTGGTCGCGGATGCCTTCGGTGCTGCGGTCCTTCAGGGTGCGGGCCGAGGCCTCGATGGTGTCGGCGATCATGACGATCGCCGCTTCCTTGGACCGCGGCCGCGGGCCCGGATAGCGGAAGTCATCCTCCCGGACGTCGAGTCCCTGCTCGAGCGCTTGCCGGTAAAAGTAGCGCTTGACCGTCGTGCCCTGGTGCTGTTGCACGATTTCCCGGATCGCTGTCGGGAAGCGGTACTGCTTGAGCAGCTCGACGCCCTCGGTCACATGCGCATTGAGGATGTCGGAGCTGGTGGTCGGCGACAGGTTCTCGTGGATGTTGCCGATGTCCGCCTGGTTCTCGACAAAGAAGTGCGGCCGGCGGATCTTGCCGATGTCGTGGAAGTAGCAGCCGACCCGCGCCAGCACCGGGTTGGCGCCGACCGCTTCGGCCGCCGCTTCCGCCAGGTTGGCCGCCACGATCGAGTGGTTATAGGTGCCCGGCGCGCTCACCATCAGCCGCTTCAGCAGCGGGTTGTTGGGGGTCATCAACTCGAGCAGCTTCATCGGCGTGATGACCCGCGTGATCTCGCCGAGGAACGGCAGCAGTCCGGCGGCGATCAGGGCCGAGACCAGCCCGTTGACCAGCGCGAGCGTGCCGATCGCCAGGATCTCGTCGAGCGACTGGTGGCGCTCGATCAGGGAGAGCGAGACCAGGGTCACGAACTGGGCCGCGGCCACCAGGATGCCCGCGGTGACCCACTGACCGAGCCGTTCCAGCCGGTGCACGTAGATCGACCCGATGGCGCCGCCGAGGAAGCCGACGAGGGTGAGCGGCAGGACGTTGTCCGCGATGATGCCGGTGAGTAAGCCCACGGCCAGCGCCACGATGATGCCGAGGCCCGTGTCCATCAAGGCCGCCACCAGCAGCGGGACCGCCGCCATCGGCACCATGTACTGCGCGTTGGGATTGAGCGGCACCACCACCTTGGCGACGATCAGCAGCACCAGCATCAACCCGCCGAGGGTGGCGAGTTGTCGTGGATCGCGGAGAATCGCGGGCTTGAATTGACCCAGGTAGCCCAACGCGACGACGAACAGGATGATGACCAGCATGAAGACGGCCAGGATGCGTGCCCAGTCGGTCGTGGGGGCGAGCAGCCCGACCGCCTGCGCCTCTTCCAGCTGGAAGGGCGTGACCTGGTCGCCGTAGCGGATGATCGTCTGCCCCTGGCCAATCGTTACGAAGACCGGCTGCACGGCGTCCCGCGCCTGCTGCCGCTTCAGCTCGGTTTCCGCCTGCAGGAAGTTGACCTTAAGATGTGCGCGCACCAGCGTCGTCACCACCGAGGCACCGGTGGGGTCAAGGTGAAGTGCGGCCGCTCGCGTCTGGGCCGAGTCACGCGCGCTGTTCAGCGTGTCCGCTTTGATGCCATTGCTCTCCAGCTGCTGGAGGATGTCGCCCGCACTCTTGAAGATCGTGGCCACCGTGCCCTCGTCCGCCTGTAGCAGGTACTGCCGCTGGGCATCGCTGAGTTGCGGCTCCAGCAGACTCAGCTGTGCCGAGCGGTCGGGCCCTGAGCTCGACGATGCGCGCAGGTCGGCAACCTTGGTCGCGAGCGAATCGATCGCCTGTCGCTGCTGGCTGCTGACCGATCCGTCGAACTGGTCGGCGACTTGCGCTGCTGCGGCAGTCCTCGCCTCATCGCGTTTCGTCTGGCTTTCGTAGTGGACCGAGCGTTGGGAGACCACGTCCTGGCTGGACACGTCACCCGCGCGAAGGTTGAGCCGGTTGGGCAGGAAGTTCTGGGCCACGACGAGCGCGGTGGCGAGCGCCAGCACCAGCGTGATCGCCGCCGAGCGCACATACGGCGGCCAGCGCCGGCCCGCGCCAATGTGGCCCAGCCGCAGATCGCGCGCGAACAGGCGCCCGCGCCGGCGGAGTTGATCGATCGCTGAGGAGCCGCGCTGCCTCATATCTTCACCAGGATCGCCTCGGCCTTTCGGCGGGTCAGACTACGTGGTACGGGCCCGCCGCTTGCGCGCCGCCGCGATCTTCTTTTTGCGCTTTACGCTGGGCTTTTCGTAGTGCTCACGCCGGCGGACTTCCGAGAGAACACCGTTCTGCTTGATCTTCTTGTTGAAGCGGCGAAGGGCGCTCTCAAAGGTCTCGTTCTCGCGAACCTTGATCTCCGACAACTGGATTGCACCCCCTCTGCCTGGAGCCCATATTGCGCAGAAGTATAGCCGCGCTCAAGTTTAGGCGTCAACACAAACCTCGCACTGCCGGGGCGCCGACGAGTGACGGGCCACCGACAGTGGTGTCGCGCCCCTTGACCACGCCGGTACGAGCCGGTAACGGCCGCCGTCGGGCGTCGATAGCGGGGCCTTTATTCGACGTTCTTTCTTCCAGAGGACGTGATCCTCAAGGAGGCCTTGCGTAATGTTCACGATCCTGACAACGTGGATCAGCGAACGGATCATCACCGTCACCGCGGTGAGCGTGCTGACCGTCGCGGCTGTCCCCACGACCCTGATCATCGTTTCGCACGACGACCACAACACGGTCGCCGTGATTCAGCCTGCCGACGAGCACTCGAAAGTCGTGCTGGTCAGCGCCGTCAAGAAAGCCGGTGATGACCTGATCACCAAGCTGAACGCGACCGAGTCCTCGTGCACAACGCAGGTGACGCAGGCCGTCACCACCTCGAAGGTCGCCGCCAAGGTCCAGCCGCAGCTGGCGAAGGCGAAGACGGAGATCCACGGCAGCGTCGCGCCGATCGTCGCCGCCATCAAGACCGACGAGAACCG
>Ga0102924_1004095_pt1 | contig 14905 bp, 6 predicted proteins | sample PaiPotPPM11metaG_FD_80116 | JGI IMG/M metagenome (GOLD analysis project Ga0102924, IMG submission 80116) | Iron sulfur acid spring bacterial and archeal communities from Banff, Canada, to study Microbial Dark Matter (Phase II) - Paint Pots PPM... ... | reverse complement strand
TTTCAAGCTTGAACGGCCCAAGATTGAATATTGAATGAGCGCTGATGTGCTTACGAACGACAAATAAGTCCGGCATGAATAGGCCTCCCGGGGGATGTCGAAACTAGCGGAATGCGATGTTACAAACTAGCACTTTCGGCAGAAATTAGAAATAGAACTTCGCGCCGAATTGAATCGTTCGCGGGCGGTGCGCGTCAACCGGATGCAGGAACGAATTCCCGAGCAGGCAATTCACGTTCGAGTTGATAGCTCCCGCAGAATTGTCGGGGCCGCCGTAGCAACTTGCGATGTTGCTTGCCGTATTGCCGCGTTCTGGATCGTAAATGCGGAATTGGGTATGGTTGAAAATATTGAAGGCCTCGGCGCGAAGTTCGAGGCTTGTTGATTCACTCGTTTTGAAATGCTTGAGCAGCGCCATATCGAAATTCAAGCGGTTTGGATTATTCAGGGAATTCCTTCCCACATCGCCAAAAGTGAGCCCTTCCGGGGCAGTGAACGCAGCGGGATTGCTCAGCAACGGGCCGAAAGTAAATGGCGCTGTGAAGTCTCTTAGAAAGAAGGATCCGGCTGTTGGATTGCGATCAGGAAATGACCCAGCGCCGGTCCCGTTGGCGACTCCGGCGTTATCCAGAACCGAAATTCCGGTTTCAGGGCTGCCGCCATTAATTACAGTGAATGGGATACCTGATTGAAAGGTCGTTACTCCGGTGAGTTCCCACTGTTCGAGAATATTTCGAGCCAAGCGAGAATTGAAAAAGCCCGAAGCCTCAGGTGGAGTGCCAGCGGCGGGGCTGGTTTTGTCCGAGCTCGCATTCTTGGATGAATCCGACCATGCATTGGCTTGGCGCTTCCACAGATCTCGAGTCTGATGAGCCAGTCGCAGGAAGGAGAATTCATATACGTAACTTATGTTCAAAAGGTGACGCTGATCAAAATTGGAGCTCGCTTTATTTGTTCGGAGATTGAAAGCGTTCACAAATGTCGAGTCAAAACGATCGGAGGAATCGTCAATCGAGTGGCTATAGGAGTAGGCCAGTTCCAAGCTCAGCGGAGCTTTGGTGCGGCGCAAGGTCATTTGCAAACCGTTGTAGTGGGAATCCGCAACGTTTTGGAGGGAGAATATTTCGCCCAAGCTAGGGGCGAATGTCCGCAAAGCGTTCGGGTCTGGAAGGCCACTGACGTTTGTACCGTAGCAAGCTGCTTCCAAATTGATGAAGCCGGGGTTGCCGGCGGCGACTTGATTGCCATTCACGAGAAAGTTTGATCCGTTGAACGTGCGGCAAATATTGGTGGTGAGAGGTTCGATCGGTAGAGGCTGTCCAGGCGGAGGTGGAGGTGGTGGAGGCTGGCCGGCCATGGGGATGAGAAACGGGTTGTCGGCTTGATCGACGGGCTCCAATTGATTGACTTGAAGTTCCGCCGTCAGATGGGTTCCCTTGCTACCTACATAAGCAACAGATCCAACCAAATCGCGAGTGAATTGGCGCTGCACGCTGAGGTTCCACTGCTGAACGTATGGCCATATAGCTTTGGTGGGGATGGAGGTCACGTTCGGCGGAAAGGCCAACGGAGTTGTACTGCTGCAATTGGTTCCAATACACAGGTAGCCGCTGGTGAAGTGCTGAATTATATCGAGTACACCAGGCGGCGTACCCGGGGTGTTACCAATCGCGTTCGCGGAGGGTGCGCTGCCTTCCAAAGAGCCGGTATTGGCCTCGTCTCCGGTGCCGTGTTCGAAAAATATTCCGTAGCCCGCGCGAATTGACGTCTTGCCGTCGCCCTTAGGATCCCAAGCGAAACCAATCCTCGGCGCGGGGTTGAACAAATGCCCTTTCATGCAACTTGCCGGTACTCCATTTTTTCCGCACTGGACCAAGCCATCCAGAAGCCGGGGGTCGGGATTATTAGGGTTCAGCGGGATCGCATTGCAGGGCCCAAAAGAGGGCATGGTGGGATCGGCGCAGGATGGAACGTTGAGGAGAACGCCGGTGAAAGGATCCACCGCAGCGGTTGCCGCGAGGGCAGGGCTAAATGCTTTGGCTTCCCAATTGTATGCTTGGTCGTACTTTTCGTGCCAGGTTCCGAACAAGCTAAGGCGCAGTCCGAGGTCAACGGTGAGGCGGGATGACACTTTCCAATTGTCCTGGAGATAGGGCTCGATAGTGTTGTAGCGGTTGTAATATTTGTGCTGACCACTGTCCTGTTGAAATGTCTTGATATCTCCCAACAAGAAATCAGCGAAGCTGTTGCCGGTGGTAAGAAAGCTATTTACGTTCGAAAAGGTAATGATGCCCTGAACATCTCCGGTGGCGGCTCCGATCGCTGGGTTCACTTCGTTCTTTTGAGCGAACACCACTTGGACGCCGAACTGAAGGGTATGTTTGCCGAAGGATTTGGAAGCGTCATCGCCGAAGCTGTAAGTGGGATTGGTCTGGTGGTAAGGCTCAAAAGACGGATCCACCGCGAACCCGTTACCGCCATAAGCGGCATTGGTACCTCCGATTACTATGCCCGGGACTTTGCCTCCAAAGCATGGAGACGAGGCGGTCGGCGGAAAGGTTTTGGGACAAGTGAACAAACTACCTATGGTCAGGCCGGAAGGCCGCATCCAATTTGCGCCGGGCCCGTTTTCATCGGTAAGAGTGATGTGATCGGTAGTGTAACTGAAGATCAGATTGTTAACGAACGTAGGGGAAATAATATGGCTCACGCGCGCGACCATATCGAGCCCGGGGCCGACGAAGTTAGTTTGAATCGTCGGAAAACTGTTCTGAATGAATCCCCATTGAGGGACAGTCGTCGTCGTGCTCCAAGTGTCGTGTATATAGCGAAAAGTCGCTTTGACGTTTGGAGTGAAATTGTGGTCCAGCCGGAAGAGCTCTTCGCGCCAATCGGTGGGAGTAGAAATGGCGGCGTCGTAACATGAGGCGATGCTGGAATTGCAGCCGGTGTTTGAGGTGGGAGCGGGAATGATACCGGTGTTTAAGAGAATGGCGGCATTGGGATCAAAAGTATTCGAGTTCGGCAGAGTCACTTGGTTTCCCGGAAAAGTCTCAACGAAATTGCCTGAGGAGGCTGCGTTTTTCTGGGGGCAGTCGGGGAATTGCGTGCGAAGAAAAGTGACTTGCTGCATGGGGAGGGCGAAGGGACAAACGTCACCGAAGTATCCGGTACGCTCAGCAATCGACGGAACTCCCTGATTGAATTCAGTCGGCGTTTTTTCGCGGCGAGCCTCTTCCGAGAAAAAGAAGAAGGTTTTATCCTTCGCCGAATTGTAATGACCTGGAATGAAAACGGGCCCGCCAATAGTGCCGCCGAAGTCGTTTCTGCGATAAAGCGGGGCTTCCGTGCCGATATCAAAATAATTGCGGGCATTAAAAAGCTCGTTGCGAACGAATTCGTAAGCGTCCCCGTGAAAGTGAGGCTCGCCGGACTTGGTGGTCACCAGCACAGTTCCTGAAGCGCTACGGCCAAATTCTGCGCCGTAATTCGAAGTGAGTACCTGCAACTCGCTGATGGCGTCCAGGCTGGGATAAACGATTAACGTGCTGGAACTGCCGTTGACGCCGGCGTTCAGGACGTCGCTGCCATCTACATCGAAATTGTTGTATTCGACGCGGCCTCCATTCACGCTGTACTTGACGCTGCCTTTCATTCCGACCAGAGCTTCATCCTGGCTGGTCTGATTGCTCACACCGGGCGCCAAGGTAATTAGCTGCGTGAAGTTCCGACCATTCAACCCGAGCGAGGTAACCTCTTGCTCTGTGATGGTGCCGCTGAGAGTGGGGCTCTCTGTTTCGATCTGGGTGACCCTTCCGGCCTCTACGTTTACGGAAGCGGTGGTTGCAGCGATTTCAAGGTTGGCGTCAGCGCGCGCGGTCTGGCCCGGCGCTAGAACCACTGAGGCGACTTCGAACTGTTTGAATCCCTGCGCCGAAATGCTCACTTTGTAGATACCGGCGGTCAGGCCGTCCACGCGGAACTCACCTTTCTCATCGGTTCCAGCGGTCTGCGCCACGCCTTTTTCATCGGTAACAGTAACGGTCGCTCCCGGAATTGCCGCACCGGAGGCGTCACTGACAGTTCCCGCGATAGTCCCGGTCTTTGAAGTCGGTTGAGTGTTCTCCTGGCCGTGCGCTACGGAAATCCCCAAGAAACAAAGGACGAGTACGGCCAGGACACATACCACAGCCTTCATAGCCTTCACGGCAACCTACCTCCTGCAAGGGAATATAGAGCAACCGATAGGCGAAAGCGTCTTCGCTCGAAGAAATACCGGCTGGCTGGTTGTGGAGAGTCAGAGCCCATGGCGGGCGGCCTGATGGCAATCACCTCGTTGTCATTCAAGATCGCTCGATGGCGCGCTCTGGTCCCGGCACGAATTCTTTTCGCTACGTGCAAACTGCTACGGCGAAGCCAGGAGCAAGCGCCAAAGCACACACCACCCTCCAGAGACTTCCTGGCGGAACTGAAGTTGAAGGTGGACGAAGAGCGACGGTATCAGTAACAGGACGCCTGTTACTGCTTGATGTCAAGAATATGAAAAGCAAGTAACAAGAGGGCGGGAGAGACATTCTTCGTCCAAGCGATCCGGCAAGTAGCGCCCGGCGTACCAACTGTGGAAATCCGGTCTGGGATTATCGTTCGCGTTCGCGTTTCAAAAATTCATGTTTGAGAATTGTTTCATGGCGTAACAGATTCAGTGTTAAGCATTAACAGTCGCGTCATGCGGAAATCAGAGTGTATGGCCTTTAAGTTTTTCTCCGGCCGGGACCAGTGCGGGGCATTTCGAGGCCCGAAACTTGAACTCATTTTTGTTACTCAATATTCACGCGCTCTCAATTTCAATTTCATACTAGCGTAACATTCGTCGCTGATAGTCCACCTCGCGGGTTTGACCTCCACAGCTCTGAAGGGTCATTTGGCTGGAAAGTACAGCACTCGAATTGCGGTCGTTGACAAGATTCAGCCGCTCCGTTTTGTTTTTGAATAGCAGTCTCACCTCTAGCCTACGATCGAAACGACAGGAGAAAATGATGAAGAAATTTGTGAGGTACTGTAGTGCGGTAATTTGTTTTGGAGCTGCCTTGTTGTTCAGCTCCACGTGTTTCGCCCAAACTACCTATCCGTTCATAGCGGTTGGATCTTCGGCGGCGTTTAACGCATTCGCAATCGCCGGCGCGTCAAATGGAACGGCTCCGATCTGCGTAAACTCTTACACCGGAAATCTTTCGAGCGCCTCAAACGTTTACTACTGGACACAGTCGTCCAGCGCTCACAGCCTTCAGGCGGTTGACGGCCGCTCCACTGACTTCAGCGCGCAGAATGCAAAAGCCTGGGTTGAATGGTCCGGTTCATTGGATGGAACTACAGTGAACGCTGTTTGCGTTTACCTCGCCACCGACTCGATCGTGGGCCAGAGGCTTTACTTCGCGACCAACAGCGCCGGCACACCGGCATCCAGCATCAATTTCCCCGGCGGCTGTGGCTCGGCCTACCCGGTAGGTGGTCAGATTCCTGCGGGAATCTTCCCCCCCGAGTCACCATTGCCTCCAGGCGTCTGCTCCAAGCTTCAGGGACAGTTGTGGAACGCAGCGCCTTCCGACATTCGCGCTGAGGATGCCGCGTTTGGCACAACACGAGCTTGCGCCACTTACGCTGCGACTGGAACGGGATTCGGCTACAGCTGCATCCTTCCTAGCCCCACCAGCATTTACAGCGGCATAGGTGGGAGCTCGGGCAATGTCCAAGCGGTTACTTATGCTATTGCCGGGACGGACCCAATCACCAACGTACAAATAGCCCATTCCGCTGCCGGTACAGACGGCCATCCGTGGACCAGCATCAATGCGGGCGGGCAAGCCGTTCTTGTACTCGTAAACACGGCCGACACGAGCGCCGAAGGTTTCGGTTCAACGACATTCAGCAATGTGAACCGTCCTGACCTCGCTCGCGTTTTCACCGGTGGCGCCACGCGGACTCGAGACCTAATCCAAGCGGCGGGTTTGTCGTCCAAGCCTTTGACGGCCCTGGTTCGTGAACCTCTGTCGGGAACTTTTAACACATTTGAGTTCCAAGTAGCCCGTACCAAAGAGTACGACTTCACACAGGAAGGCCTGACGAACCTAGCGGGGGTGATAAGTGCTAATGGTATTGGCATGGCAACACCGACGGGTTGGACATTCGAGGGGCTATCCTGCCCTGCGGTTGACTGCCCGTCCGCTGTTACCGGCAATCCTCTGGACTGGAAGAGGAGCGGGACTAGCGGGTCTGGAGGGTTGAAGGTAAGAGTGATTGGAACCGGCGAAATGGTCAACACACTCACCGGGTTGACGACCAAGTGCAATTCGCAAGCCTGCCAGGATAGGGCCGGCAATCTGATCACGAACCAGATTGGCTATACCTTCTTCAGCTTTGGCAACGTAGCGCCGGCTGTCGGCACCGCCAAGTACTTGCTGGTAGATGGCGTCGATCCACTGTTCGATGGTGCTGCCGGACCTACGCAAAACCCGGGTGGTGAAGGCTCCGGAGCTTTGCCAACTTGCAGCGCTCCTTGTCCATCCGCTGTAACCCTAACGAACATCAAGAACGGTTCCTATCCCCTCTGGAACATTCTTCGCGTAATCACCAGTGGACAGTTGGGAGCCGTCAATACGGCGGGAAGTTGCCTAACGGGAGCGACGGTATGCGAAATGGTGGCGGCGTCGCAAGCCGCGTACTCGACAATCCCCGATCTAGTGGCGCAGTCCAATATGCGTGTTTTCCGCTCACACCAGACGATTATGGATGGCGGAAAAACTTTCGCCGGACACAACGGAACCAAACACTACTCTGGTGTCACCGGGACTCCTTGCGGCTTCGCGGCTTACACGGGTGGGGCAATCGTGTATGAGTGCGGCGGCGACGTATCCGGTGCTCGGTTCACAATTCAACAGGACGCGGATCAGATCACGGACACCGCAGCAGAACTGGTTGGATTGCAGCAGTAATATTTTACAGCGAGGAACGGGCAGGCCATCCGGCCTGCCCTTTTTCGCGTGCCAAATAGTAACTCAAAGTTGCCTTCAGGCTGACGATGAGGATCCCAGCAAACTATCCGGGGAGCAAGCAAGATGAGGTTGGGAAGGGCAAAAATTCCGGCGTGGTTTTTCGTTTCAATCCTGTTCTTATTCCTGAATCTATTTCTACGGCTTGAAATTGTTGAGGCGCAGCAAAGCGCACCATCTGCTTCAAAGCAGGAGCAGAGTAGCGGGCCTGCGAGCATCATCAAACCTCCTTGGAACGACGAGGACTGGGACTCTTTATCGCTCGACACGAGCACCCTACGTCCCGAAGCGCCGGTAATCGGCGCCAAGGACCAAACCGATGATTTCACGCGGGAGCTCATTCAAGTCCACTGGCGGTTCGGCGACCCAATCGATCTGTGGGTAATCAAGCCCCGCGGCGTCGAAAAGCCCCCGGTCGTTTTGTATCTCTACGGTTATCCGTCCGAGACAGATCGCTTTCGCGATGACCGGTATTGCCAGCGAGTAACGCGGGGTGGATTCGCCGCAGTAGGTTTCGTCTCTGCACTTACCGGGCAACGATATCACGACATCCCGATGCGCCAGTGGTTTGTCAGCGAACTGGCGCAAGCGCTGGTGGAGAGCGCTCATGACGTTCAAATGATCATTAATTACCTCTCTACCCGCGGCGATATGGACATGGAGCGGGTTGGAATGTTCGGTCAAGGTTCCGGCGGGACGATCGCCATTCTGGCAGCCGCAGTGGACCCACGGATCAAGGCGCTTAACCTAATCGATCCCTGGGGCGACTGGCCGGACTGGACGGCCACGTCCGCTCGAATCCCCGAAGTAGAACGCCCGACGTATATGAAGCCTGAATTTCTGAAGCAAGTGGCGCCCTTTGACCCGATTCAATGGCTGCCAAAATTGAACTCGAGGCCTGTTCGAGTCTGGAGCGTAATGGACGATCCCATTACTCCAGAGATTTGTAAGAAGAAAATCGAAGCAGCAGCGGTGAGCGCTTCCGCGCAGATCGTAAGGTTCGACGATGTCCATGCGATGCGTGCGGCTTCCAGCGACGGGAATGCCTTCCAATGGCTCAAGGAACAGCTAGGAGCTACGAGGGAAGAGCGAGCGGCAAATTAAGCCTTGAACAGAAAGATGACTGGGGCAGGATGTGGCGCCGCGGGTACCGGTATTACCGGGTCACGGGTCTGGCAGCGAAAAATGCTGAAGTAAGCAAAAGGGATAGAGGAGTGATGAGAAATTTAGAGGGGTTTGTGGTTGCTTGCACCAGCGGGAGGTTCGCGACGGCACGCATGGTTGCACTCTCCCTTGCCGGGACTCTCGGCGTGCTGGCGCTCTCGGCTTGCGTCACGAAGCAAGTCGCTCCCTCAACCGTACCCATGGTGTCTTTTCAGCTCCAACCCCCTAGTACGATTCAAGCCGGCGGACAAACGTCGTTAGTCGCAGTGGTTACCAACGATCCGAAAATGATGGGCATCGACTGGATCGCAAGCTGCGTGAATACGAACTGCGGAAGTTTCAACCCCACCCATACGCTTAGCGGACAACCGACGACTTACACCGCGCCGACCGGCACTCCCCCGCAGGGTGGTGTGAATCTCGCTGCCAGGGCTACGGCATTGCCCGCGCAGACCGCGGTTGTGAACGTAACTATTTTCACCAATGTGCAGATTAAATTGACAGGATTTCCAGCCTCCCCGTTGGGAGCAGGCAATACCACGACCTTAATCGCATCAGTGACAGGCGACCTCAATAACCCGCCGTTGGGCGTGGGCTGGGCACTGAGTTGCACTGCGCCGAATTGCGGCATGCTTAGCACACTGAATACCGCTAGTGGCTTTCCGGTAACTTACACCGCTCCGCCTACGGTAACGACCAGCTTCACGGTTACGTTCATAGCCACTGCTTTAGCTGATACCACCCAGATGGTTACCTCGATGATCACGGTTAACCCGGTGAGCGGAGTTTCCATCGTCATTTCGGGGGTCCCATCTACCATCTTGGCGGGTGCCACCGCAAACATCGCGGCTACGGTCTCGAATGACTCAGCGGGCGGGGGTGTGAACTGGAGCGCGAGTTGCACCGTTGCAGGGCAATGCGGAACGTTTACTAACCCTCAACACGCCACAGGCAGTAACATTTTTTCCATTACTTACAATGCGCCCCCCACGGTTCCTGCCGCCGGACTACCCGTGACGATTATGGCCACCTCTGTGGACAGCCCTTCTGTGATTGCCACCGCCAATACCACGGTCACCAGCCCAACGATTTCGATCAGCATTACAGCGGCGCCGCCCTCGACGATGCCGGTTAGCACGAATGCCACGCTGAGCGCGACGGTTATAAATGACAATGTGAATCCACCGAATGGTGTGGACTGGACCGCGACCTGCACCGGCGGCACTGGAACGAATCCCTGCGGCACTTTTACCCCCGCGCACACGATCGGAGGCACTCCGCCGCCGACAGCGGTCTATACCGCGCCAGCGGCGATACCGGGCGGCACTCCGCCAGGAGTTGTCACCATTATCGCGACGGCCACAGCTTCGGAGAACCCCGGCCCCGCGAAGACAGCGACGGCCACTGTAACGATAACGGCGGCAAATAGCATCTCGATCAACTGGAACAGTGCGGCGCTTACGCCTCCAACGTCGTTGGCCTTGGGGGGCAGCACAACTATCGCCGCCACCGTTGCCAACGATCCGGTGACCGCTCCCAATGGTGTGACATGGGCGGCAAACTGCACACCTGGCGCGGGCGCTGGGACAGATCCTTGCGGAACGTTTAGTAACCTCACGACCGCTAACATGCTGACAACTGTCTATTCGGCACCTACCGTCCTGCCCACGACTCCTGTGACCATCGTAGCTACGGCGCAGGCTGCTCCAAATCCCACCGTATCCGCAGCGGTAACGATTCTTCCACCCACGGTGACCGTGGTGATCTCTACACAGCCCACCTCTGTGCAGGTTGGCGGGACCGCACAATTCATTGCCACCATTACAAACGACACGGCGCCGCCAACTGGCGTGAACTGGAGTGTAACCTGCACGGGTGGCACTGGAACGAATCCATGCGGCTCATTTAGTCCCACCAATACAGCTTCAACTGTCCCAACAACTTATACGGCACCGGCTACTGCACCGACGGGCGGTAGCATAACGGTCACCGCCACATATGCCAATCCGGCTATCAGCACGGCGTCAGCGACGACTCCCGCGATCCCGGTCGCGGCGAACGTAAGTGCCGGACTCTTAAAGGGTCAGTACGCACTTAACTTTGCGGGACAGGGTTCTAGCGGATTCTCTGGCGTCGTCGGCAGCATCATTGCGGACGGCAATGGAAACATCACCGGGGGAGAGGAAGACACGGCTCCCTGCGGTCCGCTGAGTGTGATGCCCGTGACGGGCACTTATTCAGTGGGTCCCGATGGTCGAGGATCAATGACACTCAACGCCGGAAACGTATGCTTCGGCGCGAGTGGTACACAAACGATCAGTTTTACGATCGTGAATGGTCCCGGAGCCGCGGCGCCGCGCGCCTTGATAAGCGAAGTTAACGATGGCACGGGTACCATCGGGAGTGGAAGCCTCGACCTCCAGGACACCGCTGACATCGCCAAGGGTCTAGGCTCGATTAGTGGAGGCTACGCCGTCGTGTTCGTAGGAACTGACATACAAAACGGCGGAATAACGGATATCGGGGGCACCATGACCGTAGGCGCGTCGGGTAAGTTAACGTACGCGGAGGATGTAAACGACCAAGGAACCGGAACGGTCACAACTACAACGGGAACGTTTACTTACACAGCGCCTGACACTTTTGGCCGCACCGTGGCTACAGATGCTGTGAGTGGATCCTCTTTCGCCTTCTATGTGGTAAATGCCGGCGAGATGAAGTTTCTCGAAATCGATGGCGTGAACTTTACGGAGACAGGGCCCGCATATTCTCAGGGAACTGTGGCGGGTAGCCCGTATGTTTACACGTTTACCGGCATTGACGAAAACCAGGGTAGCTTCATAGTTGCCGGCGGGTTCTTCGCGAGTGGACTTACAAGCGGGCTCATAGACTTCAATGACAACGGCTTGCAAACGGGCTCGGGTGGCGCCGCGTTCACCGCCTCGGTCACCGCGCCATCTGGCGGCCGCGGAACTCTGACACTGTCAGGGGCTCCAGTCGGTGTGCCAGTGGGCGTGAGCAAGTTTGCCTACTATCCAACGGCGAATAATGGCCTCTTATTGCTTGAACTTGACGCTGGTTATACGACCTCCGGCGCTTTGTTGCCTCAGTCGAGTTCGACATTCGCTAACGGAAATTACGCGATGAATTTCACGAATTCGGACCTTGTCTCCGTTGGCCAAGAGGAAGATGCGGTTGGACAAGTTGTTGTTAGCGGCTCGTCCACCTTTACCGGAACCGTAGATATATTCAATACGTCAGGGAACCTGAATCTTTTGGCTCCACTGACGGGCAGCTTCTTGCCAACGGCGCCTGCCGGAGGCGGCCGCTATTCGGGGTCTTTCGTGATTACGGAAACTCCAAACAGTCAGACTCTGAAAGAGCTTTTCTACGTCGCGAGTCCGGACACCGTGCTGTTTATCGAGAGCGATAACCAAGCGCAAACTTCAGGCATCATGCAGGTGCAAACGCTGACGCAGTAGCATCGGCCGGTCTGATGCATCAGTTGGCGGAAAAGCGGAGGAAAGGATTCGCGTTTGGCAAGCCTGCGATGCAGATAATCCCGCGGACTTAGCGAGCCGTGGTGTAAACGATTGAAGAGGAGGAGTATGCTTCCACGACTCGGACCGGTGTTTTTTGGTATAGGCCTGGTAGCTATAATTGCGACCGTCTTCGGGAGCGGCCGGGCAGTCGGCGGCAGCAACCCCCAAGCACCACCGACATTTTCGCAAACCTTCAAACATGTGGTGGTGATTGTCCAGGAGAATCGCACGCCGGATAATCTTTTTCACGGTTTTCCGAACGCGGATATTGCGGACTCCGGGATTACCTCAACTGGCCAGGTGGTTACGCTAACGTCCAGACCGCTAGATGATAACTATGATCTCGATCATAGCCATACCTCGTTTGTGAGGATGTACGACGGCGGAATAATGGACGGGGCGGACAAGATCGTCGCTACTTGCATTCCTGGCGCCACGGATTGTCCACCCTCCCACCCGCAGTTCAAGTATGTGGATCCAGCGGATGTGCAGCCGTATTTTACGCTGGGAGAAGAGTATACTTTCGGCGACCGAATGTTCCAGACGAATCAAGGTCCTAGCTTCCCGGCCCACCAGTTTCTCATTTCAGGAACGTCTGCGCCGACAGCAACGAGCGACTTGTTCGCCTCAGAAAATGTTTCCGGAGCCGAGGCTGGCTGTACTGCGCCTGCTAAGGCCTACGTGCTTTTGATTAATCCTCTGGGGAAGGAGAATTCGAAGATGTACCCCTGCTTCGAGCATCCCACGCTGATGGATTCGCTCGACGCGCAGATGGTCAGCTGGCTGTATTTTACCCCGTTGGCCGGCTCCATCTGGACCGGGCCAAACGCAATTCAGCATGTGCGTCTCGGTGCGGATTGGGCCAAGGTGATTATTCCTCAGACAAAGATCCTGTCCGACATCGCCAACGGCAAATTGCCGCAAGTGTCATGGGTAATACCAACCGCTCAGGATTCCGACCACGCGTCGATTAACCTTGGTGACGGTCCTTCCTGGGTGGCGTCCGTCGTGAATGCTATTGGCAAGAGCCAATATTGGTACGATACCGCCATTATCATCACATGGGATGATTGGGGTGGCTGGTACGATCATGTCGCTCCGACTATCTATAATTCCTACGAGTACGGATTTCGCGTACCGCTGATTATCGTGTCCCCCTATTCCAAACAAGCATACGTCTCTCACGTGACGCACGATTTCGGCAGCATCTTAAAATTCATCGAAGAAGTTTTCAATCTTCCTTCCCTCGGCTACGCGGACTCACGCGCCGACGATTTTTCCGATTGTTTCGACCTGACTCAGAAACCCATACCGTTTCAGCCAGTGGCTGCAAAGTTGGACGGGGAATTTTTCTTAAACGACGCGAGACCTGCCGCTCCTCCTGACGACGATTAAATGCGATAAGCTGGGGCGCTTTGATCGTTGGGTTTTCCACTTGATCGCCGTAACAATCGGTATCGTCCTGCTCAAACTGTGTTCTGAAGGAATCAGCTATGCAGGTTTTCTTGCTTGGTCCGAAGCCCTGGACGTCATTTTTCGTCATCGTCATCGTCGGGAGGCATGGCGGGCCTGTTGGAGTTTATGAAGAACTTCTGGTCGAGCGCTGTTGAAACTGTCTGAAAGGCGATGGGCGTTTGCGTGAGGTCGAAACAGTCGGAAAAATCGTCGGCGCGAGAGTCCGCGTAGCCGAGGGAAGGAAGATTGAAAACCTCCTCAGTGAAGTGCAGGATGCTGCCGAAGTCGTGCGTGGTGTGAGAGACATATGCTTGCTTGGAGTACGGGGACACGATAATCAGCGGCACCCGGAATCCGTACTCGTAAGAGTTGAACATTGGAGGCGCCACGTGATCGTACCAGCCGCCCCAGTCGTCCCACGTGATGATGATTGCAGTGTTAGACCAATAAGGGCTGTTGCCAATAGCATTCACAATCGATGCTACCCATGAAGGACCGGAACCGCCCGCGCTTCCAGGATGGTCGGAGTCCTGACCGGTGGGTACTACCCACGACATCTGTGCCAGATGGCCCGCGGCGATATCGGTTAACACTCTCGTTTGAGGAACAATAATGTTGGACCAGTCAGCGCCGGTACGAATGTGATCGATTGCATTTGGTCCGGTCCAGATGGAGCTAACCGAAGGTGCGTAATATCGCCACGTGATCGTTTGGGCGTCTAGCAAATCCATCAAAGTGGGGTGCTCAAAGCATGGGTAAGTTGACTGCGATTCCTTTCCGGTAGGATCAATTAAGAGCACACTCGAATTAGACGGGGCGGTGCACCCGGCTGCGCCATTCGGATTCTCCGCTGCGAACATGTCGCTCGTGGCGGTCGGCGCTGAAGTTCCGGCAATGATGAACTGATGGGCAGGGAAGCTAGGTCCCTGATTCGTTTGGAACATACGGTCTCCGAACGTGTACGTCCCGGCTAACTGCAAATACGGTTGAATGTCCGCTGGATCAACGTATGCGAATTGCGGGTTGGGCGGAGGACAATTAGGTACCTTTGCGACCGTGCATCCGGCTTGGACTTTATCCGCGCCATCCATTTTCCCGCCGTCATACATATCCATAAAGGCCGCGTGGGTGTGGTCCAGGCCATAGGTGACTTCCAACGGAACCTTCGCTAGCGGAATCGTCTGGCCATGAGAATTGATTCCCGAAGTTGCAATGTCCGCCCCCGGCAAACCCTGGAAAAGATTGTCGGGCGTGCGATTTTCCTGAACGATCACAATTACGTGTTGAAACACCAGCGAATAGGCCGAGGGATTATCGCTGGTGATCATGAGGAACCCGTTCACGAAGCTGAAATTGTAATTAGCCGCGCTCAACGTTCCCAGCGACGCTGTGATCACATAGTTGCCGATGGATGATCCCTGGGTGGCCGTGGTCGAAAGGGCGGCCGCACCGTTTACGCCGGTGTTCTCCGTGTCGTTATTCACGAACCCCGTTATGGTGAAAGCAAGGTTCGGGATCGGCTGGTTGAATGGCACGCTCGCGTTCGTTGCGACAACAGTCAAAACCGATTTCTTGATGGTCAAGACCCCGTTTGTAAACCGGAAGAAGTAGTTTGGCGTCGTCGAGAGCGTTCCAGTCGCCGGCACGATGGCCCAAGTTCCTACCGGCATGTTTCCAGGGGCCGTGGTCGTGTAGGAG
>Ga0102924_1004094_pt1 | contig 14908 bp, 9 predicted proteins | sample PaiPotPPM11metaG_FD_80116 | JGI IMG/M metagenome (GOLD analysis project Ga0102924, IMG submission 80116) | Iron sulfur acid spring bacterial and archeal communities from Banff, Canada, to study Microbial Dark Matter (Phase II) - Paint Pots PPM... ... | reverse complement strand
GCTCGAACTCCCCGACGATCTCGCCCCACTGCTCTCGGCTCCGACGCATCGCGCACCTCCGCGCGCGCGAGACGATCACGAATCTGGGGGCGTCAGCCAGACGCCCTTCGCCGGCCGGTTACTCTCGGTCAAGCTGGCTCGCGGCTCCGCCATGTGGGCTCACCGCGTCGCGATCGGGAACCTTCGGCTTGTATACGTGATCACGACGGACAAGCTGCTTGAGTACCCAGACGGTCGCTCGCGGGTCGCGTACATCGGGACGACGAAGAACGGGGCCGCGCGTGTCTCGCAGAGCGCGGCGTACTGGGCCGACTGGCTGTTCCGCCAGCGAGGCATCTACGAGTTCTGGGTCCGCATCGTGACCTGCACACCACGTAGGCGCGTGAAATCCTGGCGCAAGCTGGAACGAGCCCTCATCCTCATGTTCCGCGCGACCTACGGCGCCGTCCCGATCTGTAACACGCAAGGGAAGAACACGACGTGGACGGACGAGAAGGACTACTTCTCGGAGACGCGGCTCAAGACGATCCTCGACGAGCTGCGCTGAGGGTGAAGACCCCAACGCGGCGGCGTCGCCTACTCGCCTGCGCCCGCAAGGAGCGAGTCGGCGCTCCGGCCCGCTGATGTCGAAGCGCACGCTGACCATTGCTTCGTGCGCGCAGGACGCTACGCTGCCGGTGGGCGGCAAGCTCGAATATGATGCCACGCACGGCTCCACACTTGGCGCGTCCTTCGGCAATACGTACGATTCTGCTCGCTTTCGTTGTAACCTCTGGCTGTGGCTCACGAGATGCCGCTCTGCAATCCCCGGCAGATGCGGATTCCGCCGACCTCGACGCACGCGCTGATGAGGTCTCCACGGACGCGCACGCGGGATCTATTGTCACCGGAGTGGTCGTTGATTTCGCTACAAAACGCGCGCTTCCTGGTCGCCTGGTCGTGATCAATGGTCACCAAACCACGACGGACGACCACGGAACATTCGTGCTCGATGGCGTCGCGCCAATCTACGACGCAGTGGTGATCGAGCCAGACGCCTCCACGGCTACGGTCTATGAGCAGTTGGGTCGCCACAATCCTGTGTTGCCGCACACCAGCTCCATCCTCTCGGGCAGCACAACCTATGCCGGATGGGTAGCTGGTACACTTTCCGGCGGAAGCGCGTACCCGCTCCATTCTGGCGATCGAGTCGATACCTACTTTTTCTCTGCGCTCGCGAATGGGAGTTTGATTCTGGCGGGCGGGGTGCCGTCCTCGGACGGTCCAGCCTATCGCCTTGGGGTCCAATGGAACGGCCCAAGTTCCCTTCCAGGGCACCTCATGGCCTTGGGAACATTCGACAGCAGCCGAGACGCCGGTCTCACGGATGCCGGCGCCAGCGCTTTGGCCCCCGAGTTTTCCTACTACAGCGAAGATTTTACGATGATCGGCGGCGGCAACGGAACGGCGAATGTCAATCTAGAGACAGCCCGGACCGCGCACCTCGTTGGCAGAATCGACTCTCCAGTGCAGTATCCCGCAACGGAAATTTTGACCTACTACCGCTTGAATTTTCCCAACTCGCTCATTTCTGTGGCGGGCGCCGGCAACACTCCCGTGTCCTTTGATTTCACCGTACCTGATCTGACCGCCTCGGGTGCGACGCTTTGCGCTAGAGCGATTCGCTCGACGACAGTTGCAGGCCCATCCCTGGAGACTGAGGAGTGTGATTTGCCATTCGGCACATTATCAGAACCCCTGACCATCCAGACACCTCCAAACCTTCTCACACCCAACACTGGCACGACCGTTGCCGCCGGATCAGCATTCACATGGACTCCTTTCCCTGGCGGAGTTTACGTCCTGACCCTCCAGGCCCCGTCCGGTGCGACAGCGTATCCTTACATCCGCATCGTCACGTCGAGCACTACTGCGAATTGGCCGGACCTTTCCGCTTTTGGAATAGCCTTCCCAACCGGAGCCTCGTATTCGGTGACGATTAGCGGCGTTGGTCCGTTCCGCGAGATGGACGATGCAGTCAGCCCCAACGGTTTGGGCGCCGTGTTCCGCGCCGAGACACGGTGGAGTACCTCGAACGCGGTCCGCGTGACGACCGCGGGACTATGATCTCCGTTCGCCTTGTCGTGTGCGAAATTCGCTCGTGACCTCGACAAGCCGCTTCCATCGTTACTGTCGGGTGTTGGCCCTCGTGCCGCTGGCAGTCGGATGCAAGCCTCGCTCGTTGCATCCTGCAGGGGACGCGTCGGTGTCGAAGTGTGAGACCCGAAATCCACTACGTTCCGAGGGCGATCCTGCCATTCCCGGCAACGCCGATGCCGATCGCGTCCCAGTTCGGCTCCTTGAATCGAGCAATCGGTTCGCCCTTGAAATGTATCGACGTGCCGTCGAGCCGAAAAAGAATCTAATCCTCTCGCCCGTCAGCATGGCCGCTGCGCTTTCGATGGCGATGGAGGGAGCGCGCGGGGAGACACGACGGCAGATCGCCGGCGTGCTCCATGTGGACAGTGCGGACGAATCATCATCGCTCGCGGGCTTATTTACCGCCCTTACCCGCCATTCTCACGATGGTTCGGAGCTGCGGGTGGCCAGTCTTCTGTGGGTGCAGAAGGATCTAGCCATTAACCCTGACTTTGTGACGTTTCTCCGCGACCGCTTTGACACTCGGCTGGGCACCGTCGACTTCGTCCGAACTCCCGACACAGCTCGCCGAAACATCAACAGCTGGACGTACGAACAGACCGACGGCCAAATTGACGAGGTCCTGAGCGCGGAGGCTATAACGCCTTATACGCGCCTGCTAATTTCCGACGCCGTCTATTTCCGGGGCCTATGGGAGCATCCGTTCAAATCCGCGGACACGATCGATCGCAACTTCGCAGCGGTTACGGGAAACGCGAGCGTGAAGACGATGTCGGCCGAGCTTCTAGTGGCGCACGTCGCGGTGTCAGGGGCGCGACTCCTCGAGTTGCCATACGGTAATGGTGCCACCATGATGATCGTGCTTCCCGATGCCATCGCTGGCCTCGGCTCAATCGAACACGATGTCGAAACCGAGTACTCGCGTTGGCGCACCGCTCTGGTTGCCGCCCGTCCTGTGCCGGGTCGGACGTTTGCGCCGACACGTCTGAAGGTCTTCCTTCCGCGCTGGAGAGCGCGTACCGCTCTGCAATGCAACGATGTGCTGCGGACACTCGGGATGGTTCTGCCATTTGAGCGCGGCGCGGCCGATTTCGCCCGGATTAGCAGTGATCCACTCTACGTCGAGCGCGTCACCCAGGCAGCGTCCATTGACGTCAATGAGTTAGGGTCGACAAGTGCAGCGGGGACGGGAATAAGCTTTGCGCTGGATTCCGAACCTCCCGAATTTCGTGCGGACCACCCGTTTCTATACTTCATCATCGATCCGTCTGGACTGATCACTTTTATCGGCCGCGTTGTCGACCCACGCTGAGCCCAGCGTGCATCATAGACATTGGCCAAAGATGCAGCTGCAGCTGGTTGAGCCACAGGCGGTGCACTGCTGCGTGAGGCTCAACGAAGATCCTGAATTGATGCACGTCTGAGGGGGGAAGGCCGCAGGGTCGCAATCGGAAGTCGTTTGGCATTTGTCGCCCCAACACCGGATGAAGGGGGCGCCCGCCGGATCGATCGCCTTATCGAAATGGCACTCGAAGTCCTTTCCGTACCACTGTTTCATGGTATCTTCGATGAAAGTAATCTGAGTGACGAGGCTAATCTCGAACGTAGAAGAGCCCGTACAACTACAATCCCCGGAACACGCGGAATCATCGTGCGAGGAATGCGCTGCAACGAGCACAGGTTCAGTACCCGCGGGATCGTTAGGTATCGTGTATTGTTCCACAATCGGCCCCCCGGAGTCACCTTCGCACGGAAATGGGCCGTTGCTCGAGGCGTGCCCCGTGACTACGGTGCCGGAGAAAGACAGCGGTGCTGCCGGGCCATATGGTGTTTGCTCCATCGTGCCGGAATTGGGTTTGCCGCGACCCCAGAGCACCGAATTTGTGCTCGGTGTCGTCTCAAACCCGATGCGCATGAAGGGCCCCTGACCGGGGACGAGGCCATCGGGATCTGGCGGCAACGACCCGTCTAGCCACCGAGGGATGAACACCAACCCAAAGTCAAACTGAGGAAACTGCGCTGACGACGGGCCTGGATATGACGGGTTAGCGTATTGAAGTATCTGTATATTGGTCAGCGGGCTGCCAATGGGGCTTCCATCTGGCCCGAAGAACGTAATCGTTGCAGTCGTCTGACCATTGAGCGCACCTGGAGCGCTCGTCGCCTGCGGATTGAGTACGGCAAAACAGTGCGCCGCCGTCGCAATGAAATTCTTGGCGATGAACGTGCCGGTACAAGCGCCGGAATCGGTCTCGATTTGCACCACGGGGGCTGGCGAACCGGGCGTTCCGTTGAGTATGAACGGCGCAGGAGCTCCCGGCGGGCGAACGGGCTCCTCGGGACGTGACCGCTGCGCATATTCGAGAGGTTGTGTCGCATCGAAGGCTGGATGCAGCCGCGAATACTCGACGTATGTCGTCATTACTGCGCGGGCTTCGTCGCAGTCGGTTACCGTTTCGATGCCGGCAAGCGCGGCGAAGTCCGGGAAATGGCGCAACTTCCCGTTGAGTGCAGTAAGCGAGTACCACTCTCGCCGAGTGTGCGTGCGGCCATTAGGCGCAACGTCCTGCCCCAGTGTGCCACATACTATGACATCGACATTTGAAATGCTTGCGTGGTCGATAACGCCGAGGCCTTGAAGCGGCGTGGAGCTACACCCCTGCGCGACGAGCGGCACAAAGAGCCAGGGCACTAGAGCGCGGAATGCGCGGGCTATCGTCGTAGCAGGCATGGTGTCCCTCTTGCTGCCGCGTATAACGGTTGTCATCGGACGTTGCTCCCGTTCGAGCGTCCTCTTCATTGAAGCGAGCCGCATTGGCCGGCGACGCACTGGCCGCTGCAGCATTCGGTCGGCGTACTGCATGCGGCTCCGGTGCCTTCGCAGGCCTGGACGCACGTGTTACTGCTGCCGCACACCAATCCGCTGCAGCAATCTGCCGACGTTATGCAGGTGGCGCCGCTCGCCGCGCATGGCGGCGACTGGCAGATTCCTCCGGAGCCGCAAAGGAGGCCAGCGCAGCAGTCCGAGTCCGAGGCGCAATGCGTCCCGAACGGGCGGCACCCCTGCACGCAGAACTGTCCGAATACGCTCGCATCGGGCGGGGGACACGTGAGCCCTGGGCAGCAATGGGGTGTCCCGGTCGTCGCGCACGGATCGTTGACTTTCGCGCAGCAGAGGTCGTCGTAGAAGAATCGCTGCAGCGCCTGCCCGTCGAACGGCACTGCCGCGCCGTCCAAGTCCACTCCACCGTCGACCGGTGCGCCCGCCTCGATCCCTCCACCCGGAAGGTAGCCGAGGACCATCAGGGGAACTTGCGGCTCCGAACGTCCCAGAGGCGCCGGCGCGGCCGCTGAGGCGACTTGTCCGGTACCCGAGTTTCCGGCGGGCTGCGGTCCCACGGCGACGCTCGGATCGGTTCCACCGTTGATCAGATCGAAGTGCAGGTCGAAGCCATTGAATTGCACAATCTGCTTGCGCCAGGTGCGACTGAAGAAGAAGAATTCGATGTGCAGCTCGGCGTTGATCGTGCCGGCCAGAATCTTGTCGAGGTCTACCCGAGCCCCATAGTTGTAGGCGACCGAGAACTTGAAAGCCGTGGGTACGCCGAAGTGCGTGAGGTCGGCGGCGAGCGACACGGGCGGCCCGACCCCGTTCTCCAGCGGTCGGAAGTCCTGAGTGATCTCCTCGTCGAGCTCGGCGCCGGCGAAGATCGGAAGATGCGCGTCCGCGAGGTTGAGGGCGCCTTCGATGCCCAGCTCCACGGATAGTGCGCCGAAGTCGAAGCCTGCGCCGACGAATGCGGACAGACCAGCCGAGGCGTGCGGGACGACGCTGACGTTGGCCTTGGCGACGGGCTGAGGAGTGTCGAGCTGGTTGCCGTCGAGGCCGATCGGGAAATCCAAGGATATGTCGAGGTTGCCGTCCACGCCGTAGTCGGCAAACACGTCGACCTCGAGCACCATCGGCACCGGACCGATCGCGAAGGGCGCATCGAGGATCGTCTGGGACTCCTCCTCGTCGGCACCGAATGCCGCATTCAGGTTCGGAAGCGCACTGTTGATGCTATTTCGGAGCGCGCTCGTCGCGGATTGAAGCTGACCCGCCGCGTTCTTCAATTGCGCGATCTGGCCCGAGCCGGGCAGCTGGTAGTAGTCGATGAAGCGGTTGATCGTGAACTCCGGCGTCTCGTCGTCGAAGCACTGGTTTCCGCCCGGGAAGAAGGGGACGACCGCCGCGGCCACGCCGATCTGCTGGCAGAGGCTGCCAAGGTTGCCGTTGGCGTTCTTGATCGCGTAGTACTGCGAGAGGAGCTGCTGTGCGTCGCGGAACGCCTTCTTTGCCCGATCTGCAAAGAGCAGGAAGTTGCCCACCGAGTCGCTGCATTCGTTGCTCAGCGACGCCAGGTTGGCATCGAGGCTCGGGTCTTTCGTATTGACCTTCGGGATCCCGAAGCTGAACGGATCAATGGCGTCCAACCCGAAGACCTTGAATGTCGTATCCGACACGTCGTCGAGGAAGCATCGATCCGCCTCGACTCCGATCGAAGCCTCCAGAATGGATCCGGTGAAGTCCTGTCCGAGGAACTTGTTCAGCGAGACGGTCGCGTCGAGAGAGCCCTTTGCGTGCAGCATGAGCTTCGTCTCGCCGAGCGCAAGCGGGTTCGCTTGGAGATCAAATTCCAAATCGGGGTCGAAAGCGAAACTGATGACCGGGCCATTGTCCGTCTGCCCGTGGTACTGGCCGGTAGGCGTGGCAGGTGCTTGTACCGAGTTGGGGTCCTGTGGCTGCATTTGGCACCACGGATGGGTCTGATCGTGTCCCGGACTTGGTGGATCGGAGTAGGCGGCCGAGGGGCCAGAGTCGGGAATTCCCCCGTCGAACAGAGTGGCAGGATTGAAAGGCCCTGGCGTCAACGTCGAGGTCGCGGCGAGTCCGGCGTCGTAGCTGCTCCCGGGGTTGCAGACGATCACCTGATCGCAAGGGTTGTTGACCGTCGGACATGCGAGCTGTCCGCACACCGAATGGCCCTTGCACGTTTCTCCGGCGACGAAGGTGCCGGGTGAGGCGTCGGGGGGATTGCAGGGAGGGTTGGAGACGTTCTTCTCCTGGCGACAAATGAAGCCGGAAGGGCAGTCGGAGTCGGTGATGCAGTCCCTATTGCGGATAACGTTGACGAAGTCGCAGCCGATCCCGGCGTCAGGCGACAGGCCGATTCCTTGCGCGAGGGGATTGATCGGGCATACGGATCCGTCCGGAGGCGGATTCGCGGCCGCTCCGCCGAAAGTGCCGGCGCGCGCCTGCAGGATTTCGTTTTGCAGCTCTGTGGTGCTGTCGGGCAGCCCAGCCTCCGGCTCAGGTATGCAAGCCGTGGAATGGGGTAGCGGCTGGTCGGATATACCCGGAGGCTGCAACGGCGGCAGGACGCCGCCGTCTGGTGCGAGACCGATCGGCTGCCGGAACCCGCAGATGTAGCCGAACTGCTCCGAGCAGTCGGTGTCAACCCAATGGCCGTCGAACGGGAGCAGTGTCGCGCACTGCTGGCTGCCGGGAGCCGTGGATGCCCAGTGCGCGAAGCGGCTAGCCACCGGAGAGCCGCTGGGCCCCCCGGACCAAAACTGGTCGCCGTCGCTGGTCCCGGGCGCAGCCCACCGCCAGGTACCGACGAAGGTGAGATCGTTGGCGCCGAGCCAGAGGGGCGCCGTTATCAATCGATCGATGAAACGATTCTGATCGAGCGAATCGATGCGTGTGAGGGTGAGCCCCTTCGCGCTGCAGGTGTTCTGCGCGTCCTGCCACGTTTGGGCGGGCGGTGCGCTGCCCGCGTCGCCCGTGCCCCCATCCACCGAGGTGCTGGAGAGCGGGGCGCAGAACCACAGTGCGACGCCGTGTGACGTAATCAGGCGACAACCCGGCGCGGGCGTGCACGCGTTGCGATTGCCGCATACGCCCGCGCCGTCGCACGCCGCTCCGCTCTGCGGACACGCCGTGTCGGTGCACAAGGTGCCGGCAGGGGCAGGCGGACGGCCTACGAGCCCGATGCACCCGCACTGGCCGAGCGTCGTGTTGTTGGGATCGTTGGGGCATTGGTCGATGCAGTCGGGAACACCGTCGCCGTCGCTGTCGGTGTCGGGCGTACCGCAGCCGCACAAGCCAGCCCGGATCTTGTTCGGATCGTAGGGACACCCATCGATGCAGTCCGGGACGCCGTCGCGATCGGTGTCGTCCGCCGACGCACAACGGCATGCGGTCGAAAGCTGCGCGGGCGGCACCAGACCGGAAAGGAGCTGACCGCAGCCGGTCGGATTGCTGACCACCACGACTGCGATCGGTGGCGCGTATTGGACCTGCGCCTCGACGTCCACCAAGACGTCCTGGGCTGCGAAGAAGCCCGTATGCGGACTGCTCGCCTGAAGCAGCGAGAGCTGGGATGACGGCGCGATGATCGCCCCGTTGAACGCCGTGCCCGACGCTCCGCCCACCGAGACACCGGCCGTCCCTAGATAGGCGATGAGGAGGTCGGGCGCGCTCCCGGCTTGAAGGGGCGCAAAGGTCCCGTTTAGCGCAATCGAATCGGTGACGTAAACGATGATCGGGCCGGTGCGCTGATCCAGCGTTACGGTGGAACCAGTTGCCGCGTTTAAATCCGTCACGTAGTACGTGCCCGCCTGCATGGTCAGGGTCGCGTTCGAATCCACCGTGATGCCCTGAAAGAGCCCCGGAGCAATCGTCGCCGCGTTTCCGCCGGTGACGTGCAAGGTGGCGCCGGATCCTGCGGGGAAATTGACGGTCCAGCTTAGTGTGCTCGGAGGATCGAAGGTCGGTGTGCCATCGAGGGCGCCTACGGACGCGGACGGATCAATCGTCGTGATCGCCGCATGCAGAGTGCCGGTGAGCGTCAGCTCTGGGCCGAAGTTCACGCCTCCACGGCTCCAGGCGTCACCAGTCATGGTGACTTGTGGGCCGGCGTTGATGCCACCTGCCGCAGCCCCCATCGCAACGACGGTCCCGGTGATGCCCGCGACAGATCCGACTTCGACCGAATTGGTGGCTTCGATTGCGGGGGCGATCGGCGACACCCCCATCGGCGCGGCCAACGTGATCGGCAGCGGTCCGACGAGGCCCTGCCTCCGCGATTCTGTTGCCTCCGGACCTGGACCCTTCGAGCAACCCATGGCCCAAACGGCCAATGCCAGACACGAGAGACTAAGGGCGGCCAACGCCCAAGCGCGCAACGTGATCGTCTTGAACGTCATACGCCGCCCCCTCGCAAAGAGCCGGAGCCCCTTGCCCCAGCTCGACCCGTATCGCCGACCGTGCTCCTTCTGTCAAGCGAACGGTGTTGCGGCCACTCGGACACAGACGGCAGCGGTCAGCCCGCCGAGACCGTGTTCTTCCGATCAGGGCCCGACGCAAGCGGGAACCGTGTCACCCATTCGGGTGACACGGGATTGGGCGGCGCTTCGGCGAGAGACCGTTTCACAACCATGGCCAGTTCCGTCTCGGCGAAGAGCAGGGAGCGGAATGCTGTTTGGGGGCATCTTCGCAGGCGCTACGAACGCGCTTGCGTGCCGGCGGCCACCAGGCTACGGCCTTCTACGCCATGGTGCGGAGGGCACTGACTCGCGTTGCTCGTGGGGGGCCGCTCCTAGGAATCGTTGGACTCGTTATGGTTGCGTGCGGCAGATCCTCGACCGCCGCAGGGCCCGACGACAGCCAGCCGCCCGCTGCCGCGACCCCTGCGTCTCCACCGGCGTCCTCACCACAGCCCACCGTACCTCTGGACGATCGCACGCACGGATGGGAAGGAGGGCGCTTCTACAGGTACCGCGCCAACGTGACCACAAAAGTTGAAGTCGCCGGCAACGATACGTTCGATTTCGATGTTAACACAGAGGCCGACATTGTTCCGTTTAACGTCACCCCGACCGACGCGGAGTCGTACGTTCGGCTGTCGAAGACCTCGATCGTCAGCCGCACCGGACGGCAGGCGGACTACGACCGGCTCGCTCACGAACTCGACGCACGCGGATGCGTGTTTCTGTTGTCGGGTGGACGACTGAAGGAAATGCGGATTCCCAAGGGGCTGTCCGCGATGGCCGCCAACGTGTACCGCCAACTGGCGGCAAGTCTTCAGATGGCGCGGCCGGCGACCCCGGCAGACGCCTACGTGGCGAACGAATACGACACAACGGGAGAATACGTCGCACGGTACGACGTGGATCGCGGCGGGGTCTGGCACAAGCACAAAGAAAAGTACGTGTCGGTCCTCATGCGATCGGAGAAGAGTGGCCTGGAGCTGCCGGTCGTTCCGGCGGTAATGGCTTCGGGAGGGCGGGTTCAACTCCTCGCCGATGGGCGCCCTCAGTCCGTGGAATCCCAGGACGAATTGGCCATAAACGGGGGGCAGGCGCCGGTTCACGCGCGAACGGCCGTCGCGCTGGACGCCGTTGCGTTTGGTGAACAGGCGGTCGATGTCTCAGTTCTGACCCCAATTCTTTCATCGATGGACCGTATCCCTGCGACTGAGCCTTATGCGGCGCCGGCCGGGGTCGATGTGCTTGATGAAGCGCGGATCCACGGCCTGACGTTCGACGGTGTCGTCGCCCGCTTCGAGAGCATGCATGCCTCTCCCAACGATTCGCAGCAGGATCCCTCGAGAGGCATCAAGAGCAAGGCGGAGGAGGACGAGCGCTCGCGTCTCTTCATCGCTCTCGCGGCTATCTTCCGGCGCCACCCGGAGACAGTCGACCGAGCCGTGCAGAAGATCCGTCAACAATCTCCGGCTTCCATCGAGTTGATCGACGCGCTCGGGTCGTCGTCGAGTCCCCGAGCTCAGGATGCCTTGTGGGGACTCACGCGCTCGCTGCCACCGACAAATAGGTTACATGATAGGGCCATCTTTGCTTTGAGCCGCGGATCGAGGCCTGGCGACAAGGAGATTGACGCGCTCAAGACCGTCCTCGCGCGCGAACCGTTCAACGCGCAGGCGCTATACGGGCTGGGGACTGCTGCACGCCATTTGCGTGATAACGGTGATACGACGCGCATGCGCGATATCGGTCAATTTCTTCTCGTCCAGCTGTCGCTGGCCGAGGTCGCGCCTCAACGCGTGACCGTCCTCGGGGCGATCATGAACTCTGGATACGTGGAGGCCCTGCCGCAAGTCTCCCAATACATTGCGGACGGCCCGGAAACGGTGAGGGCGGCGGCCATTCAGGCACTCCAGTCCATGCAAGATCCTCGCATCGACGGCATTTTGGCTTCCCACATCGAAGAAGACACGTCCAGCAAGGTGCGAGTATCCGCCATCGACGCCGCGCGGGTGCGCCAACCCACGGACTCGGTCGCGCACGCGGTCACGACGGCCGCGACGAGTGACACGGACCCGCTGGTGCGCTATCACGCCGTCGATCTCATGGCGAGATGGCTTCGCCGCAGGCCGGAGCTGCGTGCCGCCCTCGAGGGCATCGCGCATGACGATCGCGAAGAGCGGATCCGGAGTCGAGCGCAAGCCGCCCTCTAGAGCGGCACGCGGAAAGTCGCAACGAAGGACCCATGATGCTTGGCTGGAGATTCGACTACCTGGAAGCGATCGGTTCTTTTGTTGCCGCTGCGGTTTGCGTCTGCGCTTGTGGGGGATCCAGCGAACCGAACGAGAGTGCTGCCGGGCCGATGGATGCCGCGAGCGCGCCCGATAGTTCGGGTACGATCCCCGATTCCGGCGACTCCGCGAGCGCCGATGCAACGTCCGAAATGACAGGCGCCTGCACCGCATATGCGACGGCTGTGTGCTCTCAACTCGGGTCGTGTAGCGCCACGTATTTGGGACAAAAGTACGGTTCGGTCCAGGACTGCATCGAGCGCACATCTGTTTTTTGCCCGGCTCAGTTCGGTGCGGCCGGGTCGGCGCTCACACCCGCCGAAATGACCTTGTGCGCGAACGCGATACAGAGCCAGAGTTGCCTCGATTTCGAGACGATGCGCCCTCCATCGTGCGTATCGCGTGGCAGTCTGGCGAATGCGGCTGGTTGTGAGTACGACGCCCAATGCCAATCGGGGTTCTGCGGTGTTGTGGCCGCGACCCTTTGCGGGACGTGCGCGCCGGTGCCGGGATCGGGGGATACGTGCGATCCGAGCCGTCTAACATCTACCGCCTGTGATACCGGGCTGATTTGCGCCGCGACCGGCTGCAGCATTCCCGTACCCGACGGCGGTGCATGCCAAGGCATGCTCGAATGGCGCTGCGCTACTCCGGTAGCACAAGGGGGCGCATGCCACTTGCACGAGTGTCAGCCTCCGGATCTGGAGTGCTACTTGGGTGCGTGCACGCCGGCAATCAGCGTCGGAAGTCCATGCGAGGTTTCGTGCGGGGGGCGTACCGCCCTGGATTGCGTGCCCACGGCAAGCGGAATGGGCAACGAGTGTGTCGCTGCGAGTTTTGCCGCCGCGGGGCAGCCGTGCGACCTGTTGCACGGCAAGCTCTGCGCTTCGTACGCGACCTGCGTGGACGGAGCAGGAGCTCCCTCGTCCATCGGCACGTGCGCGCCGCAAGCAGCGGATGGCGCCTCATGCGGTAACGGCGTCTACTGCACCCCTCCCGCCGTGTGCGTCGGCGGAACATGCCAGGGGGTCATTCCGACGTCTATGTGCAATTAAATCTCCGTCAAGCCGCTAGCTCAACGCTTCATTTTGGCTTCCATACATGCAACGGTTTGACCTTGCTCCGTGTTACAGAATCCGTCGCGAATGGCGGCGACCCCGTCTTCAGCGCACTCCCAGTGCATCGCTGGTTCTGCGATCAGGCACTTGTATAGACGCTGCATGGGTTCGGAGCAGGGCGTCGACGCCATGGCAACGCAGTTCGAAAGGCACTTCTCTGGGTGTGCACACTTGAGCTGGACGGAGCGACTGCAGATGTCGCGACAATCGCGATCCGTGTCGGCGCTGCCGAGCCGAGGCAGGATCACCCGGGACGTCGACGCCTGTGCTGGCGTGGCGTCTGCGCTGGACAGTGCTTGTGGGCTCGCGTCGAGGGCGCTTTCGCCGGATGAAGCGGCGCGGCTGCAAGCGGAAACGGCGACCACGGCAGCGAACCCGCAACGAAGAAAGCATCGCCCCGAGGCACGGCGAAAGATCATCGAGGGGAGCCTAGACCGAGTCAGCGCGACGGGTCAATCTACGGAATAGGCGTTCGACGCAGGTCGGATTCGGTCTGATCGTTGCGACGTCTGCTAGGCGCCGCACAAGACTGCCGTGCACGCGGGCTCTGGCAGATTGCATCCGTGAGAGGGAGCTTCTGCCACTATGCATCGCTCCAAGTCAGCCACCGTGACCGTACAACGATATGTCAGGCGAGTGGCCACGCACGTCGCTTGGTCGGGAGCATTGGAAACACTCGTGCCGCCTCCGCAATCCATCATGTAACCGTAGCCCCCGAGTTTGTCCGTCATCCAATCGCACACCTCCGCCTTCTGGGAAGACGTGAGACTGTTGAGCGGAGTCGCGGGATCGATGGGCGGCAGCGCGGCATCCGCAACCATGCCTGGCTCCGCGCCGGCTTCCGCGCTCGCGTCCTCACCCGGCGAGCCCCCGGTATCGGCACCGCCCGAATCGGTACTGGCGGGGGGCGTGCTTCCCCCCGTGGAGCTGCAAGCTGCCACGGGCGACGCCAGGAGAAAACTCAGAAGAGCGGATCGGGCCAAGCCTGCGTACGCCATGCCATGGCACGTATCTCTCCATGGCTCGGCCGTCAAGTCGGCGCGCTTTGCTGACGGCGGCTTACGGGGCGTGCGTTTTGTGCGCGCGCGGCTACCCTGCGCGCGTGATGTCGAACGCGATTCCCGTGAGAAGGAGACGGAGCCCCCGCGTGACGGGTGCTCTCCTGTTCGCTGGGGCGGGCACCGCCTGCGGGGGAACCGGAAGCGCCGGAGAGGCGCAATCTCCCGACGCTGCGGTCGAGGCTCAGAGCGACACGGGGTCCAGCGTCGACTCCGGCGGCCTCGATGTGGCTCTCCAGGAGGAGGACGGAGCGCGAGATGCGAGCGACGAGACGTCGCCCGTATCGGACAGCGGCCAGTCAGCCTGCCCCGCGAGGTCGCTAGGTCCCGTCGGCGCCGGCGTCGCGCAGAGCGCCGGCTTCTTCGGCAGCCGCAATCCCTATAAGGCGCTCTTCGGTGTTTCGTGCATGGGCGTTACCGATTGCGCGAACGCTTGCGTCGCGGCGGGAGGGACGATAACTTCCTGCACGATGGGCTCGCTGTGCGCTCAAGGGCTGGGCGACGCCGGTCGCAGCTGCGTCCCTCCGTCGTATTGGCTCGACACAACGGGAGCCCTCTCGGCTTCGGGTATGATCAACAACGACGCACAGCTGGTGCTCGTCAATAGCGCCTTCAACGACGCGCTCGTGTTGACGGATTTCGGAATTGCAATCCCGGATGATTCGGTGATCGTAGGGATACAGCTTGATGTGGTTCGCGCGGCGGCACGCGGCGAGGCGATCGACGAAGCGGTGCAGCTGATGCGAGGCGGCGCGCCTGTTGGCGTCGACCACGGCCAACCGGCGCCGTGGCCGACGACCCTGGCGAGCGTCTCCTACGGTGGGCCCAATGATACATGGGGCGTCTCGTGGACGGTGGCGGACGTCCGCTCTAAATGACCGATCGTGATCCTCGTCCATCAAGCTGCGCGGGTGAGCAGAGCGCGAGCGCCGGTCGCTCGGTGCCGGCGATAGGCCTCGAGGTAGTCGCGAACGTTGTCCAGAAGTCGGGG
>Ga0102924_1004093_pt1 | contig 14908 bp, 11 predicted proteins | sample PaiPotPPM11metaG_FD_80116 | JGI IMG/M metagenome (GOLD analysis project Ga0102924, IMG submission 80116) | Iron sulfur acid spring bacterial and archeal communities from Banff, Canada, to study Microbial Dark Matter (Phase II) - Paint Pots PPM... ... | reverse complement strand
GCCCCCGTCGACTCGTTGCGGGCGACCCAGCCCTCCCCCATCCCGCCGGTGGCGAGCCGCCGGCCGAGCCGGAACTTGCCCGCGACCCGGTTGTGCGGCTCCAGGCGCGCGGCGGTGGCGGCGCTGAACATGAACCGCATTATCCCACAGCGGCTAGAACTCTGCAGGGTCCGTGTATGTGCCGAGCACGTCGCGCAGAACGTCGCAGATTTCCTGCTGGGTGCAGTAGGCCTTCGCGGCGTCGATGATGGGCGGCATGACGTTGTCGGAGGACGCGGCGGCGGCTCGGACGGCCGCCAGGGCAGCCCGCGCCCCCTCGGCGTTGCGCGACGCCTTGACCCCTCGCAAGTTCGCGATTTGCCTACGCTGGACGTCCTCGTCGATGCGCAGCGTGGGGATCTGCGTCTCGTTCTGCGGCGCCGCGCGCTCGGAGTCGGAGGAGTCCGCCGGACCGTACTTGTTTATGCCGACCATCACGCGCTCGCCGGCCTCAAGCTGCCGCTGGAAGCGGTAGGCGCTGGCCGCGATCTCGCGCTGGGGATAGCCCTTCTCGATGGCGGCGACCATGCCGCCCAGGTCGTCGATCCGCCGGATGATGCTCGCGGCCTCCCGCTCGAGGCGCCCTGTCAGCTCCTCGACGTAGTAGGAGCCTCCCAGGGGGTCGACCGTGGAAGCCGCGCCGCTCTCCTCGGCGATGATCTGCTGCGTGCGTAGCGCGATCGTCACGGCCTCCTCGGTGGGCAGTGCGTACGTCTCGTCGAGCGAATTGGTGTGGAGCGACTGCGTGCCGCCGAGCACCGCCGCGAGCGCCTGAAGCGCGACCCGAACGATGTTGTTCTGCGGCTGCTGCGCGGTGAGACTCACGCCGGCGGTCTGCGCGTGGGTACGGAGCTTCATGCTTTCGGCGCGCTCGGCGCCGAAGCGCTCCTTGACGATGCGTGCCCAAAGGCGCCGCGCGGCGCGAAACTTCGCGATTTCCTCGAAGAAATCGTTGTGCACGTCGAAGAAGAAAGACAACCGCGGCGCGAAGGCGTCGATCTTCATTCCGCGATCGACGCAGCTCTGCGCGTAGGCGATGCCGTCCGCGAGCGTGAACGCGAGCTCCTGGGCGGCCGTCGCCCCGGCTTCACGGATGTGATACCCGCTGATGCTCACCGTGTTCCAGCGCGGCACCTCGCGCGTGCAGAACTCGATCATGTCGGTGACGATGCGCATCGCGGGGCGCGGTGGGACGAGCCACGCGTGCTGCGCGATGAACTCCTTGAGGCAGTCGTTCTGCACGGTGCCCCCGATGCGATCGCGCGGGATGCCGCGGACGTCCGCGAGGGCAACGTAGAACGCCAGCAGGACGACGGCCGGTCCGTTGATGGTCATCGACGTCGTCACGCGATCGAGCGGGATGCCGTCGAAGAGGACCTCCATGTCGCGCAGCGTGTCCACGGCCACGCCGCACATCCCCACCTCGCCGAGGGCGCGCGGGCTGTCGCTGTCGTATCCCATGAGCGTCGGGAAATCGAAGGCCGTCGACAGCCCGGTCTGACCGTGCGCGAGGAGATACTTGAAGCGCGCGTTGGTCTGCTCCGGCGTCCCGAAGCCGGCGAACATCCGCATCGTCCAGAGGCGGCCGCGGTACATCGTCGGCTGCACCCCGCGGGTGAAGGGGTACTCGCCGGGAAGGCCGAGGTCCCTCAGGTAATCGATCGCTACGTCTGCCGGAGTGAGGACATCGGGTACGTCGAGGTCGCTCCAGGTGGAGAAGCGCGGACGACGAGGAGGCATCTTCGCCTCGGCCTGCGCCGCGGTCTTCGCGCGCCACGCCGCGGTCGCGGCGCGAATGGCCGCGAGGTCGCCGGGCGATTCGCCCTCGTGTACGTAGTCGTGCGCTGTCGCGCGCTCGAGCGTCGGCGCTTGCTGGGCCATGGAGGCAATGTAGCCTCGTTTTCGCCGTCTTTCCGCTCGCGCCGCCGGCGCCGCTGGCGCAGAAAGGGCTCGCTAGCCCTCCTCAGTCAGCCTTCGCGGCCGCCGATTCGGATTTATATTGCCGGTAGACCTTGACTCGCGACCAGACGAAATACGACCCCGCGACCACGATGCCCGCTCCGATGACCGCGTCGAACCGGTGCATGAAGTGCTTGAGCGGAGAATGCTCGTCGAGGAGGCGGATGCCCAGCTGCTGGCCGACCAGCGCGAGCCCGTAACACCAGGGAAGCGAGCCCACGAACGTGTAGATGTGGAACTTGGTGCGATTCATCCGTGACACGCCCGCCGGGAACGCGATGAACGTTCGAATGACCGGCAGCAGGCGCGCCACGAAGATGATGATCTCGCCGCGCCTCGCGAACCATTTGTCGGCGATCTCGAGCTCGTGCTTCGAGATGAGTAGGTAGCGCCCGTACTTCTCGATCGCCGGGCGCCCGCCCTTCGCTCCGACCCAGTACGCGAGCTCGGAGCCCAGATTGCAGCCGATGGCTCCGAAGACGGCAGCCAGTAGCAAGTTGAAGGGGGCAAGGCTGACGTGAAACTGCTCGCTCAGCGCTGCGTTCACCTGGGGGTCGCTGAGGGCGCCGGCGTACGGCATGATGAGCTCACTCGGCAGCGGGATGCACGCGCTCTCGATGCCCATGAGGAGGGCGATGCCTGCGTAGGACAGGCTTGCCATGACGTACACGCAGAACCCGCCCAGTACGGTGAAGATCGCCTTGACCATTGGGGGCGCGGCTTAGCTGTTCGCGGGGTCCGGGTCAACGCCCCGCGTTCACGGGAGGGGAAGCGGGGCACAGCCGGCGGGCGGCAGTCCGGACCGAAACGGCCGCAAGGCTATCCGCCTGAGGTCCCCGTTTTTCCGTTGGCGGCGGGGTGGCGCGGCCCCGACTCCTGCTTGCCGGTCTCGGAGTCGACGTCCGCGCGGCTGTCCTCGACCTCTTCGATCTTGATGATCACCGCGGTGATGTTGTCCTCGCCACCGCGCTCGTTGGCTCGCTGAATGAGCCGCCGGCAGGCCTCGCGGATGTCCCCGGTGCTCGTGACGATTTGCTTGATGTCGTCGTCGTTGACCATTCCGCTCAGCCCGTCCGAGCAGAGGACGTAGATGTCGCCTTCCGCCGGGTCGTCGTGCTGGAGGTCGACCACCACGTGGTCCTGCATGCCCAGGGCGCGGGTGATGACGTTCTTGGGGAGCTCGCTCTTCTGCTCGTCGGTGAGGTCGGGCATCGCGAGCAGGTAGTCGTTGATGAGCGAGTGGTCCCGGGTCAAAAGGGCGATCTTGCCCTCGCGCACGCGGTAGCAGCGCGAATCGCCGACGTGGCCGATGTACATGCGGCGCTTCTTGGGGCTGAACATCGCGCCAACGACGGTCGTGCCCATGCCGTGGTACTCGCGCGACCGCGTCGATCGCTCGAAGATCTGCCGGTTCGCCACGCGGATGCCCGTGAGGAGGCGGTTCTCCTCCTCGCTCAGGTTCGTGTCGAAGTGGAACGGCCAGGTGACATCTTCGTTGGCGGTCGTCCGGAAGAACTCCGAGATGGTTTCGGTCGCAATCTTCGAGGCGACGTCGCCGGCGCGATGCCCCCCCATCCCGTCGGCGACGACGAAGAGGTCGTACTCCTTGAGCACGACGAAGGAGTCCTCGTTGTGCTCACGCTGGAGCCCGACGTCGCTTAGCCCGGCCGCGACTGCCCGCATCAAGGCGACGAATCCTCCAACCCGTAAAAGACTTTCACCCACCCCGGAGGGTGTCAAGCGAGTCAGCCGTACGTTGCACGGGTGACGAGGGAGGGACGGGAACCAGTTTCCCGTACTTTTCGCGCTTTTCGCGTCTCTCGCGTTTCTCGCACCTTTCGCGTGGGCCGCGTGGGCCGCGTGGGCCGCGTGGGCCGCGCTCGACGCGCGCGCTCGCGCATGAGGGGGCTTCGCCCTTGCCGTGCGTCATTGGCAGCTCGTTCTCGCGCTTCTCGAGGGGCTCGCTCAAACCTCGAGAATATCCTTCTCTTTGTGGGCGATCATCGCGTCCACCTGCTTGGCCGCCTCTTGAACGAGCTCTTCCACTTTCTTCTTCGCGCGGTCGACCTCATCGGCGCTCGACTCTCCCTCGGTCTCCAGTTGCGCCAGTAGATCCAGCGCGTCATGGCGGGCCTTTCGGACCCCCACCTTGCACTCCTCGCCGTACTTTCGCGCAACCTTGACGAACTCCTTGCGGCGCTCTTCGGTGAGCGGCGGAAGCGGAATGCGCACCACGTCCCCGTCGATCTGAGGGTTCAGCCCGAGGTCGCTCTCCCGAAGCGCCTTGTCGACCGCCTTGATCTGGGTCTTGTCCCACGGCTTGACCGTGATGAGCCGCGGCTCCGGTACGTTGATGTGCGCCATCTGGGTGAGCGGCGTAGGCGTCCCGTAGTAGTCCACCTTGATGCCCTCGAGCAGGGAGGCGCTGGCTCGCCCGGCGCGCAAACGCAAGAGCTCACGTTTCAACGCGTCGTGAGCCTTCCCAATGGAACCGGTGAGGTCGTTCAGTACGTCGTTAATCATGAGCGGGGTCCTTGCGCGGAGGTTGCGTCTGGCTGCTCGCTTCTCTGCTCCATGGTTGCTCGTCGCGTAAGCGCGAACGTAGCGCCGACGGCACACTCACGAAAGGTCCTTGGTGCAAGGCCGCCGGGAGGCCGAGAATATCGACGGCGCTCCGTCCGTCATGCTGTAGAGCCCAAGTCGGAAGGCGTCTAATCTCGTTCGGCCGGAGCGCGACGGCTCCCGCTCGAGCTCCCCACCCCTTGCCCGGGGTGCCCCATGAGGACAGCCCCTAAGATTCGCAGCATGCCCTCGCGAGCTCGAAAGGCGCTCGGCGCCGCTTGCGGAGCCGGCACCGGGATCGTGGTCGCCCTGGCCAGCGCGGGGTCCTCCGCGCAGCAGGCGGGCGGTGCCGCGCCGGCGGGTGCGGGCAGCGCCGACGCGGCGGCCATTTCCACGTACGTGACGCACGCGCAGCGCGGAGAGGTGGAGCCGCCCGACCTCGACGAGCTCGAACACATGTGCGCGCTCCTCACCTCGTGCGACAAGCTGCCGATCCCGCCCGCGCTCATCCCACCGGATTTCGCGTCGTGCGTGAAGAGCATGCAGGAGGAGATGACGTCGGCCCGCGCGGTGAGCTTCTCGCTTCTCATGCGCGAATGTGGGCTAGAGGCGAACTCGTGCGCCGGCCTGGCGACCTGCGCGCTGCGGGGTGCCAGCCCCGACGTCTGCGCCGGGCGTGGCAAGCAGGGGGTCGTCGGTTTGTGCGACGTGGACGGTCGTGCGATCACCTGCTGGCACGAGCAGATCTTCGCGGTGCGCGACTGCCCGCGCGGTCACGAGGAGTGTCTCGTGGTCGGCACGGACGCGCGGTGCTCGCTCGGGCCCTGTCCCGGCGACGTGCGGGAGGGGGACAAGCCCCGCTGCTCCGCCTCGCAGACGCACCTGCTCCATTGCGATAAGGGCAAGCTGGCTTCGCTCGACTGCGCCGCGTTCGGGCTCAAGTGCTCCACCGCGGCCGACGGCGCTGCGGGCTGCGCCACGGGCGGTCCGGCCTGCTCCGGGAACGCGAAGCGTTGCGAGGGCAACACGGCCGTAGGCTGCTTCAACGGTCACGAAGTGAGGGTGGACTGCGCCGCCGCCGGACTGGTGTGCAACGCCGGGGGCGGTATGCCCGTGGGCGCCTGCGTCGCGCCTCCGCCGTCGACGGCTGCGTGCGATTCGGCGGACAAGGCCCGCTGCGATGGCGCAAGCATTCGCTACTGCTCGTCGGGTCGCGCGCGATCGTTTTTCTGCAGGTCGATCGGCTTCAACAAGTGCGAGGTCGCCAAGGCCGGCGTGCATTGCGGGCGCTAAACGGGCGAACTTTCTGCGACGCCGCAGCCCGGGCTGCGCCTATAACGCCCCCAGCGTGTCGCCGAAGCTCCGCGTCCTCTTCCTTGCCGCTGCGTCTTCGCTCGTCCTCGGAACCGCGTGCAGCTCCTGCGCGAAAACGTCGGCGCGGGACGGTGCGGCAGACGCGGCGTCTGCGGTAGAGCCGCCCGTCCCCGCCCCCGAGGGGCTCCTGGCGGAGGCGTGGCTCCGCTCGCCCGACGCCACGTGGGCGCGGCTTCAGCGGCGTGTGAGCGGCGCGCTGGCCTTGCTCCCGCCCACCGTCGGGCGGCTGGCCGGCGCCCTCGCCGGGCTCGACCCCGACTTGGCGGCGCTCGTCGACGGTCAGGCCACGTCGTACGGTGTGCTCGCCGCCCGCGGAGCGGGCGACGCGGCTTGGGTCCTCGCCCTGCCGATTCACGACGGGGCGCGCGCAGCGGCGATTCTGCTTCCGGCCGACGCCGCCGCCGGCGCCTCGCGCACCGAAGGGCTCCTGCGCGTCGTGCCGCGTACCGGCGCAGCCCCCGAAGTCGCCGTGGCGCTCGCTCGCGCCTGGCTTCTCCTCGGGAGCGACGAGCGCTCCCTCCGCGAGCTCGGTCCGTACGCGTACCGGACGTTGCCTGGAAAGAAGGCGCCTCCCTCGGAAGCCTCCGCCGTGGCCGTCGTCCCGAACTCGGCTCTCGCAGGACCGATCGCGGCAAACCTCGTCAGCCGCTGGGAGGGGACGAAGGCCTGGCTCGCGGCGAGCGATGAAGAGCAGCGGGCGAAGCATGGCGGACACGCCCCGGATTTCGGGGACTCGCACGCCATCCTCGAGGGCCTCGACACCCTCGTGCGGCGTCCCATTGCTCTCCTCGCCGGGGCCGCGGAGGCCCGGGTCGAGCTCGACGTCGGCGACGATCGCGTTCGCGCCGACGCCACCGTGATGCCCGGGGACGGCGGCGAAGCCGGCGCCCCTCTCGTCGAGACGATCCACCCTGGGGACGCGACCCCGCTCGGCCTCGCGCCCGCCGACGCGCTGGCTGCGGTCCTGCTGCGCGACGATCCAGCCGACCGCGCCTCGAGCGCGCGGGACGTCGCCGCGGCTCTCGTCAGCGCCCTCGGGAATCGCATCCAGGGCGACGACGTTCGGGCCGTGCAAACGGCGCTCGAAGACTGGGCGCGCGCTCGCGGCGAGTGGCTGACCGCGGCGGTCGCGTGGGGTGCGTTGCGAGGGGTCTGGATCCGTACCCCCGCCCAGGACGGCGATGCCGCGAGGCGTTCGGTGCGCGAGCTCGTGGGCTTGCTGCGGCGGCCCGCGTTCGGTGAACCCGTCGCCGCGAGCCTCTCTCTAGGCCCGGTATCCCTCGGCGAGACGAACGTCACCGCGTTGGGCCGCGCCACGCTCGCCACGTTCGCCCCCGTAGCTCGGCACCACGACTCGGCGGACGCCGCCGCCGGCATCGCGTGGGGCGTTCGCGACGGCGACCTCTTCGTGGCTGCAGGCAATGCCGCATCCGGTCTCCTGGCCCGGGAGGCGTCTCCCTCGCCGACGCTCGGGGAGTATCCCGCGGTTGCGCGAGCGCTCGCGGACCTCGGCTCCGACGCGGCGTTTGCGCTGGTCGCGCAGCCGCTCCGGCTGGACCCTGCACGCGCCGCAGCCGAACCCGCCCCCGCCGTAGTCGCCATCGGCCGGCGGAGCGGACATTTGTGGGCGCGTCTGGACGTCTCCGACGTCTTGTTGCGCGAGCTCGTGCGTCTCGGCGCAGGCTTCTGAGAACGGGCATCCCCTCAAGGTCCCGCACGGCCCGCCGGCGGCGGCGTCGAGATGAGGGTGCCCGGGTGAAAACGTGCCTGGATGAGCTTCCCGGGCTACGCTTGGCGCCACGGCCGGGCGTTGCGCACGCGCTCCGGCCGACTTGCGAAGACAGAACTCACGGCATTCGGCCATGCGGCCGGAGAGGGGTCATCGTGCGATATCGAGCTTCTTGCTTCGTCCAAACCGGTTCCTCCCTCACGCTTTTCTTTCTGCTCCTGGTAGTCGTCGGAGGGACCGCGTGCGGCCGCTCGGGGCTGGACGACTATTTCGTCGCCGACGGCGGCTCGCTCGACGGTAGCGACGGTGGCCCGGAGGCCACGGTCGACGGCTCTCCCGACGGCGGGCCGTCGTGCAGCGCGCGCACTTGTCCGCAGGGGTGCTGCGACGGCGCGGGGAACTGTCAGCCCGGCGGAGACGTAACGGCGTGCGGCGCTGCCGGCGTGTCGTGCCAAGACTGCAAGGCCGAGGGGTTCACGCTCTGCGACGCCAACCACCATGCGTGCGGCAACGTCGTCGGCTCGTGCGACGGCACCGATTGCGCCTCGGGGTGCTGCGAGGGAGGCGTCTGCTTTGCCGGGACGGACCCCAACGCGTGCGGTACCGGCGGACAATCCTGTCAACAATGCGCCAGCTTCGGCCTCACGTGCGGCGGCAATCACGAGTGCGTCAAGGTCGGCTGCGGCCCGGAGAACTGCGCCGGCTGCTGTTTCGGTGACCAATGCTGGCCGGGCACGGACGCGACGGCCTGCGGGCACGCGGGCGAGCAGTGCGGCAACTGCGCGGCCCAGGGGGAAGCGTGCGCTGCAAACGGCGGGGCTCCCGGTGGCTCCTGCGTCGGCACCCCCGGGTGCGGGCCGCGGGACTGTCCGTTCGGCTGCTGCGACGGCAACGGAGTCTGCCAGCAGGGCGTCCAGCCGTACGCGTGCGGCGCCGGCGGGAGCTTTTGCCAGAATTGCCAGCAGTTCGGCGCGATCTGCCAGAACCAGCAGTGCTTGCCGTCGTGCGGACCGTGGAACTGCAGCCAGGGTTGCTGCGACTCGTCGGGCGTTTGCCGTTCGGGTGTCTTCGACAACCAGTGCGGGTCGTTCGGGAACTCCTGCTTCGACTGCGAACAGTCCGGAAACAAGTGCCTGAATCAGCAGTGCGCGCCTCCGACGCAGTGCAACGCGCAAACATGCCCCTTCGGCTGCTGCGACGCCAACGGCCTCTGCCAGCCGGGCTTCGCCGGCGAGCAGTGCGGCAATTTCGGCAACTTCTGTCAGAACTGCCTCCAGTTCGGCGAGGTTTGCTCCGTGCAGCAGTGCGTGTTCGGGGGGCCGGACGGCGGCGGCTGCAACGCACAGACGTGCCCGTTCGGTTGCTGCGACTTCGGCGGGAACTGTCAGCCGGGTTTCCTCGACTTCCAGTGCGGCGATTTCGGCAACTTCTGCCAGAACTGCCAGGCGTTCGGCGACGTGTGCTCCAGCCAGCAGTGCGAACCCGCGGATGCCGGTCCGCCGGACGTGGGGCCCCCGGACGTTGGGCCGCCGGACGTGGGGCCCCCGGACGTCAGCCTCTGCCCGGAAACGTGCTCCGGCTGCTGCGATCATACCGGGCAGTGCCAGGCGGGCTTCCTCGATACGCAGTGCGGTCAGTTCGGGGTCAGCTGCGAGGACTGCACGGCCCTCGCGCCTGCGTCGACGTGCGACGTGAGCGTCACACCCCGGTCGTGCGCCAGCCAGCAGATGTTCTGCCCCTCCCCCTACGGCGGTTGCGACCCCCTGCTGCAGGAGTCCGTCCCGGTCAAGGAGCCGTCGGCCTGTTCGTCGACCGACCTCCAGAACGCCGCGGCCGCCTGCGCGGCGGGCGCGCACTCCGCCGGCTGCAACTCGTTCTTCCAGTACGAGTTCATGGCGAACCCCACGTGCGCGACCTGCCTCCAGCCCTTCGACTTCGACTTCGCCGAGGGGAGCGGCGTCGTCGAGTGCGCCGCGCCGTACGTCGACTCGACGTGCAACCACAACAGCGCGTGCCTCATCGAGTGCGCCGGCCAGAGCTGCAACTCTTGCCCCGATCCGAACTCGACCGCGCAGTGCCGTAGCCAGGTCACCACCGGCTCCGGGCAGTGCTCCACGTTCTACCAGGGCTTGAGCTGCGTTACTCAGGCGCTCGGCGGCTCAGCCTCCTTCTGCAGTCCGTCGACGTACCAGGGGAACTTCGGCCCTTGGCTGCAAGGAGTGGGTGCTCAATACTGCGGCCCGTGACGGAGCTGCATGGCCGCTGACGACATCGTCCTCCTGACGGGCCTCCCATCCCTCCTCGCTCGCGCGGTCTGCGCGGAGATTCTCCGCGCGGACGAGCGCGCAGCCGTTTACGCCGTCGTCCGGACGAAGTCGCTCGACGACGCGCGCGCGATCCTGGCCGAGCTGCCGTCCGAGCAGCGCGAGCGCGTGCACGTCGTCGAGGGCGATGCGGCGGCGATCGATTTCGGCCTGTCGGGGGGGGAGTACAAGGCGCTCGCGCGCGAAGTGACCCGCATTCACCACTGCGCGCAGGTGACGTATCTGGGGGTCGACCGCAAGACGGCAGAGCACGCGAACGTGCGCGGCGCGAGCGAGGTCCTCGAGTTCGCGTCGAGCTGCGAGAAGCTGTCGAGCCTGGTCTTTCAGTCGACCGCCCACGTAGCCGGCGATCGCCGGGGCGCTGTCCTCGAGAGCGATCTCAAGGCGGGGCAGGCGTTTCGCAACGTCGTCGAGGAGACCAAGGCACGCGCCGAGAAGCTGATGCGCGACGCGATGGATCGCCTCCCCATCGCCGTCATTCGGCCGGCGACCATCGTCGGCGACTCTCGCACCGGCGAGATCGACCGCTTCGACGGACCGTATCTGCTCGTCATGCTGGTCATCACGTCGCCGCCCGACCTCGCGCTGCCGTTGCCGGGCTTGGGGGACGAGCCGCTGAACGTCGTCCCCATCGATTGGGTCGCGCGCGCTTCCGTGGCGCTCGGCAGCGACCCCCGCGCTCTTGGTCGCACCTTCCACCTCGTCGACCCGCAGCCGCTGCCCGCTCGTCGCGCGTTCGAGCTCGTCGCGCGCGCCAGCGGGCGCCGCGGACCGCGCGGCTCGATCCCGGCGAACCTCGCGAAGGCCCTCATGCGAGCCCCCGGGATCGAGCGGATCGCCAAGAGCCCGCGCGCATTCCTCGAGACGCTCACCACACGCGTCGTGTACGACGCGCGCAACGCCGAGGAGCTGCTGCCCACGCTCGGAGTGCGCGCCTGCCCGCCCTTCGAGACGTACGTCGACAAGCTCGTGGAGTACGTGCAGCAGCGAATGCGACGGCGTCAGCAGGCGCCGCGCAAGCCCGACGTGGAAATCGAGGACCCGCTTGCCTGAACGCTACGTCGAGGCCGGGGAAGGCATGATCGTGCGTCGCGTCGTCATGCGCGCTCGCGACGTCGTCTTCTTCAAGGGCGTCGTCGAGGCTAGCGAGGGGCTGGCCGCCGTCTACGCCGAGTCGGGCGGCGACCTTCGCGTCGCGACGCCCGTCGAACGGGTGAGCGAGCTGGACGCGATGCTGGACGACCTCTGCGCCGAGCTGGGCGCCCTGCGCGTCGGCGACTGAGTCAGTATTCGCCGCTCTGGCGGTCGTCGTCGTCCGTCGTGAGCTCGGGGTGTATGGACGTCGAGCTGGCGTCGAGGTCGAGCGCGCTGCCGCGGTCGTGGAGGACCTCGTCCGGGCCCGGCGGCAGGTTCGACGTCCCCGTCGCGCCCAGCGCGTTCTTGTGGTCCAGAAACCGCAGCGTCCCCGGGCCGCTCGTGCGCTCGAGGACGGCGCGCAGGTCGCCGGGCAGCGGCGCCTCGACGCACCGGCGACCGCCCCCTTCGGGAGGTTCGAACTCGAGGCGGACGCAGTGCAAGAACGCGCGATCGAGGGCGTTCTTCTCTTCGAAGTACCGGTTGGTCGGCTCGTGTCCGTATCGCCCGTCGCCGAGTACCGGGTAGCCGATCGATGCGAGGTGGCGCCGGATCTGGTGGGTGCGCCCCTGCTCGGGGACGACGCGCACGATGCTGTGCCCCGCCGCGACCGCCAAGCGTCGGTATCGCGTGCGCGCCGCGTGCGGCTTGCCGTCTTCCTTGAGCTCGCGCGTGATCGTGCCCTTGCCCGGAATCACGCCGCGAACGGCCGCGACGTAGATCTTTCGCGTCGAAGGGGACCCGAGCGCGTGATCCCACTTGGCGACGTACTCCGGGGCGCGCGCGAACGTGACCAGGCCGCTCGTACCGACGTCGAGACGCTGCACCGGGACCGCGCGCTCAGCCCCGGGAATGCGCCGCACGCGCGCGAGGAGCGAGGTCGCGTACTCGCCCTGCGGCGTCGTCGGCTCGTGCGGCCCCTTGTCCACGATGAGGACCTCGCCGTCGTCGTAGACGACGGGGGGCAGCGGAACGCCTGACGGGCGCAGGAACGCGACCGTCTCGACTTCGTCGGTCAGCGGGATCATGTCGAGGGGCCGCAGCGTGGTCGCCGAGTATCCCAGCCGCGTGAAGTGATCGAGATCGCGCGCGAGCGTCTCGGGATCGCACGAGACGTAGGCGATGACGCTGGGCTCCAGGCGCGCAAGCCACTCGCGCGTCATCGGGCTGGTGCCCCGCCGCGGAGGGTTCACGACCGCCGCATCGAAGCGCTCCTTGCGTTCTGCGAGCTCACGAAGCGCGGTCGCGGCGTCCGCGCATTGCGCCTCCACGTCGGCGCACAGCCGCTCCGCGGCCGCCCGCGCCTGCTCGACCGCCGGTTGGAACGACTCGATCAGCCGCACGCTCGCTCCCGCCGACGCCAGGCCGAGCGCGATGGCGCCCGACCCGCCGTACAGATCGAGCACGCGAGGCTTCCTCTCGGGCTGGCGCGCTCGAGCCAGGCCGAGCGCCTCCACGAGGACGGATTGCACCCGGCCTGCTTGCCCGCGGTGTGCCTGGACGAAGGAGCCGAAGGTGGCCAGGTGCAGGGACACGCCCAGGCGGTCGGGCGCGGAGGCGACGCCGGCCAGCAGCGTCGTCTCGGACCCGAGGATCTGCGGGCCGTCGCCCTCGTGAAAGTTCACGGCCACGCCGATGACGTCCGGCGCCGCGAGCATCAGCTGTCGCGCCGCGCCGCGAAGGCCATCCAGCGAATGGACGGTCTCCCGCTGCACGACGAAAGTCACGAGAGCGCGTGCGACGTCGCCGTCGCGCACCTCACGCAGGTCGACCGCGCGCAGGCATCCGCGGCCCGCGGCGCCGTCGTACGGAGCAAGCGGGCCGGCCTGGGCCTCTGACGCGGCGATCCGCGCGCGCAGCACGGACGCGACGCGCATCAGCACGGGCGCGAGGACACGGCAGCGTGGGATGTCGACGACCTGGTGGCCGCCCCCCTTGGCGTACAGCCCGATTCTTCCGCCGGGCGCCGCGATGAGCTTGGCCCGCGTTCGGTAGCCCGCGAGCGGCTGCGCGGGAGCGACCGGCTCGGTGTACACGAGTTCGAGCGCCGGATATCGCGAGACCGACTGCACGACTCGGCCGCGCTTCAGCGCGAGCTGCTCGGGGTAAGGCAGCCCGATGATCGGGCAGCCGGCGCACCGGTCTGCGTGCTCGCAGATGACTCGCTCCTCGTAGGGCTTCGCGACCCTGATGGCGGAATCGGAAGAGGCGCTCATCCGTGGCGTCGCACAAGCGTAGCACGCGCTCGGCCGCAGCCCGCAGGGTGGGGCCGGAAACGAAACCGAAGACACACGGCCGAGCGGTGCAACCGGCGCCCTCAGAAGAGGGCGCGGGCCGCGAGAAATGTGCCCCACACGTAGGGAGTCGCGATCATCTGCGGCTCTCGCTGCTCGCGAATCAGGATCGTGTGGTCCGCCTCGATGGCGAGCGCCGCCCGCCGCGAGAACGCCATCTCGAAGCCGCCGCCGACCTGGGTCGCGAGCTCGACGTCGCGCGGCAGTACCGGCATCAGGTCGGTATCGACGCGCCACTGGCCGAGGCCGACATGCACGAAAGGCGCGAACCGACCGTCCGCCAGGCGGATCCTCGTCACGACCATCCGACTGGACCGGCTCAATCGATACTGGTCGGTCAAGGTCAGGTGGCCGAGGAGCAGCTGCGCGCCGCCCCAGTCGCGCGCGATGAGCGACACGTGCGGCGAAAGTCCGAACCATTTCGTCTCGGCCGGGGACGCTTCCTCCGACGATCGCGCCGACGAAGCCACCGGCGTCTCGCGCGGCAAGAACGCGGCAGGCCCGTCGCGCAGGACGCCCTCGAGCTTGCTCCAGTCGACGGAGAGGCGCAGGGCCGTGTCGGCGCGCGCAGACGTCGCGGCGAGCGCCCCCGCGATCGCGAAGGCACCGGCGGTCGCGTTGCCGATGAACCGGGCTCTGCTCGTCCTCATAGGATGGATGAACGGCCGTGCCGGAGCAACGCTTATGCCCATCGGTCATCGAAGGCGCCGAACGCAATCCGTCGAGCTTTGTGCCGTCCGTCGCACATGCGCGCTGGATCCGTGGGGGACCATGTGATGGTCACCGCCCTCAGTTGGCGCGGGTGGACGATCGTGCGAGAGCGGCGAGAAGCGTTCACTGCACCCGCAGGATGATCGGCCAGTCGTTGTACTGCTGCATCTGCAGCACCGAGCGCACGACGATGCGCGCGTCGCCCACGGGCGCGTTCTGCGGAGCGTGAAACGTGATGACGACGCCGTCGCCGTTCTGGACCTGCTGCTTTGACACCTGCACGGTGATTGGATCGAGCGGGGCGACGTCCGTCGGGTCCGTCTGCTGCTGCCCCTTGTCCTTGCCCACGTAAAGGAGCAGCGGCGCCGGAAGCGCGCTCTCGCTGAAGACGTCCGCGATGGCGTCGACGCTCTGCCCGCGCTTGACGACGACGTATCCACGCGATTTGTGATCGCCCAGGTCGAGCAGTTGCGTCCGCACGGCCGCACCGAAGTAAGGCGGGTCCCACGGCTGGCAGGGGTTCTTGCTCGCGGCCGCAGCGCTGTTCGACCAGATGCGCTGCACGTTGTAGCCGCTTTCGAGGGTGCTCGGGTCGAGCAGGTACGTGCACATGTCGCCGCACTCTCCTCCGCCGTACGACAGGGCGCCGAGCCAGGCATCGTTCGAGTGGAGGTAAAAGCCCGTGTTCGCCAGCGGCTGGGGATCGGTCGCGGACTCCGCCAGCTCGTGACTCGCGGCGAGGGTCAGCTCGTTGAAGATCTGCGTCGAGTTCAACCCGGGGT
>Ga0102924_1004091_pt1 | contig 14915 bp, 13 predicted proteins | sample PaiPotPPM11metaG_FD_80116 | JGI IMG/M metagenome (GOLD analysis project Ga0102924, IMG submission 80116) | Iron sulfur acid spring bacterial and archeal communities from Banff, Canada, to study Microbial Dark Matter (Phase II) - Paint Pots PPM... ... | reverse complement strand
GTCATCAGGCCCGCGGCGGCGACCAGCCCGGGTATCCGCCCAAGGTTGTCGGTCGCGGCGATGTAGGAGCCGCCACCGTGGGGGTAGGCGCGGATCGTCTGGCGATAGGACACGCCGACGGCGAGCATCAGAAAGGCGATGGTCGCGGCGATGGGCAGTGAATAGCTCAGGCCCGCGGTGCCCCCAAGGACGAGGATCGCGAGCATCGCTTCGGGGCCGTAGGCGACCGACGAGAGCGCGTCTGCCGAGAGCACCGGCAGCGCCACGAGCTTGCGCATCCGCTCGCTGACGATCGCCGTGCTCCTCAAGGGGGGTCCGAGCAGCGCACGGCGCAGGTCGCGCGCAAGCTCGCCCAGCGGCGAGGACGGCTGCTCGTCTGCGATCGTCGAGTCCACCACCGCAGGCGACCGGCTCTGGACGGGCACGAGGCGCGCGAAGCGGGTCGGCCTGATGTCTGTGGGATCGGGATAGCCGCCGAGGCTGGGGTCCACGGGCAGCGCACGCCGCCACACCTCGGGGTCTCCACAGGCGCGGCCCCACTCGCGCCCGACGCGACGCAGGATGTCGAGTTCGTCCGCGCTCAGGCTCGCGAGTGTCGCGTCGGGTCGCGGGGCGGCGGGGCCTGCGTCGTCGCCGTGGCGCTCGGCCTTTTCGGCCGCCCCGCTGGGGGCCGGTGAGCCGGCGTCGGGCTTGTTCCGGCGACCGTCCGTCACCGAGTGGCTCGTCTCACGATGTCAGGGACGCTACCGACCCCGCAAGCTACAAACCGCAGCCACGCCGAGCAGGCGCCTGCCTCAATCGAAGATGACAACGATCTCGTCGTGCTGGCCGACCGCGCTCTGCAGCCGCGGCTGGATCGGCGCGACGGTCGGGGCGAGGTTGGGTATGAGTCGGGCGATGCTCTGCGCCTGTGCCTGCGCTCCGGGCGGGTAGAGCACGTGCACGCCCGCGCCGAGGCCGGCGTCGATGTTGCCGATCTGCCCGAGACGCAGCCGATCGGCCTTCAGCTCATCGGCGATCCGGTGCGCGGCGCCGGGGGTGTTGGTGGCGTTGAAGACGGCCACGGGAACGGGTGAGTCGGGCGCCGAGGAGCCCCGGGTGTGCAGGAAGTGAACGGCGAGCAGGGCCAGTAGGAGCGCCGCGATCGCCAAGCCAGAAGCAGCCAGTGCGCCTCGACGCCAGCGTCTGCGTGCGCGGTAGATGGTGGGGGCGGGCGGTTGCGGGCGCGCAACGCCGCCGGCGGCGCCGGCTGTGGCGGCGCCAGCGCCGGCGGTGGCGAGCAGCGGCCGCTGGCGGGCTTCTATGGCCATTGCCTGTGCGACCTGCTCGCGCAGGATGATCAGCTGGCGCCGGCGGGAGAGCACGAGCGCCGCGAGCAGCGCGACGGCCGCAAGGCCCAGCAGTCCGAGCGCGGCTGCGAGCTTTGCGGCGAGGCTTGTTGGCGCGACTTCTCGCGCGGGCAGCTTGATGCTGTGCAGGGTGGGGACCGCGATGGTCGCGGCGCCGCTGGCGGCCGGGCTGATGACGGGCACGGTCTGCTCGGCCATCGCCAGCATCTCGCGCGGCTGGATGCTGTTGGTAAGGGTGTTCTGGATCCAGTACTCGGCGGCGCTTTCGCGCCAGGCGATCGTCCTGATCTCTTCTCCGGCGTAAGTGAGGCTGTAGGTGCGCGAGCCGATCTGGACCGTCTGGCTTGGGCCGCTCACTAGGGGCGGGTCGGTCCAGCTGGTTCCCTGCACATCGTAGTATTCGCCCAGGCCCCCGCGGTCTATGACGATCACATAGATGGGGTGAGGATGTCCCTGTTGGTCGCGGATGTCATATAGGCGCAGGGTGTCCGGCGAGGCGTCTGCGTAGGCGTCGCGAGCCCGCGGGTACTCCAGCGCGAATGGCAGGTCTGGCGCGGCCGAGCGCGCCTGCTCGAGGGCTTCGCTCGTGGTCGGTGTGAGGGAGAGCTGCGGCGTGAGGTTCGTGTGAGCACGGGCGTGTGGGCGCGAGGCGTGAACCGCCTGGTCGAGTTTTTGTTTGGAAATCGCAGCGGTACCGTTGATGAACGACTGCGCCGCTTCCTGAAGCTGCTGGGGCGTGGCGGTGTCGAATGTGGGCAGCAGGGTGACGTGGAAGGGGACCTGGCGCACGGGCTTGCCCTGCGATTCCACGAGCAGCTCGAGCAGATCGAGCACCTGGCTTGCGCCGTGCAGGTCAGTTTCGACGGCTTTGCCGAGAATGCGCTCAAACTTTTCGCGGTTTTCAAAGAGCGTGGCGCCGTACTGCGCCTTGACTTCCAGCAGGAAGCGCTGGTCGCGCGCATCGCGGGTCAGCGAGGTGTCTTCGTGGCGGTTGGCTACAAATTCGAGCGCTTCCTTGCCACACAGACGCTGATAGCCGGGCTGCAGGTTGATTTCGAAATACTGTTCGCCGCCGGGTTCGTTTACGTGGTAGTAGGGCGATCGACGGTCATGTAAACACACCCCACTTCGTCAACTGCGCGCCTGAACTTGGGGAAGGTGACGACGAACACGTGGTTGACGGAGATGCCGAACAGGTTCTTGATCGTCTTGAGCATCAGGTCAATGCCGCCGTAGGTGTAGGCGGAGTTGATGCGATTGGTGATCACTTCGCCATCGGGTGCGGTAAACGTGACCTGCAGCTCTCTGGGGATCGAGAGCATCGAGATCGTCGGCTTGCTCGGATCGATGCGCACGAGCAGCATCTCGTTGGAGTGCGGCAGGACGCTGCCAAACGGGTTGTCTTTGGGCGGCGGGCGCTGGTCGTTGCCGACCAGCAGGAGCGTCTCGGGCGCGCCTTTGCTCGTGGCAGCGAGTACCTTGGGTGCGACCTTGACAGCCTTGGTCTGGCCGAGCGCTTCGACAACTTTGCCGACCTCGTTACGAGCGACGACATATGTGGCAGCGCCCGCAAGCGCGATGATCCCGACCACCGCAAGCAGCACGCGCTTGGCCATCCACCAGGGACGGCGCGGCGGCTCGGGCGGCATCGACCACGACCCCGGGGGAGCGCCGCCGGGCGAGGGCAGCGGAGGCGCAGTAGCGACAGAGCTCAGGCTCTCAATGATCGTGTGTGCACGCGCGTTTGTCGTCGTCTGGTCGGAGTATCCGCGTCTACTCCTGATGACGTAGGCGAGCGCCTGATGATGTAGGCGAGCACATCGGGGGGCCTGGGCGCACGCCCGCCACTGCGGTCAAGGCCGGGGCCGATTGCCGTCGCGCGTGGTCACAGCTGGCCGGCCACCACGAGCCCGGTCTGGTAGGCCAGCACGACCAGCTGCGCGCGGTCGCGCGCGCCCAGCTTGATCATCGCGCGACTGACGTGCGTCTTGGCCGTCGCGGGACTGATCGTTAGCCGCCCGGCGATCTGTTCGTTGCTGAGCCCGGTTGCCACCAGCGCCATAACCTCGCGCTCGCGCGCTGTCAGGGCTTCGAGCTCCTGCGGCGGTGGTCGATCGTGTCGAGGGGCGGTAGCGAGCCGGCTGATCAAACGTCGCGTGACGCTCGGCGCCAGCAGGGCGTTTCCGTCGGCGACCACCCGCACCGCCTGAAGCAGTTCCGTCGGCTCGGCGTCCTTGAGCAGAAAGCCGCTTGCGCCGGCGCGCAACGCCTCGAACACATACTCGTCGCTCTCGAATGTGGTCAAGATCAGCACCTTCACATCAGCGAGCAGCTGCTCAGCGGCGATCTGGCGGGTCGCCTCCAGGCCGTCTAGGACGGGCATGCGGATGTCCATCAACACGACGTCCGGCCGCGCGTGGCGAACCAGGCTCAAGGCCTCCTCGCCATTGGCCGCCTCGCCCGTGACGGTCATGTCGGGCTCGCCCTCGAACAGCACGCGCAACCCTGCGCGCACCAGCGGCTGGTCGTCGGCGAGCAGGACGCGGATCATGCTCGGCCTGCGATCGGCAGGCGGGCAGACACGCGAAAGCCGCCGCCGGGCCGCGGCCCGGCCTGCAGCTCGCCGCCGAGCGCATGCGCGCGCTCGCGCATCCCGACAATCCCGTGTCCAAGCCCCTGCGGCGCGTGACCGTTGGCAGGGGCCGATCGGTTTGCTCTGCCGCGCCCGTCGTCATCGACGCTGATCGTCATCGCGTCCTCGCTGTAGGAGATCTCGACATGAGCGCTCGCGTCCCCGGCATGGCGCAACACGTTGGTCAGCGACTCCTGCACGATGCGATACGCCGCCAGGTCGACGGTCGCCGGCAGCTGTCGCCGGGCTCCGCAGATCGTCACCTGGGTGGGTACTCCAGCCTGGCCTGTGGCGTCGATGAGACGCTCGAGCTGACTGAGCCCGGGCGTGGGCTCGCGCGGCTGCACCTCATCGACTGCCCGCAGAACACCAAGGATGCTGCGCATCTCACGCAACGCCTGCTTGCTAGTCGCCTTGATCGTGCGCAACGCGTCAGCGGCATGCTCGGGACGCTCGTGCAAGACGTGCGCGGCGACGCCCGCCTGCAGATTGATGGTCGCGATGCTATGCGCAAGCACGTCATGCAGCTCGCGGGCAATCCGCAGACGCTCGGCGTCGACCTGTCGACGCGCCTCGTCCTCTCGCATCCGTTCGGCCTGCGCGGCACGAGCTTCTATCTCGGCCACATATGCCCGCCGGCTGCTGACCGCCCAACCCAGGAACAGCGCTGCCAACGCCAGCGCCGGCTCCAACGCCGTCCTTGCATCCGACCAGCCGCGGTACTGCAGCAGGCCGCGAGCGAGCGCCAGCGCTGCCCCCGCCAGGACCGCCAGCAGCACGGCATGACGGCGCTCCTCGGTTTGGGCAACGGTGTAGACAGCGATCATCACCGTCAGCGAGATCGCTCCGGTGGGCGAGGCGATCGCGATTGCGATCACGCTCACAACCAACGTGCCCGCGAACGCGACCAGCGGCTGGCGACGGCGCCCAGCTACAGCCAGGGCCGCGACGACGGTCAATGCATAGCCAGGCCAACTGGCGCGGTGCAGGCCGTGCGCCTCAAGCGCCCGGACGCCTACGAGCGTCGCTGCCAACCCAATCGCCGACAACACATCGATCGCCCAAGCAGGCAGTGGCACGCGAGAGACGAGCGGCCGATTTCCCATCACCGGAAAGGTAGGTCACAACGGCTGTGATGCCGTCCCCCAGACGGAGTATCCGCGCCTACCGCAGCGGGCGTAGGGTTGGCCGCCGGGCGAACTCCCGAACGCTGGCCAGGGCTGGAGCAGCCGGGCGCGAACGGGGGGCAGACCCTGTCTGCGTCCCCGCGAAGGCCCTCCTGCTCAAGCTGACGGCATCCTGCACCGATATCCGGTAATATGACATTCGTCGGTCTGGTGGAATTTTCATGAGTTCCTGCCTGCAGCTCGCCTTGGGACGGCCCGTGAGCGCGTCGGGCCTTTCGTGAGCCGCAATCGTGACCTCGCGAAAGCAGTCGAGACTTGGTGCGGCGGGGCGCCGAATGCGCGCGATCACCATCAGCGCCCTGATCGTCATTGTCGGTTGCGTCGGGACAGCGCTGCTTGCCTCTGAACGGCGCTCCAATCTGTTGCGCACAGACCGGCAGTCGTTCAAAACGGCGTCCGCCGATCTGAGTAGCGCGGTTGACTCCAAGCTGGATTCAGGTCTCGAGCTGACGCGCGCGTTGCGCGCGATCGCGATATTGGAGCCGACGGCTGGCGACACGCGTTTCATCGAATGGTATGACCAACTGCAGCGCCGTGGGGGTGCTCCGACCAGTGTGGCCTCGGCTCTGATCGAGATCGTGCCGCGGTCTGGCCTGTCGGCATTCCGGCGCACAGCCCTGTCCGATCCGGCGTTTCGTGCGTTCAGCGCCGGCGCGTTCGCGATCGTGCCGGCCGGTCGTCGCTCGGTCTACTGTCTCACCCGCGCCTCCGTTGGTCGGACGGCCGCAACGAGCCTGTACCCGCCGTTGCTCGACTATTGCGCGCCGGTGATCCCCGGCTTTGGTCGCTCGCCGTTCAGCGTCTTGATCGCAACCGCGCGGGATACAGGTTCGACGATCGTTGCTCCGGTTCCAGGTCTCTCGCTGGTCGCGGTCGGTGAAGCGGTGTACCGGCGTGGCATGCCGCTCGCGACGCTCGCCGAGCGCCGTGCTGCGCTGAGCGGCGTGATTGGGACCTCGTTTGACGGTGCGGCGCTGATCGGGCCGCTGTTGGCCGGTCATCGGTCGCTTTCGCTGGCGCTGTATCACCGCAACATCGGCGGTCCGCTGCAGCTGATCGGACACGCCGGCGTGGCCTCTCGCGGCTACTCCGAACGCAAGGACCTGGGAGAAGGATGGGTGGTTGAAGTGACCGGCACGGTGCCCTCGTCGGCCTCTCCCGATTTGCAGGCCTTGACGATTCTGGGAAGCGGCCTGCTGGTGACATTCCTGGTCTTCATCCTCTACCAGGTGCTCGCGCGTTCGCGTCAGCTGGCATGGAGTTTGGTCGGTGAGAAGACAGGCGAGCTGGAACATGCCGCGATGCACGATCCGCTGACCGATCTGCCCAACCGGCACCTGGTGCTCGACCGCGCCGAACAGATCCTCGCCCGAGCTCGGCGCCTGGATGTGCCCGTCACGGCGCTGTTCGTGGACATCGATGGCTTCAAGCAGGTCAACGACCGCTACGGCCACCAGGTCGGCGACGAGATTTTGCGACGGGTCGGGGCGCGGCTGAAGGCGACGCTGCGAGACAACGACACAGTCGGGCGCATCGGCGGCGACGAGTTCGTGATGCTGGTCGATTCCGTCGGTCTGGATGCTGCTCCCGAGCTGGTGGCGCAGCGGATCCTGGATGTCCTTCGCCAGCCGATCCAGCTGGGCGACCACGCGCCGCTGTGTCTGACAGCGAGCATCGGCATCGCAACCGGCAGAGCGGCATCCGCCGAGGATCTGCTGCAGGACGCAGACCTCGCCCTGTACAAAGCCAAGGCGGTCGGCAGGAACGGCTATGTCCAGTTTGAGACCGCGATGCACACCGCTGCGCAGGACCGCATCCACCTGGAGATGGACCTCGCGGACGCGCTCGCCGCCAATCAGCTGTTCCTGGTCTACCAGCCGATGCTGGATCTCCACAGCGAGCAGGTGGTGGGCGTCGAGGCACTGCTTCGCTGGCGTCATCCCACAGCCGGCGTGATAGGACCCGACTCGTTCATACCGATCGCCGAGGAGAACGGCCTGATCGTCGCACTCGGACGCTGGGTGCTCGATGAGGCGTGCGCGCAGGCAGCGATCTGGCACAAGCAGGGATTTCCTCTCAACATGTCCGTCAACGTCTCCGCGCGCCAGCTCGAGCGCCCAGAGTTCGTGGGGGAGGTCCGCGCGGCGCTGCACCACAATTCCATGGACGCTGCGATGCTCACCCTCGAGATCACCGAGACGGTCCTCATGCGCAAGCCGGAAGCCACCGCCAGGCTGCTCGATGAACTGAAGACACTCGGGGTTCGCATCGCGGTCGACGACTTTGGCACCGGCTACAGCTCGCTGGCCTACCTGCGCCAGTTCCCGGTCGATTCGCTGAAGATCGACCGTACCTTCATCACCGGCTTCGAGCTCTCCAACGAGGCGCACGCGCTCACGCACACGCTCATCCAGCTCGGCAAGGCGCTCGGGCTGCAGACGCTCGCCGAGGGGGTCGAACACCACGACCAGGTCCGTGAGCTGCGGCGCGAGGGCTGTGACCTAGCCCAGGGATTCCTGTTCGCGCGTCCACTGACGGCCGACGCGATGGAGGGCTTCCTGCGTGCCAGCCCCGGCTTGGCCGGCAACGCTGCTCGAGAGCACCCGACGCTGGCGACCGATCGTTAGCAGGCGAGATCGCGAGCACGCCTCGCGCTCTGAGCGCCTGCGCGGGCGACAAATGTGTCGAGTTGCTCAACTCGCCTAACGGTGAGACCGTTGACTGTCGATTCCAGGTAATAGGCCGAAGAGGCCGGGGAGCCATTCCCCTTCTATCGCGGCGCTTGCGCCGCAGTGAGGAGACGCCCATGACATGCGGCGTCCCAGCGAAGCGCGAGTCGCCCACGAGCGACTCCGCAGTGATCCGGCAGCCTCTCGGCGGCGCCGCAGCCAAGACGTTTCGGGCGGTGGTGGTCGTGGTCGGGTTGCTCATTGGCCTGCTGTTCGCGAGCAGCGCTCTCGGTGCGACCGCGACCGTGGGCTTGGGCTCGGCAGCCAGCTTCTCGGTGTTGGCCGGCTCGACGGTCACCAACACCGGGCCCACGACGATGTCTGGCGACCTTGGCCTGAGCCCCGGCTCATCGGTGACAGGCGGTGCGCACGTGCTGGGTGAAACGCACGTCGACGACGCGGTGGCGATCGCCGCCAAGAACGCGTTGACGACCGCCTACAACGACGCGGCGTCCCGTCCAAGCAACGGCTCGGCCGGGACCGACCTCGCCGGTCAGGTCTTCCTGCCGGGCGTTCGCAGCGCCAGCAGCTCGCTGCTGCTGTCATCTGGAAGTGTCACGCTCGACGCTCAGGGCAACCCCAACGCGGTGTTCATCTTCCAGATCGGCTCCACGCTCATCACCGGCTCGAACACGACCGTCCTGCTCATCAACGGTGCGCAGCCGTGCAACGTCTTCTGGCAGGTCGGCTCCTCGGCGACGCTTGGGACTGGCACGAGCTTCGCAGGCACGATCATGGCCTCCGCGAGCATCACCGCCAATACGGCCGCCACGATCGACGGCCGGCTGCTGGCTGGGACCGCTGCGGTCACCCTGGAAACCAACACCATCACCACGTCCAGCTGCGCCTCCGGCGCAAGCGGTGGGGGCGGTGGCAGCGAAACGACCGTCGGCGCGGAAGCGGGCGGCGGCGCAGCCGGCTCTGGCGGCGGCGCGCCCGGCTCAGGCGCCAGCACCGGCGCAACGACCACGACCCCGAAATCGCCGGCTGCATCGAAAACAGCCGGAAGACCCGGCAAGACCGCCAAGAAAAAGCGCAAAGCGACCAGACGGCACCCGACCGCCAGGCCGGCGCTCCCGCACAAGCGCGGCGCATTCACAGGCTGACGGCATGCAGCCAACGTTCACCCAGCCGGCCTGCTCCCCGGGCCTGTCGTCTTGCACACGTCCATGTTCACGCTCACGTTCGCGTCGGCTGAGGCGGCGCCTGATCGTGGTGCTCGGGGCGCTGTGCCTGGCCGGCGTCACGAACGTGTCGGCGGCCAGCGCCCTCACGGGCGCCCCAACCCGTGTGCAGGCGACTCAGGAACTCGTGGTCTTGCTCACCGCACACACTGCGCATAGGGCGCCAGAAGCCGGATCTGCGCAGGTTTCGCTCCTGTCCGCGCGTACCCCGATCACCGGCGAGCAGACCACTCTCCCGGTGCTCTCACGCTCGATCGGCGCGGGTGGGGTGCAGTGGTTGCACGTCATGCTTCCCGGTCGGCCAGACGGATTGACCGGCTGGATAAGTCGGCAGGGAACCCGCCCGCTCGTCACGGCCTGGCGCATCCTGGTCGACCTCGCCGCCCGCCGTGTGCGGGTCTACGACGATGGTCGCCCGGTCAGGAGTTTTCAAGCGGTCGTGGGCAAGCTCTCGACGCCCACGCCCGCCGGTGAATTCTTTGTCGAGGAGGTCTTGCAGATGGCGCCCGCCGAGCCCGGAGGCCCCTTTGCGCTTGCTCTGAGCGCCCGCTCGAACGCGTTGCAGGAATTCGAAGGCGGTCCGGGCCAGATCGCAATACACGGACGTGACAACCTTGGGGGAACGTTGGGCACCGCCGCCTCGCACGGCTGCATCCGAGTCGCCACCGCGAGCATCGACTGGCTCGCCGCGCGCATCGGCCCGGGCACACCGGTGGCCATCGAAAGCGCGTAGAGGATTCAGCGTTCGTCGGGTTTGAGCCTGTCCAGCTCCGCTCGCCAGGCGCGGCGTGCGTGCTCGATGCCGGACGGGTCATTCAGAAGCTGTCGTTGCCAGTTGGCCGCCATGCCGAGGGCGTTCAGCTGAAAAGCCAGAGCGGCCGGGTGGACATCGGCGCGCAGCTCCCCGGCGGCGATCGCCGCCTCGATGTTGGCGGTCAGGACGGCGATCCATTCGCGCATGACGGCCGCCACGGCGTCGCGAACCGCTCCCGGACGCCCGTCCATCTCTGCGGAGGCGGCACACAAAAAGCAGCCGCCTGCGAACACATCGGCGGCGAGGTAGTCACACCATGCGTCGCCGATCGCCTGTAGCCGCGGCAGGCCCACGTCGCTCGACAGCGCGGGCACGATCACCTGATCGACGAGGATGGCCCGCGCCGAGGCGAGGGTGGCGAGCTGCAACTCCCGCTTGGAGCCGAACAGCGCGTGCACGCTGCTCTTGTGCACTTTGAGATCCGCTGCCAGAGCGCCGATCGTGAGGCCTTCGAGGCCGTCGCGCGAGGCCATCTGCACCGAGCGCTCCAGGACGGCCGTGCGGCTGCGCATCCCGCGCGCCCGGCGACCGTCGCTTGGCTTTGGCTGCGGCGGGCGCGTGACGAGCGGCTCGTGGGGCGACCCCGTCATCAGTGGTTTCGCGGGAGTGTCGTCGATGGCGCGCTTGCGCATGACGCCCATCCTACTCAACAATATGTACGATCGTCTATATTCTGCGAAAGCGAGCGTCTGTCAGGAGCAGCGAGGATGCCGAAACAGGACATTAACGAGGACGATCCGCTCGAGGACTTCGATCGCCGCGCGATCACCCTGGACGGCATTGCAAAGACGGTGCATGTCGCCGGCACCGGGCCGGCGGTGATCGTCATGCCTGAGATGCCCGGCATCAGCCCGCATGTAGCTCGCTTCAGCCGCTGGGTTGCAGACGCGGGATTCACCGTGTACATGCCCTCGCTGTTCGGCCGCGATGGCGCGGTGCCCGGCGTCGAGGAGGGCACGGTCATCTTCAAGCGGGCGTGCGTGAGCGCCGAGTTTCGTGCCTTCGCCGCCAACGAGTCGAGCCCGGTGACCCAGTGGCTGCGGGCGCTGGCGAGGCTCGCGCACGGTGAGTGCGGCGGCCCGGGCGTGGGCGCCGTCGGGATGTGCTTCACCGGCAACTTCGCGCTGACGATGATGCTCGAGCGCTCGATGCTGGCGCCGGTGCTTTCCCAGCCGTCGCTGCCGCTGGACGACTCCGCCGGGCTGGAGATCTCTCCCGACGAGCTCGCCGCTGTTCGTCAACGCCTCGAGCGCGACGACCTGACCGCCATCGCCTACCGCTTCGAGGGAGATCGATTCTGCAGGGCTCAGCGCTTTGCGGCCTACTCGCAGGCGCTCGGCGACCGCTTCATCGGACGAGTGCTCCCCGACACCGCGGCCAACCCCGAGACGCCGCCGTTCTTTGACCAGGTGGTGGCGAGCCCCCACAGCGTGGTGACCGCTCACCTGATCGACGAAGCCGGCCAACCGACGATCACTGCCCGCGACGAGATCCTGTCGTTCTTCGCTTGTCGGCTCGCCGGATGAAAATTCGCTCGGGCCTGGACCTGTAGGACGCGGAAGTGGAAGGCCGCAGAAGCGCTACAATGACGCACATGGAGCTTGTGGGTATCCGCGAGATGCGTCAGAACCTCAGCCGCTACGCCCAGCGGGCTCGACACGGGGAGTCGTTTCTGATCACCGATCGCGGCCAAGAGGTCGCACAGCTCACACCTGCCCCCGGACGCGCTTCGGCCATAGACCGGCTCGTAGCCGAACGGGGAGCCATGCGCGGGCAGGGCAATCTGCTTGACGTTCTAGAGGAGCTGCCCGCGCCGATTGCAGGCCCGCCCTCCAGTGAGGTGCTGGACGAGCTGCGTTCAGAGCGCCTGTAGGCGCTTGCCCGACTACCTCGACACCTCGGCCTTCATCAAGCTCGTGCGCTCCGAGCCCGAGAGTCCCGCCCTGCGCCGCGATCTGGCCGGCAGAGAACTCCTCAGCAGCACCCTGCTGACCGTGGAGGGACGCCGCGCCGCCCGGCGCTACGGCGAGCTGGCCACCAAACGCGCCCGTGCTGCCCTGACCACCATTACGCTGATCCCGCTGGATCAGCAGGTCCTCGACGTCGCTGCCGAGTTGGACCCAGCCGAGCTGCGCTCACTCGACGCCCTGCACCTGGCAACCGTCGTGAGCCTGGGCGAGGACCTCGGGCGTCTGTACTGCTACGACACCCGCCTCACGGACGCCGCGCAGGCTCTTGGCATCGAGGTCTCTCAGCCCAAGTGAGACGTCGCCGGCCGCGACGACTGCGCTTTCACGACCTGCGCCACACCTTCGGCTCACTGGCGATCAACGTCGCCAGCATCGTCCGGTACAGGCATGGATGGGCCACGCCGACATCCAGACGACGATGCGCTACCTGCACCACAAGAGCCGCGCCGACGATCGCGATGATCACCGGGAAATGGCGCTTGACGACCGTGAGCGCATCGGTCATACGCTCGAAGGCGAGCGCAATCAGCAGGAACGGAATCGCGAGGCCCGCGGAGTAGAAAGCGAGCAGCAGCGCGCCATGGTAGGCATCCCTGGGAGTCGAGCGGACCTATGGTTCCATTCGCTCGGCCAGCGTTTCGGTCACGTTGTGTTCTTTCTGGGACAGGCCGGCGAGGGTGCATGTGAGCGCTGCTGAGCAGGACACGCCCCGCGCTTCGTCATACAGCGCTGCTGTGCGATCGGCGGGAAGCGCGAGTCCCCAGCTGGTGCCGTTCCACTCCTCGCCGAGCAGCAGTTTCCTGGCAGTGGCCGATTCGGCGTAGGAGCCGACCGTCACGCACGAGCCCGATGTCGGGCAAGACACCGCGTTCAGCGCCCAATGCGATTCTTTGGGTGCTGGTTTGCCGACCGGGCTTGCCGCTTCCTGCAGCTGCCAGGAGGTTCCGTTATAGCGCTCGATCAGCGCCCGCTCGCCTTTTTCGGCTGTGTTGTCATACCCGCCCACGGCCGTGCATGCGCTCGTCGCCGAGCACGACACGCCGCTCAGTTCCGCTTCGGTGGCGTTTTCGGGCGTGGGCGTGGTTTGCAGCGTCCATTTCGAGCCGTTGTAGCTCTCGGCGAGCGGCACGATCCCGAAGAGCGTGGTAACGACAACGCCGACCGCGGTGCAGTGTTTGCTGCTCGGGCAGGAGACACTTTCAAACCACGACCGTTCGTCTTCTTTGGGCAGTGTCGCCGTGGTCAGGATCTTCCATTCTTTGCCGTTCCACAGCTCGACAAGAGCCGATTGCTTCCCGGAGCTTGAGAGATCGACGCCGCTTGCGACGCATTCGCTGGCCGACGCGCAGGCCACGCTCACGAGGTTTGAGGCGGTGCCTTCAGTCGGGGTGCTCTGGACCGACCACGCCGTCCCATTCCAGCGCTCAGCGAGCGTGTCGTGCTTTCCTTCAGCTACTTCCGCGTACCCGGTCGCCTCGCATTCGCTGGCCGAGCGACACGCCACGGATTCGAGGTCGTCCTCGGTGGCGCCCGTGCTTTTCGGCGTAGACTGGACTGCCCAGCCCGAGCTGCTCCAGCGCTCGACCAGCCCGATGATTTCATCTTCGGGATTCGTGTTGATCCCAACCGCATCACACCCGGATGCCGACCAGCACGACACACCACGGAACTCGTCGGTTGCAGAGCTTCCATGCGGGTTCTGCGTGGTCTGAATCGCCCAAGGCGCCAGCGTTTTAACTTCCTTTTCCACACCGTAGGTCGTGCCTGTGCTATTAGTCGCCACAGTTCGGTAATAGTACGTGGTGTTTGGCGCGAGTTCCGTGAGTTCGACGCTGACTTGCACTGGAGTGCTCCCAGACCCTGCATCGTTTCCTGGCGGCGCAGGCGCGTCGTTTTCGTACAGGCCGCTGACCGTGCCGTATTCGAAGTAGTAGTGGGTGTCAGCCCCGTTCGGGTTGACGGTCGCACCAAGCGTAGCCGTGTGAGCTCCAAGACCGCTGGCGCCTTCGGTGGTCACGGTTGGTGGCGGTGGCGGCGGTGTGCCCGTTGTTTTAAACGTGTGGTCCGCGCCGGCTACGATTCCGCCAGCGCCGTCAGCAATGATCCGATAGTGATACGTCGTCCCAGGTGACAACCCGGTCACGGCGCGGCCGACGTTCACTGGTGAGGACCCGCTTCCCGCGGATACTTGCGGGGTAGACTCGCTGTAGTTATATTCTTCTGTACCGTATTCGAAGCTGTAACGCGCTTCCTGGCCCTCCGGATTTACGACTCCCTTTAGCGTCGCGGTTGAACCGCCCACGCTTTCGGCGGGTTCGGTGGTCGCCGTCGGTGGCGCATTTTCCGCGTTACCTTGCAGTCCCGTTCCGAATGATTCGTTGAGGCAACGGTTTTCGTATTTGTCGAAGAATTCGTAGTTATTGGAGAGGGGTTGCCCTGGCTTGGCCATCGGTTCTTCTTGGAGGTTTACCAGAGTCTCTCGTTGGATCTTTTGACGGTTCGTGGCAAATGCTTTGTCGTTGGTGAATCCCTGCATTTGGACATCCCCGACATTAACGAGGTTCGAGGGTGCCGTGCGCTCGATGATGAAATCTGCGACGTTTGCATCGACCTTGCCACGCCCGATGGCATGTGTTGCTTCGTGACGAGCTAGGTTCTCCACAAAAAAGCTGAATTCTTCTTTGTCGTCGTACTGCACGTCGGCCTGGATCCAGTCGCCCGGCACCGCGTGAGGGGCATTTTGTAGCGTTCTGGACGCACGGGTTCGCCATTGGGGACCTCGATAAACGCTTCCTGTTCGGCGATGCCGTTTTTGTGTGTGGAGTTCCCCATGAGGGTGCCGGTTTGGGCTAGGGGCGCATTTTCGTAGTTGCCGCCCAACCCGGCCCAGATGCTCGTCTCGGTTTCGCCTCCAGTTTCGCACGAGTTACTACTTCGGCCTAGTAAATAGCCGTCAGGCGGCTTTGGCGTAGCTGACTTGTTTCTCGTCGAAATATCGTGCGACGATCCGCGGGGTGCGCTGGCGTGAGCGCAGGTAGCTGCGGGTGTCG
>Ga0102924_1004090_pt1 | contig 14919 bp, 12 predicted proteins | sample PaiPotPPM11metaG_FD_80116 | JGI IMG/M metagenome (GOLD analysis project Ga0102924, IMG submission 80116) | Iron sulfur acid spring bacterial and archeal communities from Banff, Canada, to study Microbial Dark Matter (Phase II) - Paint Pots PPM... ... | reverse complement strand
TCGCGGGCGCGTCGTGGACGGGACGAAGATGCTGGCGGCCATGGCGAGCCTGTTCCTGCGGCGCTATCAGGGCGGGACGGTGGCCGCGCCAGTGACGGCTCCCAACGCCTTGCAATATATCGCGCAGCGTTACGAGGGCCACATCCAACATACGAAAGTGCTGCGCCACGCCATGATGACGGCGGCGACGCGCGAAGGCGTGGTGCTGGTGGGCGACGGCGTGGGCGGTTTTGTGATGCCCATCCTGCACCCGGCGTTCGACGGAATGCTCGCTATCGCGAAGCTGCTCGAACTGCTGGCAGCGTTCCACACGCGCCTCTCCGACGTCGTCGATGATCTGCCGCCCTACTACATGAGTACCACGCGCGTCACCTGCCCGTGGGAGTACAAAGGCAAGGTGATGCGTATCTTGAGCGAGCAGTACCGCGAGCGCCGCGCCAAGCCGATTGACGGCATCAAGATCGAACTGGGCAAGGAGTGGGTGCTGGTGCTGCCGGACGCCGACCGTCCGTTGTTCCATGTCGTCGCGGAGTCTGTCTCCAACGACCAGGCGCAAGCCCTCGCCGAGAAATACGCCCGCGTGGTGAGTGGATTACAACAGTAGACTTCACCGCTAAAAAAGAGTATCATTGTACGATGATACTCTTTTTAGAAATATGGCGAGGTTCAAGATGAGACAATTCAAGATTATCGTAGAAAAACATCCTGATGGCTATGTGGCCTATCCACTTGGCATGAAGGGTGTCATCGTTGGCGAAGGCGATACCTACGAAGAGGCTCTCGCCGACGTCAAATCGGCGATCCGTTTCCATATCGAGACATTCGGCGCGGACATGCTTGACGCCGATTCCCCTGTACTGGAGGCTTTTGTGACCGAGGCAGGGGTCGCTGTCTAATGCCCAGTTTCCCAGTTGATGCGCCCAAAGCGAAGGTAATCAGAGCATTTGAAATCCTGGGCTTTCGCCTCGTCCGCGTTCACGAACATATTGCTATGGCACGAGAAAACAGCAATGGGACAAGAACACCTTTGACACTACCTAATCACCAACGTATCAAAGGCTCAACGCTAAGAACAATTTGCACACAAGCAGGCATCTCACGCGAAGATTTTATGCGAGCATATGAACAAGCATAACATAGAGTGGTAAAAAATAATTTCAGGCTCCGACGGAGCCTGAAATTATTTTTTACCACTTACTTCACTGCTGTGACCAGAGCAGACTCTTTGACTTGCGCCAGCGCGCCACACAAAGCCTCCACCACGCGCTGCACGCCCTCGGCAAAACTTATCGTGGGCTGCCACTCAAGAACGCGGCTCGCAAGCGCGTTATCCAGAATCATCGACGACGGCTCTTCTAAGGGGCTGGAGAGAGAAAGCGGCTCGAACTCGCGCTGCAAAAGGTCCGCGACCAGCGCGTAGAGATCCTGCAACGTATGCCCCTCGCCGGAACCAATATGCAGCGTCTGGTTTTGTCCGCGTTCCAGAACACACAGGTTCGCGCGCACAACATCGTCAATGAACAGACAATCGCGGACTTCATCGACCGCTTCACACACAACCGGGCGCTGCCCATGCCGCAGCGCCTGTAGCAGCGCATTCAGAGGGTGCGGCTCGCTGCCGCTGACCGCCTCCGCGTAGACATCAGCGTAGCGCAAGATCGTATGGGTCAGCCCGTACTGGCGCGTGTAGTAGCGCACATACCATTCACCAGCCACCTTGCTGATATCGCGCGGCCTGCGCGGACACAACGGCGTGTTTTCTTTGAAGGGCAAAGGGCAGGCGTTGGCAGGACACAATCCTCTGAACAGCTCATTCCCGCCAGAAGCAAAAATAATCTTATGCACCGACGCCGCGACACAACTCTCAAGCGTATTGAGCAGGCCGCGAATATGGACATCAGCGTCAGGAATGGTATGTTCAACGCATGGCATGTCAGGATGTGTACGCTGAGCGACATGATAACTGACAATATCTGGCTGCTCCTGTTGCAAAATATGGCGCAGTTTCGTCTCGCGCGCGTCTACCTGGTAGCAGCGCGCGCGAGTAGCAATTGTGTCCGGCATTTCCATACACGCTGTATCAATCACCAGCACATCGTGACCGGCATCCAGGTACGCCTTTGTGAGATGAGTCCCTATCAGGCCAGCGCCGCCGAGGATGGCTATTCTCAGCATGACAATTTGCCTCTCGATCTCTTCAATTCTTTTTCTGCATCGAAAATGGCAGCTACATGATGCTCCCACTGCCAGTGTACCCATTTCTACTATCGGCATATGCGAGAATATCGTTCAGTCCGGTGATAGTTCAAGAGGAAGCTGCGCAGGCACAAAGAAGCAGACGCCCACAAACATCTGTGTGGGTAGCGAAGAGCTATTTGTGGGCGTCTTGGAACGACGTGGACTACGCGGGCAGGTCGGGCGTCTTGAGCAGCGTATTCAGCGTCGATGTTTTGATGCGGTATGCTTGACGCTTTCCGCGGTGAGGAAGCGTGACTGCTTCCAACGCTCCGCTTTTGATCCATCTCCTTACGGTCGTATCATCGACGCGCAAGCGATGCGCCACCTCGCGAACCGTTAACAACTCTTCTTCTGCCATTGATGTTTCTCCTACATTGTTCAACAAAGCGCTACGACGAGGCATAGCTGTCCTCCTGCTTTTCGCCGGGTCACTGCCGATGCAGTAACCCTTCACTACTACTATGACGATAAACTACTTCAGCTATCTACTGAAATAGGTTCGCGTTTGGCCGGCATGATGAATGTTTTGTGTTCAACATCCTTATCAGACAATATGATGAAACATAACAGAACACTGCCTGCCAGCTAACTATACTATACACATCGACACAAACGTACTACAATAGAGACGAAATGTCGTTGCAAGTTAGAGCGTGTCTTCTTGCACAACGATACCACATCACCGATTTTCGATCACGCGAAAAGAATAGACACCCGGAAAGGTTTTGCATAGCATGTCCAGTATCAAAGTAATTGTGAGCGATCTGCATCTTGCTGATGGGCATCCCATTTTCGATGGTTTTACCGAAGCGTCGCAAGCGGCCTTCGAAGGCTTGCTGGCGGCAGCGGGAACCGCGGGGCCGCTGGGCAAGGCCGACGATGTTGAACTGATCATCAACGGCGACGGCTTCGATTTCCTGGCGACTCCGCCCTATGATACAGGAGAAACCATCGATATTGCAACTGCTCTGGAAAAGATGCAATTGATCGCCGCCGCCCACCAACCATTCTTCGAGGCGCTGGGCGCGTTTCTCGCCCAGCCTGGACACCACGTCACCATCATTACCGGCAATCACGACATTGAACTGCGCTTCGCGGAAATTCGCGCCGCCATTACGCGGACGATTGGCTGCGAGCCGGACGACGCTCGCCTTTCTTTTTGCCCTACTCGTTTTTACCAGCCAGCGCCCGATATCGCTATTGAACATGGCAATCAGTACGATTTTTGGAATCGCACCTTGCCCGGCATCTGGGATGAGCAAGGACAACCGCTCGACTTGCACCCGCAAAGACTCGCCCTCTGTCCCGGTTCGCGTTACTTTCAACACTCGGCGCTGGCCCTGAGTCTGAATTATCCTTATTTCGACCATCTGGAACCATCGATCAACATTCTGCGGCAAATGGCGTTGCTCTGCCTGCTCAATCCCGCTCTCGTGCGAGAAACCGTGCGGCACGCCATAGAGCTGATGCCTGAACCACGCCAGGCGCTGGCGAATCTCGCGCCGGAAGAGGAAAATATCCCGTCACGCTTATTCCAGGAAGCCATGCTTGATTTCCTGGCTTTCCAGCAAGATATGGAACGCCTCTTTGGCAAGCCGGGAGCAACTTCGCCAGACAACAATCAGGCTCAGGCAAATACGATGATGGAATATATGATGCTGCTAGAAACCCTGAAACTGCCGCTGAGCGAGGCCATAGCGGCGGTCTGCACGCCAGCGACGTACCAGATGGGGGAAAACGTCGCCAGGGGCATGCATCTTCTGTTGAGCGAGCAGCCAGCGCTGCGCTACGCCGTCGCGGGACACACGCACATGGTTCGCATCGATCCCATCAATAACGGCCAGCAGAGTTACCTGAACACAGGCAGTTGGACGATCCGCGTCGCGCCGCCCGCGCCGGGAGAAGTGACGCCTGCCCTGATAGAGTGGCTTCGCAAGCCGGACTGGTCGGCCATTCCCCTGCGCGACGTGTCGCAGCGCATCTTCATAGTAGTCGAGAGTAAATCCGATGAGAAGCAGGTGCAACAAACCCCTTCAAGTGCAACTCTCTGCGTCTGGGAAGGCGGCCGCAATGGCAACTACAAGGTATTGGCATAACGAATGTAGTGCGCATCTATGCTTTTATTGACGGTAGTCAATTGTCCTTGCGTTTTTTGACTGATTACATCGCTTGCAAAGAGGCTGTATGTTGTCAATCGAGTTTGTTCCACCTCTGGCAAGAGGTACAATATGATCGGGAGTAAGCTGTATTTCAGGTTCGCTTTTTCCACAAGCGAGGCAAGTAAAGTTGTAGTATGCACAAAGATTTCTCCATTCCTCTGCTGTATATGATCCAGTGGCCTGTCTCTTGCGCGCACGTCGTTGTATAGAGTGTATTTTTACCTGTTCTGGGTGTGTTTCTTTGTATTTACGTCTTTGAGCAGTCATGTTTTCTGGATGGTTCTCTGCCCATAGACTCCAATGTTCTCGAATTTCGTCTGTATACATTTCTCGGTACTCGCGCGCCCTCTCTCTCATCTTCTCAACATTCTTGAGATGGCGTTTTTTAGCATATTCTCTCATGGATTCTCTTCTACCACTACGATATTGATTTGTATGTTCATTGACACATTCCTTACATCGGAAACGCAGACCATCGGGGGTTCCTCTATCCTTTCCGAATGTTCTACAGCATTTAACCTGCTGGCAACCATTGCAGTATTTGCCTTCGCAGTTGCAGAACAAACCGATGTGTCGAAATGACCAATCAGAAACGTACTGATCAATATTGCGTCCACGATACGCTAACTTGCTATGATCCTGCTGCTCGGAATATACATGTTTATTTTTTCTATAAGCTCTCTGATAAGCATTATCACAGTCTTTACAACTATGGCGTAATCCATCGCTACTCCGACTATTTTTTATGAACGCTCTACAGCATTTCACCTGCTGGCAACCGTTACAGTATTTGCCAGAACAATTACAGAATAAACCTATGTGCTGAACCATAGTCACCTCTTTTGCTAGCAAAATGACGGGCAAGAACACTTGCCCGTCTCACCTCGACGTTACGCTTCTTGTAAAGCGATAACTGCTACCGACTCAGGAATAACAATACTGGTAAAGAAACACGCTGGATTGTTTTCGCACAACGCCGCCATCCATCCACAGACAAATCCAGCGTTCCATCTGATACTTTCCTGTTGGTTCAACAGGTTGTCTACCATGAACGCACTGACTGCTCCACTGGTCAGTGATCTCGGTAGCTGGCTGTTCGTGTCGTAATAGTAGTGCCTTCCGTTGTAGTAGCCGTCGGCAAACTCGCCATCGGCCTCAATCGTGTTGTTGCCTGCTTGTAGCTTTTCTCGATTTGCCATAGGTTCAGGTTCCTTTCTTGGTTGCTTGACGACTGACTCTCCAACGCCTATGATGCAGCACGGAGAGTCTAGAGCGGTACTTAGCTTGGCTAGCCTCTCTACTAGCCTACGTCTTGTACACGTAGGCTTTTTCTATCTACAAGGTTCGCACTACAAAATCATGCTACCAATTTCTAATCACTATGAGATACTTTCAAGCTTTGTATGTTTATTTTACATCATATGAGTCACTTTTAGCAAGCCCCTTACTCGTTGACTATTCATCTGCAACAGCTTATAATCATGCTGTCCCCATGTGGTTTAGCCCAGGGAGACTAATTATGAGGTGTTATTGAATGTCGAGTGAGCCGAAAGAACTAACTGTTGAGCAGGTAGCTGAGGAGCTACAGGTACATAAGAATCGTGTTTACAGTTGGATACAATCAGGTGAGCTGCCAGCTATAGACATTGGTAGGCGTGGTAAACATAACTACAGGATTAGCCGTGCTGATCTTGATGCATTCAAACAGGCGCGCAGGACGATGCGAGACAATTAGGAAAAAATTCTGGGATGGCGGGCGCAATGGGAGTTATCACGTCCTCGCGTGAGATGTGGCAGCGCAATGAATTGCGCCAGTCAGCCGCAGCAACGGGGATCGATTCTGGCGCAATGAATTGCGCCGCCACATCAGAATAGCCCGATTATTGTGTGAAACGTCATAATCGCGGCCCAATAAGCGAGATCCCTAATCGGACCTCGCAATCGCCATAAAGAAGAATTACAGCATCACAAGGAAACGACGATGACCATACAACCAGTCGAACAGCCCGCAACCGGGCAAGACAGCCAGCAGGAGGCGCCAGCCGCCGCACCGCGTAAGAAGCTCGTATTGATCGATGGGAACGCGATGATCCACCGGGCCTTCCATGCCGTGCCGGGCCACCTGACCAATAGCAAAGGAGAGCCGGTCAACGCCACCTTCGGCTTCACGTCTATGCTCATGAAAGCCCTACTTGAAGAGAAGCCCGATTATATCGCCATGACCTTCGACCGGCCCACGCCCACGTTCCGCCACCAGCAATTCGCGCCGTACAAGGCGCAGCGACCGCCGCTGCCCGATACCATGCGCCCGCAATTTGGGCGCATCCGCGAGTTGGTGCAGGCATTCAACATCCCCATCTACGAGAAAGACGGCTTTGAGGCCGATGACGTGCTGGGAACGCTCTCCGTACAGGCGGCGCAGCAACATGTTCAGACGATTATCTACACCGGCGACATGGACACGCTGCAACTGGTCAATGAGCATGTTATCGTCAAAGTTGCCAAAAGGGGCATTTCGGAGATTACCGAATATACGCCGGACGCCGTGCGGGCGCGCTACGGCTTCGATCCCGACAAAATTCCCGATTTCAAGGGACTGTCGGGAGACACGTCTGATAACATTCCCGGCGTTCCCGGCATCGGCGAAAAAACGGCGAGCAAGCTGATCAGCGACTACGGCAACCTGGAAAATATCCTGGCTCACACGGCTGAACTCAAGCCGAAAGAGCAAAAGCTGATCGCTGAACACCGCCAGCAGGCCGAACAAAGCAAGTATCTGGCAACAATTGTGCTGGACGTGCCGGTACAACTCGACCTGGACGCCTGCCGCATTGAACAACTCCATCCCGATGGCGTCATGGCGATCTTCCACGACCTGGAATTTCGCTCGCTTGTCAACAAAGCGCAGGCGCTGTTCCGCGCACTGGGCGTTGCCGCGCCCGCCGAAGATATGACGCACACCGAGGCCGAGACGGCAACGGCGGTCATATCCGACGAAGACGACCCGCTTTCCATGCCGCCCATCGGCATCGTACCCATCCTGACGCCCCCTGTACCGCCGGTCGGGACGTCATGGATTGCGCCCAGCGCGGCACATCCAACCAGCAACGTCGCTACAACTACACCCACGTCGAATGTTGCTGCTCCTCACGTCAGGGATAGCGGAGATACAGCCGTGGCAGAGGCCGAGGCGGACGATCCGACACAGCTTGACCTGTTTGGGGCCGCGGAGCCTGCGCCCGCCGTTGTTCATAAACTGCACTGGCCGAGCGCGCCCAGTAACCCGCCGATCATCGACGAGGACGCGATCAAGACGACGAACACGCTGATCGTGCAGAGCGAGGAATCGCTGCAGGTTCTCGCTGGCAGCCTGCGCCGCGCTGGAACATTCGCCATTGATACCGAGACGACATCGGACGATCCCTGGCACGCGGAACTGGTCGGCATCTCCCTGGCAATGGCTCCCGGCGAGGCATATTATATCCCCGTGGGGCATAGCGCCACGCTCGAAAACCCTGATCCGGGCGCGCAATTGCCCTTGCCGTATGTGCTGGAACAACTGGGACCAATCCTCGAAGACGCGGCCATTGGCAAGTACATGCATAATGCCAAGTATGACATGCTCCTCTTCGCCCGTTCCGGCGTGACAGTGCGCGGGCTGGCTTTCGATTCGATGGTAGGCGCGTACCTCGTCAACCCTGGACAGCGGGGCCTGGGCTTGAAAGATCAGGCATTCCAGCGCCTGAAAATCGTCATGACGCCCATCTCGCAATTGATCGGAACCGGCAGCAAGGCGATCAGCATGGCGCAAGTACCCATCCATGCCGCGGCGGAGTACGCCGGGGCGGACGCCGATATGACGCTGCGGCTGGTTGAGCCGCTTCAGGAAGAGTTACGGCATCTCAAACTGCTCGATCTCCACGACAACATTGAGCTACCCCTGACGCCTGTGCTGCTCAAAATGGAAATGACTGGCGTCGCGCTCGATGCTGACTTCTTGCGCGGCTTCGAAGCAACCCTGGGCGAGCAGATCGCGGCGCTGGAAAAGGCCATCTATGATGCCATCGGTCGCCAGTTCAACATCAATTCGACCAGGCAACTCGGCGATATCCTGTTCGGCGAACTCAAGCTGCCCTCCGGCAAGAAGACGAAGACGGGCTATTCGGTGAGCGCGGATGTGATCGAAGGACTGCGCGGCAAACATGCTATGGTCGATTCCTTGCTGGAATATCGCCAGTTGACGAAACTGAAATCGACCTATGTAGACGGCCTGCTGGCGCTGATGGACCCGGTTTCGGGGCGCGTGCATACCTCATTCAATCAGACGATAGCGTCGAGCGGGCGGCTGTCGTCGAGCAATCCCAACCTGCAAAATATTCCGATACGCACAGAAGTTGGGCGGCGCATTCGCCGGGCTTTTATCGCCGATCCGAGCTACGTGCTGCTCACCGCCGACTACTCACAATTCGAACTGCGCATCCTGGCAAGCATCACACAGGAATCGCGCCTCGTCGAGGCATTTAGCAACGACGAGGATATCCATACCATCACGGCGGCCTCGCTCTTCAACATTCCTCCCGCGCAGGTCACGAAAGATCAGCGCCGCCTCGCGAAAACGGTCGTCTATGCCGTCCTCTACGGACAATCCGCCTTCGGCCTGGCGCAAATTACGGGCATGAGCAACAGCGAAGCGGCGGAGTTCATCAAACGCTATCACGAAACCTTCCCCAGCGTCAAAGTCTACGTGGATCGCACGCTCAACCAGGCGCACCAGCAGGGCTACGTCAATACGCTGTATGGGCGCAAACGCTTCATTCCAGAGATGCACTCGTTACCCGCCGTCGAACGGCAGGCGCTCGAGCGCGAATCCATCAACATGCCCATCCAGGGTACGAACGCCGATCTGATCAAGATCGCCATGATTCGCATCCAGCACGCCCTGGAAGAGCAGCGCCTGAAGACGCGCATGATCTTGCAGGTTCACGACGAGCTGGTCTTCGAGGTCGCCGTGGAAGAGTTGGAGCGCGCGCGCCGTTTGATCAAGCGACTGATGGAGGGCGTCATGGATGGGACAATGGAAGGACATGTGCCGATCAAGGTCGAGATGAAGCTGGGCAAGAACTGGTACGAGGCCGAGCCGACGGAGTAGCGTCAAAATGATGTCATTTTGACGTCAAAAAAGCTTCAAATTGACACCAAATTGGTGTATAATAGAGTTGCATCGAGCGTAGTTACTAAGGTTCTCCGATCGCGTTTGACGAGAGGGAGCCTGCAAGCAAAGGAAGGAAAAGATGCAACAAGGACAGCCACAACAAACAGAAGGGATGAAACGCCTCAGTGTAAGTTTTTCTCCTAGCACGTATGAAGCGCTGACAGAGTTAGCCAGAGCCAGGGGCATCTCATTTGCAGATGCTCTACGTGATGCTATCGCTCTCAATAAGTGGTTCTATGATGCTCAGAAGCAGGGAGGAAGGATTCTCGTCGAGCGTAATGGCGGCATTCGTGAAATCGTGAAACTGTAGAATAGTTGGATTGTAGAATGGCTGAACAGGAAAGTCATCAGGCTGCTGCAAAAGATGGGCAGCAGCCTGAAATTAACGTAGGCGTAGGTGAAGTTATTGTCGGTTCTATCTCCGCTAGTTCCTACGCTGATCCGAAAACAATACTCAAATTGAGACAAGATCTCATCCGCTCAATCATTGCTTTGACGTTTGTAGCTATATTTGCATTAACAATAATCCTTGCTTTTATGGTCGTCATCCTTTTTAATGGCGATTGGGCAACTACAAAAGATCTCTTGCAGCTTCTATTTCCCGCTGAAACCGCGCTCATTGGCTCTGCTGTGGGTTTCTATTTCGGCGCAAAGACTGCTGAGTCGGATCGTCTCTAGCTTGCTTTACCTCCTTACACAGAACATGACATAATGACAAGAGAAGATCCCATGTCTGGTAAGGAGTTTTTTTGTGCAACTGTCCCAATTGATTACCAATCTGCCGCCGTATCATTTTGCCGACGCCAAAAAGAAGATCGCCGAGCGCAAAGCGGCGGGCGTCGATGTCATCAGCCTCTCGATGGGCGACCCCGATCTGCCAGCGCCGCAGCCCGTGCTGGATCGTCTTTGCCTGGAACTACAAAACCCAGAAAACACGCGCTATCCCGAATATCGCGGGATGCGCGCCTTACATGAAGCGATCGCCGCCTGGTTCGAGCGGCGCTTCAACGTGCGACTGACGCCAGAACGCGATATTTTGCCGCTGCTCGGCTCCAAAGAGGGGCTGGCCTACCTGGGCGCGGCTATCCTCAATGCAGGCGACATCGCTCTGACGCCTGATCCCTACTATCCTGTCTATCTGAGCGCCGCTACATCAGTCGGGGCCACGCCTTACTTGCTGCCTCTATCAGAGCAGAACGGCTACCTGCCCGACCTGGAAAGCATCCCGTCAGAGACACTACAGCGCGCGCGGCTGCTCTGGCTGAACTACCCCAATAATCCGACGGCAGCCTGCGCCGACCGCGGATTCTTTGAGCAGGCGGTCGCGTTCGCGCAGCGCCACAAGCTGGTTATCGTTCATGATATGGCCTATGCCGAGGTCTATTACGAAGATTTCCGCCCCATGAGCATTTTGCAGATTCCGGGAGCAAGCGAGGTGGCCGTCGAATTGCACTCGTTGAGCAAAACGTACAACATGGCCGGATTCCGCGTCGGGATGCTCGTCGGCAATGCCGCGCTGGTCGATGCCGTGGGCCGTTTGAAGAGCAACATCGATAGCGGCATCTTCCGCCCGGTGCAATATGCCGCCATTGAGGCGCTGCGCCTGCCCGCGTCGTGGATCGCCGAACGTAACAGAATCTACCGCCGCCGACGTGATATACTGGTTGAAGGATGCAACGCGCTAGGAATGCGAACACAGGCTCCCAAAGCGGGACTATACGTGTGGGCCGCGGTTCCAGACGGTTTCACGGCCCGCGCTTTTACTGACTGGCTCTTTGATAAAACGGGCGTATTCATCACCCCTGGCACAAACTTCGGCAGCGCGGGCGAAGGCTACATGCGTATTTCCCTCACCGCGCCGGATGAGCGTATCGCAACCGCGCTCAAACGGATGGAGGCCGCGCTCTCAATGTAGGAACGCAAGGCATTGCGCCCCTACGGTTTGTCTGAGCAACGATGGGAGAAAAAAGCATGACGCCTGACCAGGATAGCCAGAACGCCGCTCGTTCTCTGCTGAATCCGTGGCGACTCTCGGTTGGTCGAGATATTTGCGCTGATGTGCAGGCAGGGCTGGATCATGAATGGTTGGTGACAAATGGGTTAGGAGGGTACGCGAGCGGCGCGCTCAACGGCGCGACGACGCGCTGCTATCACGGCTTGCTCGTCGCGGCTCTGCGGCCGCCGGTCGAGCGCACTGTACTGGTTACGAAGATCGACGAGGAGATTGCTCTGCATAACGGAACACTCTTCAAGCTGGGCGTCAACGAGTACCAGGATGGCACGATTGATCCGCGCGGAAACGCCTATCTGGATAACGTGATGCTTGAAGGCGACATCCCCTGTTTCACCTACGTCCTGAGCGACTCGCTCACTCTGCAAAAACGTGTGTGGATGGAGTATGGGCAAAATACGACCTACGTGCAATATATGCTGCATGGTTCGTTCGACGAAGAGAGCGAACGCAGCGATGAGAACGTCACGCTTACACTCTTCCCTTTCTGCCTCGCGCGCGATTATCACAGCACCACACAGGGCGACCACAACTGGCGCTTCATCACGGAGTCGTATGGGAATCGCTGCCGGATACGCGCGGACGAAAACGCGCCTATCATTTCGCTGATTGCCAAACCGACTGCTGCGTTTACCGATAACGGCGTGTGGTACTGGCATGTCCTGCACCGGCGCGACCGCGAACGGGGCCTGCCTGATACCGAGGATGTCTACCAACCCGGCGCTTTTCGCGTGCAATTGATTCCGGGAGAGCGCGTGTCGCTGGTCCTGAGCGCGGAAACGAACATTTCGCCCGATCTGGGCGCGGACGCGCACGAAGAGTACGCGGCGCAATCGCTGGCGCGCCATCAACGGCGCATCAAACAACTGCTGGCGATTGCCGACCGCTCGACCGCCGATCTCGCCTGCGCGGACCCCACGCTGGCGCGCCTCGTCATCGCCGCCGACCAGTTCATTGTCACCCGCCCTGTCAGAGACATGGCTATAGGAAATACGCGACCCTATCTCTCGCCTGACCGCAAAACCATCATCGCCGGCTATCCCTGGTTCACCGATTGGGGACGCGATAGTATGATCTCCTTACCGGGCCTGCTCCTGCATACTGGCAGGTACAGCGAAGCGCGCGGCCTGATCAAAGCCTTTGCCTCATTTACTCATGACGGCCTCATTCCTAATCGCTTCCCGGACAGCGGCGAAATACCCGAATATAACACGGCGGACGCCACGTTGTGGCTCTTCTATGCCATCGCGCGCTACCTGGCAATCACCGGCGACTGGTCGCTGCTCAAAGAATTATTCCCGACCTTGCGCGCGATCATTGACTGGCATATACAGGGAACAAGTTACGGCATCGGCGTCGATCCGGCTGATGGATTATTACGCGCCGGTATCGCCGGCGAGCAATTGACGTGGATGGACGCCAGAGTCGGCGACCGCGTGATTACGCCGCGCTGGGGCAAGCCGGTAGAGATCAACGCGCTGTGGTACTGCGCGCTGGCTTACATGGAGTCCTGGGCTGTACGCATGTCGATTGACGCGACTGCCTACAGCCGTCTGCGCGCGCAGGTACGGCAGAACTTCGCCGCTCGCTTCTGGTACGAAACCGGCGGCTACCTCTACGATGTCATTGACGTGGCAGGCAAGGCCGGGAAGCATGATGCATCCTTGCGGCCCAACCAGTTGTTCGCGGCATCGCTGACCCGCGACCTGCTCGCGGACGAGCAAGTGCAGCGTCTGTTCGATACGATTACCGATCATCTGCTTACGCCGTTGGGACTGCGTTCGCTGAGTCCCGACGATCCGCAGTATCACCGCCGCTTCCAGGGAAAACCGGCGGAACGTGACGAGGCGTACCACCAGGGAACAGTCTGGCTCTGGCTGATCGGCCCCTATATCGATGTCCATTATCGCCTGTATCGCGACCGCGCGGCCACGCAAGCGTTCCTCCAGCCATTCGTGACGCACCTGTGGGAAATGTGCCTGGGAACGCTGAGCGAGGCAGCCGAGCCGGAACTACCCTACACGCCTGTCGGCTGCTTCGCTCAGGCCTGGAGCATAGCTGAGACGCTGCGCTGCTGGCAACTTGTGGCGAGCTGAGTTCTGCCTCCGTTTATCCTATTGTGAGCATATCAAGCTGCTCACTTCGTTCTTATCTTAAAGGCGACATGGCAAAAGAGCATCGACGAAGAGGATTGATCTATTGTAGTATGAATATCGAAGAAAAGCGTATTGAAATAACGTCTGAGCGAGGAAACGCCAACGCCATAACACACGCGGCACAACAATCAGCCGCGGCCCTCTCGTGGTGGCGGCACAGGCTGCTTTCGCCGCTCTGGCTCTGCCTGCTGGCGGCCTTGCTAGTACGAATCTGGCTGGTTGTTCATACCAACGGCGTAATCAACGGGGACGAGGCTCTCGTGGGCATCCAGGCGCAGCACATTCTGCACGGGGAATTTCCCGTGTATTATTACGCACAGCCCTACATGGGCAGCCTGGAAGCGTATTTGATGGCGATTATCTTTGCCGTGGCCGGTTCGTCCGTCTGGACGCTGCGCGCCGAGCCGATCCTGCTCTCGCTCGTCGTCGTCTGGCTAACATGGCGGCTGGCCGCGGCCCTCGCTGACGCTGCTCACCTGCCTGCATACGCCACAATGACATTCAAGATAGTTGCCACGTTTTTCGCCGCCATTCCTCCTCTCTATGACACCGTGCAGGAACTGCGCACCCTGGGCGGCTACGTCGAAACTTTTGTCCTCATGCTGCTCTTACTGCTCGCGGCGCTGCGCTTAACACAGCGCTGGCAAGCCGGAGCGTCACACAAAGAGCTTGCGCTGCGCTGGCTGGGCATTGGCTTCATCGTTGGCCTGGGCTTCTGGGTTGATCCTCTGATCATCTCCGCCGTTCTCGCTGTCGCGCTATGGATACTGGGTTTCTTTGTCGTGGGGCTATTCCGAGTGAGAAGCAAGGCCGTCTCTGAACGCCGATCTGCTCTATTCTCCCACAGCCGAAATCTTTGCTTCGTCGTGGCCGCTATCCCTGGCTTCCTGCTGGGAGCAGCGCCAGCGCTGTACTGGGGAGCAATGAACCATTGGGCCAACGTTCAATATATCTTGCAATTGGGCAACAGTATGACATTCAATCAGCGCGTGACACTGTTCGGCAAGCTATCCCATCTTTACGCTACTTCCGTCGCGCCGCGCATCATCGGCGGCGCGCTGCCCGTGGAAAATTACGCCCTTGCCGCGTTCACTACCTACGCGCTTATCGTCAGCCTGATGACGATGGGCATAGTCGTCCTGC
>Ga0102924_1004089_pt1 | contig 14921 bp, 14 predicted proteins | sample PaiPotPPM11metaG_FD_80116 | JGI IMG/M metagenome (GOLD analysis project Ga0102924, IMG submission 80116) | Iron sulfur acid spring bacterial and archeal communities from Banff, Canada, to study Microbial Dark Matter (Phase II) - Paint Pots PPM... ... | reverse complement strand
GCGCTCGGCGCCGAGCGCTTCCACATTGGTGCCGCTCGCGTTCAATGCATCCTGCGGAACATAGACGCGGTCGAGATTCTGATAGTCTTCCTTGCAGTCCTGGATGTGATTGATGATCTGCAGCGCCGCGCAGAGCGCGTCGTTCATCGGCCAGACCGAGCGACTCTCACCATGCACGTCGCAGACAAAACGTCCGGCCGGCATGGCCGAGAGCGAGCAATAGCCGATCAGGTCGTCCCAATCCTTGTAGCGCAATTTGGTGACGTCGAGCCGGAACGCGGCGACGAGATCCTGGGCGTGTTTGGGCGACAGATTGCGCTCGGCCAGCGCCTCGCGCAGCCGCACCGCGACCAGATCCTCGGTATTGGCGCCGAGCACTCCGCCTTCGAGGCGATCGAGCAGCGCGAGCTTTTCCTTCGGCTGCAGCACGGCGTGATCGGCGATGTCGTCGGCGGTGCGGACGAAATTATAAAACGCCAAGATCGCACCGCGATGGCGCGGCGCAATGAGAAAAGACGCCACCGGAAAATTCTCGTCCCGATGGCCTTTGCCCGAGCGCCAATCGTCGGCGCCATTGATGCTTACGTCGGTCATCCAAGTCCCAGAACAACAAGATTAAACATTGGCTTGCGCGCGGCCTTTCCACATGCCGCCGCGGCCGCGGGCATGCTGATAGGCGGAATCGAGCGTGAACGCCATATACATCGCCGCGATGACCGGCAGGAACGGCGCCCAGAGCACCGACAGCCGGTAGAAGCGCAGCATCGGCCGAAACGCCAAGGCCATCAGAATCCAGGCAAAAAGCCCGATGAACTGGGGCCAGCCGCGGGCAAATAGCGTGAGCGCGACCGGCGCCAGATAAGTCAGCGCGAGCCCCAGCACGGTGCCGAGCAAGATCAGCGGCGAATAGTGCAATTGCGCGTAAGCGGTGCGCGACACCATGCGGCGGATCTCGCCGATCTCCGGATAGGCGCGGATCGAGTGCACGCGGTCGGTCAGCGTGATCGAGATCGGACCCTGCGCTTTGAGTAGCTTGGCCAGCGAGCAGTCGTCGATCAGCGCGGTGCGGATCGCATCAAGGCCGCCAGCCGCGCGCAGCGCCTCGCGTCGCACCAGCATGCAGCCGCCGGCGGCGGCCGCCGTCGCGCGGCGCGGATTGTTGGCCCAGGCGAACGGATAGAGCATCTGAAAGAAGAAAATGAAGGCCGGCACGAACATGCGTTCGGCAAAGCTCTTGCAGCGCAGTTTTGCCATCAGCGATGTCAGGACGAGGCCATCCGCCGTGGCGCGCGCGACCAGGACCTGCAGCGCGTCCGGCGCATAGACGATGTCGGCGTCGGTAAAGAGAATGAACTCGAGCGGGCGCTCCGCGTTCTCGCAGGCTTCGACACCCTGGCGCTGCGCCCACAATTTGCCGGTCCAGCCGGCCGGCAGCGCGCTGCCGGAAATCACAGTGAGACGGCCAACGGCGCCGGAAGCTGCCGCGGCCTCGCGGGCGACCTGTCCGGTTCCATCCTGGCTCTGGTCGTCGACCAGGATCACGTTGAATTCGCCCGGGTAAGTCTGGCGCAGGAGCGACGCCACCGTCTGGCCGACGCAATCGGCCTCGTCGCGGGCCGGGATCACGGCGCTCACCACGGGCCAGGCGCCCGGGGCAATGCCGTCGAGCGGGCTCGCATCGTCGCGCTGGACCGCGCGCCAGAAGCCGCCGCGAGCGACGACGAGATAAAGCCAGATCAAAAGTACCATTGACGCTAGAAGGCCGATGACCACAGATAGTCCCTTATTGTGGATGGATAGCGGCCTTTGTTCCCTTTTGGGCGGTTAACCTGTCGGAGGGTTAACCAGGCCTGCTTGCCCCTTATCCCCTAAATGCAGGACCTGATATAGGACCTCGCAACGACGATTAAACGCCGAGTATCGCCCCCAAAATGGACGCCAAAAACAGCCCTTTCCTGACACGCCTCGACGCCGTTGCGGCGGAAACCGAGACGCTTCTCAACCAGCTCTTGGCCACCAAGCCCATTGATGCCGAATTGGCCCGCCCGCCGCGCCTGATCGAGGCCATGCGCTATTCGAGCCTTGGCGGCGGCAAGCGGTTCCGGCCGTTCCTGGTGGTCGAATCGGCCGCCCTATTCGGGGTGCCGCGGCAGCGCGCCTTGATGGCGGGTGCAGCGCTTGAATGCGTGCATTGCTATTCACTGGTCCATGACGATCTGCCGGCCATGGACAATGACGAGTTGCGCCGCGGCCAGCCGACCGCGCATCGCAAGTTCGACGAAGCGACCGCGATCCTTGCCGGCGACAGCCTCCTCACCTTCGCCTTCGACATTCTCTCCCGCGAGGACACGCATCCCGATGCAGCCGTGCGCATTGCACTGGTGAACGCGCTCGCCCGCGCCTCGGGAGTCGGCGGCATGGCGGGCGGCCAGATGCTCGACCTCGCCGCCGAAGGCCGTTTCGGCGCGCAGAAGCACGGCGAGACCGACGTGAAAATGCTGCAGGCGATGAAGACCGGCGCGCTGCTGCGCTTCGGCTGCGAGGCCGGCGGCGTTCTCGCCTCTGCCAAGCCGCACGAGCGCGAAGCGCTCGAGCGCTACGGCTCGGCGGTCGGCGAAGCCTTCCAGATCGCCGACGATCTCCTCGACATCGAAGGCGATCCGGCGCTCGTCGGCAAGCAGACCGGCAAGGACACGGCCGCAGGCAAGGCCACTTTTGTCAGCGTGCTCGGGCTCGCCGGCGCCAAAACGCGGCTGCAACAGCTCGTTGCCGAAGCCGAAAATGCGCTCGCGACATTCGGACCCAATGCGGCGATACTGATCGAGGGCGCACGATTCGTGGCTGACCGGCGCGCCTGATCGCATTACCTTCGCGCCGCCGAATCTGTGCCCGTCGCGTTTCGGGTCCGGCCCGTTTTGCATTTTTACCACAGGCCTGGGCCGTTACGTCGCAGGGGCGTAACAGTGGCATGAGTATTGGGTGTGGGAATTCATTAGGCTATGCGTTGGAATTGCGGCGCTGAAAGGCGATATTGCGACGGTCTTTAGGCTTTCAACCGGGTCGGATTGAACTCGACCGCAGCCGGTCCTATTTCCGCGTCTCTGCCGCGTGCATTTGCAAGTGTGTTTCCCAAGTGTGCCTCAAAGTATGTTTCTAAGTGCGTTTGCAGCGCGTCCCTTCGTGCGAATCTGACAGTGGACTTTCGGACACCCACATCACGATGATCGAGACAATGAGAACGCCTAAAAGCCGGACAGTCCTCGCCTGTGCCGCTGCCGCGTTGGCGGCGATGCTGACATTGCAATTCGCACCACTCGTCGGGGACACGGCTGCCTATGCGCAAAGCGCAAAGCAAAAGCCGCCGGCGAAACAGCAAGGTGCAACGCAAAGTACAACGAACGGCACGCCGCAAGCGCCGGCGCCGGCCGCACCAGCAGCCAAATTCCCGCCGCGCCCGCCATTCACCGCCGCCGACGATGCCGCGGCGACGATTCCCGGCATGCCGGATGCGCGCTTCTTCGCCGACCAGACCGACGCCTTCAACAAGGCATTGCCGGCGCAACCTGGGCCATGGCTGCTGCTCTCGACCGGCGGCGCCGACGGCGCCTTCGGCGCCGGCCTTCTCACCGGCCTCAGCGCTGGCGGACACCGTCCCGATTATTCCGTCGTCACCGGCGTGAGCGCCGGCGCGCTGATGGCGCCCTTCATCTTTGCCGGACCGAAATACGATGCGATCTTGCGGGCGCTTTATACGCAGACCTCCGCCGCGGATATTTTCGAAGTCGGCTCGACCGGCGAGAGCTTTTTGGACACTTGGCCGCTGCGCGACCTGATCAAGAAACAGATCACGCCGCAACTGTTGTCCGACATCGCCACTGCCCACAAAAGCGGTCGGCGGCTGTTCATCGTCACCACCGACCTCGATGCCGAGCGCTCGGTGGTGTGGAACATCGGCGCCATTGCCGTCCATGCCGGCGAGCCTGGCAAGCAGGACGCCGCGCTCAATCTATTCCGCAGCGTGCTGCTCGCGTCCGGCAGCATTCCCGGCGCCTTTCCGCCGGTCTTCATCGATGTCGAAGGCAACGGCAAGAAGTTTTCCGAAATGCATGTCGACGGCGGCGTCGGCGGACAGTTCTTTGTCGCTCCGGCGGCGCTGATGGAAAGCAATAGCGGCTACAAGATTCCGGCGACCGCGCTCTATGTCGTGGTCAATAGCGGGCTCAACCCCGACTTCCAGGTTGTCGAGCGTTCGACGCCGTCGATCCTCGCGCAATCGGTCGGCATGGCGGTGAAGACCGACATTCGTCTGATGCTCGATCGTGCCTTTGTCGCCGCCAAGAACAGCGGCATCGCCTACAACGTAGCCAGCATCCCGCCTGACTTCAGCGCGCCGAGCCGCGGCGCCTTCGATCCCGGCTACATGAAAGCTCTGTTCACGGCCGGCTTCGATCTCGGCAAGAGTGGCAATGCCTTTGCCGGATCTCCGCCGCCCTATCCCGGCCAATCCACCGGCGCGATTGAACCCAAAGCACCCGACAAGGCGACCGACAAGACGACTGATCAGCGATAAAGCACCGATCCAGGAGCGGGCAAATGAAACGCTTGAGCGTTCTGACGGCGGTTGCGGTTGCACTCGTTATGGCGGCAGCGACGCCGTCGGAAGCGGCGAAGAAGGGACGATCGGGCGCCTATGACGGATTGTGGAGCGTCTCGATCCGCACTCAGGCCGGGCCTTGCGATCCGTCCTATCGCTATCCGGCGCGCATCGTCGGCGGCCGCGTGGTGCAGGCCGACAATGATTTCAGCTATCAGATTTCGGGCAATGTGATCGCGAGCGGCGGCATCGCCGTGACCGTCAGCAAGGGCGGACAGGCCGCGACCGGCTACGGCAAGCTGCACGGATCGTCGGGCGGCGGCCGCTGGAGCGCCGGCGGCAATGCCTGCTACGGCACTTGGAGCGCCATGAAGCGCGCGTCAAATTGACGACGGTGCGGCGGAGCGGAGTACCGCCCGCCGCCCGCCCAGCACAGAACCCCTTCACAGCAGGCTGCGTCTAACGGCAAAGGCCTCCGTTTGGGTCCCCCACAACGGTGGCTGAATTGTCGAATGCGCCCTGATGTAGAGATCGGCCCATGCGTGAGCCAATGCGCGCCAATACGCGTTTTGCTCTGTTGGCGTTCGTCGCGATTCTGCTTGTCACCGCCGGCTGCTCCCAGTCCGAACCTGTCGGCGATGCAAGCGACGACTTGCCGGTGCCCAGAGGCCACACCGTGCACACAGAAAGCAGCACCAGCGGCATAGACATGCAGAAGCCGTTCCGCCGCGGGATCAAAACCACCGTGACGCAGCCGCTGTCGGACGTGCTCGCCTTCTATCGCCGCGAGCTCGGCAAGCGCGGCTGGCAAGAGGTCGACCAACAAGCGTCAGCCGACAATAATGTGACGGCCGACAGCGTCGTCCTGCATTTCACCGCGCCGGAAGGTCTTCTCGGGGTCCTCAATCTCACCCGAGCCAAGGACGGGACCCGTGTCGAGCTTGCCGTGCGCAATCCCGACGCCGTCACCAAAGCTGGCATCATGCCCAAGCCCGGCCAGGCCATGGTGATCTTCGGCAATAACAGCACGTCGGCGGAGATCATAACCTTCAACAATCAGCCGATCACCGTCGCCGTCAGCCTCCCCAATAGCGGGCCCGAACCGTCGCTCGATCTGCCGCCTGGCGCCTACGGGTATTCGGTCTACTTGCCCAGCAAGCCGGTGCAGACCGACCAGATCGAGCTGCACGCCGACGAAACCTGGGAGCTGATGATCGAGACGGGCGGCGTGATATGGATGCATCTTTACTGAAGCCGCAAGCCTAGCCCGTCTTCCGCGCCGGCGCATTGGCGTTCCACCAGGGACAGACGTCGGCTGCGCGCAGGTAATTGCCGTCCATCACATTGACCGGCACGCGTGTGCCCTCGGCGGCGGTTTTCATGCGCAGGCGGCGCGACTCCTCCAGCGCTTCCGGCGATAGCCACATGCGGTCGTGGCCCCACAGACTCGGGCCCTCGGTGCGCTGATGCGGCGTCCAGGCCGCCGGATCGATGCTGCGGCCGCCCCAGCCATATTCGACCAGAAACTGCGACGGCGAATAGGAATAGAACGAGGTCATGTGATCGTTGACATGGCGGCCGAGCGTGGTGCCGATCGTGCCGGGCTTTTTCAGTGCCAGGTCATAGGCCTGGCCGACATCGTCGAGATAGCAGACCTCGAACATCATATGATGGATGCCGTTCTTGCCGGTCTCGATGAAAGCAAGGCTGTGATGGCGCTCGTTGATGTGAAAGAAATAGGCGCGGAACGGCTCTTCGAAATAATCGGTGAGTCTGAAGTTGAGCACCTGCGTGTAGAACGGAATGATGTCGTCGATGCGCTCGGCCGTCAGCACCGCATGGCCCATGCCGAGCGGGCCGGTGCGAAAGCCCGAGATCGCGCGTCCCGGCTTGAACGGATCGCTTGCCGCTTCGGCGCCGTGAAATACTTCGAGCCGGTTGCCGGCAGGATCGGAGAAGACAATCAGGTCTTTCACCCGGCGTTCGCCCGCCAGCGCAGGCGAGCCCCGCGCGACTTTCACGTCGGATTTTCCCAGATGCGCCGCGAGCGCATCGAGCGCCGCGCCGTCCGCCACTTCCCAACCGTAGAACGACGGGCCCTCGTCTTCATCGGTGTGCACGATGACGCGCTGCTTGCGATCGTCCATGCGCAAAGCGAGCGTGCCGCGGCTCTTGTCGAGGAGCTGCATGCCGAGAAAACGCGTGCCGTAATCCGCCCAGTCGTCGAGCTTTTTGGTGCGGATACCGACATAGCCGAGCGCGGTGAGATTCATCGTCCCTGTCCTTGGTTGCGGTAGAGCATGATCCCGAAAAGTGGAAACCGGTTTTCGGATGAGATCATGCTCAAACGTCTATCGCTTCTGCGGCGATCTTACCGCGCAAGGATAGCATTCGGGCGGCTGCGCGCAAAACGCGCCGCCGCCTGATCGGAATTGGACAGTATTGCTGCTTACTGATTGATCTGCGACGCGCTCGAACCCGCACTCGCCGCTGGTTTCGGTGCCGGTGCAGCACTCGCCGCCGGACTTGGCGTCGGACTCGACGCTGGAGCCGGCGCCGGACTTGCCGCGGGTGTTGGCGCGGGGTTGGCAGCTTGGCTCGGTGCGGCGCTTTCGGCCGGCGGCGGATTTGAAGCCTCGGCGGGCGCGGAAGCGGCGCCCGAAGTAGAACTCGGCGCGGGCTTCTCGCCGGCGGGCTCGCCCCGCGCCAGCTTCTGGCCGATCATGCGCGGAATGACCACGCGTTGGCCTTCGCTCAGCGACGCGTTTTCCGGTTTCTGATTGATCTGCGCTACCGCCCAGGCCGGCACGTGATAGGCCGCCGCCAGCGACGCCACCGTGTCGCCGGCCCGCGCCTGGACCGGCGCGCCGGAATCCCAGAGCTCGATCGGACCGGTCGACGGAAACACAATGTGCAGCGGCACCGCTTCACCGCCGCCGGCGCCCGCTGACCGGATCTTGGCGGCCAGTGCCGCCTGAATGCCCTCGAACTTGTCCATGTTCACGTGGATGATTTCGGAGCGGTTCAGGAGGTTGAATGCCGCATAATGGCCGTGGAAGCCGCGGCCTGGCTGAAGATCGCCGCCGCCAAGGACATTGGTCGACTGGTAGAGGTCGATATAGCGCTCGACATTTGCCGGAATGCTGCCGGCCGTTCGGTTGGGATCATAAGTGATCAACAGCGCCACCGGCACACGAGCGGCAGCGAGCGCTTCGGCGAATTGCACGGCGGAATCGCCGCCGGCGGAATGTCCGACCACCGAAATCGGCTTCGGATCGCGGCGATAATCGGCGATGGCTTGATCGGCCACCGAGCGCCAGCTCATGTGGCTATTGGTGGTCGCGAGAACGCCCGTCTTGTTGATGCGTGCCGCGAGCTGGTCCATGCCCCAATCGATCATGGCGATCAGACCGTAGAACAGATAGGCGCGCCCGTGTTCCGCCCCCGCGCGGGCGGTGCTGACACTGGTCACGATCAAAAGGGCGGCCAAAATGGCTGCGACGGGCTTGGTTCGCATCATGAGCTTTATCTCGGCGCCGGACTCATAAGGACAGCCGAGCGGTCGCCGATAGCGCCGGCCGGTCCAGAAGAGCTACATAACAGAGCTATCGCGCCGACACGAATTCTATGAATCGTCCCCAGCGGCGAGACCCCGATACCCAGGATACCGGTCAACCGTAGCCAGTCATAGTGGGTGAAATTGTGGCCCGTGGCATTTTCGTGGTGTAACTTTGCCGCCCGGCCGCGACGCGCCGCGCCCCTCCTGCTAAGCTTGATTCATGAAATTCCTTGCGAAATTAGCGACCGGCCAGATCGCGCTGTGGCGCGTCTACTGGCTCATTGGAACTCCGCTGACCTTGATTTGGCTCGCCACCGGTGCGGCCATGGTGTTCTGGTCCGGCGCCCCCGACCTGTTTGTTGTCGGCTCCATCATCGGGGTATTCACCTTGGCGACGCTGACGATACCATTTGTCGCGTGGGCGATTTGGCGCAGCGCGTCGAATTATCCGCGCAAGGTTTTTTGGCACACGGCGCTGGCCTGGGGCGCCAAAGCCAGTACGGTATTTTGGACTCTTGTGGCGCTGGCGACCGTCTACGGTCTCTATGACTACGTTCTTCCGCTGCTCGGGCTTTGACCGAACCCGCCATTGCGAGGAGCCAACGGGTCCGCGCGAAGCACGGCCCCGATCACTCACGATGACTCGCAATGACGTAATCAGCCAACCCTAGTCGACGTCGCCTTCGGCCTTGACGAAGGTGCAGCAGCCGCCGACCGGTTCGCTGATATGCGGATCGATATTGGAGGCGACGACGATATCGCCGCCGACCAGCGCCGCCTCTCTGCGATTGAGGCGGTCAGACTTGTGCGCTGCGGCGTATTTGCGTCTCGCATAGGTCACCATGTCGGCGAGTGTCAGTTCGCGCGACGCGGCGAGGTTTCCCGAATCCACCGAACTCGACAGGGTGTCGAGGAATGCCGACCAGTCCTTGGGCTGATTGGGCTGATGCAGGGGGAAATCCGCCGCAGCACTCGCAAGCCTCACCGGCTGCGCTTGTTGCAGGGCTTGCAGCTGCGGCCGACGTGTCGGCATCGGGATCGGCTCTTGCGCCATCTGCGCGCTGATTGATTGCAGGCTGGCCGTCGTCGCGGGGTCCGACCCAGGCGTTCTGACCGGCGCAGTCTTCTGAGTCTTCGCGTCGGCGTCCTTCTGCAGGATCTGCGCGATATCCTTCATGCGCCGGTCCTGCGGCTGCTCCGCGTAAGCCATCCGCACCGGCGACGCCGCCTGCGCCGTCTGCACTGCCGGCTGCTCCGACATCCTGGCGATCTCGGTTTTCACCATGCTGCGGAATTCGGGATTGAACTGCGCGCCCGGATGCGAGTCGTTATTGGGCATGTATTCGATATTGCCGGCGGTCCATTCGAGCTTCTTCGAGCCCATGCCGCCGAACGTCTGCCACACAGTGGGATTGTAGACCTCGATGATACGTCCGGCACGCCCGGTGATGGTCGGATTCCAGCTCAGCATTGACGGCTGCAGCGCGATGACGAGATCGACGTATTTCGACTTGTTGACCACCCATGAAGTGGCATTGGCGCCGAGACTATAGCCGATCACGATGGTGCGGGTGCCTTCCGGCAGCTGGCTCATATCCTTGACCAGGTCCGGCCACTCCTGATGCAGGTAGGTGTGGACCTCGACATTCGGCATCATTTTGATTTCGCCGGTGAGCTCGACCAGGCCGATCGCCGGCAGCGGTCCGAACATCGGCCACAGCACGCCGACAAAGGTCTTGGCTGCCTGAGCGGACGACGAAGCGATGAGCGTGGCGAACAACGCCAGCGCGAGCGACAGTCTTTTCACGTAAAAGTCCCCGTTTCCCCGCCTTCGACGCGGCCCACTGAACGCGACCATGGATGCGAACTATGGGCTATCGCCTCCGGCTTTGACGCACACCCCGAACGGCGCCCCAGCACCGCCCAGCCGCCCTAGTCAGCCGCCCATTGCGGGCAAATATGAGACAGGCAAGAGAAATATTGCGAATAAATCTGGTGCGTCGCTCGGAACGGTTAGCGCTCCGTTACGGGGGAACCGCGTAGAAAATCCAAAAAAGCTTAGGTTCCAGAGCGGGTTGGCTTGATGACTGCCGGCAGCCTAGCGGGCTACGCCGACTTCAACGGCGCCGATCCCGGTGAATTCGGCCCGGACGCGGTCGCCCGGCGCGAGCGGAAATTGGCGCACGAACGAGCCGGTCATGATCATGTCGCCAGCCCGGAGCGTAAGGCCGAGCTCGTCCAGTTTGCCGGCCAGCCAGATCACCGAATTGATCGGATCGCCGAGCACGGCTTCGCCAAAGCCCCGCGCCACCTCGGCGCCGTTGACCGTCACGCTCGCCTCGACCTGCGGCAGCTTCAGATCAGCGCTGAGCACGATCGGCTCGCCGAGCACGAAGGCTTTTTGCTGCGCATTGTCGGCGACAAGGAGCATCATCTGCGTCAGCGGGTCGCCCCGCGTCTCGATGATTTCCAGCGCCGGAAAGCAGTGCCCGATCGCCCGCCGCACCCGCGCCGCATCGACGGTTCCGGCTAGCGGCTCGCGCAGCTGTAGGCAGAGCTCGGTCTCGAAGCCGGGCTTGATCAGCGCGTCGTGCGCGAAGACAAGCCCGGAGCGCTTGCGGCCCTCTTCCAACAGGCAGCCGAAGACCGGATGGTGAAAGCCGAACTGGCGCTGGATGGCGGGGGCCGTCAGACCGACTTTCCAGCCGACTTGGCGCTCACCTAACGCGACACGCCGCGCGATGACGCCAAGCTGAATGCAATAGGCCTGATCGAGGGTAAGCCGGTTCGCCCATTCGCTGGGAAAATAATCGCCACTTTGGCGGCCTGCCCAGAACCGTTCGATGACGGCCGCCTGATCGAACTCGCGCTCCTCCGCCATGCTCTACCCACGACAGTGCACAGGCCAGGATGGCCAGTTCTTGCGATTTGCGTATATTCCATCATGCGATGTCAGCAACAACAAGGCGCGCGGTCTTCATGCTCATCACTCGCCTCGCCAAGATCGCAATGATCGCGGCGCTCGCCGCATTCGCGCTGATCGTCGCCTATGACAACATCATCGACTACAGCTCGAACTATGAGTTCGTGAAACATGTCCTGAGCATGGACACGACATTCGCCGGCAATACCTTGAGGTCCCGCGCTATCGCCGACGAGACGGTGTGGCATGCAGCCTTTGCGCTGATCATCGCCGCGGAAGCAGCGACCGGGCTGCTGCTCGCGTTCGGCGCATTGGCCTTGCTGTACCGGCTGAAATCGCCCGCCGCGATCTTCGATCGCGCCAAAGTCTTCGCCGTCGCCGGATTGGCCCTAGGCTTCGGCCTGTGGTTCTTCGGCTTCCTGGTGATCGCCGGCGAGTATTTCGCCATGTGGCAGTCGAAAATCTGGAACGGCCAGGAGGCGGCGTTCCGCATCACTGCGGTCATTCTCGGCGTGCTGATTTACGTCAGCATGCCTGATGACGAGATATCCTGAATGCGCGGTTCGGATTGGAGAGAGCTCGCTTTGGCATCAGATCTGCCGGGTTCGCCGTTGCCCCCGGCCGGGTCGTTTCTGCTCCTGGCCATAGCGGTCCTGCGATTGTGCACCGCCCGCGGATATTACCTCCGGCAGTCAGCGGCGCCTTTCGTTTTGCCACATCAGCCGCGTGACTCGGGCGGTACTGTGATGTCCAGACAAGAACACTTTGCTAACCGGCGCCGTGCGATAAGATAACCGGGACCCCGAAGGACATTGAGGGCACGACCGTGCGAAACCAGGTCACCCTTGACGAGCTCAAACGGCGGCTCCTGACGAGAATCCGAGCGGCAGGAACGGGTCACAACGTCATCGACGTGGTGATCGTCCGTAGCCGCGGCTTGACGCCCGCCAATTGGCACATCGGCGATTTTGTCAGCGTCGGCCGCAAGCCGGTATCGGATGATTGCAAGCACTGCGCCTTTGCCGCGCAGTCCGAGTTGCAGCGCGATATCGACGTGATTTGGACCGACTGAAGCGCGGACGCTTCACCCCCGGCGCTGGCGACCAAGCAAATCTGGCCCCGAATTAATGTGATTTGGCCACAAAGCGGGCTTAGAATCACGGTTGCATGTCTCTCAAGGTGCGGGGGAGCAGGATGCTTCAATATTTGTTTTCGCAACTCGGCGACGGCCGCTGGCAGGATTTGACGCTTTCTGCCGGAAACATCTTTTTCTGCTTCACCCTGATACCGATGCTCCGCCGGCCCGAAAGGCCGCCTCTGCTGACCTGCATCCCAACAGGACTGGCGCTCCTAGCCGGCGGATTGGTGTTCGCAACGCTGCATTTGTGGCTCACGGCGTTGACCCAGATCATAACGGGCCTGCAATGGCTCGCTTTGGTGCTCAAAAAGCCGCCCCAAAGCGGCCCGCCCTTCATCGATATCTCGCAAGCGATTGCAACCGCTGATCAGGAAATCGGCAAGGCCGCTGTCAACATTGGCGTCCAGCAGTGACGCGAACCGCCTGCCTCTGAGCCCGAACGCGCCGCTCTCCGAAACCGTCTACTCCGCCTCGATATGAGCGGCCTTGATGATCGGCCACCACTTGTCGACCTCGGCGCGCTGCAACGCACCAAGCGCGGCTGGGGTCTGTTGATCCGGCGCAGGAATCTCCAGGCCGAGAGCGGCCAAGCGTTCGCGGACTGAAGGGTCAGCCAAAGCCGCGACGGCGGCGCGATTGAGTTTTGCGACGATGTCCTTGGGCGTGCCCGCCGGAGCCCAGAGGCCATGCCAGATGTTGATGTGAAATCCGGGCACGCCGGCTTCATCGACTGTCGGGATATCCGGAAAAGTCGGAAGCCGTGTCTCGGCGGTGACCGCATAAGCGCGGATCTTGCCGTCGCGCACCTGTTGCGCGGAATTCGACGCCTGGTCCACCATCACGTCGATCCGTCCGCCGATCATATCGAGCAGCGCGGGCCCGGTGCCGCGATACGGAACGAATTGCAGACGGACGTCGCCCATCTTCTCGAAATAGACCCCGGCAATGTGCGAGCCGGAGCCGACGCCGGCCGTGCCGGCATCGACATTGTCCTTCGATTTGATCCAGGCGATCAGTTCCTTGAGATTCGCAGCCGGCACGGTCGTGCGGCTCACGATCAGCATCGGATTACTCGGCAGCAGCGCGATCGGCTCGAAATCCCGCAGCAGATCGTAGGGCAGTTTGTAGATCGCGCCGTTGACGACATGCGTGCTCCAATGCCCCAGGCTGATCGTGTAGCCGTCAGGCGATGCGTGCGCGACGCGGCCGACGCCGACAGTGCCGGCGGCGCCGGTGATGTCTTCGACAAGGACATTGACTCCAAGCGCGCGGCTCATCGGTCCGGCTAGGAGCCTTGCCAACGTATCGGTTGGGCCGCCAGCGGCAAAAGGAACGACGATGGTGATGGGCCGCGCCGGATAATCTGCGGCAGCCGAAGCCTTGAGCGAAAGACCGATTAGAATACCGAAGACCGCCGCGACAAGAGCGCAACGCGACAACACGATCTGTCTGATCGGTCGGATACCCAAGGCCAACTCCCTCAGAGCATGATCCCGAAACAGTGGAAAACGCTAGCACCAATGGCCGAGCAGGTCACTGCGGCGTCGAGCGCACGCAGCAGCACAAATATCCGCTTCCAACGAGGCCGCGAAGTCAAATATTCCTTTTGCTAAATATTCCATTTGCTATGGCGCGTGCGATTTTTGATTGTTATCCTCCTCGCAACGGAAAGCGCCAAGAAAACGCAGCGCCAAACACAACGAGGCGCACGATGAGGCGAAGGAAACTCCTTGGTCGGCTTCGCGGCACGCTGTGCCGCTCCCTGCTCCTTTTCTTATGCGCTGCCGCTGCCGTGGCGACTTTCGTGGCATCTGCGTCGGCAGAAACCTGGCCGAGCCGGCCCATGCTCGTGGTCAGCCCGTTTTCGGCGGGCAACGCCTCCGACATCGTCGCGCGCCTGGTGCTCGATCAGGTAGCGCAGCGTTTGGGGCAGCCTTTCGTGATTGAGAACCGTGCCGGCGCTGGCGGCGTGCTCGGCGTCGCCTCGGTGGCGCGCGCCGATGCCGACGGCTATACGCTCCTCCTCGGCTCGTCCTCGATCAGCGCCTCGGTCATCCTGCATTCGTCGCTGCCCTACGATCCCTTGCGCGACCTCACGCCGGTCGTGATGTTTGGCGCGCAGCCGAGCGTGCTCGTCACCTCGCCGGCCAAGGGCTACAAGACCGTCGCCGATCTCGTGGCAGCGGCAAAAGCCAGGCCCGGGGAATTGAACTTCGCCTCGGCCGGCATCGGCTCGGCATCGCATATCGCCGGCGAGAAACTCCGCCTCGCGGCCGGCATCAGCGTGCAGCACGTGCCCTATCGCGGACCGAGCGAGGCCTTTGCCGACGTGCTCGCTGGCCGCATCGACTATTACTTCCTGCCGATCTCTCCTGCGCTGCCGTTGATCGCGCAAGGCAAGGTCGTGCCGCTCGCGGTCTCCACGCCGCAGCGGCTGCCGCTGTTACCGGACGTGCCATCGATCGTCGAAGCCGGCTATCCGCAAGCCACCTATCTGTTCTGGAGCGGCATAGCGGTGCCGGCGAAAACTCCACGCGATATCGTCGGCAAGCTCCACAACGAGGTTCAGACCGTGCTCGACAATCCCGCCATCGCGGAAAAATTGCGCAATCTCGGTGTGCAGCCGATGCCGATGACGCCCGACGAATTCCAGAAATTCTTTGCCACCGACGTGGCCGCAACAATCAAGCTCGGCGAAGCCGCCAGG
>Ga0102924_1004088_pt1 | contig 14921 bp, 15 predicted proteins | sample PaiPotPPM11metaG_FD_80116 | JGI IMG/M metagenome (GOLD analysis project Ga0102924, IMG submission 80116) | Iron sulfur acid spring bacterial and archeal communities from Banff, Canada, to study Microbial Dark Matter (Phase II) - Paint Pots PPM... ... | reverse complement strand
GTTCGCATACAGTCGATAAACAGCCCGAGCGGCATACCGATGGGCATGTTGGCAGGACGCTTCATGCCGACCGCCATGGCAAACACGTACGCAGCGCCGACCCAAATAGAGCCGCCCTCAAGCCTGGACGTTACCGCCAACGTAAGCGTGGTTTATATCGCTCAGCCCTAAGCGAAACTCGCCGCTCTGCCGAAGGGTAAGGGAGTGCAGATGACCGGCACGTGTGAACTGTGCGGCCTGCGGCCGGCGAGCGTCCGCGAAGGCAAGAGCAATCTATGCCCGTCTTGTGCGGCGCGGCGCCGCGCGACCAAGGCGGCGCTTCCCCTTGCGGGAGCGGCTTTAACTGCCGCGGCGCTGGTGGCCGGCGGTGCATTCTTGCTCGAAACCATGAGCCGCCGCGAGGGCGGCTCTCCGAGTCCTAACCCGATTGAAGATTTGACGCGCCGCCTGCGGCCCGGCACCACGCCGACGTTGGCGGCGTTTTCACGTGATCTCACCGAACTCGCGCGCACCGGAAAGCTCGATCCGGTGATCGGCCGCGATGACGAAGTCGAACGCGTCATTTCCATCCTCGCGCGACGCAGCAAAAATAATCCGGTGCTCGTGGGCGAGCCCGGCGTCGGTAAGACTGCAATAGTCGAAGGGCTCGCACAGCGTATCGTTGCGGGCAACGTCCCGGCCGCGCTGCGCAGCAAACGTGTGCTCGCGCTTTCGCTCGGTCCGCTGGTGGCCGGCACGAAGTATCGCGGCGAATTTGAAGGCCGCGTCAAAAAAATTCTCGACGAAGTGCGGAAGGCTTCGCGCGACGTCATCCTCTTCATCGACGAGCTGCACACGCTTGTCGGCGCGGGGGCGGCCGAAGGCTCGCTCGACTTGAGTTCGATGATCAAACCCGAACTCGCGCGTGGTGATTTGCAATGCATCGGGGCAACGACCTTCGACGAGTACCGCAAATACATCGAATCGGACGCCGCGCTCGAACGGCGCTTCCAACCGGTCATGGTCGCAGAGCCGACGATCGAGCAGACCGAACTCATCTTGCGCGGCTTGCGCGACCGCTACGCGACGCATCACGGCGTCCACATTCAAGACGATGCAGTCAAAGCCGCGGCGGCGCTCTCGGCGCGTTACATTGCCGACCGGTTTTTGCCGGACAAAGCGATCGACCTCATGGACGAAGCGGCGGCGTCGGTTTCGCTCGGCAAGCAAGGAACGCTTGGCCGCGCAGTCGTTACGGCCGACGACGTGGCCGCGATCGTCACGAAGTGGACGGGCATCCCGCAGTCCACGCTTTCCGAGTCCCAGATCAACAATTTGCTTTCACTCGAGCCCGTGCTTTCCAAACGCGTGATCGGTCAAAGCCAGGCCATCGCGGCGGTCAGCGAGGCGATTCGGCGCGCGCGCGCCGGCCTGCACGACCCGCGCAAACCGTTGGGCAGTTTTTTATTCATGGGCGGCAGCGGCGTTGGCAAGACCGAACTCGCTAAGGCGCTAGCCGAGGCGTTGTTCGGCAGCGAAGCCGCACTCGTGCGCATCGACCTCTCCGAATTTACCGAAGCGCATACCGTATCGCGATTGCTTGGCGCGCCGCCGGGATATCAAGGGCACGACGAACCCGCGCAGCTGACCGAACCCGTTCGCCGGCGGCCGTACTGCGTCGTGCTGTTCGACGAGTTGGAAAAAGCACACCCGGATGTGGCGGCCATTCTTCTGCAGATTCTCGACGACGGCCGCGTGACGGACGCCAAGGGCCGCACGATCGATTTTCGTCACGCACTGATCATCATGACGACGAACCTTTCAGACGCCGAGTTGCCCGTCGCATTCCGTCCTGAGTTCTTGAATCGTATCGACGACATCGTGCACTTCAATACGCTGGGCTTGGAGCAGATCGAGCAGATCGTCGCGATTCACGTCGATTCGCTGGCGGAGCGGCTGGGCGCGCGCGACGTGAGCTTGCAGCTCTCGCCGGAAGCGCGCGGTTTCTTAGCGCGAGAAGCGATGAGCGCCGGCAGCGGCGCGCGTTACGTCCATCGCATTGTGGCGCGGCACGTCAGCACGCCGCTTTCATCGGCCATCCTGCGCGGCGAGCTGCCCAAAGGTTCAGCGGCCGAGGTGAGTTTCGACGGCGGCGCTTTGGTCGTGCGCGCCGCGTAAAATTTATCCTGAGCCCTTCGACTGGCTCAGGACAGGCTCTGTCGAAGGACGGCGATCTTCCGCTAACCACACATCCTCGATCTCGACGCGAGACTCGGCAGGCGGATAATTGCCGTCCGGATGGCGGCGATCGTACGCGCGCGAGTGCGCGACGAGGTACTCAAAATTATCATACACAACGTGCCCACGAGTCCGCCGGCGAATCGCGATGACTTGGCTCAACATCTTCCAATATTGTTCGGGCGTGCTATTGTCAAAATACAGTTCTTCCGGCATCAGCCCGTTCTTTACGATGGAGCCCAAACGCTCGTAATAATCGAGAACTCGAAGCTCTTTATGAATCTTCCGATCGACCGTGGGCTTTTCCAATTCGTGCCTGAACTCCGGATCGCGCAACCGGGCTTCGAGTTCGTGGCTCACAAATTCAAAAGACTCTTGCAGAATCGGTTCATACGGCAGGCTCAAGATCGCCAGCAGACCCTGCAATTGATTGCTCACGCGCAAATGCCGAAGCTGAATCAGGGCGGCAATCGCCGTCGCCGCGATCACAAGAAACGTTCCGACTGCTGCCGCGGTGCTTAGCGTCTCTAACGTCACGCGAACCTTTCCTACAATATACTGAGGACGTTGCGAAGAATTTCGTTTCTCGAAATCTCACCCGCGATGATCTTGCGAATAACGCCGTCGCGCCCGATGAACACGTGCTCCGGTAGTCCGTTGATCAAATACTGCGCTTGCAGCGTGCCGCTATCGACGACGGCCGGATAAACCAGGTGAAACTGCCGGCGGAAAGACTCCGCAAGTTTTGCATTCTCCAATTCATCGATGCCGACCACTTGCAACCCGCGCGCGGCGTACTGCTTCTGCAGTGAATTTATATACGGCGCCTCATCTTTGCACGGCGGGCACCACGTCGCGAAGAAATTCAGATAGACCGCCTTTCCGCGCAGCGACGACAGCGTCAGCGTTCCGCCCGTAGATGTCGGCTCAGTCCAGTCGGGCGCAGGCTTATTCGCCTGCGCGATCTGTTTGCCGCCATTGCTCGAACAGCCGGCGAGGATGAGGGCCGCCCAAATGAGACCGCAGATTGACTTCGTCATTATTGTTTTAGCAAAGCCTTTGCAATAGCAAGCGGTACGCCCTTGTCCGTGAGGTCGCCGACATTTGCCGCGCCACCGCCATCCAGGAATTTTTTCCAGCCATGCGGCGTTTTCTTGTAGAAGTTCTCTCCTCCGCCAAAACCCCACCATTCCATATACGCATAGCCGTCTATAACGCGAACGAATGGAATAATTTCGGCGACACCAATTGCCTCAGCTCGAACAGCATTCACGTCCGAGGACGACCCGGTATCTTGTTGATCGCTGTCCGCGCCCTTCAGGCAGTCCTTGGTGGACGAGCTGAGCGGGCCGCGAAGCTTCGCAAAATCAGCATCGGGTACGCCGTGGTCGCGGATGGTACACATCGCAAACGGCTTGTTGTCAATGCTCAGGTCGATAGGTTGCCACCCGAATGCGAATCTTTTCGTGAGGATTTGCCCTCCGCCACGCGTGCTTTCGATCAAAGCATCGTCGAAGTGAACGATCGCGTACCTCGGCGTTTGCACAACGATGCGCAAATGCGCCGGAACGTGGCTTACGCTGGGCCGAATAAAGCCAAGAACGGCGGCTTGCGGAGTCTGCGGCGCGGCGACTGCGGCCACGAGAAGAAACGTAGCAATCATGCCATCTCCTATCCGTAGGTCGGATATGGGACGGCCTTGGCGTCATCCTGCATCTGCGCCAGCAGGTCATCCGCGTTCTCGAATTTCAGTTGTTCGCGGACGAATCGCAGATCGCGAAGGACGAGCTCCTCACCATAGATGGTGTCGTGGAAATCGCGCAGCCAAGCCTCGACCGTGCGCCCCTTCCCATCGAAGGTTGGGTTTGTGCCGATTGAGATCAGCGCGGCACGATCGCGCCCTTCGTGGCGGGCGATGCCGGCGTAGATGCCGTCTTTCGGCAGAAGCTTTTGCGGAACGTCGAGGTTTGCGGTTGGAAAGCCCAGCCCGTGGCCGCGCCCCGCGCCGAGCACGACTTTCCCGCGTAATTCGTAAGCGTGACCTAAGAGCTCGTCCGCAGCTTCCACCTCGCCGCTCGCGATGAGTTCGCGAATGCGCGTGCTCGAAATGCGCGTGCCGTTTTCATCCGCCGTGTTCTCGACGGCTGTGAATGCGACGCCGGATGATTCAAGAACCTTGGCCATCAATCCAACGTCACCAGCGCGTGCCTTTCCAAAACGAAACGTTCGGCCGACGACGACGCCGCGGGCGCCCAGATCGCGAATCAGCGTTTCGTGCAGAAACTGTTCCGGAGTCTGCGTGGCGATGGCGGCATCGAACGGAATGAAAAAACATTCTTCATAACCCGCGCGCGCGAAGAGATCGATGCGTTCCTCGGACGTCGTAATCAACGGCGGTTCCGAACCCGGCCGCAAAAATGCGGATGGGTGCTCTGCAAACGTCAGCACCGCGGTGCTCCAGCCCGGTTTGCGTAAGCGCCGCGCCTGCCGCGCGATGTCGGCGTGGCCGCGATGCATTCCATCAAAAAAACCGATCGCGAGCACGAGCGGAGTGTCGTCGGCACGTTTCAGCGAGTAGTGGATTTTCAATACGCGGGCCTCGCCGAGCTCGGCCGCCCTTCGACTGCGCATTTCGCTGAAGGCGAAATGCTTCGCTCAGGATGACAACTCTGCTCCCCATGACACGACAAGCTCACCATGACACTACAGTCGCCATGACACGCATTAGAGAAACACTTTGCGTGGAGCGAGAAGCGCGCCGTGCGTTTCGCCCACGCCAACCAGCATGCGCGACGCATCGCGCACGAACACGTGCTTGGCCGGAGCTCCGGCCGGCAGCGGCACCATGCGGCCCGCGCGAAAGTCGGCCGAGTGGCGCAAGTCCAAAACGATGGTCGGAAACGGAATGATCGACTCCGGTGCGATGAGCGCTCCACTCGGATCGTCGGCAATTTGCTCGAGCGTGCGGCTCTCCTGAAGCAGAAACGCACCGGAACCTTCGCGCACTAGTGCGCCCATGTGCGCGGGCAAGCCGATTGCCGAACCGAGATCTTCGCAGAGCGTGCGCACGTAGGTTCCTTCACTGCATGCAATGCGCAGGCGAGCCAAAGAAGGGTCGCTGTCAACGCCGAGCAGCGTCAGTCCGTAAATCGTCACGGCGCGAGCTTTGCGCTCGACGGATTTTCCTTCACGAGCCAGTTCGTACAAACGCTTGCCTTCGTGATGCAGCGAACTGTACATCGGCGGAACTTGCTCGATTCTCCCGATGAACGCCGGCAACGCGTCTTCGAGGCGTTTCTTCCAATCGGCCGGCGGCGGCGCTTCGCTTACCGTCGCGCCGTGCGCGTCGCCGGTGGTTGTCGATCTTCCAGGGACGAACGTGCAGACGTACGCCTTGCGCTGATCGGTCAAAAGCGGGATGAGCCGCGTGGCCTTTCCGATTGCGATCGGCAGCACGCCGGCAGCCTGCGGATCGAGCGTTCCTAGATGTCCGGCTGCAATGCTGCGATCTCGACCGTACAAGCCGTAAATCCGCCGGACGCGCGCGACGGCGTGCGCCGACGTCGGTCCCGCGGGCTTAAAGACATTGACGAAGCCGATCACAGCCCCTCGGCTACCAGCGCTTTATCGACCGCGGCAATCGCCTCTGGCAGGGAGCCCGAAAACGTCAGCCCGGACGCGCGAAAGTGTCCGCCGCCGCCCAGACGCGCCGCCGCGGCCTGCACATTGATCCGGCCGTTGCTGCGCAAGCTCACGCGAATCTCGCCGCCGTACGCTTTGAAGAGCGCCGCAACGTCCACGCCTTCGATCGAACGCAGATGGCCGATGATCTCTTCGGTGTCTTCGCCGTCGGCGTGACACTCGGCCAGCATCGCGTCGTCGACAAACGACCGCACGTACCGGCCGGCGTGCTCCATCGTGGCTTCGTCGAGCGCGCGTCCGAGCAGTTTCAACGCAGAAAAACGCTTGTTCGCAAAGATTTCTTCAGTGATCTGATCTTTGTCGGCGCCGGCACCGATCAGTTCGGCCGAGAGCAGCAGCACCTCGGGCGTCGTGTTGCTGTGCATGAAGCCGCCGGTATCGGTCATGATCGTCGTCAGCAAGCAGGTCGCGATCTCAGGCGTAATCGGCACGTTCAGCGCACGCAGCAAGTGCATGACGCATGTTCCGGTAGAGCACTCGTGCGGCAGCACGTAGTTCAGGGCGCCGAAATGCGAGTTGCCCAGGTGATGATCGATGTCGAGAACGTTTTCACGCGCGAGCTTCGGCAGCGACTCGCCGGCGCGCGCCGTATCGCTCATATCGCAAAAGACCCAGAGCGCGTCCGCCGGCAAATCCGCGGGGACGACGCTGCTTACGAACTCCGCGTCAGCCAGAAAGCGCAGGTTGCGCGGCACCGAATCCTCTTGGAAATAGTGCACGCGTTTTCCCAACCGTTTGAGCGCCAGGCCTAGCGCCAATCCGGCGCCGAGCGTGTCCCCATCGGGCTTGACGTGGCTGACCATCACAAAAGCTTCGCGCTTGCGAAGCTCCGAGACGACTTCGTCGGTCGTTGACGCGACCGGCTTGGCGCCGATCACTACGTTACGCCTCGAGTATCTTCGCGCAGCGCCTTGGCCAGCGCGATCGCGCGCTCGGTCGTGCGATCCTCGACGAACGTCAGCGCGGGCGTGTGGCGCAGGGCGATCTGACGTCCCAACTCGCCGCGCAAAAACCCGGCCGCACCGGCGAGGGCGTCCATCGTCTGCCGTGCGACGTGGCGATCGCCGATGATCGAAACGAAGACTTTTGCATGCTGCAGGTCCTGCGAGATCTCTACGTGCGTCACGGTGGTGAAGCCCATGCGGGGATCTTTCAGTTCCATCGTGATCAGCGTGCCGAGAATGCGCTGCATCTCGTGATCGATTCGCTGTTGGCGCTGTTTGTTCACGCGGGCGTTAGCTCCGCGGCCACCGTCTCGATCGCGTACGCTTCGATAACGTCGCCCACCTTGAGATCCTGATAACGCGCGATTTGGATGCCGCATTCGAAGCCTTCGGCAACCTCGCGAGCGTCGTCTTTGAAGCGGCGCAACGATTCGATCTCGCCGTCGAAGATCACGGCACTGTCGCGAAGCACGCGAACTTTCGCGTTGCGCTGAATCTTACCGTTCTTGACGTAACAACCGGCGATGGTGCCCACCTTGCTGACCTTGAATATCTCGCGCACTTCGGCGTGACCGAGCGTCACCTCGCGTTTCACGGGTGCGAGCATGCCGCGCATGGCCTTCTTCAGGTCGTCTTCAACTTCGTAGATCACCTGATAGAAACGCAAATCCACGCCTTCATTTTCGGCCAGCCGCTTCGCCGTCTCGTCCGGACGCACGTTGAAACCGATCAGCACGCCGTTTGAAGCGCTCGCGAGATTGACGTCGTTGGGCGTCACCGCACCGACTCCACCGTGGATGACGCGAATATCCACCTCTTCGGTGGAGAGCGATTCCATGCGGGCGCGCAGCGCTTCGACCGAACCTTGCGCGTCGGCTTTAATAATGAGATTGAGCGTCTTCTTGCCTTCGGCCGGCATCGACATGAACGTTTCAAGTGAAACTTTCTGACCGCCGGCGGCTTCGATCCGCACGTCGCGGCGCCGCGTCTTGCGCTTGTCGGCAGCTTCGCGCGCGACGCGTTCGTCGCTGACGACCATCAGCGCGTCGCCGGCAGCCGGCACGTCTTGCAAGCCCATCACCTCGACCGGAATCGAGGGACCGGCTTTTTTGACTTGCTTGCCGTTGTCGTCGACGAGTGCGCGGATCTTTCCGAACGTTCCGCCGGCAACCACGATGTCGCCGACGCGCAGCGTGCCGTTTTGCACGAGCACCGTTGCAACCGCGCCGCGGCCGCGATCGAGCCGCGCTTCGATCACCGCGCCCGAGGCGCGGCGGTTCTTGTTGGCTTGCAAATTCCGGATGTCGGCTTCGAGCAGCACGGTTTCCAAAAGCTTGTCGATGCCCTCGCCGGTGCGCGCGGAGACCGGAACCATTTCGATGTTGCCGCCCCAGTCGACGGCTTGTAAGCCTTCTTCCGCAAGCTGCTGCTTCACGCGCTCGGGCTGCGCTTCGGGTTTGTCCATCTTGTTCATGGCGACCACGATCGGTACGCCGGCAGCTCGAATATGGGCGATCGCTTCTTTCGTCTGCGGCATTACGCCGTCATCGGCGGCGACGACCAGCACGGCAACGTCCGTAACCTTTGCGCCGCGCGCCCGCATCTCCGTGAACGCTTCGTGGCCCGGCGTGTCGATGAAGGTGATCTTGCGATCGTTCTTTTCCACCGTGTAGGCGCCGATGCGCTGCGTGATGCCGCCGGCTTCGCCGCCGGCGACGTTCGCGCTGCGAATCTTGTCCAGGAGCGAGGTCTTGCCGTGATCGACGTGTCCGAGCACCGTCACCACCGGCGGGCGCGGACTGAGCATCTCAGGTTTGTCTTCCTCTTGCTCGACCGTCACTTCTTCGCCGGCTTCTTTGACGACGGCGTTGAAACCAAATTTCTTGGCGACTGCGGCCGCCACATCACTCGGAATGTTTTGATTGATCGTGGCCATCGTGCCCATCTTGATGAGCTCGCCAATGACGTCTTTAGCCGGAACGATCATCGAGGTCGCCAGCTCTTGTACGGTCAGCAGATCGGGAATCTCGATCGTTTCCAACTTCGCCGGAGGCGGCGCGGCCACGGCCTCGGGACGCTTCTTGCGCGTGCGCTCTTTTTCGAGCAGCAGCTCTTTCTCGCGATCTTTCTTGCTGAGCTTTTCCTCGTGCACTCGAACCGGGCGATCGCCCGGACGGCCGCCCGAACTTGGCGCGGGTCCTTCGGTAACCGACGGAATGCCGGGACGGAACGGCCCGGGCGGCGTTAGCGGACGGAACGGGCCATTGCCTTGCGGACGGCGTTGCGGCGCCGCCTGAATCAGGCGGCCCGGCTGCGGCGCGCGCGGGGCGGGCGAGGCCGATGCCGAGGTCGTCGGCGGCGGCGGGGCCGGACGGACTGCCCCATCGCCGGCGCGCGGTGCCACGGGCTTGACCGCGGGACGGCGCACGGCAGTTACCGGCTTGAGCGTAGGGACTGGTTCGGGCGGAGCCGCGGGTGCTGGGTCTTCGGCCTTAACGGCGCGCTTGGGGGCGGCCTTGGGAGGTGCGGCCGGGGCTGACGCTTTGGCTGGGGCAGGGGGTTTGGCTAAGACCTTACGGACCAGATCCGCGATTTGGTCGGGAACGACGCTGAGCTGATTCTTCGCTTCAAAGACGCCGTTCAAACGCTCATTGAATAGGGTGATCAACTCTTTCGAAGTTAATCCAACCTCTTTTGCGAGTTCGAATATCCGAACTTTTCCGGTAGCCAAAGTCTGCCTTTCACGTCGCAGGCGTAAGTGTGCCTCGGAGGCCGAGCCGAGGACGCCTGCGCCGTCCTCAGGTCATGCTACGCTCCTTGGCGGCGCGCAGAGCGCGCCTATTCATGGTGGTTAAGCATCATCATTTCACAAAGCTGGAACCCTGTTGTAACCCACTTTCGGCGGCCGCGGCTGCAAGCCCCGGAAAGCGGCGGTTCTTCTCGACCTGGCGCAGGCAGTCGGGGGAAGAACAGAGATAGACGCCCCGGCCGGGGAGGCGCTTGGCATCGTCGGCTCGCCACTCCCTGACGCCGCCGCGCACGAACCGCCGCATCGAAGCCTGAGGACGGCGTTCGCGGCACCCCGCGCATTGGCGGAGAACCTCCCTAGCCTTCGCCGTCATTGGTCGTCAATCGCTCGCGCTTGAACTCTTCCAGTTTGCGAATCAAGTCTTCGTCGAGAACCGGCGCGGCCTCGCCCTCCTCGGCTTCGACCGCGGCTTCGGCCGGCGGCGCAGCTTGCCGGTCCGCACGTTCGGCCAAGTACCGTTCGCGCGCTTCGGCAGCTTCGGTTTCGCTCGTGATGTCCAGGCGCCAGCCCGTCATCTGCGCGGCCAGGCGCACGTTCTGTCCCTCTTTTCCGATTGCCAGCGAGAGCTGATAATCGGGCACGATCACGAGCGCGACGCCGTCGTCCTCGAAGAGCTCGACGCTGAGCACTTTGGCGGGCGCGAGCGCATTCATAATTAACGTGGCTTGATCCGGATCCCACTTGATCACGTCGACTTTCTCGCCGCGCAGTTCGTCCGAAACGTTTGCGATGCGGCTCGATTTCGGTCCCAGAACTGCGCCAATCGGATCGACCTCTGCCCGATTACTGCGCACGGCAACCTTCGTGCGGCTGCCGGGTTCGCGCGCGATCGCCATAATCTCGACCGTGCCGTCCTCGACCTCAGGCACGTTAAACTCGAGCAGCCGCTGCACCAGCCCTTCGGCTGAACGCGACAGGATAACGCTCGGGCCTTTCGGCGATTTGCGCACGTCGAGCACGTAGGCGCGGATGAAGTCGTTGATGCGAAAGTTCTCGCGCGGCACTTGTTCGGAGAGCGGCAGCATCGCTTCGTCCTTGCCGTCGAGCAGCACGTACATGTTGCGCTGTTCGAAGCGCTGGACCGTACCCGTCACGATGTCGTTGAGTTTGGCGGCATATTTATTGTAAACCGTGTCGCGCTCGGCTTCCCGGATGCGCTGAACGATGACTTGTTTGGCGGTCTGTGCGGCGATGCGGCCAAAGTCTTTCGGCGTAACCTCTTCGTCGAAGTAGTCGCCGGGCTCGTAGAGCGGACCGGCTTCCTTCGGCGTGACTTCCAGCTTGGGATCGGTGACTTCCGTCGCTACGATCCGGCGGTGAAAGACTTTATATTCGCCTGTTTGCCGGTCGACGGAAACGATCGCGTTGGCTTCACTTCCGAAGTGGCGTTTGTAGGCGGTCAGCAGCGCTGCTTCCAATGCCTCAATAAGCATCTCGAACGGAATATTGCGTTCCCGCGAGATGTATTGGAGGACGTCGATAAGGCGCTCTTCGGTCACTTGTTCAGGCATGTTGTTTCTTTCGTTCTTTGGCGCGCTTTAGATCCGCGCGCACGTCGTATTCCAGATTGGCAGTTTTGATCGTCGCTAGCGGCAGCGGTAATTCTCCGTTTTCCGTTTGCAGAATGACCGCGGTACCGCGTACGCCGCGCAAGACGCCGCGATGCGTTTTGCTGCCCCGCACGAGCAGCGACGTGACGATCTTTGCGTCGCGGCCCGAGAAGCGTTCGTAGTCCCCCGGTTTGGTCAGCGGACGATCGAGGCCGGCTGATTCCACTTCGAGCGTGTACGGTTTGTCGAAGGCTTGCAAGCGCGCGTTGATCGCAGCTGCGATCCGCTCGCACGTTCGCACGTCGACACCGCCTTCACGATCGATCGTCAGGTGCAACACGCTTTTGTCTCCGCCGCCGCGTGTTGCATGACGCACGATCTCCACGCCCGCAAAGCGATCGTCGCGCGCGATCTCCGTAACCGCGTGCTCGAATTCGCCGGCAAGTGACCTTTCCACAAAACCCCCGTAGAACAACGAAGCGCGGGACCTGCCCACGCTCATGAAGACCTACCATCGCCTAGCATACCGGAAAAAGGCGACGGGCCGCAACCCCAGTGGGTCCGGCCCCTCGCTTCTATTACCTACCTCTGGTTTACGCGTTACGAGCACGCTCTATAGCCGGTTTACGTCCGGTTGCCGCTGGGCGCTCGTCTAGCGCTCCTTAAATCGGGCGTGCTCCGCGGGCTCTGTGGCCCGGTGGATCTTGCGGTTCCAACCGCCCTCCTTGTCTTTTGTCTCGTTGAGACAGCTCGATTGTACGCCGCGAAAAGTCAGGTTTCAAGAAGCAAGCGCATAAAAACTTGGAGGGTGTCCGAGTGGGGCTCGATCCGAGAAATGCGCCCGGACGTCCGTGAAAAAGTCGATCCGAAGCTCTTTATAACTTCTCGGATCGAGCCCCACTCAGCCACCCTCCCAGGTTTGTGGCTTGCTCCTTAAGGTGGGGATGGAGACGGGGTCGTGAACGGTTCGAGGTGGCCGTTGCAAGCGAAGGTTTCATCCGGCTCGACTATCCACAGGGTATTGCCGGCAATGGGCGTGCGGATGACCCAACCGGTGCAGAGCGTGACCGGGCCCGCATGTCGCACAGATGTCACGTACATTTTTACGTAGCGCTCTTCGGGCGCAGGGCCCATAGGCCAGATCTTCCATTTTTGGCCGCCGACATTTTCTGTATACGTGAACTTCACCAACGCGAGAATTTTCGGCGGCGGCGTCGGCTCGGTTGGTCTGACTCTGCCGACATCGCCCTTGTACATGCGCGGCGTTGCGATCGCGTACGGTCCCGGAGTCGGCAACAGATTTCTGAGCCGCCGGTTCAAGTTGCCGGCCGGTTGACGCGCAGGACGGGTCGCGGATACCGGACGCGGCGTTGCCGGAACGGATTGGATGAGCTTGGCCGGAGCGTTGACCTTCGTGCGCGCGACAGCTTTGGGGCCCGGCGAGCCGAGCGCTTTGGGTCCCGGGCTAGCGGCGCCGCCATGCTGCGTTGAAGGCGCGGGCAAACGCGTCGGGCCCGGGCTCGGAACGCCCGGCGTGGGCTTTCGTATTTGCACTTGCGAGGAACGCCCCGGTGTCACCACGGCTTGCGGTGTTGCTCGCGCAATCAGCGGTGCGAACGTGGCCACCGGAGCCTTGGGTTGTGCGATCTTCGGGACGGGTCGCGCGGTTGGTGCGGCGGTGGGAGCCTGCGTCGGCGCCGCCGTTGGCGGAGCGCGAACGGTAGCGGCCACGACCCTGGCCGGCACGCTGGTGGGCACGGCCGCTACGATTGGCATCGGCGAAAGACTGATCTCCGGCTGCGTCGGCTGCGGATTGGGCGCGGCCGAGGCTTGCGGCGCGGGCGTCGGATTCGGCGCGGCGGTCGGCGCGAATTTGGCCAGCTCGTGATGGATAACCGGATGGGGCGGCGCCGAGCGCGGTTGCGCGGCGGCCAGCTGCAGCGCCACTTGGGCATGGGGTACGGGCGGTGCGGCGTGCGGCACGGCTACTGCGACGGTCTTGGGCACGGCCTGACTCGTCACGGTGACGATCTGCGCGCCTTGAACCGATTCCGATGAAGCTTGTTCCGACGACGAAGTGGCCAGCGAAAACAACAACAGCGCCGCGAGGGCATGCAAAATCAGCGAGGCGACAAAACTCGTCGTCAAACGCTGCGAGTAACGGCGGTCGGTAGCGTCTCGCGGCCGCAAGATTGAAACTAATGCGCTGCCGCCAACGCAGGAGCCTCCAGACGAGGACGCGCAACGCGGTACGTGCCGATGGAACTTATCCAAAAACGCACGAAGATCGTCGCGACGATCGGGCCCGCTTCCCGCGATCCCGAGATTATTCGCTCGCTCGTTCTCTCCGGCGCCAACGTCTTTCGCCTAAATTTTTCGCACGGCGAACCGGCCGAGCACGGCGCGACCATCGACGCCATTCGCACGATCGCCGCCGAGCTCGAAACGCACATCGCGGTCTTACAGGATCTGCCCGGACCCAAAGTGCGAACCGGCAAACTGGCCGGCGACGCGAGTTCGGTGCATTTGGAGCGCGGCACGCCGTTCACGTTGACCACCGAAGACCAGCCGGGAGATTCCGAGCGCGTCTCAGTCAGCTACCGCCATCTGCCCGCGGACGTCGAGGTCGACCGGCGCATCTATCTGCAAGACGGCGCAATCGTGCTACGCATTCTGGATAAGAGCGCGACTGAAATTCACACGATGGTAGAAGTCGGCGGCGATCTGCGGCCCTCGCAAGGAATCAACTATCCCGACGGTTCGCTCAATCTCGCGGCCGTCTCCGAACGCGACCTTGAGTTTCTGGCTTTTGGGTTGGAGAAAGACGTCGATTACGTCGCCGTTTCATTCGTGCGGACCGCCGAAGACGTGGCGCGCGTCAAAGCGTTCATCGCCGAGCGCAAGAAAACTGCGCGGGTGCTGGCCAAAATCGAAAAACACGAAGCGCTCGAAGACATCGAAAACATCATCACGCACGCCGACGGAATCATGGTCGCGCGCGGCGATTTGGGAATCGAAATACCGCTTGAGCGCGTTCCGCTGGTACAGAAAGATTTAATCGCACGCTGCAATCGTGCAAGCAAACCGGTGGTGACCGCCACGCAGATGCTCGAATCCATGACGGTGAACCCGCGGCCGACTCGAGCTGAAACGACCGACGTTGCCAATGCCATTCTGGACGGCACCGATGCCGTGATGCTCTCTGCCGAGACGGCCGCCGGTGCATTCCCACGCCTCGCGGTTGAAGCGATGCGGCGGATCATCTGCGAGGTCGAGTGCCACCCGCTGCCGTGGCGAGCGCGCGATCAGGAGCGGGGAGAAGCGGGAGCCACTGTGGCGACCGAGGAAGCCATCGCCGCCGCCACGATTGCCGCGAACCGCATGCTGGGCACGCCGCTGGTGATCGTCCTGACGAAGGGCGGCTTCAGCGCCCGCGTCGTCTCGTCGCACCGCCCCAGGGTCCCGATCCTGGCGCTCACGGACATGCCGCAGACCTATCGCCAGCTCGCGCTCGTCTGGGGCATCGTCCCCCATCTGGTCGCGCATTGCACGACGTATGATGAGATGGTCGCGCTGGCCCGGCAGGCAGCCGTCGACTTGGGCTTGGCGCGCCCGGGAGATCGCGTGCTCGTAACCGCCGGTGTCCCGTTCGACGTTCCAGGCACGACGAATCTGCTGAAGGTCGAAACCGTGTGAGTT
>Ga0102924_1004087_pt1 | contig 14925 bp, 14 predicted proteins | sample PaiPotPPM11metaG_FD_80116 | JGI IMG/M metagenome (GOLD analysis project Ga0102924, IMG submission 80116) | Iron sulfur acid spring bacterial and archeal communities from Banff, Canada, to study Microbial Dark Matter (Phase II) - Paint Pots PPM... ... | reverse complement strand
TCGCGGCCAGCTCGGTCGCGAACAAGCGGAGCAGGTCGTGCATCCGGTACACGCCCGGTGCCGGGGCCTCGAGCATGTGCGCTTCGCACAGGGCATCAAGCGTGCGCTCGGCCGCGGCCGAGCTCAGCCCCAGCATCGCCGTGACCGGAGCGAACGCGAACGACGTGAATGGCATGGCGCCAAGCAGGCAGAACGCCCTCGCCTGGTCCGCCGGCAGCGAGTCGAAGCCCTGGCGGAAGCTGGCCCGGACCGCGAGGTCGCCGCAGTTCAACTCGGCGAGCCGGTCATGCTCCGCGGCCAGCCTGCCCGCGACCGATGCGATGCTCCAGCCGGGCCTGGCGGCCAGTTTCGCGGCGACGATGCGTATCGCAAGCGGCAAACCGGAGCAGGAACGCAGAATCTGCTCGGTCGCCTCTTGTTCGGCGCGGACCCGGCCCGCGCCGACGATTCTGGTGAACAGCTCGCGCGCCTCGGCCCGGTCAAGTTCGTCCAGGTCAACCCGCTGGGCGCCGACGAGATCCACGAGCCGGGCCCGGCTGGTGACGATGACCGCGCAGCCCGAGGTGCCGGGCAAGAGCGGGCGAACCTGGGCCGCGTCCCTGGCGTCGTCGAGCACGATGAGCATCCGGCGCCCGGCGAGGAGGCTACGGTACCGCGCCGCGCGCTCGTCCACGTCGGCCGGAACATGCCCCGCGGGCACCCCGAGATCGCGCAGCAACCTGGCGAGCACTTCCGCGGGGACGGCCGGATCTGTGGTGGCGCCGGCCAGGTTCACGTACAGCTGCCCGTCGGGGAAGTCGGCGGCCGCGCGGTGGGCGACATACACGGCGAGCACCGATTTACCGATCCCGCCGATGCCGGACACCGCGGATATGACGAGCGCCGCGGGATGGCCCTCGTGAGCGATCAGTCCGTGGAGAAGCTCCGCGACCGGTTCCGCCCGGCCCGTGAAGTCGCTGATCGCGGCGGGCAGTTGGGCCGGCATCGGAACCGAAGGCGCGGGCAAATTCAGCTCGCCGGACAGGACCTGCTGGTAGAGCGCGTGCAGCCGCTGGCTCGGGTCGACCCCCAGGTCCTCGGTCAGGTGCTTGCGGAGCTGGTGGTAACTAGCGATCGCCTCCGCCTGCCGTCCCGAGCGGGCCAGGGCGACCATGTAGCTGCCGCGCAGGTTTTCCCGGAACGGATACGCGGCCACCCACCCGGCCAGCCGCTGGGTGAGGGGCGCGTGATTACCGCGCCGCAGTTCTGTCTCGGCGTAGTCTTCAAGCGCGCTGACGTATTCCTGCTCGATCAGGTCCGCGGTGGTCGACAGCTCCACGCTGTCAAGCCCGGTGAACGGGCGGCCGTGCCACAGAGCCAGGGCCTCACCGAGGCCGCCCGCCGCCCGGTCGAGATTCCCGCCTTCCATGCCACCCCGGGCGAGCGCGATCAGCTCGCGCATCCGGGCCAGGTCGACGTCCGCGCGCAGCGAGTAACCGTCCGGTCCGGTGACGAGCGCGTCCCTGGCCGTCCCGAACGCGCGGCGCAGCGAGCTGATCAAGCCGTGCAGCTGGGTAGCGGCGGTGGCCGGAGGATGACCGTTCCACGCGAGGTCGATCAGCCGGTCGCCGGACACTTCCCGGCCCGCTTCCGCGCACAGCATCGCCAGCACGATCCTGGCCCGGCCGCTCGGGAGCCGGACCACGGTACCCTCGTCCGCCCAGACCTCCATCGGCCCGAGGATCCTGATCTTCATGCGTACCGACTGGATGTGAGCGTGTCACGGCAATGCCCTGGCCTACAGCGCAAATTCGTCCCCGTCCATTGACGCTTTTACGGCAGGTACCGGAGATCTTCCGCATTTCAGAAGGTCTGCCGGCAAATTCCCCTATCTGCACCCCGAGCAGATTGGGCGGTTAGTTTAGCATCTGTCGGGACTTGTGCCGACTTGTGCAGGGCTAGCGGGACTTGCCGTCCACCGGGATCTCGAACCAGACGGCCTTGCCGTCCTCCGTTGGCCGTGAACCCCAGCGGGTCGCCAGCTGTTCGACCAGGTACAGCCCGCGGCCACCCTCGTCGGTGGCGCGGGCGGTGCGCAGCCGCGGCAGCCGGAGGTCGGGGTCGAAGACCTCTACCCACACCGACTCCGCGCCGCGGCGCAGGCGCATCGTGAACTCCCGCGGCCGGTACACGGGGGCGTAGTGGGCCGCCATCGGGAACCCGGCGCCGGGGGTCAGCGCGCCCACGTTCACGCCGGGCGTCGGGGTGTCGGCGAGCGGGTCGAGTTCCAGGTCGAAGCGGCGGCCCGCCGGGCTTGGCGTCACGGACGCGTGCAGCACCGCGTTGGTCACCACTTCCGAGACGAGCAGCAGCGCCAGGTCGGCCTGGTCGGGGTGCATGTCCCAGGCCGCGAACGTGGCCGACGCGAGGCGGCGCGCCTCGGAGACCATGATCGGCTCGGCGGGGAAGGAGCGCTCGAAGGACGCCAGGTCCTTGGGGGACGAGCGGAACACCAGGATCGCCATGTCGTCGTCGATGTCGCCCGGCACCGCGGTCTCCGCGGCCACGACAAGCGCGTCCGCCGACGCGGGCGCGGCGAGCAGCGCGTCGCGCAGCATGGTCACGGCCTCGGCCTCGGTGTAGTGCCCGTCGCCGTCCGCCCTGGTCCGCCGGTCGGTGAGGCCGTCCGTGTACAGCACGAGCGCCGCGCCAGGCGGCAGGGTAACGGTCTGCTCGCGGTAGGTCGGCAGGCCGCGGATGCCGCGCCCGCGCACGCCGAGCAGCACGCCCTTGTGCCTGACCTCGAGCGGCCGCACGGTGCCGTCCAAGGCGAGCAGCGGGGCGGCGTGCCCCGCGTTGGCGAAGGTCAGCGACCGGGACCAGGCGTCGTAGATGAGGTAGATGCACGACACCGTGGGCGGGTCGCCGCCCGCGCCGACCGGGGCCGTTGACCTGACCCACTCATCCAGCTTGCGCATGATGTCGGCGGGCGACTTCTCGTCCTGCGCGTAGGCGCGCAGCGCGGCGCGGAGCTGGCCCATCGTCGCGGCCGCGCGGGCGCCGCGACCTTCGACGTCGCCGATCACCAGGCCGACACGGCCGGCGGCGAGCGGGATGATGTCGTACCAGTCGCCGCCGACCTGGGTCTGGATGCCCTGTCCCTGGGTGGCGAGCGGCTTGGCGGGCACGTAGCGGAACGCGACCTCGAGGCCGTCGAGCTCCGGCGCCGAGTCGGGCAGCAGCGACTGCTGGAACGCGAGCGCGGTCCGCCGCTCCGCCTCGAACAGCATGGCGTTGTCGATGGCGACGGCAACCCGCGACGCGATCGCGCCGATGAGGTCACCGTCGGAAATGTCGTAGTGCGGGTCGGGACGGTCGGTAATCCTGGACAGGGCGAGCGAGATCGCGCCGAGCAGCTCGCCCCGCGCGTAAAGCGGCGACGCGAGCACCGAGGTGACACCCACCTGGTCGGCGGCGGACATGGACTGCTCGCTCGGCGCCGGGTAGTAGCCCGCCTGGGTGTCGGGCACGACGATCGTCTCGAGGCGCGCCATCGCCTGCTGCGTGAAGTGGCCAGGCGGGTACTTGATCGATTCGCCGACCCGCGCCCAGGTGCCCGCCTGCGGCTCCCAGCCGCCTGCGTGCGCGGCGGCCCGCCTAATCAGCTTGTCCCCGCTGAACAGGTCGATGAAGCAGTGGTCGCCGAAGCGCGGCACGAGGATCTGCGCGACCTGCCGAAGCGTGGCGTCGAGTTCGAGCGAGCCCGCGAGCCGCTGGCCGATCCGCTCAAGCAGGCGGAGCCGGTCGGGCTCGCGCTGGGTGTCACGCCGCCCGGCCTCGGTGATCAGCAGCACGATGCCGTCGATCGCGCCCGCCGGGTCGCGGAGCGGCACCGCGAGCTCCCGGACGAATAGAAAGCTGCCGTCGGCCCGGTGGCCGGCGAACGTGTCTTCCCACGCGGCCCCGTTCAGCACCTGCCTGGTGATCTCGTCGACCCGGCCCGGCTCGCTGTCCGGCAGCAGGCCGAGCTCGCTGAGCGGCTTGCCGACCAGCGGCGATTTCTCGAAGTCGAGGCGCAGAAGTCTGGCCACGTGTTCGTTTGAGAACACTACGTTGCCGGCCCGGTCGGCGACGATGACGCCGATCTCGGCCTGGCTCAGCACTAGTTCTGCTGGCAGGCTCTCGCTCCAGCGCGTCATCGTCACGCTCCGGTCACCGAATAGGTCTCCTGGTTACTCCCTGGACACGAACACGTGCGAGGCGACCTCGGCCGTGAGGTCGGCGGATTCCGCCGCGTTTGCTCCATCCTCGCCGTGTACGCGGACTCCGCCGTCGACCGCACCGAGCAACACCTCGCGTCCGGGTTGTATCCCGGCCCGCTTCAGTTTAAGCATCACGTCCAGATCACTTTGCAGTTGTTCGGTTATCCGCGTAACTGTGACCCGCTGGGTCCCGACAGTTTCGCGGGTAACATCGATCATCGTGGAGTCGCGCGCCGCTGGCATGGCGCCGGCTTCCGAGACAATCTCGTCGAGCCCGGGGATGACGTTGCCGTGCGGGCAGCGCTCCGGGTGGCCGAGCAGCTCGTAAAGCCTGCGCTCGACGGACTCGGAGATGACGTGCTCCCACCGGCACGCCTCGATGTGCACCTCTTCCCACGGCATCTGGATCACGCTGACCAGCAGGCACTCGGCCAGCCGGTGCTTGCGCATCACGCGGGTCGCCAGCGCCCGGCCGGCGTCGGTGAGCGCCAGTTGACGGTCGCCTGCCACGTGCAGCAGTCCGTCACGCTCCATGCGGGCGACCGTCTGGCTGACTGTCGGGCCGGATTGGGCAAGCCGCTCCGCGGTCCGTGCCCGCAGCGGGACGATCCCCTCCTCTTCAAGCTCGAACACCGTGCGGAGGTACATCTCCGTGGTGTCGATAAGCCCATGGGCAGTCACTGAAACCTTCCTCCCAACAGTGATGCTACGCGCTTGCCGCACCACCGTGAGAAACCTAAGGAGAGAGCCTTTCGATACCCCAGCCGTCGCCGGAACGCCGGTAACTCAGCCGGTCGTGGAGCCGGTTCTGCCGGGACTGCCAGAACTCGATACGGTCGGGCACGATCACGTACCCGCCCCAGAAGTCGGGCATGGGAACCTCGGTGCCCTCCGGCCACCGCGCGGACAGCTCGGCCACCCGGTCGTCAAGCTCCGCGCGGGCTGCGAGGACGGAAGACTGCCGCGACGCCCAGGCGCCGATCTGGGAAAGCCAGGGCCGTGAACGGTAGTAGGGCTCGCTCTCCGCCATGCTCAGCTGGCGCGTCACCCCCTCCACGGTCACCTGGCGGCCGAGTCCGTACCAGGGGAACAGGGCGCAGCACCGCGGATCGGCGGCGAGGTCGCGTCCCTTGCGTGAGGTCCGGTTGGTGTAAAACGTGAAGCCCGCGTCGTCGTGCCCCTTGAGCAGCACGGTGCGGGCGTGCGGCCCGGCCGCGGCCCCAGACCCAAGCGTCGTCAGGACCATCGCGTTCGGCTCGGGCAGCCCGGCGCTCACCGCCTCGTCGAACCAGACCGTGAACTGTTTGAACGGCGAGCTGTCAAGCATCTCCGGATTCAACGTCCTGTTCATAAACGCAGATTTTTCCATGTGCACAGCCTGCCTCGTCGCCGGCCACGGAGGTTCAATCGAGCCGTTTCAGAAAATCCCTACAGGGAGGCACGATGTCCGAATTCAAACCCGGCCTCGAAGGCGTTGTGGCGTTCGAGACGCAGATCGCGGAGCCGGACAAGGAAGGCGGCTCACTCCGCTACCGCGGCGTGGACATCGAGGAACTCGTCGGCCACGTGCCCTTCGGGTCTGTCTGGGGGCTGCTCGTCGACAACGCGTTCAACCCAGGCCTGCCGTCCGCGGAGGCGCTCGACATTCCGGTCGGCAGCGGCGACGTGCGGGTGGACGCGCAGAGCGGCGCCGCGGCGCTTGGCGCGCGGCTCGGCATGCGCCCGCTGCTCGACATCTCGCCCGAGCAGGCGCGCGACGACGTCGGCCGGGCCTGCGCGCAGCTGCTCGCGCTCATCGCGCGGTCCGCGCGCGGCGCGGACAAGCCCGCCGTACCGCAGAAATACGTCGACGAGGCCAAGACGGCCGCCGAGGCCTTCCTCGTCCGCTGGCGCGGCGAGCCCGACCCCAGGCACGTCAAGGCGCTCGACGCCTACTGGGTGAGCGCCGCGGAGCACGGCATGAACGCCTCGACGTTCACCGCCCGGGTGATCGCCTCAACGGGCGCCGACGTGGCCGCCGCGCTCTCCGGCGCGGTCGGCGCGCTTTCCGGGCCGCTGCACGGCGGCGCGCCCGCCCGCGTGCTCTCCATGCTCGAGGAGGTCGAGCGGTCGGGCGACGCGGAGGGGTACGTCAAGTCCGTGCTCGACAATCACGGCCGCATCATGGGCTTCGGTCACCGGGTGTACCGGGCGGAGGACCCGCGGGCCCGGGTGCTGCGGCGCACCGCCAAGGAGCTTGGCGCGCCCAGGTACGAGGTCGCGCTCGCGCTTGAGACCGCCGCGCTCGCCGAGCTGCGCGCCCGCCGCCCCGACCGCGTACTCGAGACCAACGTGGAGTTCTGGGCCGCGATCATCCTGGACTTCGCCCAGGTACCCGCCGACATTACGCCGTCGATGTTCACCTGCGCGCGGACCGCGGGCTGGGCCGCGCACATCATGGAGGAGAAGCTGACCGGCCGCCTGATCCGCCCGTCCGCCCGCTACGTGGGCCCGGGACCCCGCCCGGTCAGGGATGTCGCGGGCGCGGCGGAAATAATCGACGGGGACGCGTGAGCACCGGGAGTAATCTAAACCGGTGACCAGCATCGTCATTCCCGAACGCCTCAAGCCGACGGACGGCCGGTTCGGCAGCGGCCCGACCAAGGTCCGCAAGGAGCAGGCCGCCGCGCTCGCGGCGGCACCCGAGCTAGGCACTTCGCACCGGCAGGCGCCGGTGAAGGACCTCGTGCGGCGGGTCCGTAGCGGACTGGCTGAGCTTTTCAGCCTTCCGAACGGGTTCGTGGTGGCTCTCGGCAACGGAGGAACCACCGCCTTCTGGGACGCGGCGGCGTTCGGGCTCGTGCAGGAGCGGTCGCAGCACCTGTCGTTCGGCGAGTTCTCGTCGAAGTTCGCGGCCGTGACGGCCCGCGCCCCCTGGCTGAAGGAGCCGTCGGTCATCACGTCGGAGGCGGGCACGCACCCGCTGCTGTGGGCCGAGGCGGGCGTGGACGCCTACGCGCTCACGCACAACGAGACGTCCACCGGGGTCCGCATGGACGTGCGCCGCGTGGCCGGGGCGGACCCCGGGTCCCTGGTGCTCGTCGACGCGACCAGCGGCGCCGGGGCGCTGCCGGTGGACCCGGCCGAGTTCGACGCGTACTACTTCGCGCCGCAGAAGGTGTTCGGCGCCGACGGCGGCCTGTGGCTGGCGCTGCTCTCGCCTGCGGCACTCGCGCGGATCGACGAGATCGCCGCGAGCGACCGGTACATCCCTGGCTTCCTTTCGCTGAAGGACGCGGTCGGTAACTCCGTCAAGGACCAGACGCTGAACACGCCGTCCGTGGCTACGCTCGTGCTGCTCGCCACCCAACTCGACTGGCTGCTCGAACAAGGCGGGCTTGGCTGGACCCAGTCACGCACAAGTCGTTCGGCGGAAATCCTTTATTCCTGGGCCGAGCGGTCGCAGTTCGCCACGCCCTTCGTCGCGGACACGGCGATGCGGTCGCCCGTGGTTGGCACGATCGACCTCGCCGACGGGATCAGCGCCGACGGCGTGGCCGGCATTCTGCGGGAAAACGGGATCGTGGACACCGACTCCTACCGCAAGCTCGGCCGCAACCAGCTGCGGGTCGGGATGTTCCCCGCCGTCGAGCCCGCCGACGTGGCCGCGCTGACCGCGTGCGTCGACTACGTCGTCGAACGAATGGCGTTAGTGCACAAGCGAGCCTACGAGCACTACGAGCACGAGCAGCCCGAGCACGGTCGGCAGCAGCCAGCGGGGGACCTTGGTCACGGGTTCAGGCTATGTTGCGGGAGTGCATGATGCGGCTTTTCGTCGGGCTGGCGCCGCCCGCGGCGGTGCTCGACGACCTGGACGCGGCCTGCGCACCGCTGCGGCCCGGGCGTGATGACCTGCGCTGGACGAGCCGGGAGCTGTGGCACATTACCCTGGCCTTCCTCGGCGAGGTGGGCGAGCAGAGTCTCGACCGGCTGTTGCCGCGGCTTGAGCGCGCGGCGCGACGGCACCTCGCGTTCGGCCTCAGCCTGGCGGGCGCGGGCGCCTTCCCGCGGCCGGCCCGGGCGAACGTGCTGTGGGGCGGGCTGTCCGGCGACCGTAAGGCCCTGGGCGAGCTGGCCCTGTCGGTGAGCGCGGGCGCCCGGCGGGCCGGCGTGCCGCCGGACGAAAAGCTCAGGTTCCGGCCGCACGTTACCCTGGCCCGGTGCCGGGTGCCCGCGGACGTGCGCTCGATCGTGAGCGAGTTGTCGGGGTATCAGGGGCCGACCTGGACGGCCGAGGAGATCTACCTCATCCGCAGCACGCTCGGCGGGCAGCAGCCGCGCTATGAGGCGGTCGGGACCTGGAAGCTCAAGGCCCACTCCTAGGACTGGCTTATTTTTTCGAGGATCGGCGCCGCCGCGCGGAGGATCTGGCGCTCGTCGGGCGTGAGCTCCTGGAGGCGCTGCGCCAGCCAGGCCTCGCGGCGGAGGCGGACCCGCTGGACCACGTCCCTGCCTTCGTCGGTCACCGTGAGGATGACCTGCCTGCGGTCGGTGGCGTGCGGCTCGCGCTTGACCAGGCCGCGCTCCTCGAGCACCGCGATCACCCGGGTCATGGACGGCGGCTGCACCTTTTCGTGCTCGGCGAGTTCGCCGGGGGTCATGGAGTCGTGGCGCGCGAGTGCCGCGAGCGCCGCGAGCTGAATGTCGGAAAGGACGGTTTCGGTGCCGCCAAGTCCGAGGCGCTCTACGCGGAGCCGCCGCGCGAGTCTGCTGATCGAAATCCGCATAGCGGTCGCCAGCGCGGCGTCGGTTTGCATAGCTGCCTCAGGCATCCACCAAGTGTAGGAGCCATAACGCAGAATTGGGGGACAAGGGTCGCGTCCCCTGAGAAGACTTCACGGTCGGCTAGCCTTGAACCCGTGAGCCAGAGTCGGCAGGTCGGTCCGGAAGAGCGGCGCCCGGCGCCACCACCAAGGGAAGCGGACGACCGCGGGGTGACCCTGACGATCACGATTGGCTGGATTCTCGCCCTCATCGTCCTGGTTTCGGTGCGCAGCCAGCTGTCCGCCGACGTGCGCTGGTGGATTTGGACGTGCGTGTGCGGCGCGGCGATGGGCCTGTTCGGGCTCTGGTACGTGCCGTTCCTCAAGCGCAGGCGGGCCCGGACCGCGGCGGAGCGCGCCGCGGGTACCGAGGGTCAGCTCTCTTCCGGGTACGTTTCCCGCGACAACGGCTCGAACACGGTCTCCTCGACCGAGACGCCGGGCAAGTCCACCAGGTCGTAGCCGAACTCGTCGATGACCGGCGCGGTCGCCTGCGAGGTCGGTCCGGTGAGCACCGCCTCGGAATGGGCGCCGCATCCGTGGTCCGACGAGACGACCCGGCCGTCGTCCGGCGCGAAGGCGTTGCCGCAGGCGCCGAAGAGCCGGCCGAGCCCGCCGCTCAGCGCCACGAAGAACCCGCAACTCAGGCACGTTGCGGGGGCGGCCCGGGAAAGCGGTGCGCGCGGTCCGTGGTCGCTTTCGTACCAGCGTTCCGCCGTGTCGTCGCGGCCGTAGGCGGACAGCACGCGGGAACGACCCGGCGAAGGCAGTTCTTCCGTGATCCGCGGTCCCGCGTCCTCGTTTTCCGCGTCGGTCCTCGGCAGGAACCAGTCGGTTACCGCGTCGTCGTCTTCGAGTGTGACGAAAGTAACAAGACGTTCATCGTCCCGGCTGGCGGGCAGCAGGTCGCCGATGCCGACGTCGCCGGGCCGCAGCCGGTCGTGCCAGGGCACCCAGGCGGGCGGGAGCAGCGCCTCCGGTCCTGGCAGGAGGACGCTCTCGTCCACCGTCACGACCTTGGACCTGGGCGCGCGCGCCACGGTGACCGCCCAGCGCCAGCCGACGTAGGCATCGTCGGCGGACGCGAAGAAATGGGCGACCACGCGATCGCCCACGGCCTCGACGCCAAGGTAGTCACCGACCGCGTCTTGGCTCACCCCGGCGTCGGCCAGGGCCTGCCTGGCCACGTCGACGGCGTCCACGAGGACCTGGTCCGGCTCTTTCGCACGGTTTCTGGTCGAGCTCACAACTGCCATTTCTCGCTCCTGTAGCACTCCCAGCGGCGGCAGGGCCGGCAGGATCTCCGCTGTAGGGCTCGTCGCACTGCCGCAGACAAAGAATACTGGGATCTCTGCGCACATCCTACGTACAGCCCTCTGACCTGCAACGATGTCTTTCCGTTGGTCACTGCGCGGCCCTCAGTTCCGTCACAGTTCCGCCGGACGAAATCGGGCGGAGCTTGAACAGCGTACGGTCGATCGCGGTACGCGCCTGCTTGAACATGGCCTCGGTAGTGTGGCCGTACACGAGGAACGTCACCGGAAGGCCCTTACGGCTGTGCCCCATGAAGTCCATAACCGCAACACCCGGTACGCCAGCCTCCTGCAACGTCGTTGAAAAGAAGTGCCTCAACGCGTGCGACCCGTTCTCACGCCCGGCGCTTGAGTAGCGCGTGATCTTGTTTTTGTCCTTGATCGGCTTGGGAGCGATACCGACCCGCGACAACGCAGGCAGCCACACGCCACGGTTGTAGGACGATGCCAGGATGGCTTTCCCGTGGGTCCGCGGGTCGTCGCCGTGCCAGACGAACAGCAGTCGCACGGTAACCGGATCGTCGGCCAAGGTCCCGTCCTCGTTCAGCCAGGGCAACGTGACCTCGACCGGAGGGTATTTCTTGACGTGCTCCTGAACGGCCGCCTTGACGCCGCGCGACACCGGAACCCCGCGCGTCTTGCCGCCCTTGGGAAGCTTAAAGTATGTCTTTCCGTTGATCCGCACAACCTGACGGCAGACAGTCACCTTGCCGGCTTCAAAGTCGAAGTCATCCTCACTCAGGCCAAACGCGCATCCTTGCCGTAGCCCTAGGCCAGCCTCGACCACAGGGATAGCCCGGTACGGGTCGGGGTGCTCATCGATGACCTTCCAGACTCGGGAAATCTCCCACAGTTCACGCTCCTTTTGCTCGGGGTCCGGAACGGGAACGATCTTTGACCGCGCGGGGTTGTCGCGCCGCATCTTGTCTTCAACGGCCAGGTCGAAGACACCCGCGACGATGAAGTACGCCATTGCCTGTTTGCCGTCGCTGAGCTTCGCAATGGTGCCGAAGCGCAGCCACTCAGCCACGTCGGACGGTTTGGCCGACTTGACGAGGCGATGGCCGAAAGTCGGCTTGATCTGGTTGCGGTACACCGATTCATACTGTGTCCGGGTCGAGGCCCCTAGGACACGCAGCCTCAGCCACTTCCAGAACAGGTCATCGAACTTGTTCTTGCCGGCGTCGGGCTCGATGTACTCACCGCGCTCCGCGTCGCCTTCCATCTTTTTGGCATACGCCTTCGCGTCCTCCTTCTTCTCGAACGCCTTGGTCTTCTCGTTGCCATCAGGGTCGGACCAGCACGCGAGCCATCGCTTAGCATCCTTGTTTCCGCCGTTGTCGGGATGCTTGCTGGTCTTGCGCTTCTCGATGACCGTTTTGCCGTCCACGCCCTTGATCTTGACCTCGGACACCCACAGGTCTTTGACCCTGGCCATTAGTCTTCGTCCTCGGCATCTGACGTTAGGTGCAGGTAGGCGTACTGGAAGGCATAGTGGACGAAATCGCCAGGGATGCCGAGACGGCGCACTTCGCGCGCAACTTCCTTGATCGCGTCCATGAGCTTGGGGTTGCGCTCTACCGGGTTAAACATCCGCTCTGGCGGCCGGTCCGGTCGGTTCTCTCGCCTGAACCATCGCTCTCTATCGTCCTCGATCACAAGCTGCAACTCGGGTGCGTCGAAACCACGGTCTAGTGGATGCTCGCCTAGCGCCCACAGCCACGCAGCAAGCTCGGAGACCTGATAGTCCGGCGTGACGTCGTAGGACTTTTCGCCATCGGCAGTCTTGGGAAGCAGCAGCCTGTTTGGTGTCGCTCGGAGTGCGAGCGCGAACGCCACCAGGTCGTCAACATCGATGCGACGCTTGGCCTCTTCCGTCTTGCTGACCGCCGACCGCGTTACCGGACGACCTAGGCGTTTTACCGCCGCGGCTAGCTCGGTCTGGTTGAGACCGCGCGCTTCCCTCAGCCCCTTGATGTTCTGCGCGACACGCTGACCGACCGGACCTATCTCGTTGCTGGCCCGATTGGGCTTCGCGTCCTCTCCCGATTTGTCGTGTTCCATGATAGAACACTAGCGGTCTTTCTTGACACATCGCAACCCCCCTCGATAACGTGATCTTGATGTTCTGTCATGACTCACGAATGTTCTAAGAAGGAACAACGATGACGCTAGCGACCAAGAGGCCACCGACCGGCGCAAAGCCGGAGCCGCTTGCGTCCACTGCCGACGTTGCCGGAGTGCTGGGCATCCCCGAAAAAACCCTTGTCGAGTGGCGGTCGCGCGGGCTAGGCCCCGACTACCTGAAGGTAGGGAAGTACGTCCGTTACCGGTGGTCTGCGGTCAACGCATGGCTCGATGGGCGAGAGATCGCCGCGGGCGGTCTGGCGTGATCACTGCGAGTGCAACCTTCCAAGACAGAGAGCACTTGACGTGAACCCACCCAGAACGGCGGTCACGAAGCTGGTGAGGCTTCGCGACTACCCGCTATGCCTGCGAGGGCGCGATGGCAACCAGGCCCGACGAGCCTTATTACCGTCAATGGCTGCACGCGATGGAGGATGACCGCTCCGTGCCTGGGACTGCTATGCAGGTGGCGCGCATCTTCGCCGACTACGCGGCATCGCGCGGCGAAACGACCACAAGTGTGTCCTGGGCGGCCCTACAACGACAGACCCACCGGAGTACGGACGCGATCAGTCAAGCGATCAGATATCTGCTCGATTACGAGTGGCTTGAGCCGCACCCGCGCAAGAGCAGGCAACGAGCTGTCTACAGCCTGACCCTTGGCACGCCAAGTAAGCCCAGCAAACTACTCCGGCCATCGGAGCAGTCCGGTCCGGCAGGCTACTCCGGCTACCGGAGTACAACTACTCCGGCTACCGGAGTACAACCACTCCGGCTACCGGAGCAGTCAGGTTCGGGAGAGTACTCCGGCCATCGGAGTACAACTACTCCGGCTACCGGAGCGCAACCACTCCGGTCATCGGAGCACGAACGTCTTACGTCAGCAACGTCTCTCTCTGGGATCGGTGAGCTGCACGCGGCGCTCTCTGCCGCGGTGCCCGATGTTACGGAGAGAGAGACGGAGCTAGCACTAGCGGAGATCCAAACCAGGCCCGGCGTACGGTCAGCCGTCGCGGTGCTCCGCACCGAGATCAACAATGGCGGAGCGCCCGGCCTGATCGCCAAGATTCGCAGCGACGCCGCGGCCACGCAACCGAGCGCTCTACCGCCCCTGTGCGGCGAGTGTGACAACCGCTGGATCTACGACGATCAAGGCGGCCTCATGCATTGCCCGAGGTGTCATCCCCAAGCCCGCATCAGAGACCGGCAATCGACATGAACACGCGCCAGGACTACGACTATGACCACTCTGGGCCGCTCACCATGGAAGGAATCCGCAAATACCGATACGACATTGAAAGCCTGGTCTGCCAGATTATTCGCCACTACGACCTGACATTCGGAATTCGGCTCAACGATTGGCCCGGCGATGCGCTTGCAGAACATAACGCCATGGTCCGGCGCTGTTGGAGGGAACTGGCCCGGCTGTCGGCGTGGGCGGGTAGTACCGCCGAAATGTTCGATGACGATCCCGATCGACCGCGGGCGGAGTTCATCGCAGTGTGCAACCGCCTGTTTGCCGAGATCGAGCCGGGCGCGCGCGCTGCCGCCCTCGAGGTCATGGTTCACAACCAGGATGGCATTACGGTCAGCTACACCATCGAGGCCGGCAACGCAGACATCATCCGGGTAATCCACACCGCCGACCACGAAGGATGCACTGAGATCACCACTGGAGAGGAGTCGTGACGAGGGGTCGACCGTCAAGGCAAGGATGCCAACGGGAAGCATCGGAGCAGAAGCAGAACAGCGCCAACACGCGGCGCCTCGAAATGCTTGAGACCACGCTGGCGACACGGACACAGGTCGGGGCAATCCATGGGGAGTTTCGCCGTCTAGGAGTTCGGCAACGTGATGAGCGACTGGTGATCTCCGCGACACTGCTGGACCTTGATGACCTCGGGTCAACCTCAGAACTCACGATGGGGGAGGCCGGGAAACTAGTTCGTATCCTTCGGGCCACACGTGACCGCGCCGAACTCGAGCAACGCATTGACGCGGCGAACCGCGGACGGTCCAACGTCTTCGCCACCATGCTGCATGTCATTGCGGGAATCCTGAACGGTTCTACGTAACGCGCCTAACCCGCTGCCGTCGAGGCCCGCGCCGATGGCACCAGGACGTCGGGGCGACCACGGTCAAGGCCCGCCGCCGCCCCGAATACTGGGAAAACAGCGGCCGGCCCCGCGAATAACGCCACTGGTTCAACTTGATTTCGCAACTTGCGCCTGTGTGCATTTCGGGGCATTTACTCATGCAGTTGTGTCGGGGGCGACCACGGTCGAGGCCCGCGCCCTCGACCGGCACCAGCTGGTCGAGGCGGCCGCAGTCGAGGCCCGCGCCCTCGACCCGCCCCCAGCCGTCGGCGGCGGCCACCAGCGAGGCCCCCCCCCCCCCCCCGCACCAGCGCGTCGGGGGCGGCCCCGGCCCGGCCCCGCCCCC
>Ga0102924_1004084_pt1 | contig 14932 bp, 14 predicted proteins | sample PaiPotPPM11metaG_FD_80116 | JGI IMG/M metagenome (GOLD analysis project Ga0102924, IMG submission 80116) | Iron sulfur acid spring bacterial and archeal communities from Banff, Canada, to study Microbial Dark Matter (Phase II) - Paint Pots PPM... ... | reverse complement strand
CTTGAACGTTTGACGGTCGCCCGAGCCCGCAGGAACTGTCGGGATCAATCGACCCGACGGGGATCGGCGAGCCGTGGCTGACTCGGCCGCGGACTGACTGACGGCGAGGGTTCGACGCCCGCAGCGGCGGGCCAGCCAACGAGGACTCCGCCTGACGACTTTCGTGACCGTCAGCGCGGCGCGAGTCGAGGTGCGGCAGCCCTGACGAGCGCGTCCGCAGCGCTCTGGGGCCGCCCGGGGGACCGGAGACGCTAAGGTGTTGGGAGGCCGCTTCTCGAGGCACGTGGCCGCGCTGCTCCAGACCCCGGTGGTGCAAACAAACGCACACCGAGGTTCGGATGACGGTTCTCACGCAGCAGGTTTCGCCGCCGCTCGTGCTCGAGCCGGACACGGCGTCACCCCGGTCAGCCAGGGTCTGGCCGCAGCGCGCGTTCACCGGGCTCCTGGTCGTCGCTCCCTTCGCCGCCGCGGCGCTGCTCCTCAGTCCAGCACTCAGCGACAGGTTCGCGTGGCCAGACATCCTCATCGCGGCTGTCTTCTACGTCGCGGTCGGTCACGGCGTCACCATCGGGTTCCATCGGCTGTTCACGCATCGCAGCTTCGAGGCGCGCCGCCCGCTCAAGATCGCGCTCGCGCTGTTGGGATCGCTCTCGCTGCAGGGCTCGCTGATCGGATGGGTCGCCGAGCACCGCCGGCACCACATGTTCACGGAGCGCCCTGGCGACCCCCATTCGCCCACCCGTCCCTCGACGCAGCGCTTCGGACGAGTCCGTGGCCTCGCGCACGCGCACGTCGGGTGGCTCTTCGAGGCCGGCAATGCGCCGCCGACCCGGTTCGCGCCGGATCTGCTCGCGGATCGCGACCTCGTGATCATCGATCGGCTGTTCGTGCCGTGCTCGATCATCACCCTGGCACTGCCATTCGGACTTGGGTATGCCCTGACGGGCCGGTTCACCGGGGCGGTGGCGCTCTTCCTCTGGGCTGGCGTCCTGCGGGTCGGGCTGTTGCACCACGTGACCTGGGCGACCAACTCCCTCTGCCACGCGTTCGGCCGGCGCCCCTTCGACACCAGGGACGAGAGCAGGAACATCGCGCCGCTCGCGCTCGTCTCGATGGGCGAGTCGTGGCACAACGCGCACCACGCGTTCCCTTCGATGGCGCGCCACGGTGTCGACCGTCACCAGCTCGACACCTCGGCGTTGCTCATCCGGCTGTTCGAGCGGATGAACTGGGCAACCCGAGTCCGATGGCCAGATTCGAGTCGCCTCGCCGTGCGTCGCGTCGCGGCGCTACCGACGGCTCAACCCTCCGGTCTCACGCCGTGACCGCGTTTGGGACGCGGCAAATGCTGCGCAGACGATCGAACCCGATCGGCCGATGAGACCATGGACCCGTTGGTGCTCCGCGAGCTCATGTCCGGCCTGCAGTCGGACCATGAGCAGGGCGAGAGCCCCGGAGTGCGGTTGTGCCGAGCCTGCGTCGACCTGATCGACGTGAGCAGTGCCGGCATCATGCTCAGGGACGACGCGGACAACGGAACCTCGCTCGGGTTCTCCGACGACGTCGCCGGGAAGGTCGAGGATCTCCAGTTCACCCTCGGTGAGGGACCAGGGATCGATGCCCATGCGTTCGGCCGCCCCGTCCTCGGACCTCGCCTCGACACGCCCGATCGCAGCCCATGGCCCACGTTTGGCCCCGCCGCCGTCTCCGCCGGCGTCCTGGCCGCGTTCGGCTTCCCACTTCGAGTCGGCGTGATCCGGCTCGGCTCGCTCGACCTGTACAACGGACGGTCGGGCGACCTCCACGCCCTGCAGCTCGCCGACGCCATCGCCATGGCCGACGTCGTCACGAACGCCGTCATCACCGTCCAAGAGAGCGCCGGGGCCGGCAGCCTCGCCGACGAGATGGACAATCCCGGTGACCTGCGAACCGCGGTGCACCAGGCCTCCGGCATGATCTCCCGGCAGCTCGACATCAGCATCGGCAGCGCCCTCCTGAGGCTGCGCGCCTACGCCTACGCTGAGGGGCGGTCCATCAACGATGTGGCCCAGAACGTGGTGACACGGCAGCTCCGATTTGACTGACCTCAAAGCCATCGAGGCGATCTCAGCGGCGGACCCAGAGAACAACCGGTCGGGCGGTGAAGGGAGACCGCACGGTGACCCAACGTGAGGAAATTCTCGCCCGTGCGTTCGTCGACGTCGCCGACACGCTCGTCGCCGACTTCGACGTCGTCGACTTCCTAACCGTCCTGGCGATGAGATGCGTCGAACTCTTCGAGTTGTCCGAGGCGGCGCTGCTCCTCGCCGATCCCCAGCGCGGACTCCAGGTCGCGGCGTCGTCGAGCCACGAGATGTACGTGCTGGAGCTGTTCGAGGTCCAGCACGAAGACGGACCGAGTGTGGACTGTTACCGGCTCGGCGAACCGGTTCTGTGCGACGACCTCCACACGGCCTTGGCTCGATGGCCCCGCTTCGCTCGCAAGGCACTCGATTCGGGCTGGACGTCCGCGCACGCCCTGCCGATGCACCTGCGGAACGACCTCATCGGGTCGCTCAACCTCCTCCGGGCCGAGACCGGATCGCTGCCGGACACCGACTTGGTCGCGGCTCAAGCCCTCGCCGACGTCGCGACGATCGGCATCCTCCAGCACCGGGCGGCCGAGGAGCACCGACTGCTGGCTGAGCAGCTCCAATACGCCCTGCACAGCCGCGTCGCCGTCGAGCAGGCAAAGGGCGTGCTCGCCGAGCACACCGGACTCGACATGGACGACGCGTTCTCTGCCCTCCGTCAGTACGCGCGCAACCACAACGTCGGGCTGGTCGTCCTCGCCCACGCCGTCGTCGAACGCCGGATCCCGCTCGCCGAGATCCGGCAGTAGCCGCGGCCGCGTCGGCCAGACGTAGCCTGCTCGCAAGGACCGACGTGCCGCCAAGAAGAGGTTCGCCATGCCCGATTTGGACAGCGTCCAAGCCAAGCTCTTAGAGAAGATCGAGCAGGCCCTCGGCAAGGCCCAAACGCCGGCGGCGCTGCTTGCCCTGGCCGAGGCCTTTGCCTGGGTCTCGGCGCCCGCCCAGCCCCACGGCGGGGGCAAGAACTAACCGCTCCGCTGCGAACCGCAGATGAGCGCAGCTGACCGCTTCGACCTCGACCGTCAGGACAGCAAGCTCATCCATCCGGCGGCTCTCCTTGTCGAGATGAACGCGTAGGCGCGGGACATCGGGGAAGTCGAGTCACCTGATGGACAACGACGTGACGAGATCCTGATCGGATCAACCTTCTGCCTGGCGATGGACGCGTCGGCGCCTTGGCGCCGACCCGACGGACCGGTGAAATCGGCTAGCGATCGCCCGTTGCAAACCAACGTGGCGCCGCCACGCCGGATCGGCTCCTTCTCGATGCTCGTCCGCCGGGGCCTCCGTGCCGCCAGCGGCTTTGCCCCGTCAGGCCAGACTGTTCCTGTATGAGCGACCTCGTGATCGGAGAAGACAAGCTGCTCCGATGTTCGTGGGCTGCGTCGACCCCCGAACTGCAGCGCTACCACGACCAGGAATGGGGGCGGCCGGTCGGCGACGACGACCGAGTGTTCGAGAAAGTGTGTCTCGAGGGGTTCCAAAGCGGGCTGTCCTGGCTGACGATCCTGCGCAAGCGGGACGGCTTCCGCCGGGCCTTCGCATCGTTCGACCCGACCGTCATCGCCGACTTCGACGACGCCGACGTCGATCGGCTCCTCGCTGACACGGGGATCGTCCGGAACCGAGCCAAGATCCGCGCCACCATCACGAACGCTCAGGCCACCATCGGGCTCCGCGAGAAGGGCATCTCGCTCGCTGGTCTCTTGTGGAAGTACGAACCGGGCGCGTCCCGCGCTCCCACCAGCATGAGCGCGCTCCCAGCCTCCACCCCGGAGTCCAAGGCCCTCTCCGCCGAGCTGCGCAACGATGGCTTTCGCTTCGTAGGGCCGACCACCGTCTACGCCGCTATGCAATCGCTCGGGGTCGTCAACGACCACCTCGTCGGCTGCCACTTCCGCGAGATCGTCCAATCAAGTCGGGCCAACTTCACCGTTCCCCGGTGACACATACCCGACGACGGCCTCGCATACCACCCGACGGCACTCGGGCACCAGGTCATGACCAAAATGATCATTGACGCGCTCAACCACCACTGACGCGCTCGTCCACGGCGAAGATCGTGCTTGATCTCAGCGATCAGGTGGGCCACCACTAGGCCCAGCCGAACCCGTCGAGGCAGTCCTGCGGCACCAGTACCGGCTCGACGCGGTCAGCCTGAATGGGTTCGGCGACAGCGTTGACGCTCATGACCTGGTCGCAGCTGTCCACGGTCTGCGTCGCGGCCGTGGCATCGTCGTGCTCAACGAGGACGCGGCGGCACACCGGTTCGCATGAGATCTTCCTGCCGGGCGCGATGCCCTGGGCCGGCCTGCCCTGCGCGGGCGGGGTCCCGCTATCTCACCCGGTAAAGCGCGGGGTGACGACCAGCGGGGCCGGCACTGCCACCTCGACCGCCCCGATGTCGCATCCCGCACCCTGGGGCCGAGTCACAGCGCGCTCGTCGGTGGTGATCCCGGCGGCACCGTCGGCCTGGCACGAGGCAACCGGAATGGCGTCGATGAGGACGCTGCCAGGCTGCGGAAGCTGCGTGGGACCGGGTCCGCCGTTGTTGGCGAGCGCGCCCAGGCTGGGATCCGGGCCCACGATGTCCTGGGTCGCCGGCGCGAACCCACAGGACGCCGCCGCATCGTCTTCAAGGTTGAAGCCGTTCGACGCGAACGATGTGCCCCTTCCTACCGCCAGGCAGCTTGGCCCACCGCTGCCGCCGGCGACGACGGTGCCGAAGAAGGTCACCGCGCCCCCGTCATTCACATAGTTCGCGGCTGCGTTCGTTGCGCCGGTCGTCGTCGTGTTGCCGGCCAGCGTCACGTACACCAGGTGTTCGGGCCCACCTTGGTTGAGGATGCCACCCGCAGCGCCCAAGTTGGCGCCGCCGCCCAGCGTGGCCGTGGCGGTGTTCCCGCTGATCGTCGAGTTCACGGTCGTCTCGGTCCCAGACTCGTTGACGATGCCGCCCCCCACGTTGATGCCGGTCGCGTGGTTGGTCGCAATCGACGACTGGACGATCGAGGTCGGGCCGCCGTTGTTCACCACACCGCCAGCGACGTCGCTGTTCGCGGCGCCGGTTCCGCTGTTGCCGGTCAGCGCCGATCTGGTGATGCTGACCGAACCATTGGCGTCGTGCGAGAGCGCACCACCGATCTCACCCGTCGTGCTCACCGCGGTGTTGCCCGAGAACGCGCATGTCGTGACGGTCAGGCTCCCGCCTCCCGTGTTCGGCGCCACCAGCGCCGCGCCCGCCGCGGGCCCCGACGCCGCCGTCGCGTGATTGCCGCTGAACGAGCAATTCGACAAGGTCAACGCGCCGGTACCAATCTGCGCGACCGCACTCGGTTTCGCCCCCATCGCGTTCGAGCCCGTGATCGTCACCCCGTCCACGGAGAGATCACCGGCTCCGCCCCCTGGCGGATGACCCCGCTCGTGCTGCCCCCGCCGTCGACGTGGACCCCGTTGCCCTTCAAGACGATCGCGCCCGGCGAGCTGAACGTGATCGCACCCGTCGACAGCGTGATCTGGCCCAGCCCCGGCTGAACGTCGATCTCACCTCCGCCAGCGCCGGAAGCATCAGCGAAGGCCTGCCGCAACGTCCCCGGCCCGGCATCCAGCGTGCTGTTGACCGTGAACGGGCCCGCAGCCCCCGCCGGCCCCGAGCCCATCGTCAGCACCCCAGCGTTCACGAAAGCGGCCACGGCCAGACCGACCCCGACACGAGCCACCACCAGCCGCACCTGGTGCCCTCCCTCGAACGCCCGCTCGGGCATCTCGGGCGGCAACGTAGCAGGCCGCTCCCCGCTCCCCGCAAGGTGGCCGGCGTCGTGCGCAAGCGTCGGCGGGGAAACTTGGGTCGCCGCGCTGAGACGTCGGTTTCGGAACTTGCCTCTCGTAGCCACCGGGCCTCGAGTTGATGGGATTCTGACGGGATTCGCGGTCCAGAATCCCCAGAACCCTTACGTTGCTGGGTAGGTGGTAAAGGCCGTCCTCTTCGACTTCAAACGTCCGGACTGCCGACTGGTCCAGTTCGCATCACTCCTGGCCCACCCGATCGAGGTCGCAATGGGCAGGGAGTGATGTGCAGTGAACGTGTGGGCAGCGACTTGATGGGATCGTGACGGGATGAGGCCGCCCTGGTCGGTCCTCGCCGCCCAGGCTCGAGCATCTGACCTTCCCAGCTCCGGCCTGTATACCAGTGTGGTATGCTGATCGGTATGCCGACAGAACAGATCGCGGTCCGGTTGCCCGAGGAGTTGCTCGAGCGGGTCGACGAGCTGGTCGAAGCGGGCGTGTACGAAAGTCGAGCCGCCGCGGTGCGGGCGGGCCTCGAGGTCCTTGCCGACCTTGCGCGCCGCCGTGCACTCGACGACGCAATCATCGATGGATATCGACGCGTGCCACCCACGCCCGCGGAACGAGCATCGGCGCTGGCGTCTCTCCATGATGCGATCGCGGAGGAGCCCTGGTGAGCGAACCTCAGCGCGGTGAGGTGTGGTGGGCCGAAGTGGTGGAGGCCGGACGGCGTCCCTTTCTCGTGTTGACCCGCACGCGCGCCATCCCTGTCTTGTATTCCGTGCTTGCGGTGCCCCTCACTCGTATGGTTCGCGGCATTCCTACTGAGCTGTCGCTCAGCCCCGAAGACGGTGTGCCAACAGAATGCGCCGCAAGCTTCGACAACATCCGCGCCATCCCGAAGGACCACCTCACGGAGCGAGTCTGCAGTCTCGATCCGATTCGGATGCTCGAGGCATGCGCAGCACTGCGAACCGCTGTCGACTGCTGAACCGCGATCGCGCAGGATCGATGAGCCGAGCCGTCCTCTTCGACTTCTACGGAACGCTCGCCGAGGCGACGCAGTGGGTCTCGATCGACGTAGTCCTGGCCCAGCACGGCTACGAGCTTCCGACCGAGATCCGCGATCGATGGTGGAACGACGGCATCGACGGGATCGAGCACCTCGAGCACTCCGAGAGCCGCGACCACTACGTGGCGTGGCAGCGGGAGCGCATCCTCGGCATGCTCGCCGAGACCGACGTGCACCCGGGCGAGTACGAGGTGATCCTCGAGAAACTCCGCCAGGGCACCGAGACCCGGGTGCTCGAGCCCTATCCCGAGGTGCACCGGGTGCTGGACGCGCTCCGGGATCGAGGCGTGCCGCTCGCGGTCTGCTCGAACTGGGACTGGGACCTGCTGCCGGCGCTCGAGGAGGTCGGCGTCCTCGGGCGCGTCGACGTCGTCGTGTCGTCGGCCTGGGCCGGCGCTCGGAAGCCGCACCCGCGCATCTTCGAGGCGACGCTTGCCAAGCTCGGCGTCGAGGCCGCCGACGCGCTGTTCGTCGGCGACACGTGGGGCCCGGACGTCGTCGGGCCCCGGGCGGCGGGCATGACGGCGCTGTACCTTCGACGCCCGGGCCGCTGGCCCGACGACGCCGCCCCCGCCGACCCCCGGGCCGAAGGGGTGCTGGACGCGCCGGACCTGACGGCCGTGCTCGACCTCATGGAGGAGGGAGCATGACCACGACCACCACCGCCGCCGCCCAGACCGCCGAAGCGGCTCTCGACATCCCGGCGCTCGTCGCCCGGCTGCGGGCCACGTTCGAGTCCGGGCGGACCCGGTCCCTCGACTGGCGCCGAGAGCAGCTCGAGCGGGTCAAGGCGATGCTCGTCGAGCGGGAGTCCGACCTCCTCGGCGCCCTGAAGGCCGACCTCGGCAAGCCGCCGACCGAGGCCTGGGCGACCGACATCGGGTTCGTGATCAGCGAGGTCGACCACGCCCGGCGTCACCTGGCCCGATGGGCCCGGCCCGAGCGCGTCTGGGCGCCGATGGTGACTCGGCCCGCCTCGGCGCGGATCGTGCGCGAGCCAGTCGGCGTGGCGCTCGTGATCGCGCCGTGGAACTACCCGATCCAGCTCCTGCTGTCCCCGCTCGTCGGTGCGCTCGCAGCCGGCAACTGCGTGGTGGGCAAGCCGTCCGAGATCGCGCCCGCGACGTCGGCCGCGCTCGCCGAGCTCATCCCCCAATACCTCGACCCCGACGCGGTGGCGGTCGTGGAGGGCGGCGTGCCGGAGACGCAGGCCCTGCTGGCGGAGCGCTTCGACTACATCTTCTATACGGGCAACGGCCGGGTGGCCCGGGTGGTGATGGAGGCGGCGGCGAAGCACCTGACGCCGGTCACGCTCGAGCTGGTTGGGAAGAGCCCCGTGATCGTCGACGCCGACGCCGACCTCGCCGTCGCCGGACGGCGCGTCGCCTGGGGGAAGTACCTGAACGCCGGGCAGACCTGCATCGCGCCCGACTATGTGCTGGTGACCAAGGGCGCCGAGGACGCCTTCGTCGAGCAGGTGCGCCGGGCCGTCTTCGACTTCTACGGCGCCGACCCGAAGGCGAGCCCCGACTACGGCCGCATCGTGAACGACCACCACGTGCACCGGCTGGCCGGGCTCCTCGAGGGCGGGCGGCCGACGGTCGGCGGGACCGTCGACGAGGACACCCGATACGTGGCGCCGACCGTCCTCCAGGAGGTCCGCCACGACGCACCGGTGCTCCAGGACGAGATCTTCGGGCCGATCCTCCCGGTCCTCCCGGTCGACGACGTCGACGCCGCCATCGCGCACATCAACGAGCGCGACAAGCCGCTGGCGCTGTACGTCTTCACCGGCTCCCACGCCACGCGCGACCGCGTCCTCGCCGAGACCAGCTCCGGCGGCGTGGGGGTGAACGCCACCATGTACCACGTGGCCGTGCCGGGCCTGCCGTTCGGTGGGGTGGGCCCGAGCGGCATGGGCGCGTATCACGGCCGGGCGAGCTTCGACACCTTCAGCCACAAGAAGAGCGTGCTGCGCAAGCCGCCGAAGCCCGACCCCGCGCTCGCGTACCCGCCCTACAACGAGAAGAAGGACCGGCTGATCCGCCGCTTCCTCTGACGCCGGTCAGTCGTCGGCGGTGATCTCGGTCTCCAGCCGCTGCGGCATCAGTCGGCGCCGCCGCTTGGCGGCGTACATGGCGGCATCGGCTCGCGACACCAGGTCCTCGGTCGTCGTCTCGCGGCGGGCGGCGCAGGCGACGCCGACGCTCGCCCGCAGCTCGATCGTCGACCCGCCGAAGCTGAACTCGCCCCGCACCGCGGTCGTGATGCGATCGGCGATGCGCCGGGCCTCGTCGGGGCTCTCGACCTCCGGGCAGACGACGAGGAACTCGTCGCCGCCGAGGCGACCGACGTAGTCCCCCTGGCGGACGACGCGGGTGAGGCGCTCCCCCGCCGTGATGAGCAGCTCGTCGCCGACCGCGTGGCCGTGCCGGTCGTTCACCGCCTTGAAGTCGTCGAGGTCGAGGAAGATCACCGCCGTGTAGCAGTCCCCGCCCTCGGCGAGGGTCGCCTCCAGCGACGACATCACGGTCGCCCGGTTCAGGCACCGGGTGAGCATGTCCATCGTCGCTCGACGCTCGAGCTCGGCGTGCAGCAGCGCGCTCTCGGTCACGTCCTCGATCGAGATGATCGCCCCGGTGACGGTCCCGTCGTCGGTGAGGGCGCGGACCCGGGCCAGGCAGCGCCGCAGCCCGCGGTCGCCGGCCCGCTGCACCTGCACCTCGATGTCGTCGTCGCCGCCCTCGGCCAGGGCCCGGGTGATCGCGCCGTCGAAGGCGGGCCAGTCGTCCCGGACCACCGACCCCAGCTGGGCGTCGACGGTGGTCGCCGGTGCGTCGCCCACGATCTGGCCGACGCGCGGGTTGGTGTACACGACGTTGCGGTCGTGGTCGATCTGCACCAGACCGCTCGGCATCGCCTCCGCCAGTCGGCGGAACAGCTGCTCGCGCTGCCGGAGCGCCTCGTGGACGGCGACCTCCTCCGACACGTCGATCATCTCGGCGGCCACGTAGCCGGCGTCGGGATCGTCGAGGAGGTTCTGGTTCGTCACCTCGAGCCAGACCCACGATCCGTCCCCCCGCCGGTGCCGGAGCCGGACCCGGGGGCCGTTGTCCCCGGCGGCCAGCATCGCCATCCAGGCCCGGATCGCCTGCTCCTGGTCATCGGGGTGGATGAGCTCGAGCGTGCGCTGGCCGAGCAGTTCCTCGGCCGGGCAGCCGAGGATCTGGGCCAGGGCGTCGTCGACCTCGAGCAGGACGGCGGCCTCGCTCTTCTTGGCTCGGGCGAGCCGGGGCGGGGCGTCGTCGACGGTGACGCCCTCGGCCAGCGCGTCCCGGGCCTGCGGCCCGACGACGACCCCGAGGTACACGCCGTAGCGGTGGCGGAGGTCGAAATAGTGGATGACGACCGGTTCGTCCGGGGCCGCGACCAGCCGCACCGAGGTGCGCGCCGCGCCGGTGGCGCGGGCCCGCTCCCAGGCGTCGATGATGGCGCTCCAGTCGTCGGCGACGACGAAGTCCATAGCCGACTTGCCGGGCAAGAGGGCGTGGTCCTCGAGCGAGAGCGAGGCCGGCATGGGGACGAAGATCCCGTCGGCGCCGATGGCCGCCACGAGCGCCGCCGGGTGCTGCTCGAGCAGCGCCGAGGCACCGAGCTCCCTGGAAGCGTCGACGTCAAACGGCGGCCCCCCGTCCACGGTTGATTCATCGACCCGGCGGTGGGGGCCCTTGACCCCGAAGCGGGCCCGATCAGCCGGCTCGGCGGGATCAGCCATAGCAGCGCAGCTCGACGGTGTTGCCGTCCGGATCCCGGATGTAGAGGCTCGTGGCCAGGCCCCGGGCCCCGAACAGGCCCTCGACCGGGCCGTCGCCGACCACCTCGAAGCGCCCCGACCCGGCGAGGGCGTCGAGGTCGGTCGGCTCGACGACGAGGCACACGTGGTCGACGTTCACGCCGGTGCGGGGCGCGGCGAGGAGGTCGATGATCGTCGCGTCGTCGACCCGCACCGACGGGAACGGGGCGTCGCCGGCCCGCCACTCGGCGGCCCGCACCGGCTCGAGGCCGAGCTCCTCGGCGTACCAGCGCAGCGAGGCCTCGACGTCCCCGCAGCTCAGGACGACGTGGTCGAGCCCGACCACGCGCACGGTCGGCTCAGCCACGCGGCATCCCGAGGATGCGCTCGCTGACGATGTTCCGCTGCACCTCCGACGTCCCGCCCGCGATCGACGCCGCGCCGCTCCACAGCCACTGACGCTGCCACTTGCCGTCGCCGGGGACGTCGTGCGCGCCTCGCCACAGGGGCGCCGCCTCGCCACAGAGGTCCAGGCCGACCGCCGACAGCCGCTGGGTCATGTCGCTCCAGGCCAGCTTCACCCAGCTCGTCTCCGGGCCCGGCTCGATGCCGCGGCCGAGGCGGGAGAGGGTCCGCCAGTTGTGGAGGCGCAGGACACGCAGGTCGACGAACGACTGGGCGAGGCCGTCGGCGGTCTCGACGTCGCCGAGCCGGCCCTGCTCCCGGGCCAGCGCGTAGAGCTCGTCGAGGTACACCTCGTGGACGACCTGCTCCTTGAACGCGAAGACGGTGCCCCGCTCGTGCGAGAGCGTGGTGCTGGCGACGGTCCAGCCCTGGTTGAGGCCGCCGACCAGGTGGTCGGTGGGCACGAAGACCTCGTCGAGGAACACCTCGCTGAACTCGGCCTCGCCGGTGAGCTGGACGAGGGGCCGGACGTCGACGCCGGGCGCCTGCAGGTCGACGACGAGGTAGGAGATCCCGCGGTGGGCGGGCCCGTCGGGGTCGGTGCGGGCGAGGCAGATCCCCCACCGCGCCCACTGCGCGTAGCTGGTCCACACCTTCTGGCCGGTCACCAGCCAGCCCCCGTCCATCGGCGTCGCTCGCGTCGAGAGCGCGGCGAGGTCCGAGCCCGCGCCCGGCTCCGAGAACAGCTGGCACCACAGCTCGCTGGCGTCGAGGATGGCCGGCAGCCAGCGCCGCTTCTGGTCCTCGGTGCCGTAGGCGAGGAGCGTGGGGCCGACGTTGTTCACGCCGACCCGGTTGACGGGCTGCGGCGCCCGGGCCCGCGCGTACTCGGTGTTCCAGAGCGCGACCTGCACCGGCGACGCGCCCCGCCCGCCGTAGTCGGTCGGCCAGTGGATCCCGACCCAGCGGTCGGCGGCCATCGTCGCCTGCCAGCGCCGCCCCCACGCCACCTCCTCGTCGACCGACGGGAACGGCGGTGGCGGCTCGAGGTGGTCGGCGAGCCAGGCCCGGATCTCGGCCGCGAAGGCCTGCTCCTCGGCGGTGAAGGCGAGGTTCACAGGTCCCAGAAGCGGGCCCGGCCGTGCTGGGCGAACGAGGCCTCGAGCTCGCGCTCGTCGTCGGCGGTGAACGCGCGGTAGGTCGCGTCGTGGCGGCCCCGGGTGAACACGGCGTCGCCCTGCACGCGGTCGTGCCGCCACTTCTGGTGGACGAGGGTGCGCTTCACGATCTTGTTGGTGCCGGTGGTGGGCGGGTCGCGCAGCACCCGCACGTATCGGGGTCGCCACTTGGGGCCGATGGCGGCCTGGGCGTCGAGCCACGACGCGAAGCCGGCGGGGTCGAAAGCGGCGTCGGGCGCCAGCACCAGCCCGGCCATGACCTGGTCGCCGGCCTGGTCGTCGGGGACGCCGTACACGGCGGCCAGCACCACCCCCGGGTAGCGGGCGACCGCGGCCTCGATCGGCGCGGCGGGGAAGTTCTCGCCGTCGACCCGCAGCCAGTCGGCGTTGCGGCCCGCGAAGTAGAGGTAGCGGTCCTCGTCGAGGTAGCCGAGGTCGCCGGTCCAGTACCACCCGAACCGGAGGGTGCGCTCGTTGGCGTCGCGGCTGTTGTAGTAGCCCTCGAACGGCCCCGCGCCGGCGGTGTTCACGATCTCGCCGACGCACTCGTCGGCGTTGAGGAGCGTCCCGTCGGCGCCGAAGCGGGCCCGGGGCAGCTCGTGGCCCTCGTCGTCGACGATCTGGACGTTGTCGCCGACCTGGCCGAGCGCGCCGGCCCGCTCCTCGGCGTCGCGGTTCACCGCCACCCCGCCCTCGGTCGCGCCGTACGCGTCGATGACGTCGACGCCGAAGCGACGGGCGAACCGGTCGACGATCTCGGGGGACCCCTCGTTCCCGAACGCGACCCGCAGCGTGTTGTCGGCGTCGTCGGGCCGCTCGGGGGTCGCCACGAGGTAGGCGAGCGGCTTGCCGGTGTAGTTGAAGTAGGTGGAGCGGTAGCGGCGCACGTCGGCGAGCCAGCGGGAGGCGCTGAAGCGGCGGGCGAGGCCCACCGACGCGCCCTGCACGATCGACGGCGCCCACCCGACCATGAGCGCGTTCGAGTGGAACAGCGGCATGCAGACGTAGCCGACGTCGTTGGGCCCGAGGTCCATGATGATCCCCATCCGGGCGCCGGTCACGAGGAAGCGTCGCTGGGTGCAGATCACCGCCTTCGGCGCGTCCGACGTGCCCGACGTGAAGATGAGCGCCCATCGGGTGTCGGGGTCGGGCTCGAAGCCGGGGTCCTCGGCGGCGGCCGGGCCGAGCGCGGCCTCGAGGTCGTCGCCGAGCTGTCGGTCCGGGTCGTCGCCGTCGACGAACCGCCGGCTGGTCAGCACCGGCGGCAGCCGGTCGGCGATCGGGGCCAGCAGCTCGACGTGACGGGGCTCGGTGATGACGAGCCCGCAGTGCGTGTGCTCGACGTCGCGGAGCAGGTGCTCGCCGCGGCGGGTGTGATTCAGGCCGACGACCGTCGCGCCAGCGAGCGCGGCGCCCCCGAGCGCGAACAGGTAGTCGGGCGTGTTGTCGAGCAGCACCGCGACGTGCGGCGGCGCGGCACCGTCGAGCCGGGTCCGCCAGAGGCGGGCGAACCGCCGCGACTCGGCGAGGAACTCGCCGTGGGTCCAGCGCCGGTCGCCGAACTGCAGCGCCGGTCGGTCGGCCCGCTCGGGGCTGGTGCCGTTCGACCGCAGCAAGGCAGCCGCGTTCGGCGCCGGCAGGGGGGCCTCGCCCGGCGCCGGCACGGCGCGGCGGCGGAGGGACTCCCCGGGGGCTGACACGGCGGTCAGGGTACCGGCGGCCGCGCCGGCGCGACCCGGCTCAGGTCGTGGTCGCCGCAGCGCGACGCGCCGCTCGCAGCGCCCGACCGATGTCGAGGAGGTGGTGGCGGCCCTCGTGGACGACGTTGCGGGCCATCCAGTCCACGGTCATCTCGAGGTCCTCCCGCACGCCGACCCCCGCCCAGCCGTCGGCGGGGACGGCGTCGAGCGCACGGGCGAGCGACGTCGCGCTCTCGGCAAGGCTGTCGGCGACGTAGGCCGGGTGCTGGCGGTTGTACGCGTCGTCGATCGCCAGCTGGTCTCGGTGCATCCGGGAGAAGACCGGTCGTTCGTTGGCGAGCGTGACGCCGATGCGCTGCTCGTAGAGAGTGAAGCCGTCCCGGGTGTGGCACGCGTACTCGAGGGCCGACCAGCCGCCCCGCGCGGGCCGGGCGCGGAGCAGCGCCTCGAGGTCCTCGCCCGGCAGGGCCCGCTCGAGCGGCACCCGGTACCGCCCGGGGAACTCCCGCACGAGGTCGGCGGCTCGGCGCGGATCGGTGGCGTCGAAGTCGAACCCGCACTCCGGGCACACCCAGCCCGGACCGGGCACCACCCAGCTGCCGTCGGCGACGCTCATCCTGCTCGTCGGCCAGCGTACGCGCGCCCGCGTCGCGGTCCCCGCGCCGTTCGTAGACTCGTCGCCCCATGGAGGACCGTGACAACGCCGGGCTATACCTGGAGATGACGGACACCCCGGTCGATGCGTACACCGCCGAGCGCGTGCCGGGGCTGCTCGGTGCGCCGGGCGTCACGCGGGCGACCTGGTGGGCGAACGTCCGCCGCGACCGCGACGACCTGCCGCGCGTGCTGCCCGAGTTCGACCTGCT
>Ga0102924_1004083_pt1 | contig 14932 bp, 16 predicted proteins | sample PaiPotPPM11metaG_FD_80116 | JGI IMG/M metagenome (GOLD analysis project Ga0102924, IMG submission 80116) | Iron sulfur acid spring bacterial and archeal communities from Banff, Canada, to study Microbial Dark Matter (Phase II) - Paint Pots PPM... ... | reverse complement strand
TGAGGGCACGCAGGTCGTGGCGTTCGCCGTCGGTCAGGGTCACGCGAAAGCGTTTCGTTCTCATGCCGTTCAGCATGCCAGACGCTTGCCATAACCGACAGATCCTCGCTGACTAGCTACTAGTATTGGGGAACCCGCATCGCAGATGTCACACAGCCGGGGGATAGGGGGCCAGACGCGCTAGCGGTTAATCCGCGTGGCGGCGATGCTGCCGCCGTCTACCGGCAGCGTGACGCCGGTGATCCAGCGGGCCTCGTCGCTGCACAGGAAGACCGCCGCCCAGCCGATATCCCAGGCCGTTCCTTCCACACCCAGCGGCACGCTTGCGAGCCGCGCCGCCCGCATCTCCGGCGCCATGCCCCCGGCCACCATCGGCGTGTAGACCGGCCCCGGCGCGATGCAGTTGACGCGGATGCCCTGCGCGGCGTGCTGGACTGCCAGCGTCGTCGTCAGCGCGATCACGCCGCCCTTGCTGGCCGCATAGGGCGCGTTGCCGCGGCCGCGCATGCCGGAGACGGAAGAAATATTGAGAATAGAGCCGCCGCCGCGCTCGGTCATGCGCGGAATCGCCGCGCGGCAGCAGGCGTACATCGAGCGCAGGTTCACGGTCATCACGCGGTCCCAGTCCTCGGGCGAGGTGTCGAGGATCGTGCCGCGGCTCTCGATGCCGACGTTGTTGATGAGCGTCGTAAGCGGGCCGAAGCGCCGCTCGGCCTCGGCCACCATGCTCTCCGCTTGCGCCACGTCGGTCACGTCGGCCTCGTGGACGGCAGCGGTCTCGCCCGCGTCGCGTCCCAGCAGCTCGCTCAGTGCGGCCAGCGTCTCTTCCGCCCGCGCACGCTGCTGGTCCACCAGCAGTACGCGGGCGCCCTCGCGGGCGAAGAGCAGCGCCATCGCCTTGCCGTTGCCGGTGCCCGGCCCGCGCGAGCCGGCGCCCGTGACGATCGCGACTTTGCCGGCAAGCCGCGGTTGTCCCGGCCCGGCGCCGCCCGTACCGCCCGCGCCGGGAAGATCGTTCGCTTGCGCCATCTGCCTGCCTCCCAGCCGCCCTGCGTAACGCCCCGCTCAGCCGCCGGGCAGCGTAACGACAACGGTGGTAATCGCGACGCCGTAGGCGCCGGTTGACTCATCGAAGACGAGCAGCGTAACGGCGTAATCGCCCGGCGTCGCGAAGGCGTGGCTCGCGGCCGGCCCCGTGTCCGCCATGCCGTCGCCCCACAAAAAGAAGTAGTCGAATGGGCCGGCGGTCTCGCCCCGATAGCGCACGCCGGCCTCGCCGCTGAAGCTGCCGGACTCTCCCACCGAGAGCGCCTCCGGCGCTGAAAGCAGCCGCGCCTGCCAGACCGGTCCGCGCGGCGGCGGTCCGCCCGTGCGTGGCGGCACACCGATCAGGTCCGAGAGCGCGCTGAGCAGCAGCGGCCCCGTTTGCGTGGTCGGGCAGTTCACGATCTCCGGCTGCCCCGCCGGCGACGCGCAGCCGAAAAACGGATCTTCGATGGACAGCCGGTAGCCCGGCGGTCCCGTGAGCGTCAGCGTGGCGCCATCCCAACGCGCGTCGATCGCCAGTGCGTCCGATCCTTCGCCCGGCCGGCCGAAGCCCGCGGGAAACGGACCACCCTGTATCGCAACGAGTCGTGGCGAGCCGCCATCCGCGGCCGGCAGCGCCAGCGTGACCGTATCACCCTCATAGACGACGGCTTGCGCCAACGATGAACCGGAGGACGGTTCAGGTACAGCATCGAACCACACCTGGCCCAGGTTCGTCGTCGCCAGCGGGGAGCCATGCGTGCAGACGAGCACGTTTGCCTGACCATCGACACGCAGGCAGGGCAACGTTACGTCCCCCCGAGCGAAGAGCACGCCCGTTGCGACCAGGTCCAGGCCGGCGGGCACCGCGATCGTCAGGGTCGTCCCGTCGTCGGAGATGGCGGCATCGGTAGCCTCGGAAAGGTTGCGCACGCCCAGACTGGTGGGGGCAGGGCCGCTGCCCCCCACCAGCCCTGCCGGGAAGAACAGCACCTCGCTGCCGGCGGCGGACAAGGTCGCTGCGCCGGGCGCGAGCATCGCCTGATGACTGAGCGGTGTAAAGAAGGGCGAGGGGAACGCCGCGTTCGGCTCAAACGGCGTCGTGAAGGTGACGGTCTGCGCCGGCCCGCCGGTCAGCGGATGACAGCCGACGCTGTTCAGCCGGCCATCGAGCGGCGTACAGAGCGCAGCTCCGGCTGAAACGTTGATGCCGAAGCCGGGCGCCTGTGTTGAGACCTCGAGCGTCAGGCCGTCGTAGAACGCGCTGGCTTGCTGATCGCCATGGTTCTCGACGCGCAGCCGCACGGCGCCGACCAGCGGATGGGCGGCGTTGGGCGGCGCATCGACAAACGTGACCGAGCCGCCCGGCTGCACGCCGCTTCCACTGCTCACCGCTGCGGTCTGGTCGAGGGGGATCGGTGTCGGCGCAACCGGAGGCGTCACCGTGAACGGAGGGAACGAAGGCGAGGGGATTGGCCCCGCCTGACCGCGCACCGGCGGCGGTCCGGCTGTCAGGAGTGCGGCGAGCACGCACGCGGCGCCGAGCAGCGCTGCAAACGGCATGAACCGGACAACCGTGCGTGCTGGCGCTGCTGAAGTCATGCCGACAGCGCCTCCTCGGCGCTCAGTCCTCGCGCACGCTGAGGTCGGGCTCGATGCCCGTGTCTTCCTGCTGTTGCGACGCGCCGGTGCTGAGAATCGTATCCACCCTGCCGCGTACCTCGTCGATCGGCTGGCCGAGCTTGCTGGCGAGGATCACGGCGAGACGGTCCAGGTCGCCGTCACTCTCGACAATGTCGGCGCGCGACATGCCGGGAAAGGCGGCGAGCAGGGTGTCCTGTTGCAGTTGCAGCCGCGCGTTGGTTTCGGCCTGGCTCTCGCTGAAGGGAACGGGCGGGCGCTGCGCCGGCTCGGAGGGCTGCGTCGGCGCCGCGTTCTGGCTTTCGGCCCAGACCGCGCCGGCCAGCGCCTGTTGCGGGTCCGGCGGCAGCGGGCTCGAAGCTTCAAGTGTCTCCGGCAGAGCGAGCGTGGCGTCGTCCAGATCCTGCGGCCGTTCGAAGCCGGTGGGCGGGGCCGGCGCAGCGGGCATGTCGGCCGCAAGCCGCCCGGTCTGGCCCGTGGGCGTCGCGCCGCCGGCCGCGTTCGACGTGGCATTGTTGCTGTTCAATGTCTCGGTGTGCTCAGGCGCGCGGGCGCCCTCGGGCCAGCCGCTGCCCGAGCCGGTCGCCGGGTAGCTGAGCGGCTCGCTCAGCGGCTCTTCGTCGTCATCGTCGTCGTCGAGGCCCGGCGCGAGCACGCTCTTCAGGCGCAAAGCAAGCCAAACGACGCCTGCCGCGAGGCCGACCAGCGCGCCGATCACCAGCCAGCGCGGCCGTCGGCGCTTACGGCCCAGCCGCTCCTGCGCCGATTCCGGCAGCAGATCGACAGCGCGTTGCGGCAGCGCATCGCGCATGCGCTCGGGCAGCCGCTCGACCAGGTCACGCGCGGAATCCTTCTCCATGACTCCCTCCCTCGACCGGCGGCGGGCACATCAATACGGCCGCCGGCACCCGGCACCTTCCGCATGATAGGCGCTGCAACAGCGGGATGCGCCACGCGGGGGGAGTAGCCTGCAGCGGCGCCCGGCGTACCATTCGGCGGGCCGGCCGGCACGAACGGACTTTACCGATGGTGTCAAAACCCGCCCAGCCTTTCCGAGCCACGCCTGCACGATCTGCGGCCGGCCCGCCTCGGCCTCCGGATAGGATCTCAGCCTTTGGGCAGGATGCGGAACACGGGATAGCCGGGCGCGATGCGGCGCAGATCGTCATCCGGCGCGTCCGGCCCGACGCCCTGAAAGAAGGCGCCCACTTCAACCTTCCAGCGCCGCAGGTAGGCACGCAGCACCGCCGGCTTCTCAGCATCGCTCAGCTCGGCCACGCGGATCGGCTCGCTGCGCCGGCCCAGCCGCAGCTCGGCGGCGCCGCCGGCGCGGATGTTGCGCACCCACTGCGTCACGCCGCGCGGCGCGACCAGATAGCGCTCGCCACGGAATGAGAGCAGGTTGACGGGGGTGGTACGCCACTCCCCGCTCGACCGCCCCCGCACGGCCAGCACGCGCGAGCCGTAGACGCTGAGCCCCAGCCGGGTGATCAGCGCAACGATACGATTGAAGATGTTCGTCGTCATCCAGCCCGGCCGCTGGTAGCGATCGGCCATCGCCGCGCTCCCTTACGTGTCGGCTCAAGCCATGCAGCGCCTGAGCACCCATCACCATAGTATCGCGGATTGGCGGCGTGACCGCCGTTTACGCGGGCTCGCGCGGCGGCCGGATCAGGTCTTCGCCAGGCGTGGCAGGGCGCCGAACGCTGCCCTGGCACGCCCCAGATCCGCCCCTTCCCGTTTCGGCTCAGCGTTGATCAGCAGTCTGGCTCATTAGTGCAAGTGCAGGCGATCGGGGCTGTCAGGGGCTGCCGGCGCAAGCTCGAGCAACGACGTTTGGCGGAACAGCCGCACACCGCTGCGACGCCGGCAGCATGCGGCCGGCATCGCCTATACTGAAAGCAAGCCGCGGATGGCGGGCAGGATGAGCGGGCGATGGCGACTGAGACGTTGAGTGAAGCGGAGAAGATGCGGCGCGTGCCGGGCATCTACTTCGCCACGGAGCCGTCGGGTCGTTGCGCCAAGATCGCGGGCACCGGCATCGGCGTGTGGGAGATCATCGACGGCGCCCGCACGATCATCGATCCGGCGCTCTCGCTCGCCGAGCGTGTGGCCCTCGGCTACGACTGGCTGACGCCCGTGCAGCAGCAGGCGGCGCTGGACTACTACGCGGCCTTCCCCGAGGAGATCGACGCCCACCTCGCCCGCCAGGACGCGATCACGCCCGAGTGGGTGTACGCCAACTTCCCGTTCATGCGCCCCTGATGAGCCAATCCACGGCGTACGGATGCAAGCCGCCGGGGTGCTCCCGCTCATACCGGTCGATCGCCGCGGCTGTTCGCGAGAAGTGCTCGTCCAGCAGGTAGCGCATTCGTGCCTCATGCCGGCGTCTTCTCCATCATGGGCGAACCAGCGCGCCACAATCGAGTCTGGCGAAACCAGCCAGATACGCGAGAACCGCTCAGCCGTGCCTTCGCGGCGCTTCGCTGGCATAATGGCCGCGCAGAACCATGCGGGAGGACGGCCATGACGAGCACGGGCGTGATCGTGGGCAGCGGGAACTTTGTCTATGAGGCGCTGCCGGTTTGGCAGCAGCTACCCGCGGGCGTTGCCCCGCGCGAAACGCCGGCCGTTGCGGTCAACTCACAAGACCACGTCTATGTGATGACTCGCAACACCGCCTACCCGGTGATGGTCTTCGACCGCGATGGCCGGTTCCTGCGCACGTTCGGCCAGGGGCTGTTCAGCGCGCGCACGCACGGGCTCTGGATTGCGCCGGACGATACGGTCTACTGCGCCGACGACGGCACGCACGTGATCACGAAGTTCTCGCCGCAGGACGAACTGCTGCTGACGATCGGCAAGCGCGACCAGCCCGCGCCGAAATGGAGCGGCAAGCCCTTCAACCGGCCCACGCACGCCGCCCAGTCACGGAAAACGGGCCACATCTTCATCAGCGACGGCTACGGCAATTCGCATGTGCATAAGTACACGGAAGCCGGCGAGTATGTCAGCACCTGGGGCGGTACCGGCATCGACGCGGGGCAGTTCATCTGGCCGCACAACATCGCCGTGGACGACGACGACCGCGTGCTGATCGCCGACCGCGAGGCGCACCGTGTCCAGATCTTCGACGCCGACGGCAAGTTCCTCACGATGTGGAACAACATTCACCGGCCGGACGGCATGACGATCGGTCCGGACGGCAACATCTACATCGGCGAGTTGAACGGCATGGACGGTCCCGACGACGCGCCCGGCCTCGGCCACCGTGTCAGCGTCCTGAATCCACAGGGCCAGCTCTTGGCCCGCCTCGGCGATCCGCGGGAGGGCGAGGCGCCGGGCCAGTTCATCGCGCCGCACGGCATCGCCGTGGACTCTCACGGTGATATCTACGTGGGCGAGGTCAGCTACACGATTCGCGGCAGCCGTATGCAGCCGCCGCGCGAGTTGCGCAGCTTCTCCAAGCTGCGGCGCGTGGGCTGAACGGAGAACGAAGCCATCAAGCCGTTGCGCTTGCCGGCGAGCGCAGCAACGGGCGCAGGGCGTTCAGGCAGGCGGCAACGCTGGCGCCGTTGTTCAGCGCCGTCGCCGCCACGGGGCCAATCGCGCCCACCGTACTCAACGCCAATCCAGCCGCGTTCGGCACGGCCACGATCGCCACGCTCTCGCGGATACGCTGCATCGCCTCGCGCGCCGTGTCGATCGCCTGCGGCAGTCCGTACAGATCGCCGTGCAGCACGATATCGGCCGTCTCGCGCGCGATATCGCTGCCGGCCTTCAGCGAGAACGAGACGTCGGCATAGGCCAGGGCCGGCGAATCGTTAATGCCGTCGCCGATCACGGCCACGACGTGCCCCACTGCCTGCAGACGCCGCACGATCTCGGCCTTCTCCGCCGGGAAGACATCGGCTTCCACTCGCGTAATGCCGACGCGCCGCGCCACATAGTGCGCGGCCTGCTCGTTGTCGCCGGTGACCATGATCAGCTCGCGCACGCCACGATCGCGCAGGCCGCGCAGCACGCTCGCCGCCTCGGGCCGCGGCGCGTCGGCGTACCCGATCAGCCCGATCGCCGTGCCGTCGCGCGCCACGAACGCGGTCGAGGCGCCGCGTTTTCCCAGCCGATCTGCAAGCGCCAGGGCAACGGCCGGCAGCCGCACTCCCGCGCGAGTGAGGAACGGATGGTCGCCGATCAACACCTGCTCGCCGTAGACGACCGCCTGCACGCCGAGCCCCACGCTGTAGCGCGAATCCTCCCGCTCCGGCACCGCAAGCCTCTGTTCCGCGGCGGCACGCACGATCGCTTCCGCAGCGGGATGCACCAGCCGTGCCTCGGCGGCGGCGGCCAGGGCCAGCACCTCATCCGCGCTGGTGCAACGGCCGAAGGCGCGCACGTGCGTCACCCGCGGGGCGCCCAGCGTCAGCGTGCCGGTCTTGTCGAAGACGATCGTATCGACACGGGCGAGCTGTTCCAGCGCCCGCCCTCCCGGCTGCTTCAGCACCGGCGTCGATTCGCCGGTCAGCACCTTCTGGTCCACCAGCGCCCGGCCGCGGATCACGACCCCGTCGACGAGCACCAGGTCGCCGGGATAGACGACGATCGTGTCGCCGGTAGCGAGCTGCGCCGCCGGCAGCCGCTCTTTACGCGCCCCTCGTATCACCCAGGCGAAGCGGCCTGCAGTACTCAGCAGGCCAGCGAGCGCGGCGCGCGAGCGGCGCGCCGTCAGGGCGCGGATATACTCGCCGCCCGCGATCAGCGCGACCGAGAGCGAGGCCGCGACCAGATCGCCGCGCAACGCCAGCACGCCGACGGCGGCGGCATCCAATGTATCGACAGTGAGGCGGCGCTCACCCAGCAGGCCGCGGCCGGCGCGGGCGAAGATCGGCGCGGCTCCGACCGCTGCCAATCCGGCCGTCAGCAGCGGCGGCGCCCCGAACAGGCTCAGGCCCAGCGCAAGGCCGCCGCAGATCAGCGCCGCGGCTCCCGGCCGCGTGACCTGCCGCACCGCTCCTTCGCTTGCCTGCACGGGTGCCGGCGAGATGGGCACGCCTTCCATCAGCAACGCCGCGATGCCGGCGACGCTCACCTGCGCCGGGTCGAAGTTGACGATCAGCGATGCACAGGCCGGAGCAGCGCGCACCTGGCTCACGCCCGGCCGGCGCTGCAGATAGGCGACGAGCGACGGTGCGAAGGCCGGATCGCGCTGCAACTGCGGCACGCGCAGCCGCACGCGGCCGGGCAGCGCATGCACCACACTGCACCCGACTGAGAGCCGGGCGCCCTCAGCCAGGCCGGCTGCTGCCGGCGGAGGCGGTGCGAGGGCGGCCAAAGCCGCTGGTCTGGAAGGAGCCAAATCACCGGCCGGTTCGGCCGTGGCGCTCAACCCTGCGCCCCGTGCACAGCCGACGCCTCACGCTCGGCCTTCGCCTCGTGGTACAGATCTTGCAGCGTCTCGCGGCTTTCACTGCCGGCATCTTTGAGCCAGCTGCCCGCCGACACCGCGCCGCGCACGGCGCCCTTCACGATCGGCCGCGCTCCGCCGAGGGAACGCACTGCCGTTGCCGCCAGGCCGAAACCGATGCCCCAGATCGCGCCGTCTGTCACGGCGTCGAGCAGCTCTTCCATCGTGTTCTCCCGATCTCAAGCCGTCGCCGGCGAAGTCTGCTGACCCCCAGCGTACGCCGTGCAGCAGCAGCCGAGACATAATTATGGCGGAGTACGTGCGCGGCCGCTAATATGGCGTACTGTGATGCGGGTTTTGCGGCGTGTCAAGACTGACACGCGCTCATGTGACATGCTGCGCGGACATCGCTGCGGCCAGGCGCATACCGGTGCCTGCAGCGGTGGCCGAAGCCTTCTGTTGCAGCCCTCCAGACGTCATGCGGTCGCCAGACGATGCACAGCGGAGGAACGCCATGTTCGAGGACGTACCCGGTCGGCTGATCAGCGGTGCGCTGTGGGGGCTCGGCGCCGGGCTGGCGCTCAGCCTGGTGCGCGGCCGCGAAGCCGAGCGGCGGCGCACTCCGGCGAGCGCCGCGGCGCGCCCGCTGGCCAAGACGGTGATGAAAGGCTATGTTGCCGCCGCAGACCGCGTAAAGGGCTGGACGGCCGAGGCGCGTGAAAACCTGGAAGACATCTATGCCGAGGTGCAGGCCGAGCGCGGCAATGGCGTCTCTGCCGAGTCCATGCCCATGGGAGAGGAGGACAACGCCGGCGCGGGCACGGCGTCCGTACAAAGCGGCCGGCGCTCGCGTGGCCGCGCCGGGCGAACCAGCAACGACGAGCCCGAGGCATAGATACGGCGCGTATGGGGGCGGCCGATGGGCAAGATCGTGAGCCACACGCCCGGCCGAGTACGCGTGCGCGTGCGGCCAGAGCTGCGCCGGCCCGAGGCGATGCAGCGCATCCGCACACGCCTCGCACGCGAGCCCGGCGTTCGCAACGTCGAGACCAACGCCGCAACGGGCAGCGTGCTGGTGCACTACAACCACGATGGGCACAGTGGGCGCTCGCTGGGCGATCTCGTCGGCGTGCTGCAGGACGTGGGCGTGATCCTGCATGAGGTCTCAGAAGGCCCCGAAGAGGAGGCCGAGCTGCCTTCCGCGGGGCACAGCACGGCCGCTGCGGGTGTCGTCGGCACGCTCGATGATCTCGATCGCCGTCTCTCCGCGCTTACGGGCCACACGATCGACCTGAGGTTCATCTTCCCGCTGGGCCTGGGTGCGATCGGCGTCTACCAGTTGCTGCGCAACGGCTGGCAGTTCACGGAAGTCCCCGCCTACGTGCTGCTCTGGTACGCCTTCGATTCGTTCTATAAGCTGCACCGCATGCCAGGCCACGAAGGTATCGCTCCGCCCGCGGCGCCGCGTGGGCGCAGTTCCGCCAACGGGGCCGCGCGTCATGCCTGAGAACCGCGCGGGCACACCTGCGGGCACGCGGCTGATCCTCTACGTCGGTAAGGGCGGGGTGGGCAAGACCACACTCGCCGCCGCCACGGCGGTGCGCGTCGCCGAGCTGGGGCGGCGCACGCTCGTCGTCAGCACGGACATCGCCCACAGCCTGGGCGACGTGCTGGCCGAGGAGCTGGGTGCGGAGCCGCGCGAAATCACGCCGTGCCTGTTCGCGCAGGAGATCAACGTCCTCGAAGAGACGCGGCGCGGCTTCGCCCGCGTGCAGGAGCAGATGGCCGACTTCCTGCGGCGTGAGGGCATCTCCAGTGTGCAGGCGGAGGAATTGGCGGTGATGCCGGGCATGCAGGAGGTCGCCGCGCTGGTGCAGATCGGTCGCCGCACGCGCACCGGGGAATTCGACTGTCTCGTGGTGGACGCGGCGCCGACCGGCGAGACGCTGCGCCTGCTCAGCATGCCCGAATCGTTCGGCTGGTATGCCCGGCGGCTGCACGAGTGGCGCGGCCGGCTCACGCGCCTCGTCAAGCCGCTGGTACGCAAGGCGCTGCCCGACCTGGACCTGATCGACACGATGGACCAGCTCGCCGGGCGGGTGCGCGATCTGCGCGCCGTGCTGACCGACCCCCGGCGCAGCTCGTATCGCATCGTCGCCACGCCGGACTTGACGGTGCTCAAAGAGGCGCAGCGGGCAGAGACGTATTTGAACCTGTTCGACTATCCGATCGACGCGGTCGTGCTCAACCGGGTGATGCCGCCCATGCCGCACGACGACGGCTATCTCGCCGCACTCGCCGCCCACCAGGACCGTGCCGTGGCCGCCGTACGCGCTGCATTTTCCAGCCTGCCGCTGTTTGAGGCGCCGCTCAGCGCCGAGGAGCCGATCGGTGTGGCGGCGCTGGCGACGCTGACACGGCAGATTTTCGGCGAGCAGGACCCGGCGGCCGTGCTGCACACCGGACCGACGCGCACGATCGCCCAGACGGTGGAAGGCTATACCCTGAGCATCCCTATGCCGAACGTGGAGGCCGGCAAGCTCTCGCTCAGCAAGCGCGGCGACGAGCTATACGTGGATGTGGGCAACTTCCGGCGGGAGATTCCGCTGCCGGTGGCGCTGGCGATGCTGGAGCCGGGCGTGGCGCGGCTGCGTCAAGGGCTGCTTGAGATCCCCTTCGCCCGGCAGCAGCAGGCGGGATAGTGCGGCCCGGCCAGGCCGGGCGCGGAGGAACGAACGATGGACGGCGTGCTTGAGTTTCTTGGCTTCAGTGTCGGCGCAAGTCTGGGCATCGGTGTCGTGCGCTCGCTGAGCGGCGGGCTGCGGCCGCTGCTGCGCGGCACGATGAAGACCGGGCTGGCTGTGGCAGATGCGGTGGGTTTCACCGCCGCGAGCGCGTCCGGCGCGGCAGCGAACGGCGCTTCCGGCGACGGCCGCCGCACCGAGCCGGACGGCAACGAACCGCGGCAGATCGTCATCGCGCGCGAATAAGCGTGAAATAATCAGCCGCTAACACGCGCACACACTTCGCTAATCTCGCTCGCCGAACGTGAAGGCGACAGCACAACGCTGCGCAGTTCGACGAGAGGGGCTGGTGTGAGCGCCATACTGATCTGGCTTGCACGCAGGCTTGCGGCCGCTGCATTGCGCGCCGTGATTCGCCATAACCGCCGACGCCTCGGCCCGGCAGTCAGCACCCTCGGTCTGGCCGCCGCGGAATTGCTCTGAGTCGGTCCGCGTATCAGCTACTTGCTCGTCCCTGGCTGGCCAGCGCTGCGTCATCGGTGGCCGGCCGCGATTCGCCCGTTCATTGCGATGCCGGTGTCGTACACTCTGCCCGGCGGGGATGAGCGGGAGGGGCGGCCGTGCGGTGCAGCCGTGAGTCTATCCGTTCAGCGGCGGCGGCCTGCGCCGCCATGGCCGTAGTGGTGACGCCGGCGCTGCTCGTCGCCGCCTGCGGCTCAGCGTCGAAGCCCCCGCCGCCGCTCGCGGCGCCGACCGTCGATTGTGCCGGCGCCGTCACCGCCTCGCCAACCGCCGCACCCACGACGGAGCGCAGCGCCTGGCCCGTGTTTCAGCACGACGCTCGCCATACTTCGTCGGCCGCCATTGCAGGACCGACGACCGGCGCCGTGCGCTGGACGCGCCGGTTGGAAGGGCCGATCGAGCAGAGCGCGGTGGTGGGATCTGATGGCACGATCTACGCCTTCAGCGATGGCGGCGTGCTGCACGCGCTCGATCCAGCCAGCGGCGCCGATCGCTGGAGCTTCGACGGCGGCGGGCGCTATGCCGAACATCTGGCCAGCGCGGCCGCCGTGCTGGCGGATGGCAGCGTGCTCTGGCCCGGCCCGCTCAACACGCTCCACGACCTCGACGCCGCCGGCCACGAACGGTGGCGTCGCCGCTTCGACAGCCCGCTCACCGCGCCGGCCGTCGCACCGGACGGCAGCATCTATATCGCCGAGCAGAACGGCCATCTACATGCGCTCACACCGCAGGCGGACGGCGTGCGCGAACGCTGGGTCAGCGATCTCGGCACGCAGGACCACCTCGCCGGCAGCCCGGCGCTGGCTGCTTCCGGCGCGATCTACGTGACGGTCGGCAACCGTATCGTGGCGCTGGCCGATCGCGGCACGCGTGTCGAGGTTCGCTGGTACTTCGATATCGCCAGCGGCACCGAAGTTTCGGCCGCGGTTGGCAGGGACGGTATCGCCGTCTTCGGCACCGACGATGACTTCGAGTACGGACTCGATGCCGATGGCAACGAACTCTGGCGCTACCCGCGCAACAGTCTGAGCTTCTCGTCGCCCGCGGTGACGGACGGCGGCCGCGCCTACTTTGGCGATCACAACGGCTACATGAACGTCGTCGACGCCGAGAGCGGCTGCCTGCTGCAGCGCTACCAGGGCGGTAGCGAGGTCTGGACCGCGCCGGCGATCGACGCGCAGGGCCGCGTCTATTTCGGCACGAAGACCGGGCACGTGCTCGGTTTCACCTTCGCCGGCGAAAAATTGTTCGATCTGGATACCGACGCGATCGTCTCCAGCTACCCAACGCTCACAGGTGACGGTATGCTGCTGATCGGCTCAGCCAGCGGCACGCTCTATGCGCTGCACGATTAAGCGTGCCTGACAAGACCGGGGATATGGCAGCAGGGCTGGCCCTGGCTGCAGATCCTGCGGGCGCTCGTGCGCGGGCGCGACGCGATCCTGCCACCGGCATCCGGCCCCGGTGAACGGCTGTGCGCCGGCGGCGACGCGGCCGACGTCGGTTGCGGCATGGGCTACGCGCTCAATCTGCTGGTCCGCATCTTTCCGAAGAGCCGCTTCGCCGGCTTCGACATCGCCAGCAGTATGATCGCCCACTCGGCTGTTGAGGCAGCAACGGTCGGGGGAGTTTAGCTGGTCGCACGGGCCAGCGCCGCCTCGGTGAAGTCACGTAGCCGGCTGTGCATCAACTCCGCCGTTACGTCGTGGCGGCCGAAGTCGTGATAGCCTGGCAGCCAGACGGCCGGGTCCGGCAGGGCCAGGGTGATCGCGGCCAGCTCCCACCAATTCAGGCCGGCCACGCGGTGGCCCGCGGCGGCCTCGTAGGCGCACAGAAACTCGTCGGCCGCGGCCGGGCCGTCGAGCAGCGCCAGGTCCAGCCGGCAGTAGGCGACATCGTAGGCTGGATCATCGACGCGCGCATGGTCCCAGTCCACAACGCCGCTGAGCCGGCCGCGCAGCCAGAGCGTGTTGCCCGCCCAGTAATCTCCATGAACCAGCGCGGGCGGCGGCGCGGGTGGTTGTCCGCGCCGCAGCACCGCCGCCAGCGCCGCGGCGTCCACGTAGGGCGTGGCGACCACATCGGGCCGCGCGCTCTTCTTCAGCACCTCCGCGCACAGGGCGCCGGGGCCAGGCAGTCCCTCGCGGGGAAGATCGGCCAGCGAAACGCCGTGCAGCGCCGCCAGCGCCGCGCCCAGCCCCCGTAGCCAGGCCGCATGGTCGCGCGGTTGCAGCTCGCCACGTCCGGGCAGCCGGGTCATCGCCAGAGCCGACGTGCCGAACAGTTCGCCCGCCGGGTCGAACCAGACCGGGCGCGGCGCCGGGTAGCCGGTCTGCTCCAGCAAGCGGAGGGAGTGCCAGCCGCGCGCCGGTGATCCCGCGTGACTTCGCGCAAGCTGGGCGGCGTAGCGGCGCAGCACCAGCCGCAGCCGCACGCCGGACGGCGACACGAGATCGAGCGCGTGCATGGCGGCATCGAGGCCGCCGCCGAGCCGGCGCACGTTGGCCGGACGGCTGCCGGGCGCCACGCGATCGGCGAAGCGCCGCAACGCCGTACGCGGCAGCCGCCAGGGGCGGACGTCCTCAGCCGTCATTGGCGCAGCGTAACATGCCCCGAGTGCCGTTCCGCGGGTCGGAGGTTCCCGCGTCAGGCAGCCGTTACAGATTGCTATACTGTGGATGTCGCGCAGCTTCCCGCATCGGGCACCGATCTGCTCGGCTGCGCGGCGCCAGCAGGAAAGGTCCCGGTGTGTTGCATCCCGTGGCCCGCGGCGTACGACGGCCGTATGTCGCGGCCGCCCTCGCGCTGGCGGGTCTCGCGCTGATCACGCTGGCCGGCTATGCGCTCAGCCGCCTCTCACGCGAGGCGATCGCCGCCTCGGCCTGGCTCTACCTGCTCGTCCTCGTGCCGATCACCTTGCGCTGGGGCAGGCTGGCCGGGCTGGGCGGCGTGCTCGCCAGCGGCCTGCTGATCGATGTCTTCGTGAGCGAGCCGTACGGCTCGTTGGGCATCGACAATGCGGCGGAGGCCGAGCGGCTGCTGGTCAGCCTCGCCGGGATGATCGTGGTGATCTTGCTGGTGGACAGCGTGAATCGCGCCCGCGCCGAGGCCGACGCCGCCCGCCAGCGCTTCACCTTCCTTGCCGGCGCCGGCGCCGCGCTCGCGGCCTCGCTGGATACGACGACGACGCTGCAAAACCTGACGCACCTGTTGGTGCCCACCATCGGCGACTATTGCACGATCGATATCCTCGCAGCGGATGGCATGATCGCGCGGGCCGCCGTGGCGATAGACGATCCAGAGTTGGGGCCGCTGCGCGAGGAGTTGCAGCGGTCTGCGCCCGATGCCTCGGACGAGAACGACATCCTCATCCGCGTGCTGCGCAGCGGCGAGGCGGAGTTGCAGGTCGATCTGCTGGAAGCTGCCGGCGACCCGGCGCCGCGCGGCGCCTGGGAGATCGGTCTATGGCGGCCGCTGGCGCCAGCGTCGCGCATCGTCGTTCCGCTGACCACGCACGGGCGGATTCTTGGTGTGCTGCAGGTCGTGCTGACCGCTGAGCGGCCGCGCTACGGCTCCGCCGATCTGGCGCTGGTCA
>Ga0102924_1004082_pt1 | contig 14933 bp, 13 predicted proteins | sample PaiPotPPM11metaG_FD_80116 | JGI IMG/M metagenome (GOLD analysis project Ga0102924, IMG submission 80116) | Iron sulfur acid spring bacterial and archeal communities from Banff, Canada, to study Microbial Dark Matter (Phase II) - Paint Pots PPM... ... | reverse complement strand
TGTGGCCACCCAGGTCGGGACCGAGCGATTATGCCGGTGATCCGGGCCAAGAGGAGCGCTCCGGGACCACCTCGGCAACCATGGGATGAATGAATGCTCTGGTCGGAGGGGGCGCCCCCTCCGCTCTCCTGTCACGAGGTCCGCAGTCGCCTGCAACTTGAGCTGTCGTGCACATTCTGGGGCGCTATCTCTTGTGACGGAGCCCTGCAGCAAGAGACTCGGTCTGTTCGTCTGCCCGAGACCGCTTGTACAGGCGGCCGAACATCTCCGGTGCAACGTGGGCGAGCGCAGCGCCGACCCGGACCGTGAGGGGGGCGACGTCGACTTCGGCCCTGTCGTTCTCGATGGCTCGGATGACGGCTTCGGTAACCGCCGACGACGAGACGGTTCCGACCCTCCCAGTTGCCCGGAGTCCGCCCACATGCCGACGTCTCGAACTGAGCCAGGAAATATCGCCGACACGCCCACCCCGGATCCATCCAGTTCTCGACGCAGGCACGCCGCGAAACCCCGCAGGCCGTACTTGGTGGCGGAATAGACGGACAGACGGGACGCGGGGACCTTGCCACCCATGGAGCTCACGAATACGAGGTGCCCGCGACCACGGCCGACCATGGCGGGGACGATGCGTTTCGCAATCAGTATCGGTGCACGAAGGTTCACATCGAGCGCACGGTCCAGTTCCACGTCGGTGAAGTCGATCAGCGCTCCCGCGGCCGGCAGGGCTGCGTTCGCGACGACGATGTCAGCCTCCACGATCCCGCCAATCAGATCCTCGACCCCTCCACGCTGCGCGAGGTCACAGGTGATGGTCTGGGCTTGTCGCAGTCCGGATGACAGGGCACGGAGAGCGTCGGTGTTGCGGCCGGTCAGGATGAGGCGCGCCCCGTGTGCATCGAGTGAACGAGCAATCTCGGCCCCCAAGCCTCCGCTCGCGCCGGTCACCACGACCAGCGACCCGGCGATCCTCACCCGGGGCCTGCCGCGCGACGTCTCCGGCGACGAGCGATCGGGTCGGTGAGGTCAGGCCGGTGATGTCCCGGGTAGCCCGCTGTGTTCGGTGGCGTCATGTGTGGGTGCCGACCCTGCCCCGAAGGGCGATGAGGGCCATCGACATGCTGGTCAGACCGATGCCCGCCAGAGCTCCGAGCCCGGCAGCCAGAGTCTTGGGCTGCCAGCCGGTGCTGATCAGCGAGCGCAGCGCGGCGAGCAGGTAGGTGATCGGGTTGTAGGTGGCCACGGCTGCGAACCATCCGGTGAGCGCCTGTTTGGGCGCGATGGCGTCGCTCAGGAAGAACAGGGGGAAGAAGACGACGAAGCACGCGTTCACCGCCGCCGGGCTCCCGGTCTTGAGGGCCACGGCGTAGGGGAACCCGGTGAACGCCAAGCCCCACAGGGCGGAGAAACCGACGAAGGCGGCGACTCCGAGTGGACCGGTGTGGAAGCGCACTCCCACCCCGAAGCCGATCGCCAGCACTGGTAAGCAGAGCGCGACAATTACCACGACATCGGCGACCATGAGCCCGAGGAGCAACGCGAGCCGGCGGATGGGCGTCATGCACAGCCGGTCGAAGTAGCCGGTCTGGATGTCGGTGACGAGCGTCGGCGCCCGCGACATCCCGGTCACCGCGAAGGCGATGGCCATGGGGAGGAGGAAGGCCTTGTAGTTGAGTCCTGGGGAGCGCTGGGCCAGGTTCTGGAGCGCCCCGAGGTTCACCGTGTAGAAGAACGCGGGGACGAACACCGCTGGCAACACCGAGGCGGGCTCCCGTGGGATCTGGCGCAAGGCCCGCCCGGCCACGGATCGCACGTCTCGGGTGAATCCCGCTTCCCGACCGATGATGGCGACCGGTGCGATGCTCGTCATCGGGAGGCGCCCGCTTCGATGCGCGCCCCGGTGAGGTGGGTGAAGGCGTCGTCCAACGTAGGGGTGCGCAGGCTCAGGCTGGTCACATCGAGCTGGCCGCTATTGAGCGCGACGGCGACCCGGCTGAGCGCGCCGGGGCCGTCGGAGGTCGTGATGGTGATCTGGTGATGGTCGGTCGTGACCGTCTCGACCGTGTCGAGGCTGCGCAGGGCGTCGATGACGGCGGGGTCGTCACCGTTAACGTCGGCCACGATCACGTCGCGCCCGACTGATCGTTTGAGCACGTCCGGTGGTCCCTCGGCGACCAGCTTGCCGTCGGCGATGATGCCGACCCGATCCGCGAGCGCGTCGGCTTCGTCGAGGTATTGGGTGGTGAGGAAGATGGTCGTCCCGAGCTCGGCGTTGAGGCGGCGGATCTCCGCCCACACCGTGGCCCGGCTCAGCGGATCGAGCCCGGTGGTGGGTTCATCGAGGAACACCATCTGCGGGTTGTGGACCAACGCCGCAGCGAGATCGAGGCGGCGCTTCATCCCGCCCGAGTAGGTCCCGATGCGACGGTCGATCGCCGCGCCGATGTCCACCAGGTAGAGCACCTGAGTGAGGCGGGTGCGGATCTCGGCGGCGCTCAAGCCGTAGAGCCGGCCTTGTAAGGACAACAGCTCGCGCCCCGTCTGGCGGTCGTCCAATGCCGCCTCTTGGAGGGCGACCCCGATCCGCACCCGTACCTGTTGAGGCTGGCGAACGACGTCATGGCCGACAACCAACGCACGCCCGGCAGTCGGAGCGAGCAGCGTGCACAACACGCGGACCAACGTGGACTTGCCGGCACCGTTGGGCCCCAAGAACCCGTAGATCTCACCCGTGCGGACCCGTAGATCGAGCCCGTCCAGGGCAATCCGAGGGCCGTAGCGGCGAACCAGGCCTGTCGTCACGACCGCCCACTCCGCCGAATCTGGCCTGGTCGGTGGCGTCGCATCGTCGGCGAGCTGGTCTCGACCGCGCTCCCCGCTGAGCGTTGCACCGACTCCGAAGATGGCCCCGGAAGTCGAGCTGTGATACCAATCCGCATCACTCATACCAATGAGTATGAAGTATGCTTGTTGGTAGCGCAACTGCCATGGTGATCGAACCTCTCACCCCCGAACGCCGCCGTCAGCAGACGCGCGACTACCTGCTCGCCGCGGCAGCGCAGGTCTTCGCGGCGCGCGGGTTCCATGGTGCCTCTCTCGACGAGGTGGCCGCCGCCGCCGGGTTCACCAAGGGCGCTGTCTATTCGAACTTCAAGAACAAAGACGACCTGTTCCTCGCTTTGCTCGAGGCCCGCTACGACCAGAGCCTGGCTGCGCTACGGGCCACGCTGGAGGGCTCCGCCGTCCCCCCTGAGGCTCGCCTGTCCGACTTCGTCGCTCTCCTACGAGATCAGATGGGCCAAGGTCCAGACGACTGGGCAACGCTGTATCACGAGTTCTGTCTGTACGCGATGCGGAACGAGGCGGCTCGACAGCGACTCGCCGAACTCGACCGTGCAGAAGTTGACGCCATCGCCGAGATCATCGAGGCCGGACGAGCCCGCCAAGGCATCAAAGCCGACGAGCCCGCCGAGAGCGTGGCGAGGATCATCCTCGCCCTCGACCATGGCATCAGCATCACCCGCGCACTCGATCCCGACTCCGTGGACGAGGCATACCTCCAGATGGCGGTGAACTTCATCGCCAAGGGGCTTGGCGTCGACACCTAGCCTGGGCCGCCGGGGTTGACGCTTCCGCTGGCGGCAGTTCGGCTGGTCTTGCGCTGGGACGGCCCAGTACCTTGCCGACATCATGCCGATCGACGCACGGGTGAGGCCGCTCGCGGCCGGACGGGCTGCCTTCGGGACAGGAGCTCTCCTGGCCGCGGGGCCTCTGTGCCATTTGGCCGGCGTCACCGACAACGTGCGACTCGCTCGAGCGCTCGGCGTCGCGATCTTCACGACCGATGCACTCTTGATCGCGGCCGCGGTTCGGGCAAGCACGGGTGAGGAGCTTCGGAGGGCGGCGGCCGTGAACGCGGCCACGGACCTGGCGGGGGCGGTCTTGTTGTTCGGATTCGCGACCCGTCGCCACGGCACTCAGCAGCTCATGGCCGCAGGCGCTGGTATCTCCCTCGCCGGCGGCGGCATGGCCTGGCTGAACGCGCGTCGGGTTCTGTAGCCAAGTCCACCCACCCTCAGCCAGCTCCCGAGGGCGCTGGCGAAACAACAAGAGCGGCGCCCGAGCGGTCGATCTGGCATCCTCAACCTCGCGAGTCCGCCCGGGCTTCGGGGTGTGGTTCGGTTAGTGCATCATTCCCAACCTGTGCCTTGGGGGCGGGTTCCGCTATGGCTTGCGGACCAAACCGTGAGGCGACCGTCCAACAGCTCGGCGATGATGTGGTGGTGCGCGGCGGCGATCTCCACATCGATGTGCAGCAAGACCCGGAGCCCGAGCTGGTCCAGCTGCTCGTCCGCCGGCTTGTCGACTCGAACGACCGAGTGGCACCCCCTGAGAATCATCAACGTGTTGCGGTGTTCGCGTCAGTGGACGGTGAGCTCGTGGGTGGCGCGTCTGGGTTCGCGCATTGGCGGTGGCTGTTCGTGAGCCATCTGTGGGTCGATGAGAGCCGCCGACACGAGGGCCTCGGCTCGGAGTTGATGGACAAGATCGAGCAAGCGGGTGTGTCGCGGGGCGCGCAGGCGGCGCACCTCGATACCTACGACTTCCAGGCCCTCGGGTTCTACGAGAAGCTCGGCTATCGCGTGTTCGGCAAGCTCGACGACTACCCGGTCGGGCATGCCCGCTACTTCTTGACGAGAACCCTCCAGCAGTGAGCCAATGCTGAGGCGGCTTCGCCCCTGAGCGCCGGGAGGACGTCAGTCCTGTCTCCAGCCTTGATAGGCCGCGAGGAGGGCGACGCGCCCGTCGGGCTTGGCGAGCACGTCGACGTTGTCGCACCACTTCTCGACCGAGCCGATCCCCGATCGGACTAGGTATGTCGCTTCGCCGGACCTTACGCGCCAACCCTCGGGTAAATGAATGCTGTGGTCGAAGAGGACGGCCCTGCTCCGGACACGTCGACCGGCGGTTCGGGCACCGGTCCGGTCTCGCGGGCTCAGCCGTAGTGGTAGCGAGCCTGCAGGATCACGATGTCGTCGCCCTGGACCAGGTAGACGAGGCGATGCTCCTCGTCGATTCGGCGCGACCAGGCGCCAGCCAGTGCGTGACGCAGCTGCTCGGGCTTCCCGATCCCATCGAAGGGATCACGGGCGATGTCATCGAGCAACCGGTTAATGCGCTTGAGGGTGCCCCGATCCGTCGACTGCCAGAAGGTGTAGTCCTCCCACCCATTGGGTGTGAAGACGAACCTCATTGGTCGAGTTCGTGTTGCTCCACGGTGCCGGTGCGCGCTTGGTCCAAGCTCTCCAGAAGCCGTCGCACATTGGCCGGTGACCGCAGGAGATAGGCGGTTTCCTCGAGGGCGCGGTAATCATCGATGCCAACGAGCATGGCGTCGCCACGTTTCGAGGTGATCTCGACCGGGGTTCGGTCCTGGTTGACCTGCTCGATCAAGGGAAACAGATTCTTGCGCGCTTCGCTCGCGGTGATGGCCATCGTGGTCCCTTCAGAGTGGTACGTGATATTGTACCGCTCCAGAGGCAGATAAACGACGGCCCGACTGCCCGACCACGACCATTGACCCAGACGGGCGTAGCCAGCGAAGGCTCTTCGATTGAAACGAGGCTCGCGACCGTGAGAGCCCAACCGACTCAGCCATTGCGCAAAACGAATGCTCTGGTCCGGAAGGACGGGCCGCCTTCCGACGACGTGGGTCTTGCACGCCCTTCGGCCGAACGGAGCCCGGGACGCGGTCGCATACAGCCGTGCCGACCTGGCGCGCCGCGACCACGTATAGCGGCGTCGTTCGGTGTCGATGTTATGGCGCGCACCCGACCGGCACCTTCGGGACGCGATGCGGCCGGCGCTGGCCGTGTCAGGCGGAGCCAGCTGCGATCAGGTCAATGAGATGCTGAGCGGCCGTCCCGGCGGGGACCATGCTGGTCGTTCTTGATCGCCGGTCGCGCACCTCGACCTGCTCGTTGACGAGGGCTTTGCCGACGACGACAACGGTGGGGACACCGATCAGCTCGGCGTCTTTGAACTTCACCCCAGCCGAGATGCCGGCGCGGTCGTCGTAGAGAACTCGAACCCCTGCTTCGGCGAGGTCGGTCGTGAGCCGTTCGCAGAACTCGATCAGCGAGTGGTCGTTCCCGGCTGTCACCAGGTGCAGGTCTGCTGGTGACACCTCGCGCGGCCAGCAAAGGCCGATGTCGTCGAGGGTGCTCTCAGCGATCGCGGCCACCGCGCGAGATACGCCGATGCCGTATGAGCCCATGGTTGGCACGACAGGCTGACCGTCGGGACCAGGCAGTTCGAGGCCGAGCGCGTGGGAGTACTTGCGGCCGAGCTGGAAGATGTGTCCAATCTCGATCCCCCGGCGCAGCTCGAGCCCAGCGCCGCACTCAGGGCAGGGATCGCCGACCCTCACCTCAGCCACGTCGATCGTCCCATCGGCCCGGAAGTCGCGGCCAGCGACCAGATCGATCACATGCCGGTCGGGCGCGTCGGCACCGGTGACCCATGCTGAACCGTCCACGACACGTGGATCGACCAGGTAGCGAACGCCCGTGTGCTCCCCGAGCGCTCCCGGCCCGATGTAGCCCTTCACAAGGCGTGGTCGTGCCGCGAAGTCGGCGTCGCCGAACGCTCTGACCTGCGCCGGTTCAAGCTGTGCCTCGAGTCGCTTGAGGTCGATCTCACGATCGCCGGGGACGCCGACGGCTAGCGGTTCCTCGGTGCCGTCTGGGTGCGTCAGCATCAGGATGACGTTCTTCAGCGTGTCGGCCGACGTCCACGGCCGGTCGGGGCGCTGCAGGTCGGTTCTCGCGTTGAGATGGTCAATGAGGGTCGCGATCGTTGGCGTGCCCGGCGTGTCCTCCACATGGGCAGGCGGAGTGTCATCGATCGCACCCTTCGCAACTGCAGCGGCCCGCACCGCCTCGGTGTTGGCGGCATACCCGCAGCCGGGACACTCGGCGAAGCTGTCCTCGCCCGCCTCAAGCGGCGCCAGGAACTCCTCGCTCGCCGATCCGCCCATGGCCCCCGACACGGCGTCGACGATGACGTAGCGCAGTCCGAGCCTGTCGAACGTACGGACATACGCGGCTCGATGTGCTTCGTACGAGGCGCGTAGGCCGTCGTCGTCAAGATCGAACGAGTAGGAGTCCTTCATGACGAACTCTCGGGCGCGCAGCAGCCCCGCGCGCGGTCTGGCCTCATCGCGGTACTTCGTCTGGATCTGGTAGATCGACACCGGCAGATCCTTGTAGGACGTGCAGATGTCCTTCACCAGCAGCGTGAACATCTCCTCGTGCGTCGGGCCAAGCAAATAATCGCCTCCCCGCCTGTCCTTCAGGCGGAACAAGTTGTCGCCGTATTCGTTCCAGCGGCCGGTTGCCTCGTAGGCCTCCCGCGGCAGCAGCGCCGGGAAGTGGACCTCTTGAAAGCCGGCTCGGTCCATCTCCTCGCGCACGATGCGCTCAACGTTGCGCAGCACCATCCAGCCGAGCGGCAACCACGAATAGATGCCCGGCGCCGCTCGCCTCACATAGCCGGCGCGCACGAGAAGCTTGTGACTCGCAACCTCTGCATCGGCCGGGTCGTCCCGCAACGTCCGTAAGAAGAGCGTGGACATGCGAAGCGGGAGGGCGAGCATCGGCCAAATCCTAGATTTCCAGGCGGGCGGCGCGATTCGATCGCGGAGTGGGAATCAGCCGGGCGCCCCACACCACCGGGTCGAGGACACGCGGAGGTGCCAGGCGTCCCGACGTCGGCGTGGTGACCGGTGGTTCGGGCGGACGTTCTGTCGCCGATGGCGCGCCTGCCGGCGCTATGTGGTGCAGCCAGGCGGTCATCCCCACGGCAAGCTCCTCGTCATCCCAGCCGCATAGCCGAGGTTCCGTTCAGGCCGGAGCAGGCACGTCCTGGGGGACCCGGAGGTACCGGCCGAGGAACAGCAGCATCTCCGCCGCGCACTGACGCCCGAACTCGGGCTGGGCGTCGAACGCGTGGGGCTGCTCGGCGTACATGTGCAACTCGACGGGAACCTTGGCCTTCACCAGCGCCTCGTACATCCGGATGCTGGCCAGCGGGTGCACGGTGGTGTCCGAGGTCCCGTGCAACAGCATCGTCGGCGGGAAGCCGGGCCGCACATGAGAGATCGGCGAAGCCAGCCGGCCCACCTCCTCGTCCACCTCCTCCGTGAGGGCCAGCAGCGGCGTCTGGCCCGGCTGGAGTTCGAGGTGCGCGAACGACGTCGGCGGGTACACGCCGATCGCCGCGGCCACCGACGTGTCGACACCGGCGTTGCCGCCGTCGCCCTCGAACGCAGGCTCGTTCGGCGTCCCCGCCGCGAGCAGCGCGAGATGGGCGCCGGCAGAGTTGCCCTCGATGGCAATGCGGCTTGGATCGACGCCCAGCGATTCGCTGTTGGCGCGCATCCAGCGCAACGCCGCCTTGACGTCATGAATCTGCGCCGGCCACGGAGACTCCGGCACGAGGCGGTACTCGCAGGACATGCACACATAGCCCGCACGGCCCAGCAAGATCCCGTAACCCCGGAGCTGCGTGCGATCGCCCGAGCGCCAGCCCCCACCATGGACCAGCAGCACGCCCGGCAGGTCACGGTCCTCCCCCTCCGGCCTGAACACGTCACACCGCAGCTCGCGCCCGCCGCCGGTTCCGAACACCACCCCTTCTTCGATGCTCACCCGCATGTGACAGGAGGCTACTGAACAGATCCGCCAGCCGCCCAGCCAGACGCGCCCGGACAACCGCCGGCGGCACCCAGTCGTGCCGATCGGTATCTCCGGCGCCGAACGTGTAGACGAGGTTCTGGCGCGTCGTTATGCGCTGCCGAGCGGCGGCGATCCGGGGCCGTAAGGATCTCGAAGCGGGATTGGCGCCTGCAACCACCGGGCTGCGCGCACGGTCGGTATCACCGAATCCAGGGCGCTCGCCAAGGGGTTCCTGAGACTGCGACGAGTGGCTGACAGCAGACCCAACAGCACATCCGGGTTGACTGCTTGGCGTCGGCGCTCTGGCCGGGAAGCCTGGTCTAGCGTTGTTGCGCGATCCTCGGAGGCGGAGGTGTAGGTGAACGCAGGGCGGTTCGAGGTAGCGATTGTCGGTGCGGGAGGCGTCGGCGGCCTCCTCGGTGCGCTGCTCATTCGCGAGGGTGTCGATGTCAGGTTTGTCGTCACCGACGCCACGGCCTCGGTGCTCAATAGCCAGGGGGTACGGGTCAGAAGCAAGCGTTACGGGAACTTCGCCGTTCCAGCACGAGCACAGACCGACCTGGCGTCGCCTGTCGACATCTGCGTAGTGGCCGTCAAAGCAATGCATCTTGAGGCAGCGATGGAGCGCGTGCCGAAACCCGCGTTGGCCAACGCTGTCGTGGTTCCATTCTTGAACGGTGTCGAACACGTCGACATCCTGCGCGGGCTATATGGGTCCGCCGTCGTTCCCGGCACGGTACGGGTGGCCTCGGCTCGGTCCGCCCCAGCTGTCATCGAGCACTCAAGCCCGTTCATGCGAGTGGAGATCGCAGTTGGTGACCGCGAGAACCGCTCCGGGCAGACCGTACTCACCTTCGCGGAGCGCCTGACTTCGGCGGGAGTGGACGTCGACCTCCGTGAGGACGAATTGTCGATGCTGTGGGGGAAGCTGATCTTCTTGTGCCCGCTCGCGCTGCTCACTACCCGATACGGCATCGCGGCGGGTGATGCGAGGACGCTCCACCGCGATGAACTGGTGGCCGTGATCACAGAGATTGCGGCCGTCGCGGGTGCGTTGGGTGCTTCCCTGAGTGGCGATGAGGCTCTCGGGTTCTTCGACTCTGTTCCGGTTGAGATGCGTTCCTCGATGCAGCATGATGCTGCCGCCGGGAACCCAATCGAGCTCGACGCGATCGGCGGGTCGGTCCTCCGAGCAGGTGAGAGGAGCGGTATCCCGACGCCCGCTACCCGGCAACTCGTGGCGGACCTCGCCCGTACAGCAGCCCCGTAGCGTCGTTGACCAGAAATGGCGGGTACGAACCCGCCGGGGCAGGTTGCCCCATATCACCCCGCCCTCCTCAGATCAGACCGTCCGGGATCGCCTGCTATGCGCTCGGCTACCCGCCGACCGGTTGACACGCCCTTGCAATCGTGACCCCGCTCGGCAGCGCGCACGCGGTCGTGCCGTTCTGGCGCGGATGCGCCGGCCGGGTGCGGTGTCGTTCGGGCACAGTGTTCTGTACCCGACGTCAGAGGCCATCGCCGAATCGGTGTCACTCGTGTCGACCCTCGGGGCGGGCGCGGGACGCTATTCGAATCGGAGGGACTCGACGATGGTGACGCGTCTGGCGATTCGCCGCGGGTAGGCCGTCGCGCTCACCGCGACGACAACTCCGAGGACGGCGGAGGCGGCGACGAGTGACCACGGGATCGTGTAGTGAACGGTGACGGCGACCTGGTAGGCGAGCACTCGGATCGCGAAGATTCCCAGGCCGACACCGACGAGGGCCCCGCCGATCGCGCCGGTGAGCCCGATCGTTGCGGCTTCGAGGGCGAGGCTGCGGGCAATCTGGCGGCGGCTCATCCCAAGGGCTCGTTGGAGACCGAGGGTCCATCGTTGTTCGGTAACTGCGGTGAAGGCGGCGTTGCCGAGGGCGAGTGGGGCGAAGATCAGGCTGGCGAGGGTCATGCCACGGGTGAGGGGCAGGAAGATCGTGGTGTTGGTTTTGATTTGGGTGCGGCTCTCCTGAAGGGACCGCTGCGCATGCCTGTGGTGGGCGAGGCGCAGGGATTTCCTCAGTACTCGGGGTGAGTGGTGGGTCCGGCGGCTGACGGTCCGAGTGGGATTCGCTCGCGGGTCAGAGTTTTGTGCCACCGCGACGACGGGGTGTGGGGCGTCGTGGTGTGGGGGTGGACGTGGCCGTGTGGGGGTGGTGGTTCTCGGACTCGAGGGCGTGAACCGACGCGATCTCCAGTTTGGCGACGAGTTCTTTGAGTCGGCGGGCGTTGTCGAGCCAGGGCTGATAGCGCTCGAGCTGCTCGGAGCTCAGGTAGCGGGTGACGGTTTTTCCATCGACGGTGCGGGTCCATTGGATGTAGGGCCCGTGAAGCTCGGGCGGTTCGGCTTTGCACGCGCAGCCCGGTTTGCCGCAGGGCATGTGGCGAACGACCACGCTGCCGGGGAGGACCCCGTCGATCTGGCCGAGCTGGTGGGCGAGGCCCTTGCGTGTCGCGGCCCAGGGTCGGTGGTCTGTGGCCTTTGCCATCGCTCGCCTCCTGGTAGGGCGGCACCATCCGCGGCGCCGTTGCCTACAGCGTAAACGCTGTAGGGGATGCCCGGGGTGCCCGGTCACGCCCACTTGGAGGTAGAGACGATGCTGAGGTGTGCTAAAGACGATGGCTTCGCCCGGAGCCGAGACCGATTCGAGGAGCTGGTCGGCTTCCTGGCCGGCGATGGAGCGGCCGAGCTCACCCACGATGAGCTCGAAGACCGTCTTGACAGCGAGGGCCGTGAACTGTTGCGCCTCCTGTTCCAGGACCACCTCGACCTGCGTTCGGGCCGCGAGGAAGCGCTCGACGAGGTGGTCGGCGCCGACGGTGTGGTGCGCCGCTACAACGAGGCCGGCCATGCCCGCATCCTGGAGACGGTTTTCGGCAAGGTGACCGTCACCCGGATGGCCTACCGTCGCAAAGGGCACGCCAACCTGCACCCGGCCGACGGCGCGCTCAACCTGCCCGGGGAGCGCTACAGCTACGGGCTCCGGCGCCTGAGCGCGGTCGAGGCGTCCCGAGGGTCCTTCGACGAGGCGGTCGAGGCCGTCGACCGGGCCAGCGGCGGCCATGTTCCCAAACGCCAGGCCGAGCAGCTCGCCCGCCGGGCCGCTGTCGACTTCGACTCCTTCTACGCCCAGCGCCGCATCGATGCAGCCGAACCCGACGACGTGCTGGTCATCTCCGCTGACGGCAAGGGGATCGTCATGCTGCCCGGCGCGCTGCGCAAGGCGACCGCAGACGCCGCGACCAGATCCACCCCGAAGCTCACCAGCCGCCTGTCCAAAGGAGAGAAGCGGGGAAGGAAGCGCATGGCCGAGGTCGGCGCCGTCTATGACGTGACGCCCGTGGCCCGCAACGCCACCGACATCATCGGTGACCGCGGCGACAAGGCCGAGCCGCCCACGGCCAAGAACAAGTGGCTCACCGCCAGCGTCGTCGAGGACACAGCCACGGTCATCGCATCGGTCTTCGACGAGGCGGAACGTCGAGACCCCAACCATCAAAGAACCTGGGTCGCTCTCGTCGACGGCAACAACCACCAGATCAGCCGCATCCAGACCGAAGCGGCCGCCCGGGGTGTCGAGCTCACCGTCCTCGTCGATGTCGTCCACGTACTCGAGTACCTGTGGTCAGCTGCGTGGAGCTTCTTCGCCGAGGGCGACACCGCCGCCGAGACCTGGGTCGCCGGCAAGGCACTGTCGATCCTCGAAGGCAACGCCTCCACCGTCGCCGCCTCCATCCGACGCAAAGCGACCCGGCGAGGTCTCGACGCCCCGACCCGCAAGAACGCCGACACCTGCGCCGACTACCTACTCGCCAAACGCGATTACCTCGACTATCGCCTCGCCCTCAACAAGGGATGGCCTATCGCCACCGGCGTGATCGAAGGCGCATGCCGACACCTCGTGAAGGACCGCATGGACATCACCGGCGCCCGCTGGGGTCTCGAAGGAGCAGAAGCGGTTCTCCAGCTACGAGCCCTACGAACCAACGGAGACTTCAACCGCTACTGGCGCTTTCACCTCGGAATGGAACGGCAGCGCGTCCACGAAACCCGATACCACAACGCTGCCCTACCACTGGCAGCCTGACATCGCGTCCCTCTGATGGAGCCGCACCCTTTTGATTTCGGCGATCGCCTGGTCCCGCGTGTGGATCTGCGCGGCCATCGCTGCGCCGGTCACTGCCGTCTCGAGTCGACGACCGAGTTCGTCGAGGGAAGCGTCGGGGGTGGGGACAATGGCGTAGCGGTAGGCGCTTTGGTCGCCCCAGATGGCGCGGTAGGTATCGAGGTCGATGGCGAAGGTGCTTTGGAAGGCCCAGTCGTCGAAGAGAGCGGCGATGGTGAAGGGTCTCGGGCCCGCCGGAGTCGGCAAAGTGACGTGGCTACCGACGTGGAGGTGAAGGTTTCGGGCGGCGACGCGAGACGCGGCGATCTCACCGGCGGCGAGGCGACTGTTGAAAGCGACTGGGTTGTCGGCCAGGTTCGAGAACTTGACCATGTCGGCAACTCGGCCGCGTTGGGCGGCGGTCAGCGGGATGGCGTACAGGGCGCCCGCGCTGCCGTCGGGAAGGGTGATGTTGGCGTTTTCGTACGGAAGGACGGCTCGCACCCCCGGTACGGCAGCCAGTACCGATTGGTCCGCGGGCGCTAGGGGTTGGGAGGCAACGGAGCCGCCGAGCACGCCGATGTAGGAGTCGGCGTCGACGTTGAGTGGGGCGGCGACGACGCCGCGGGCGAGTCGGTTGATGCCCGTGAGACTGCTGCCGAACGCAACTCCGGTCAGCACGACGGCAGCCACGGGAATCAGCAGCGCCATCACGTTGACGGTGGTGCGGCGGGGATTGGCGCGCAGCGCGTCCGCGGCGCGCCTGCCGGTGGTGGCCGAGAGTCGTTCGAGGAGCTTGGCTAGCGACCGGGCGGCGAACGGGATCGCGGTCGGCACCAGGATGAACGCACCGAGGTAGACCACGAACACGGGGATCACGAGGGTGGGATCGGTCGGATCGTTCGACGTGCGGCGAAACCCGAGGCCGATCCCGATCGCCAAAATCGCCGCCCCGACTGAGGCGATCGCCAGCTCCCGATTGGGCCTCGCGGGGTCTCGCCACTCGTAGTTGGCGGTGGGCCGGAAGGCGTCGATGGGCGCGGCGCGGGCGGCTGACCGAGCCGGGAGTAGAGCGCCAGCGACGGCGCCGGCGACGCCGGCGATCGCGGCCACCCCCGCTGGTCCGATATGGAACGAGACGTGGGTCGGGATGTCGACCGGTGAGCCGAGCTTGTACATGTAGCTGGTGAGCGGCACCACGAGTCGGGCGAGGGTGGCTCCCACGAGGAGCCCGACGGTGGTGCCGGCGACGCCAAGGAGCCCGGCTTCGGTCAGGGTCACGATGAGCAGCTGCCGGCGGGACGAGCCGAGCGAGCGTGCTAGAGCGATCTCGGTGCGACGCTCCGCGGTTGCGGTCGACATCGTGTGGAACACCAACATGAGGGCGGCCAGCACGACAAAGCCGCCGACGGCATCGGTGAAGAGACGCATGGTCGCGAAGTACACGTTTCCCCCGCCTGCGGTCGCGCCCGATGCTCCAACGACGCCAATGCCGTTGGTTGCGGCCGCGATGTCTCGGCGCAATGCCGAAACATCGGCCTCCGGCGTTGCGCGCAGCAGGATCTGATCGACGTGACCCGTCCGGCCGAAGAGTCGCTGCGCATCAGCGATGGACACGACCGCGGCCGAGCCACCATTGATCCGATCGAGCACCGGCGAGGACACCACCGCGATGACCGGCAGCGCGGTCCTACCGGTTGATGCGTCCACGACGACCTTGCTGTCGACACGAGCGTGGAGTCGGCGTGCCAGGCTGCGCGTAACAACGAGGCCACCTTCGTTGGCGTCGAGCGCCGATTGCGTGAGCGCGTCGAGCCTCATCGACTGCGCCGCGCCGGGCGCGACGCCAGCCGCGTCGGGGGTCATGCCGAGAACGAAGATGCCGGTCGTGTGCGAACCGTTGCTAGCGGTCGAGCGGGCAATAATGAGGGGCGCGGCCGCGGCGATACGGTGATCGCTGGCGAGCCGCTCGGCCAATCCGTCGGGTAGGCCGCCGGGTGACGCGGCGGCCACCTGCAACAACCGAGGCCCGGCGAGCACCGCACCACTGTCGTGC
>Ga0102924_1004079_pt1 | contig 14937 bp, 12 predicted proteins | sample PaiPotPPM11metaG_FD_80116 | JGI IMG/M metagenome (GOLD analysis project Ga0102924, IMG submission 80116) | Iron sulfur acid spring bacterial and archeal communities from Banff, Canada, to study Microbial Dark Matter (Phase II) - Paint Pots PPM... ... | reverse complement strand
TTTCCAATAGTTGATTTACAAGATGTCTTTTATCGAAAGCGTAATCGGCATAGTGGCATTTGAGATGCCCTCGTTCGATACCTTCCGTACTCTATCAACATACCGAAAATGATAAACATCACTACTGCCAAGGCATCGACACCACCGGCGGCCGTATAAATCGTCTATGTATTCATTGAAATTAATATAAATAATACTTTTTAAATGGGATTCCGATGTATCTCGAACCCAAAGTACTTCGGTAGTTCCAGAGCATATTTTTAAGTACCTCTCTACGGCAAGGATAGAATATGCGTAGATAGTTGCCTCAATTGGACATAGTTGCCCTGTCGTCGAATCGTTACTTAAAAATTAAAGTGTTTTTCTTTAACAACATCCTTATCTGAAAAATAACCATAGTTACTATAAGCCAAATAATAGAAACGCTACATAGTATCAATATGGTGGTCGATATTGGCTCTCTCGCCTCTACAGCAACTTCTGTTGGCTTTGGAGGCATTACTGGTTTTCTAATTGGGTACGCAATTAAGAAAGTCGTCAAAGTCATATTGGTGATAGTCGGATTAGTATTTGTTGCATTTGTGTTTCTCGAATACCAAAAACTAATAACCGTAAACTGGACCAAGATTCAAGCAAGTACTATCGCTGCCTTTGGAAATGTAACGTCGGACCAGCTTCTTGCACGTAGCGGCATTCCTGGCACCGATCATATCGCCTCTTCGATGAGCAGTTTCGGCATACCTTTAACCGGTAGCCTCACGGCCGGGTTGATTTTAGGCTTCATAAGAGGTTAGGATTACACTGCCCAGAATGGTAGAGACTGGAGACATATTCATGGAAATAGCAGCTGGACTTTAGGTGACACTATGAATTTACGGCAATCAGCTATAATACCTTAGTGTCATTGTCCAATTCTATAATAAAATCTATTTCTACTGCACTATCGAGTGGAAGACTACTCATTCCGACAGCGACTCTGCTATGCTTCCCTTGTTCACCGAAAAGATCTACAAGAAAATCCGATGCACCGTTAATAACTTCAGGGTGGCTACTAAAAGAAGCATCGCAATTGACAAAACCGGATAATTTGACGAACCGTTTTATATCGTCAAGATTATGATGTGCATCTTTTATATGCGCTAGTGCGTTTATGGTGCAGAGTTTTGCTGCCTGCTTGCCATCACTTATAGAAATGTCCCTGCCCACTTTTCCCTTGAACTTGACTTTTAGAGGATTTGAACCTAGTTCAATAGGCAATTGACCAGACACAAACACGAGACTTCCAGTTTTGACTACTGGCTCATAAGAGCCTGCAGTCTTCGGAGGCCTTTGCAATGTTATGCCAAGTAAATTTAGCTTTTCTTCTATCATACTTTTAATCGTAGCTTCATACTGTTATTAATTCTATAACAGATCTTGGAATAGATATGGATTGGTTAGCTAATCGACCCATCTGCTTCGAAGACATTATCACAGCAAATATTTTTAAAAGGAAAAAAACAATACGTTAAGGCAGCAGTATGGTCTGCCACCTCAGCCTGTCATTACCGATCCTAAGGCACTCCTCACTCCCCCCTCACTTAGAGACGTTAGAATAATACTGTGAACAGCAACAAACAAACCTAGACAATTTCGGTAAGATTCTACAAATAGCAGTTCATCGATGTTCGTAATTGCGGTGCAAGGGAAGGCATTCTATCAGAAAATTCCTCAAAGTGACGGATCGGAGTCTTAGCCCATATCACCTTAATGAAATTGCCGAATAAATTTGGTTAGCCTCTTAGAAAGACCTTTCAGTCGGATATTGTATTGTAGAATATTTTTAGCTGATTTCGCTAATTTAGCTTGCATCTTAGATTAAGCTGCAGATCATCTAATGTTCTACATGCAGGTTGATAGTGAAGACATCAATTCCTCACGACTAATAACATGTGAGACCCACAACAAAGTATGCCGGCTAGTTAGCACTACTAACAAATGCCCTTGTTGTGACAAACGGATCTGCCTTTGCGACTATACTCTCTAGAAACGAATGTTATTAAGGGATGACAGATGACAGTTAGGAACTAAGGTCAATGTAGTGGATACTCTTAGCAACGAAAGTTGCCTCTCACTTAACTTTCAAGAGTCCATTGAGTACTTGATTAGGAAAAAAAATGAAAACACAATTCTCCCACCATTTAGTATGTCCACAACATACTGATAAACAAATTCGTCTTTCATTAGAGACTCTTCAAGGCAAAGATAATGAATGTGAAGAGGGCTTTCTTAAATGCGATACATGTCAAACAATGTACCCAATAGTAGAAGGAGTAGCGGTAGTAGTAAAAAACTTTGTAAAGTACGCCGAGTGTCGTGTGGCAACTTTCGGCAACTTGATACTGAATAGCAAAACGGACAAGATGAAAAACTTTCTCAAAGCCTATGGAGGGCAGATTACGTCAGGCCAAGCCATGGATGATCGATATGAAGAAGGAGGACCCTGGTTTGTTCCCTATCGATGGGTTCAATATGATCATTCGTCTGAGGATAGACTTCTAAGTACACTCAAATGGCGCCTAAAGCCTAATGAATTCTATAACAGAATCGTGCATGCAGTCAGCCCAAAAACGGATGGGGTTGCTCTTGACATGGGGTGTTCTATGGGATATAGTACCCTAGAGCTGGCAAAAAAGTATGCGTTTGTAGTTGGTATTGATCTATCCTTCTCCTTTATCAAGGAGGCCAGAAGAAGATTGGTGAGGTCGCAACAAGAAAATGTTGAGTTTTGTGTAGCAGATTCATTGCACGCGCCATTTAATCATATGAAATTTGACCTGATACTTGCACTTAATTTATTAGAATTTGTCCAAGCGACTGACCTACTTTCATCTATCCACTGGCTATTAAAGCCTCATGCGCTAGTCTTATTCGCTGACCCTTACGATTATAACCGACAGTCACACCCAAGTCAAAAAGTTGATGCCCAGACCTTCAGGACCATGGTAGAGAATTCAGGTTTTGAATTAGCGCAAAAGACTAAGACAGAATCCCATATACCCTGGATAATAAAAATAAATGAAAGAGCTTATTTGTTTTATTTTGTAGACTACGTTATGGCGAAAAAACTTTCGAAACATAAAGTCTAGTAATATTTCATTCATTACAGAAGAAATAAGTCAAGGTGGTGCTTAAACCAAATTTCCGTCACAGTCAATCAATGGGGCATATATGCTAGTTTTCCTATTGGGAATTTATGCTCATGAATCCGCCAAATGCCAAGAACTCGATCGTCTCTTCGCCGTTATTGGTTATGGTATGCCCAGTTCTTTCTGGAATATAGATAATGTCTCCGTCTCTGAACAGACTTTCTTCGTCCCCTATTCTGATCTTGCCCTTTCCGTTGATAATATAATACAACTCTTCATGATCCTGGTGCTGATGTTTTTCGTAAGAAAGAGTGGGTTGTAAGTGAGCTAAAGAAACGTACGTGATCGCTTTAAGGCACTTATATTTTTCTTCAACCTCAGCATCTATGTCGCCGCTGGTTTTGTTAACCATAGAAAGTAATCTCCAATCGACCCCACTCTTGTGTGCTATAGTAGGGTAAACATCTCTCCAGTTTCTAACGACTATCACACTAATTGTAAGGTCGTAATCATATAACTACATAACTAGAACATTAATTCTAAGTTTTCCGAGTAATTCTAAGCATCCTCATCTATACGCGATAACAGAGGTTGCTAAAAGCATTTTGAACAGACTAGCACCTATACTAGTATGCAACATTCGACGGGGTGAACATATTTCGTTAAGATGCAGACTGTCTAAAAACACGTTCAAATTTCGTTGATTTAGGGTATTTTGCTCATGATACATAAATAAGATTTGAAAGATCTAGCAGGACCGAATATGACCACGCTAAGACTAGGATTTTTTTCGTTGGAAGCCTGTTAATATAATGTAACTGTCCGTATAGAGGTTCATGCAGTTTGGATGTAAACATTCATAAATTATAATTATCGAGTTTCCTCATTCGTGCAAAGAGATTCGCAAACGCTAGAGGCGAAAAAGGCTTTCGGGCTACTTTTTATAGCCGTATCCGTCGCAGTAGTGGTTGGCACGCTTCTTAGTGAAGTCGCAGCCAAATATAACGCTCCGATATATTATATTGCACTAATTTGGCTGGCTAGTTTCGGTGTTACATTTGGAGCAAATTTTCGGAAATTTCGTAGAGTGATTGTTGCTGTACGCATTCGAATGAGGAATAGTATGAAATGGCCCTCTAGTGCAAAGGCTATAAATGGACTATGTTGGGCTGCTCCCTTCGCCTTGATAGGCGTGTTTCCGTCAATGTACCAGTACCTGATCCTCGTCGGCATAGGCTTAGGGAATTTGTCTACATATCTACTGATGAAAAAATACAATGGCCTTAGCAACCGTGAACAAATGATCGTCGGTTTGATTTCACTTGCTTCGGTTCCTATTTCGATATTGATTGATATGACTCTATTTGTTTCGAAGCATGATCTTGCTGTTTTTTTTTCTCGAATTTTGATAGGTTTAGCTTATGCAGTTGGTGGAATTCATGCGCTCCTAATAAAGAAGTAACACACGAATTTGTTCAAATTTGTGTATACCGAAGAGAATAACAACCAATGAAGCGTGAAGTAGCCCACATGATTCCCATGAGTATAGTTGATGACACGTCTCAGCAGTACCAAGAGGATTGACAATTGGCGATTGGATGAATGATTTTTCTATGTCACGTTCACTTTTGCCTCATTGTTTAATATAGATACTGATAGGAATTTGCAAAGGGGCAATAACTAATCCTACAGTACAGCTCTTTGAATGCTGGACATGTAATTGTATTATTTAACGAAGCCAAGACAAAACTTATTTATCTCAGGCGAGCATCTTTGACCAACACACTTTTAATTTTGTGATCGAGTGGTAGATTATGGGAAAGTCCCACCGTGTCGCGATCGTGCAAATGAAGTCATCGTCGAACAAAGAAGAAAACCTAAAGATTTCGGTAGATTTTATCAAAGAAGCGGCAAAAAGGAAGGCACGTCTGATATGCTTCCCTGAATTTCAGATGGCGTTTTCACCAGCTAGGCAATCTTCGAAACAATTGGCGGAGATAGCAGAGTCAGCGAAAAACGGCAAATTTATCTTGAAGCTATGTAGCACAGCAAGGAGTTATAATATCAACGTTGTGGCAACAATCTATGAACAAAGCGACAGACTCTCTGAAAGCCGTGTATATGACACGGCCGTCTTGATAAACAGCAAAGGAAAAATCCTTTCACATTATCGAAAAGTGCATCTATATGATGCGTTAGGATCCAAAGAATCTCTTAAACTGATTGCTGGCAATAGTATTGAAGCACCTAACCACACATCGGCTGGAACTATCGGTTTGATGATTTGTTACGATATACGCTTTCCCGAAATGTCTAGGATCTTAGCAGTGAAAGGCGCTGAAATTCTAGCCGCTCCTTCGGCATGGTTTCAAGGAGTTATGAAGGAAGAACATTGGGAAACCTTTCTCAAAGCCAGATCCATCGAGAATGGCCTATACATGGCGGCTCCAAATCAAGTAGGCAATATCTTCTCCGGAAGGAGCATGGTTATAGACCCATTTGGTACGGTAGTATTGGACATGGGAAATAGAGAAGGGATGGAAGTTGTTGAAATCGATATATCGAGAGTACAAAACGTTCGAAAATCACTTCCTCTTTTGAAAAATCGTCGAACCGACGTATATCGCAACCATATTAGTGCGTTCACATAAATGTAATCTTGTTTCTTTATAATAGACATTGGTGCCGATTCTAGCTCCAGCGCAAGGCAAGTAACAGCTACCTTCTCAGCTATTCGATTGATCAACTGCTCAATAAAGATGACGCTGGTTGGTAAAGAATGGCAGTGACGCAGAATATTCATCGATATATGGCCTACTCTAACCTTTTTATAACTCGAACAGGTAGTTTTTAATAAATGCCAAATAAGGTTTGTGTTCTCGGTGCAGGCAGTACCAAATACGGTAAATTAAACGAAGGCATTATCGAAATTGCATTGAAGGCGTCTATAGACGCAATTGATTCAGCTGGTATTACACCTAAGGATATCCAGGCAGGGTACATTTCTAATGTTTTTGGAGTGACGGATAGGCAAGTCCATATGGCGCCAGTCATTATGAGTAACCTGGGTGTCCCAGAGGTGCCAGGATTAACAATAGAATCGGCATGCGGTTCAGGTTCTATTATGTTTAGAGAAGCATACGCGAACGTAGCCGCTGGATTCTATGATTGCATTTTAGGATTAGGCGTGGAGAAAATAACCCATACTGGAACAATCCAGAGTACTACTTTATTCTCTTATTGTTCAGATTTCTTTTACGAAGGCGGAAATGGTGCTTCGTTCCCCGGATTATTCGCGTCAATTGCTAGGTCGTATATGGCTAAATATAAAGCGAGCGAGGAAGACCTCGCACGCGTTGCAGTAAAGAATCACGAAAATGGAATTCTGAACCCAAAAGCTCATGTCAGGAAAAAAATTACGATTGACGACGTATTGAAATCTCCTGTCGTGGCTTCGCCTTTAAAGCTCTATGACTGCTGTCCTTTTTCTGATGGGGCGTCAGCAATCATACTTTGTAGTGAAGATTTTGCGAAGAAAAGTGGTAGGCCTTTTATTGAGGTGATTGGCTCAGGTAGAGGTGCATCTCCGGCTGCCGTCCAGGGTCGTGATGATATCACAACTATCCCAAGTACCGTAGCCGCGGCCAATCAGGCATACAAAATGGCCGGCATCACAGCAAAGGATATCGATTTTGCTGAAGTACATGACTGTTTTACAATCGCTGAACTTATTGATATAGAGGACCTAGGGTTCTTTAAGAAAGGAGCCGGAGCCAATGCCGTCAGAGAGGGAGCAACTTCCAGAGACGGAGAAATTCCCATTAATCCTTCAGGTGGATTAAAATCAAAAGGTCATCCAATCGGCGCAACAGGCATAGGTCAGGTCGTAGAGGTTTTCGAACAACTTACAGGTAAAGCTGAGCAAAGAACTGTTAGGGATGCAGAAGTGGCACTTACACATAACTTCGGAGCTACTGGTGCAAGTGCTGCCGTCCATATCTTTAAGAGGGTTCAATGAATGGAATTGTCAAAGACAAGACAGCAAGAACAAGATTCGAATCCTCGTGAAAAGTTTATAATGGCTGCACGAAGACACAAGATACTTTCCAATAAATGCTCGCGTTGTGGACATTTGATGCTTGTTACAGTATATTACTGTGAAAAATGCTTTAATCACAAATTTGCGATTAACGAATTGGAAGGAACAGGTAAGGTTGTGACGTACACAATTCAGGCCGTAGCACCGGAGGGATTTGAGGATGCTGGATCATATGCGTGGGTTGTGTTCAGGGTTGATGGTACAGATTTCAATGCATCCGGTTTCCTACCCGGAGTAACATCAGCTTCCGACCTACCGCTCGGATCAAGAGTCAGAGTATTAGATTATCACCCAAAACATGGTTTGACGTTGCAAAAAGTCTAGATCGTGTCATGCCGCTAATTGCACCCACACTGCAAGCAACGCTATTAGAATCCTACCAATACAAATTACTACAAGCAAGAGTTGTATTAGCGTCGGCCTACTGCACATTTGGTAGATTAACTATTTGATAGCTATTTGTATATAGAGTTTAACGCTCGCTCTTAACATTTTTTAGACTAACCTGAATTCGTCCACAAATGGATCAACATCAGCAACAATTCAAAAGCGATATGGAAAAGGCTACGTCAATAGTTAATAATCAACTCGCTCGATTAAGGCTGCTCGATGAAAAGTTCTCAAGAATGGATAAAAATTTTAAACATCAAATAGTATTAAATATCAAGTCTGGCAATAACTCCCGAGCCAAAGCTCTTGCAGGAGAGTTATCAAATATTCGCAATGTTCAACGGACAACACAAAACGCAGGCCTTGCACTAGAGGTCATGCTGATTCGGTTCAGTACTGTTAACGAATTTGCCATGGTTTTGGAAACCATCAACCCTACTATCGGGATGATCAGGGATATCCAAAGAGATATCTCCAAGGTGATTCCAGCGGCTTCGAGCGTGTTCTCCGAAATGCAAACGATGACTTCCGATGTCTTGGTTAATTCAGATATTAAGTTGGACGTTGGAAGTAAGTTTTCGACACCCGTTGATAAAGACGCTCTTTCAATCCTAAATGAGATAGAAGGGATACTCGAGAATGAAGCAAAGACAAAGCTTCCTGAAGTTCCATCTGCCATTCTGGATAAGAGAATGGATAAGCAGTTCTATGAGGAAGAGGTATCGGACAAAAGTCAAATAATGATAGAAGGTTAAACTTAGTCCTCTTTAGATTACTCTCTTCTATACCATTAGTAAAATATAATTTACAAAGTAGTTTTAATCAGTTAGTCTGAATATCGGGTGCAATGGAACAGTTGAGTCACGATAAATATCCAATACAAGCGGAATCTACAAGAGATGGAGTGCTGGAATCCGCCTCAAAACGAGTCCGGATGATTTTCTCCGTTATGGCTAGTCCTAATCGAATTGACATTCTTCGCATTTTGAATTCCAAGGGCCCACTTACATACTCTGAGTTAAAGTCGCTAGCTGGATTTAAATCGAAAAAAGAGTCTGGGAAATTCGCATACCACCTACGAAAACTTCTCAGACAGTCTCTGGTGGCACTCAACAAAGCAGAGCGTCGCTACACAATTACTAATCTCGGTAAGCTCGTGCTAAGCCTTGCAAGACAGATAGAGGAAAGGTCAATAATCGAAAGTGGCAAAATGTATGTTAGGACTACAAGACCTTCCATTGAAGAATTTAACTCTAATAAGATAATACAGTCGCTAGTAAGGGAAGCAAATATGCCCCTTGAGCAAGCACATAAGATAACAGAAGAAGTTGAGAATAAGATATACAAGTTTCAGGCCGTTTATCTTACTTCATCATTAATTCGAGAGACGGTAAACTCTGTTCTAATTGAACATGGGCATGAGGAATATAGAAATAAATTGGCGAGATTGGGCCTTCCCGCATCTGACATTGTCGAGATGTTAAGTAATGCAGACGCGGCAAAGAATGGGCTTGAGACTCTGATGTCAAAAGCCTCGCAGTCAATATTTTCTGAATACCTTCTAATCAATACTCTACCGAAAGACATTGCAGATATGCATTTGGCTGGTGAGATGAATATTTCTAATAGCGGCACTTGGGGCCTAATTCCAGACACGATTTTTCTAGACGTTACTAACTTCCATGAGAACGCTATGGACCTTAAAGGGAAATTCTTGAACGTATCGAGGATGCCTTTGCCTGGTATCAATAACTCGAACGACTTCGAGACTTACCTGTCGTTATTGATTTCTCTTCTGAGCAGAGAAGCATCAACAGAAGTGGTACTTGAAGGGATTATTCCAATGATTTTAGAACAAACGAAAGAACCTGCTGAAATTAGTTCACGATTTGCTAAGGCTCTTATGTTGTCTTCAATAGCTCCTAGCTATACTCAGTCAGGATTACCCGCCACCACGATAACAATTCCAGCTCATGGGCACGATGCGACGTCGGTTACCGCGTTATTGAGCGGTTATCAGAAATATGTAGATTCTACTCCCGTACCACGCATTGGCATTTCATTAATCTATGGTGATATGAATGATCAGCAAAATCAACTTAGATATCATCTAGACTCTATCGCGTCTTTGGTAAGAAGTGGAGGAATTATCTCACTTTCACATGATGACGGATTAAGAGCGAGTAGCGGTATCCGCAAATCAATTGGAGGCAAAAGTTCCGGCACTGTTATAACTTTGCAATCGCTCTCTATTAATCTTCCAAGGCTTGCATATCAGTCGAACAAAGATGAAACTTATTTCCGAGCTAGACTCGCTCTGATGATCAAGCCGGCGCTAGCGGCGCTCTATATAAGAAAGAAGGCTGTCGCAGAGCTCATTAGAAAAGGCACTGTTCCTGCCCTCAGCGGCAATTCCGACTTTATTCAATCAGGAACGACCAACGTCATAATTAACCTTATAGGTGCCCGAGAGTCTGTAAATGATATTTTGGGACACCATTCTAATAACAATGGAATGGAGGTTTTACAAAAGGTACTGAAGACTTCTGTAGACGTTGCTCTCGATCAGGGAAGATATATTGGTGAAGGCTCGGTTGGCGTTGCAATGATAGCAGATGATAGCGCGACTAGATTTGCAGCTTTGGATTCTGATAAATATGGCAGGGCATATTTGCAGTCGACTCAACAAAATTCTACGACTTATTCTCAGGGATTAAACTTGTATGGTGAGCAATTACTGATGCCCAATGATGATAATTCTGGGTCTCTAATAGAAGACTGTCTTTCAGTTGACAAGCTTCTGAGTGGTGGCTTGTCTGTAACTCTCGATGTAACAGAACTCGCTTCTAATCATGTGCAAGTAAAGAAAGCAATCGAAGCAGCGTCGGGTATCCCATTTTTCCGTCCGATGGTGAAGCTCATGGTATGCAATAGCTGTGGAAAAAGATCAGGTTCGAGATATCAGGAAAAATGCGAGTTCTGCGGGTCCTCTCATATGGTGCCGATTCACTAACTATTTTGAACAATGAGTACAAATAGTGTCAAATATGTTTTTATTCCCCTTTTAAAATTAACCAACTATTTTTCAGGAAGCTAATACTTTTAAATCTATTTAGCATGCCGTAATAACGGAATGGCAGGCGTCACTGAGTTTAATGACCAGAAAGAGAATTTGATTATTCGTATTCGAAAAAGAGACGGAAGAGAGGTCAATTTTGAACCACCCAAGATATCGGATGCAATTTACAAAGCTCTTGTAGCTACTGGTAAACCGGATTTTTCGCTCTCGGAAAAACTGGCCAACAAAGTAGTTCAAAAGATGATCCATCATGGCTATGGATCGACCGAAATCCCAAGTGTCGAGGACGTTCAGGACGTGGTGGAATCGATACTCATAGAAGAAGGTCTGTCCGATACAGCAAAAGCGTACATTCTCTACAGACATGAAAGACGTAAACTTCGTGACGAGAAGATGAAGATTTTAAACAAGAAGGTCCTCGATGAAGTAGACAAGGCCTTTGACATTAATTCTCTGAGGGTTTTAGCTGCTCGATATTTGCTGAGGGATGGTAATAATGAAATAGTAGAAGGTCCGAAGCAAATGTTCGAAAGAGTAGCTATTCTCGTAGCGATCCCAGACATCATGCATGACTCTCGTCTGTTTGCTTTGTCAAGAGACAAGAATTATAACCGAAGCATAGAGGAAGCAGAGAAATATTATTCCAAATTAAACGACTTTGATCTTAAGTTAAAAATTGGCAAATACTATTTGAACAAATATCATTTTGAAGCGATTATTAGGCATTATATTGATCTTGCGAAGCAAGAACATATGAAAGTCACTTTTAAGGAATTACTTAGACTAATCGCTGAAGGTAAATTTGCAGCGTACGGAGAAAGGATCAAAGAATATTACAATCTAATGGTGTCACGAGACTTTCTTCCGAACACACCAACGTTAATGAATGCAGGCGGCCGGCTAGGTCAGCTGTCAGCCTGCTTTGTTCTCGATATGCCGGATGATATGCAAGGCATCATGAAATCATCGACTGATGCTGCAATGATCTTCAAATCAGGGGGAGGAGTCGGAATAAACTATTCCGATCTAAGACCTGAAGGAGACATCGTCGCATCAACTTCTGGTGTTGCATCTGGGCCCACCTCATTCATGAGGATTATTGACACGATCACTGATGTTGTAAAGCAAGGCGGAAAGCGACGAGGTGCGAATATGGGTATTTTGGAGGTATGGCACCCAGATGTAGAGAAATTTGTAACAGCCAAAACAAAACCAGGCATATTCGAAAACTTTAACGTAAGCGTCGGGGTCTGGGATGATTTTTGGCGATCCCTCGTAACTCAGGACAAAAACCTTAAGTATACATTACGCAACCCCCGGACCCGTGAGCCGATAAAACAAATTGATTCACATGCCTTAATAGATTTAATCTCGTTCAGCGCATGGAAGAGTGCTGAACCAGGCGTTATCTTCTTTGACAACATCAATAAATACAATCCGTGTATCAAGGCTAAGGGTGGACCATTACGCGCCACAAATCCCTGCGGTGAGCAATCACTTTATCCAAATGAATCCTGTAATTTGGGCTCAATAAATCTGGCGAACTTTGTAAAGCGTAAGGCAGATGGGAGATATGAATTCGACTGGCAAAGGTATGAGCAGGCCATTAGACTCGCATCACGATTTCTAGACAATATAATTGATATAAACAAGTATCCTGTAGACGAGATTGATGCGAACACCAAGCTCACTAGACGAATCGGTCTCGGTATAATGGGTCTAGCGGATCTCCTTTTCTTGCTTAGAATTCCTTACAACTCAGAAGACGGCTTTGAATTCATGTATAAACTGGCAGAAACTATGTCATACTACAGCATGGAAGAGAGTGTTGCTATAGCCAAGGCAAGAGGTCCGTTTCCTCTGTTGGAAGAGACAGATTACGTCAAGGGGAAAATCCCGGTCGCAGGCTACTACGAACTACCAAAGGAAATGCATACATATGACTGGAATTCGCTCATTGAAAAGATCAAGAAACATGGGATCAGAAACTCTTGGACCTCAACTATTGCTCCTACAGGTACTTTGTCGATGATTGCCGACACTTCGAATGGTGTTGAACCTATATTTGCTGTGGCTTTTGAAAAACGCGTCACTGTAGGCAGGTTCTTTTATACAAATAGAGTGTTTGAAGCCGTATTGCGAGAAAATAGTTTGTACGACGATGAAATACTTAGTAAGATTGCAAACAATTACGGTTCAGGGCGTGGGCTACCTGAGATCCCTGGATGGATACAGAAGATTTTCGTGACTGCAATCGATATCCACTGGACTGACCATCTAATGGCTCAAGCCATATGGCAGAAGTGGATCGCTAATGCAATCGCCAAGACCATCAATATGCCTGGAGATGTAACCGCAGAAGACGTAAAATGTGCGTATCTTCTATCACATGATCTTGGCCTAAAGGGAGTTACTGTATACAGAGATGGCTCAAGACACGAGCAGGTTCTACACATTACCGGTGAAAACACTAAGGAACGGAGGTTCAGTGTTGTTCCTAGTCGGTATGCAATCGACTACATACGTGAAAATATTTCGGAACCCTATGTTCTAGAGGCATTAGAAAAAATTTTCAAGGACATACAAACACCAGATTCGGACGAACCCCTCGAAAAAGGTGTACTCAGCGTAGAACGCCAACAACATTCGAAAATCGAACCTGCGAGCGCTTCTCTGCAGACACATCCCTTGAGCTCACAATATCGGTTAACTGAGAACGAATTCTGCCCATCTTGCCGAGCAAAATTAATAATGACTGAAGGATGCGATATGTGCATAGAATGCGGCTTTAGCAGCTGCGTTTCTGGATAAGCGAGACAATCCACCATTGGTGGGTGCATATATGGGTTTATGTACATAGTAACGATTATAATCCCTGTCTAGTCCCATTTGCAATGAAAGATGAACCGTAGTTCCAAAAAAATTATTCCTATTTGCCTGAACGTTGAACAGTTGAAAATCGTAGAGCAATATGCTAAGAGTAAAGGCCTACTAAATACGAGTCAAGCTATCGAGCAGTTAATAAATTGTTGTGCTAATTAAAGAGAAAATTAGAGTATGCCTGCACCCTATCAAGATAAAGATTTTTTAATTTTATTCGTAAATAACTAATATGGGCAGGGCTAAAGCTGATTCTAACAAACCGAGTGAAGAAAAGCTGCCTGAATGGGCAGAAGACGAAATAAAATCAGTTCAGTTTGGAGATGAACAAGTTATTAAAAGATCAGGATATATTCTTGATACTTATGAGAACGACTTTAAAATCGATATCCAGCTTTACGAACCTCTGCCTGACAACAGGACTATCATCGAGGGGTTAGATGTTCCCAAATCAATGAGTATTGGCGAGTTTAGGAAAGGATTCGTATATGAATTTAGAATAAAGATGTTCAAAGGGGATTTAAGTGCAAAACTTGTCGAATTTTTGAAAACAAAATTTTCGCTTGATATGTATGCAATTTACCGTTTCGAGCTGGAGGATTTGCAGCTCATGGAAATCGAATCTGATATTTATTCCTCTCCTCCAATGTCTGCGGAAGCAGCCGGGAATGATATCGACGAGGTCTAGAGAACAATGCTCAGTACAACAGGACTTACTTTAGTTTCTCTTTAAGAGCAGCGCCCATCATAGGATTAACTACGTCAGGGAGGGTCTGCTTTAACCAAACAGCCGCCTTAAAATAGAAGGGAACCGTAATTTCCAGCCGAGGAGAATTTGCTGCCCCACAAACTTCTTGCAGACCATGCAACGAAAATTACAGCTCTTGCACCGTTATTTGCAAAATCAATTGCCACCTGTTTCCCGATTCGAGACAACGTCCCTATGATCAGAACTACTCGGCCGTTAAATTTTTTCATAGGGACTGAACCATAAGCGAATATGTTTTCTACCCTCTAGTGCCTTCAGTTTCGTCAGTTGAGGTCTTATGAGTGACATCCCATAAATTATTTTTCTTTGTTAGCGATTTAATAGAAATTTTCGTCATCGTTAGTTTCATGAGGGCAACCCACATTATCAGCAGCGGCACATGATATGATGCTATTCTCCACGCTATAATCAAGCTCAAATGTGAATCATTGACTACATTTGCAAAAGATGGGATCCCCGTAAAATGAGAAGTATATGCCCAAATCCCTAGTTCTGCAAGTCCAGAACCTCCAATTGTAATTGGTAATGTTGACAACGCGGTAGATGCAGAAGTAGCCATCAGAGAATCAAATACACCCAGCCTGAAGCCTAC
>Ga0102924_1004078_pt1 | contig 14939 bp, 16 predicted proteins | sample PaiPotPPM11metaG_FD_80116 | JGI IMG/M metagenome (GOLD analysis project Ga0102924, IMG submission 80116) | Iron sulfur acid spring bacterial and archeal communities from Banff, Canada, to study Microbial Dark Matter (Phase II) - Paint Pots PPM... ... | reverse complement strand
GGGTGGCACGGCCAGGGGCGTCAGCCAACCGGCAGGGCCAGGGTCCTCGTGCTGACTGGTATGCACTACCGCGCCGCCCGGCCCGAGCGCATGGCAGATATGCCTGAGCTTGATGATCTCCGGCCGCGTGCCCGTGATGATCGCGACGCGGCCGGTGGCCATCAGCGCTCCGCCCCGGCGGCCGCGAACACGGACCCACGCACGGGCCCGGGAGCGGCCGCCAGTGCCGTCGGGACCGGGCTGACGGCCGCGGGGACGACTGGGTTGGGCGCTAGCCTGCGCTCGTCGACCCGCTTGGTCTTCGCCCAGCCGCGCGAGCCCCGCAGGTACCGGAACAGGGCCTGCCAGCACGCCACGTAGGCGATGTAGTTGCCGACGAGCAGCAAGTGGCCGGCCAGCAGCGTGCGCAAGAAGTTGCCTGGCCGTTGCTTGTTGTACAGGAGCCCGGCGGTCCACAACGGAAAGAACGACGTCAAGTACCAGGTTGAGATGCTGACGAACTGCTCGACCGCGGTCGTGCCGATCGGCGGTCCCGCGGCCCAGCCCATCCACCACCCCACCGTCATCACCATGTTGTAGTTCATGCACAGTGACCAGGGCAGGACCATCCAGGGAATCATGAGGTACAGCGTCATCTCGACCATTCCCAGGTGCGTGACCTTGCGCGAGGACCAGACCTTGCCGAGCCACTCGGAGGCCTCCAGGTGGCCCTGGTACCACCGCGTCCGCTGACGGATCAGCGCCCTGAGGGTCGGCACTGCCTGCTGGGTGACGTGCGCCCTCGGCGTGGAGAGCAGCCGCCAGCCCGCTACCGACAGTGCCAAGCCGAGGTCCAGGTCTTCAGTCAGCCGCGGGCGCCATGGTTCACGACCGAGCGCCAGCAAGACGGTGAGCCTCGTGAACTGCCCGTTCCCGCCCAGGCTCACGGTGCCCGTCGCGTTCCGGCCAATCTGGCTCACCGCTGCGACGCCCCAGAATTCCAGGTCCTGCAGCGTTGTGATCAGGGAGCCGGTGTTCCTGATCTTGACCGGGAGTTGCACGCCGCCGACCCGGCCGTCGCTGAACAGCGGCAGCACCTCGTCAAGCGCTCGCGGCGACAGCTCACCGTCGGCGTCCATGACGCAGACGATGATCCGCGAGGCGGCGATCCGCCGGACCGCGGCATCGTGCAGGATGGCCGCCAGCCCGGTGTTCAACGCCGGCCCCTTACCGAGCCTGGCATTGGGCAGTTCCCGGCGCACGACCGTCACGCGGTCTGGGGCGACTGCCGCGGCTACCGCGCCGGTGGCATCGTCGCTGCCGTCGTCGACGACGACAACTCTCGCCCGCTGGTCGGCCAGCAGCGCCCTGATGGTGCGGCCGATGACGAGTTCCTCATTCAGGCACGCCACCAGGAAGTACGTCACGAGGTGCTCCGGCGGTGCCGCCACGGCCTCCGGCCGCTGCTCCTCTGATGACACAAGGAACCGCAGTAGCCGGGACGACCCGTGGCGGACGGCGAAGCGCCTGTGCTTGCCGCCCCAGCCGACCTTGCGCATGATCATCACGCCGGCGCCAGTGGTGGCCAGGTAGTAGGCGAGGCCGTAGGAGATCAGAAACAGTTCCAGCGCGTTGAGCATTTACCGGTGCCTTCCCGGCACCGGGGCCTCCGCCCCGGACGTCCTTCTCCGCTTAAAGACGATAACAAGCCGAAGCGCGATCACCCCGACAATGATGAGCGCACCGCCCGCGAGTGTGAAGGCAAGCAGGTTGGCGCCGGTTATCGGCAGTGCTCCGGTAGGTAGCGGGTACATTGACCCTCTCCTTTGAAGAGTTAATCGACCTTCGTGGCCGCTGGGTTCTTGACTTGGCGTCCCCGGCGGGAGCCCTTTCTACGGATGGCAATTAGCGCATAAACGACGAATATCAGGACCGCGCCAAATACGGTGATCAGTGAGCCGATGAGCGTGTGCCCCCAGTAGAAGCCGGTTGCATACCCGAAACGCACGGTAAGCACGACGATCAGCAGGAGCCTGAGCTGGTTCATGCCGAACAGTAGGCCGACGGCGACGGCCAGGCCGAGCAGTGGCCGCATCAGCCTGACCTGGCGCCAGACCACCCAGGCGGTGACCGCCGTGAACGGGACGATCAGCGCGTCTACCGTGCAATCGGGGGTGATGGACAGGCCCATGTACCGATGTGGGCCGTCGGCGAACCAGACGACCGGCGAGTTCACGTAGGATCCGGCGTCGATCCCGGTGAGCAGCGGTACGACGTGACCGGACAGCCACGCCTCGAAATCCCGCACGGCCATGGCCTCTTTCAGCACCGTGGCCGACAGGGCGGCGCCGGCCGCGGCGGCCGCCAGCGCGAGCACGAGCCTCCAGCCGCCAGCGCCTTCCGTCCGCCGGGCCCGGTGCGAGCCACCGTGCCTGCTCGGCGCGTGGAAGTCTCCGGAACCCCCTCCGGTCAGTGCCGCTGCGCTCACCGGCGGTTCGGCGTGCGCGCGAGCGCCGAGATGACAACCTCTATGGGGTGATCCGGCGAGATGACCGCATCGCGCGATTTCACCGGTTCAAGCGGCCGATCAGTGGATATCGTCATTGTTGCTGACCTTGTTTCACGAGACCGAACGTTCTCCAGGCATGGAGTCTAGGGGCGTCAGCGGCCAAAGTCCTGGTTACGCCACAACACTTAACCCCCGCGCGGTAAATCTAAAGGACAAAAGCCGCTTCGGCGAACGCTATTTGCGCTTGTCGAGCTGCTCACGCTAATGCGACCGCTATCCTACGGCATGCTCATGTAATGAGTTTCAATCGCCGGGCCGCTTCGGCTGCTCGGTGTACAGAAAGGGATATCGTGCGCAAAATCTATAAGCGCGGAACAATTCTCGGCGCCCTGGCCGGAGCCATGGTGCTGGCCGCCGCGCAGGGCGCGATGGCGCAGGCCACTCAGAGCCCGGAGGGCATCGGCATTGAGGGGACTGGCCTCGTGGCGGTGGCGCCCCAGCCGATCGCCACCGCCACCAACCCGAACCCGGCCAACGTCGCGACGGTCTCGGCGGGCATCGTCACCGCCAATGCCGTCTTCGCCCATGTCAACGGCAACACCACCACCGCGGGAGCAGCGAGCCTCACCGCCCTCCTTCTGAGCGGTATCTCGGCCGGGGCGGTCAGCTCGACCTGCACCGCGAACTCCGATGGCACCTTTACCCAGTCCTCCAACCTCGTGAATGTCGTCATCCCCGGGATCGCCAGCATTCCCGTGAACCCGGCGGCGAACACGTCACTGCTCGGCGGGACGGTCGTCCTCAACCAGCAGGTGCCCGGGCCGGTTACCGGATCGGTGACGGTCAACGCCCTGGTGATCAATTTGCTCGGGGAGGATCTCACGATCGGGTCCTCAACCTGCGGCCCGTACGTGGCCGGCGCGCCCATCGCCGGCGGCAAGGGCCTGGCTCTCGGCCTCGGCGCGGTCGGCGCAGGGGGGGTGGGTATCGCCGCCGTAACGTTGAACCGTCGCCGGCGCCTGACGAGGGCGTGACCGCTGGGCAAGGTGGCGGGGCGGCTGCCGCCCCGTCACCACCCTCCGCGGGCCGTCGGCGGGCCGCCCGCAAGCCAAGCGCGCTCGCGGTCACCGGCCTCGCCGCCGCCATCGCCTGCCTCGCGGCCGGCGTCGGGTTGCTGCTGTACGCCGGATACCGGATCTGGGATCCGGGAGCGCGCGGCGCTCAGCGCCTGATGACCGCGAAGCTGCACGCCGAGTGGAGCGAGCAGCACGGCGGCGGCCTCCGGCCCATCACGCTGCGGGTCGGCCAGCCGTTCGCCACCATCCAGATCCCCGCGTTCGGGGCGAACTGGCAGTTCTCCATCGTCGAGGGAACGGCGCTGTCGCAGTTGGCTACCGGCCCCGGCCACGTGACGGGAACGGCGCTGCCGGGGACACCAGGCAACTTTGCCGTCGCGGCGCACGACATCACCGCCGGCAACCCGTTCCTGCACCTGGGCCGCCTGCGCCGCGGCGACTCGGTCATCATCCAGACCGCCGACGGTACCTACCGTTACGCGGTCGGTTCCGAAACCGTCGTCCGCTACACCGATGCCCTGGTGCTTGCCCCCGTGCCCGGTCACCCAGGCGTGGCGCCGACGGCACAGTACATCACGCTGATCACGTGCACGCCGGTCACGCTTGACTTCACGCCATGGCGGGTCGTGGTCACCGGCAAGCTGGTCAAGGCCACTCCCAGGTCCTAGCAGCATGACATTCATCCACCCGGGCCCAAGAATCCATGTCCGTGCTGTTCACGGCCATTTTCTCCGCGGCCCCTATTGTCTGGGACCGGCGCGACGGTTTCCACCTTCCAGGGAATCGTCATTCTCGCTGCTTGGGATGGTGATCGTGGAGTTCAAGCGCACTGAGTAGTCCCACTGTGCCTAAGTGGGCCTAGAGACATTATGTCTCAAGAGGTCAGCGTGGAGACATAATGTCTCACGGGAATGAACAAAAGGTTTCAGACATAAAAGGGCGACGCCGGGTGGCTACGGGGGCAAACCACCCGGCGTCGCTATCATCGGCGTTCCGACGGGGGCCCGGAACGCCGGCAGTGGTGCCCCGACGGGGGACCAGAGCACCGATATGAATGGTACACGGCCAACCCCCTGTATGTGTCAAGACCTAAAGACAACCAAATCTCTGAACGCCATTCTGGCCACACGCCTATCGCCGCGCGGCCCAGCTTCCGCTCGCCGCTCAAAGGCCTGTGACCGGCTGTTTCTTCAACTCCGAGCACAATGCGCGTTCGGTCGGATGCAATGCGTGTCCATCTGTTTCCTGAGCAAATTCAGCGGAAGGAGAAGCGGGACCAGAAGTGTGCGGCCGACAAAGAACAGCCAAAAGATCTTCAGGAAAGCCTCAGCCCGCGCAGACGCGGGAATGGCGCCGGGAGGAGCGGCGTCAGTGGTCGTCGTCGGACGGGTCGCGCCGGGCGGGGAGGTTCTCCCGGTGCTCCATGAACCCGCGCATGTTGTCCGGCTCGCGCCCGCCGTTGGCGAAGACGACCGCGATGTACGGGATGAAGATCGCGCCGACAGCCGGGATGAGCACCAGCCACCGCAGGTGCTCGGCGTAGAGGATGATGGCCACCGCGAAGCAGACCACGCGGATGCCCATCATGATCAGGTACCGGCGCTGCCGGTAACTGATGTCCTCGGACATCGGCCGGCGCGCCTGGGTGACCAGGTGCACCTGCTGTCCGCGCGGAGCGTGGCTCAACCTCACTCCTTCACGGTATCCCTCTTCGGCCGAGGCGTATACACGATAGCGGCCACGGAAATCAAGGGCGCGCCGGCCCCGGCTAGCTCGCCTGGCTGACCGAGGACATGTTGAACGCCTCGATGCGCAGCGGCGGCATCGCGGCGCGGTTGAAGTAGTCGCCCCACTCGCGCGGCAGGGTCTGCCCCGTCGCGCCGACCTCGGCGACGCGGCCGAGCATGCCGACGGGTGACTCGTTGAACCGGAAGTTGTTGACCGCGCCGACGACCTCGCCCTCCTCCACCAGGTACACGCCGTCCCTGGTGAGCCCGGTCAGCAGCAGGGTCTGCGGGTCAACGAGCCTGATGTACCACAGGCAGGTCAGCAGCAGGCCGCGCTTGGTCGAGGCGATCATCTGGTCGAGCGACGCGGACGCGCCGGGCGCCGACAGCACCAGGTTGTCCACCGCGGGCGTCACGGGAAGCCCGGCGAGACCCGCCGAGTAGCGGCTGCTGTGCAGCGCGGAGAGCACGCCGGAGGACAGCCAGGAGGCCCGCGGCGACGGCAGCCCGTTGTCGAAGACCGAGGAGTCACGGCCCGACGCGTGCGCCACCACGAACGGCGCGCACTCGAGCCCCGGGTACGACGGGTCGCTGAACAGGTCGAGAGGGACGGGCGACAGCCGCTCGCTGACCCGCGTGCGTTGTCCCTCGGCTTCGATACCGGGCCGGGAGAACACGGTCCGCCCCTCGGCCGCGTCCCGCGCGCCCGCCGACCAGTACAGGTAGATCAGCATGTCGGAGACGGCGGTCGGCGGCAGCAGGGTCTCGTACCGCCCCGCGGGCAGTTCGACTCGCCGCGACTGCCACGACAGCCGCTCGGCGAGCCCCGCGTCCACGGCGGCGACGTCCACGTCGGTGAAGTCCCTGGTCGACACCCCGGCCCAGGCGGACCGGGCGAGGTCGGCCGACTTCGCGTTCAGCTCAAGCCGCCCGGACGGCTGGTCGTGGCGCGCGCGGACCCCGGCCGACGTGCCCAGGAAGGTCGAGGTCACCCCGTGCTCGGCGAACCCGTACAGCTTCCTTCCGGCCGCTTCCGCGGCGCGTAGTGACTCGCCGAGCTGCGCGGAGAAGGAACGGAACACGCCAAAGTCCGTGGCTCCCGCGGGCGCCGACCAAGAAGAGGATTCCGAACGGTAGCTTGATTCACCGCTCACCAGCCCCGCCGCGTCTTCGGCGGCCGAAGACTCGGCGGCGGCCTTCTCGGCCTCCCGCACGAGGTCTTCCACCTGGCCGGGGGTGACGCCGGAGCGCGCGACCATGCCCACGCCGGCGGTGCCGTCGGCGCGCCGGTCGACCGAGATGACCGTGAGCGAGCGGGTGGCGGCGACCCCGTTGGTGGTCAGCGTGTTTCCCGCCCAGCGCAGGTTGGCGGTCGACGACTCGTCGGCGATCACGACGGTCTCGCTGCCCGGCCTGGCCGCCGCGAGGGCGCGTTCAACGGTCTCTTGCGGCGCGGTGTTTGCCCGCTCGCCTGAAAACCAAGGCTCGCTCGCCGCGCTCTCGTTCGGGCTCACTTACTTTCCCTCCTGCGCCGTGTTCAGTACCCGCACCTGACGGAAGAGTGCCGTGGGCGCGCCGTGGCTCACCGGGGCGACCTGCCCCGGCTGGCCCTTGCCGCAGTTGAAGGCGCCGCCGAGCACGTAGGTCTGCGGGCCGCCGACCGCCTCCATCGAGTTCCAGAAGTCCGTCGTGGTCGCCTGGTAGGCGACGTCCTTGAGCTGGCCGTCGAGGCGGCCGTTCTTGATGCGGAAGAACCGCTGCCCGGTGAACTGGAAGTTGTACCGCTGCATGTCGATCGACCAGGACTTGTCGCCGAGGATGTAGATGCCGGTCTCGACCCCGGCGATCAGGTCGTCGGCCGACGGCCCGTTCGCGGCCGGCTGGAGGGACACGTTGGCCATCCGCTGCAGCGGCATGTGGCCGGGCGAGTCGGCGAACGCGCACCCGTTCGACCGGCCGAAGCCCTTGAGCTGCGCCATTCGCCGGTCGAGCTGGTACCCGACGAGCACGCCGTCCTTGATGAGGTCCCAGGACTGGCCCGCGACGCCCTCGTCGTCGTAGCCGACCGTCGCCAGGCCGTGGACGGCCGTGCGGTCGCCGACGATGTTCATGACCGGCGACCCGTACTGCAGGCTGAACAACTTGTCGAAGGTGGCGAAAGACGTACCCGCGTAGGCGGCCTCGTAGCCGAGCGCGCGGTCAAGCTCGGTCGCGTGCCCGATCGACTCGTGGATCGTCAGCCACAGGTTGGACGGGTCGATCACCAGGTCGTAGCGGCCCGGGTCGACGGACGGCGCCTTGAGCTTCGCGGCGAGCAGCTCGGGCAGCTCGGCCAGCTCGGCGGGAAAGTCCCAGGCCCCCGTGTTGCCAACGTAGCCGGTCAGGTACTCCCAGCCTCGCCCGGCGGGCGGCGCGAGGGTCCGCATGTCGTCGAACCCGCTCTCGGTGACCGCGGTCGCGGTCAGCTGCGGGTGCAGCCTGACCCGCTGCTGCGTCGTCGTGGTCGACCCGTCGGTGTAGAACTTGCACTCCTTTACCTGGTAGACCGACGCGTCGGCGTGGCTGACCGCGGGGTGCGCGAGCAGCCCGGCCGACCAGGCGGCGAGCAGGTCGATCTTTTCCTTGGGGGAAACCGCGAACGGGTCGGTCTCGTACGCGGACACCCACGTGACGTCGCCGTAAGCGGGCTCCGGCGCCAGTTCGATCCGCTCGGTGTTCATCGCGGCGGCGACCTTGGCGACCTCGACGGCGTGCCGCGCCGCGTCGCGCGCGGCCTCGGGCGTCAGGTCCACCGTGGCCGCGAAGCCCCAGGTGCCGTCCACGATGACGCGAACCGCGAGCCCGCTGTCGTCGGCGTCGGACAGCGACTCGAGCTTCCCGTCGGACAGCGAGAGCCGCTGACCGCGTACGCGCTCGACCCGGAAGTCGGCATGGTCCGCGCCGAGCGCCCGCGCGGTGTCAAGCGCGGCGTCGGCGAGGTTCCTCAGCGGCAGCGCCGCGAACTCAGCATCAATGCGTCCGTCATGATCTCCCACGCCAAGAACCTATCCCTTCAGGTGCCACTCAAGTCAAAACCAAAAGCCACTCAATCCAAAACCAGTCACGGAGGTGGCTGTGGTCGCGCGAGATCACGGCGAAGGTATATGGCGGGTTTCTACAAACCGGCGAGCAAGATCTTCGTGCCGGGCCGCATCACGGCGGCGCCGAACCTTGCGGGAAGGTGAGCGTGAGGGAGCGGTACCCTCGGCTGTCGGGTTGAGCGACTAAAGCGACTTTCAGGAGGGTGAACGTGGGGCGTTCCGTGCTGGTGACCGGGGGCAACCGGGGGATCGGGCTGGCGATCGCGCGGCGGCTCGCCGCCGACGGCGACAGCGTGACCGTCACCTCCAGGTCCGGTGCGCCGGTCGACGGGCTGTCGGTGGTCGAGTGCGACGTCCGCGACGTGGCGTCCGTCGACGCCGCGTTCACGGCCATCGAGCAGGAGCAAGGGCCCGTCGAGGTGCTCGTCGCCAACGCGGGAATCACCCACGACCAGCTGCTCGCGCTGATGAAGGAGGACGCCTTCACCGACGTACTCGACACGAACCTGACAGGCGCCTACCGGGTCGCCAAGCGGGCGGTGCGCGGCATGATGAAGATGCGCCGCGGCCGGATGATCTTCATCTCGTCGGTCGTGGGCCTCTACGGCTCCGGCGGCCAGGCCAACTACGCCGCGTCCAAAGCGGGCCTGGTCGGCCTCGCCCGGTCGCTCGCCCGCGAGCTGGGTTCGCGCGGCATCACCGCGAACGTCGTGGCGCCCGGCTTCGTGGACAGCGACATGACCGCCGTGCTCTCCGAGGAGCGCAAGGCGCAGATCATGGGCGCGGTCCCGCTTGGCCGGTACGCGTCCGCCGACGAGGTGGCGGGCACGGTCGCGTTTCTCGCCGGGCCGGACGCCGCCTACGTCACCGGCGCCGTCATCCCGGTCGACGGCGGCCTCGGCATGGGTCACTAAGGAGAACAAGCATGGGCATTCTCGACGGCAAGCGGATCCTGGTGACCGGCGTGCTCACCGACGCCTCGATCGCCTTCCACACGGCGCGCGTGGCGCAGGAGCAGGGCGCGACCGTGGTGCTCACCGCGTTCCCCCGGCCCACGCTGGTGGAGCGGATCGCCAAGCGGCTGCCTAAGCCCGCCCCGGTGATCGAGCTCGACATCACGAACACCGAGCAGCTTGACGCGCTCAAGGACCGGGTCAAGGAGTACGTCGACGGCCTGGACGGCGTGGTCCACTCGATCGCGAACGCCCCGCAGGCCGCGCTCGGCGGCAACTTCCTCACCACCGGGTGGGAGGACGTGGCGAAGGCCGTGCACGTGTCGGCGTTCTCGCTTAAGTCGCTGGCGATCGCGGCGCTGCCGCTCATGGCCGACGGCGGCAGCGTGGTCGGGCTCGACTTCGACGCCTCCGTCGCCTGGCCGGGCTACGACTGGATGGGCGTGGCCAAGGCGGGGCTGGAGTCCTGCGCCCGCTACCTCGCCCGCGACCTCGGCCCGCAGAAGGTGCGGGTCAACCTCGTCGCCGCGGGCCCGCTCAAGACCATGGCGGCCAAGTCCATACCCGGCTTCGAGAAGTTCGAGGACGTATGGTCGCAGCGCGCGCCGCTCGGCTGGGACATCGCCAACCCGGATGCCGCGGCGCGCGCGTGCGTCGCGCTGCTTTCCGACTGGTTTCCCGCGACCACCGGGGAGATAGTGCACGTCGACGGCGGGGTGCACGCGGTCGGCGTCTGACGCCCGCGCCGCGCTTATCGTGGTTCTCCTTGCGCAGCGGGCGGTTGGTCCCGATACTGCATTTCATGGGAGGTTCTGCGGCCGAGATTCCCACCTCGCCGGATGAACAGCAGCCGGTCCCCGGGCTCCGCGCCTCTGACGCTGAGCGGGACCAGGTGGTAGCCAAGCTGAGGGACGAGTACGTCGCGGGCCGCCTCTCGCACGAGACGTTCCTGCACCGGGTCGACGTCGTGCTCGAATCCCGGCAGCAGGCGGACCTGCCGCCGGTGCTCGCCGACCTCCCCGCGGTGCCGCCGCGCGGCGGTTTCGTCGGCTGGCTCCGCGGCACCTGGTCCCGCGTGACCGGGGCGGCCGCGTACGCGCCGCGGGCGCACCCACCGGGCCAGGTGCGGGCCGGGGGCACGGTGCAGTCAGGGCCGGGCACGATGTCACCTGGCCGCGTGGCCCGCAGGTTGATGACCACCAGCATGACCGCCGCCCCCGGCCGCAGGCAGCCGTTCCTGCTGCAGTTTCCGCGCGGCGGCGGCGGCCAGTTCAGCATCGGCCGGGACGCCAGCTGCGACCTGGCCATCGCCGACATGTCGGTCTCCCGGCTGCACGCCCAGCTTGAGCGCACCCCGGAGGGCTGGCTGCTCTCCGACCTCGAGTCAACGAACGGCACCCGGGTCAACGGGTGGCGGGTTCGCGGCAAGGTCCCCGTCCGGGCCGGCGACCTGGTGAGCTTCGGCAGCCTGGACGTGATATTCGCGGCCGGCCCGCACGAGGAAGTCGCCGGCCAGGACGCCTAGCACCCGGTTACGCCGAGCGCGGGCAACTCGACTTCCCTGCATGATCTAGTCTTCATAAGCGTGACAACGGTTCTGCTCGTACGGCACGGCCTGACCGCGACGACGGGGCAGCTGCTGACCGGCTGGACGCCGGGCGTCGGCCTTGACGAGCGCGGCCGGGCGCAGGCGAAGGCGCTCGGGGGGCGGCTCGCCCCCGTTCCGCTCGACGCGATCGTGACCAGCCCGCTCGACCGCTGCCGGCAGACGGTCGAGGAGATCCTGGCGGCGCGGGCGGCGCGTGACGGGCACGGCGCGCAGGCCGAGCCGGCCACCGACGAACGGGTGGGGGAGTGCAAGTACGGCGACTGGACCGGCAAGCCGCTGAAGGAGCTTGAGAAGGACCCGCTCTGGCCGGTGGTCCAGGCGCATCCGAGCGCCGTCACGTTCCCGGGCGCGCAGGGCGAGTCCATGCTCGACATGCAGCACCGGGCCGTCTCCGCCGTCAGGGAGTGGAACGCCAAGCTCGGCAAGGACGCCACCTACCTCGTCTGCTCGCACGGCGACGTGATCAAGGCGATCGTCGCCGACGCGCTCGGACTCCACCTCGACCAGTGTCAGCGCATCGTCGCGGATCCCTGCTCGCTGACCGTTATCCGCTACACCCCGCTCCGCCCCTTCCTGCTCCGGCTCAACGACACGGGGGGCGGCGTCGACGACCTGCTGCCCCGCCCGAAGCCAGCAGGCCACGAAGACAGCACGGGCAACGGGGACAGCGCGAAGAGCGCGGAGAGCGATGCCGTTATCGGCGGCGGCGCGGGTGCGCACCCCCCGGAGCCAGCCGCCACCCCAACCGGGGAAGGATAGGACTCATGCCGGTCTTTTACTACGATCCGCCGGAGAGGTTCATCGCCGGCTCTGTCGGGCAGCCGGGGGATCGCACGTTCTACCTGCAGGCGACCTCGGTCGGCCGGGTGACGAGCGTCGTCCTGGAGAAGTTCCAGGTGAGCCTGCTCGCCGAACGGATCGACGAGCTCCTCGACGAGGTCCTGCGCCGCACCGGCGACGTGGCGGAGATCCCGGAGACCGCGCCCGCGGCGCTGCGCGACGACGGCCCGCTCGACCTGCCGCTCACCGAGGACTTCCGGGTCGGCGCGATCGCGCTCGCCTGGGACAGCGACGGCGACCGGGTGGTCATCGAAGCGCAGGAGGAGAGCGACGCGCCCGTCGAGCCGCTGTCCGACGACATCCCCGTCGACGGGCCCGACGTGCTGCGGGTGAGGATCACGCCGAGCGCGGCCCGGGCGTTCGCGCAGCGCGCGCTCAAGCTCGTCGCGGCGGGCCGGCCGCCGTGCCCGCTGTGCGGCCTGCCGCTCGACGCGAACGGTCACGTCTGCCCGCGGCAGAACGGCCACCGGGTCGCCCGTGGCTGACAACACGGCAGCCGACAACACAGTGCCAGACAACACGGGGGACGTCGCGGGCGACTGGGACTCCGACCTCCCGGAAGGGGAGCGGGAGGCGCTCGAACTGCTCGAGCGGGGCACGCTCAACGTGGAGGGCCGCCTGGTCGACGCCTCGAACGCGACGCTGTTCTGCACGGTCAAGTCCCACGGCACCCGGGCGCACTGCGTGTACAAGCCGATCGCAGGCGAGCGGCCGCTCTGGGACTTCCCCAACGGCACCCTGGCGGGCCGTGAGGTCGCCGCCTACGTCGTCTCGAAGGCGGCGGGCTGGAACTTCGTGCCGCCGACGGTCATGCGCGACGGCCCGTTCGGCCCCGGCATGTGCCAGCTCTGGATCGACCTCGACGAGACCGTCGACCTCATCGCGCTCGCCCGCCGCACGGACTACCAGCCGCTGCGGGAACTCGCGGTCTTCGACGCCGTCATCAACAACGCCGACAGGAAGATCGGCCACCTCCTGCCCGTGCCCGACGGCCACCTGTACGGCTGCGATCACGGCGTCTGCTTCGCCGAAGAGTACAAGCTCCGCACGGTCCTCTGGCAGTGGCGCGGCGAGCAGCTGCCCGCCCGTGCGGTCGAAACGCTCCGCCGCCTCGCCGCGGGCCTCACCGACGGCTGGCTGGCCGAGGAGCTTGCGCAGTACCTGACCGGCGAGGAAATCGCCGCCACCCGCGAGCGGATCGACCTGCTGGTCGCCAGCCGCGCGCACCCCTACCCGCCGGAGGACTGGCCCGCCGTCCCCTGGCCCCCGGTCTAAAGAAGATTATCCCGAACGATTTCGGCTTACTCGGCTGCAGTGTTGCTTGCGGGGGGACGACCCCCCGCACCCCCCGCGTTTCTTAGAACTCGCCGTCGCCGTTGTCGCCGCGGCGGCGCAGGTAGCGCTCGAACTCGCGGGCGATCGCGTCGCCCGAGGCCTCGGGCAGGTCGGTGGCGTCCTTGGCCTCCTCGAGCGTCCGCACGTACTCGGCCACGTCGGAGTCCTGCTGGGCCAGCTCGTCCACGCCGCGCTCCCAGGCGCGGGCCTCCTCGGGCAGTTCCGCCTGCGGCAGCGACACGTCGAGCACGTCCTCGACGGCGCGCAGCAGCGCGAGCGTCACCTTCGGCGAGGGCGACTGCGCGACGTAGTGCGGGACGGAGGCCCACAGCGAGACGGTAGGGATGTCGGCGGCGGCGGCCATGTACTGGAGCACCCCGACGATCCCCGACGAGCCCTTGTAGTCGGTCGGCTCCGAGCCGACCCCGTGCATCAGCTTGGACTCCGAACCGCTGACCTGGACCGGCACCGGCCTGGTGTGCGGGGAATCGGCAAGCAGCGCCCCGATGAGGATCATCGTCTCGACGCCGAGCTCGCTGAGCCCGCCGATGAGCTCGTCGGTGAACCCGCGCCAGCGCATGTTCGGCTCGACGCCGTGCACGAGGACGATGTCGCGCGACAGCCCGGTGTCCGCGGCGCGGGCAAGCGACAGCCGCGTGGTCGGCCAGACGAGCCGTTCGGTCTTCCCCGCGACGACCTCGATCACTGGCCGGTTGACCTGGAAGTCGTAAAAGTCATCGGGGTCGATCGCGGCAATCGGCGTGGACTCCCACGCGATGCCCAGGTGGTTGACGACACCGCTCGCGGCTTCCGCCGCGTCGTTCCACCCTTCAAACGCGGCGATCGCCACCGGGTTGACGAGCGGGCCATCGACGTCGCTGAACTTGATGACTTCACCTCCGCTGTAGCCAAAGGGCTGGCGCCCGTGACTACAGCCTACGTCTCCACGCGGACTTGACGTGTGACCTGTGGCAGGCACAGTTTCGCGTTGCCACCCTTGTCCCCCCGCCACTAAGCCCTACACTCAGTGAACCTATGACCGGGTTTGTGCTGCAAGAGGCTACCCAGCGTTTCACCGACCCGCCCTGGCGGCCCGGATAACCTGGCGGGTGTGCCACATGATCTAGCCGCGGTGCTGTTTGACATGGACGGGCTGCTCGTCGACACCGAGCCGCTGTGGTTCGAGACCGAGATCGAGGTCATGGCCCGGCTTGGCGCGCAGTGGAACAAGGAGGACCAGGAGGCCCTGCTCGGCGGCTCCATGGACAACACCGTCGGCTACCTGCTCGCGCGGGCGACGAGACCCGCGGCGCCCGCGGACGTCGGACGCTGGATGATGGAGGGCATGCTCGGCCGTGCCGCCGAGGGCCGGATCGACGTCCGCCCCGGTGCCCGCGAGCTCCTGGCCGCGGTGGCGGCCGCGGGCGTCCCGTACGCGCTCGTGACGAGCTCGCAGCGGCCTTTCGCCGACGCGGTGCTCGCCGGGACGGGCTTCCGCTTTCCCGTGACGGTCACCAGCGACGACGTGACGCGGACCAAGCCAGAGCCCGAGCCGTACCTGCTCGCCGCGAAGCTGCTCGACGCCGACCCGTCCGCGTGCGTGGCGCTCGAGGACTCGCCCAACGGCGTGGCGTCCGCCACCGAGGCCGGCTGCCGCGTCATCGCCGTCCCCTCGCTGCTGCCCATCTCGCCGGCGCCCGGCCGCCTGGTCGTGCCGTCGCTGCGAGAGGTGACGCTGGAAACCCTGCGCGCGCTCGCCGCCGGATAACAGTATCTCCCCGGGGGGACGACCCCCCCAGACCCCCCCGGCACAAAGGCGCAGTATCTCCCC
>Ga0102924_1004077_pt1 | contig 14940 bp, 14 predicted proteins | sample PaiPotPPM11metaG_FD_80116 | JGI IMG/M metagenome (GOLD analysis project Ga0102924, IMG submission 80116) | Iron sulfur acid spring bacterial and archeal communities from Banff, Canada, to study Microbial Dark Matter (Phase II) - Paint Pots PPM... ... | reverse complement strand
GACTGACGTACGACGCCTCCGCGTGCAACGGCAGCGACTACGATGCGCACGGGCCGCTTCCGTCCCTCAGCAGCTGCCAGGGCGGGTATCCCGGCATCTTCGACATGAGCGGCAACGTCATCGAATGGGAAGACTCCTGCCAGCTATCCAATCCCGATGCGGGGCCGGGTCCTTCCGACTGCTGCAACATCCGCGGCGGAGGATTTGGCCAAATCGGTGACCAGCTTCGGTGCGACCTCGACCTTTGCACCCCGCGCTCGAACGGCGGCGGCGACAACGGCTTCCGCTGCTGCTCGAAGTAGAGACGACCCACGGCGCGCTGCCGAGCGCCGATGGGGCTGCGCTGGCTCTCGCCGATCAGGCGCTCTTTGCGATTGCGTCGACGTCGGGTCGCGCGCCGCTCAGGCGGCGCACTCGCCGGCCCCGATGGCCACTTCGAAGCCGGCCTCCTCGCCGACGTCGACGTGTTCGCCTTCGACGGGCGCCCCCGCCGCGATGCTGCCCAGCGCCGCCACGACGCGCTTGGGATCCACGCGACGATAGAATTCGGCCGGTGTCTCGCCGTCCTTGCGCTCGGTCTCGAAAAGTTTGAGGAGCGCGGCGACCGCTTCGGGCACCCGTCGAGCCACCACCTTGACGACCTGCCGGCCGAAGCGCGCTCCGTTCTCGTCGATGCCGCCCCCGAGGTGCAGCTGGTACATCGGGTACGTGGTGCCGTTCACGGTCTTTGCGGCGCCGTGCCAGCCCACGTCGGCGACGTGGTGCTGTCCGCAGGAGTTGGGGCAGCCGCTGATCTTGATCGTCGTCCCCGCGAGCGCGGCGTTGCCGGCGAGGTCCGGCAGCTCGAGGCGCTCGGAGATCGCCTTTGCCACGTTGCGAGACGAGGTCACCGCGAGGTTGCACGACTCGGCGCCCGGGCACGACAGGACGTCCTTGGCGGTGTGCACGTCCGTTCGGGCGAGGCCGATTTCGCGGAGCGCGACGTAGAGCGCCGGGAGCGATCGGCGGTCGACCCACGGGATGAGCAAGTTCTGGTCGATGGTGAGCCTCAGCGTACCGTCGCCGAAGCGCGGGAGGATCGTGGCCAGGGCGCGCATCTGGGCGCTCGTGATGTCGCCCAGGAACAGGCGGACGTAAACGGCCGCGTACCCGTCCTGGCGCTGATCGACCACGGACCCGCTCCGCCACGCCATGTAGCCCGGCGCCTGCGGCGCACCGTCTGCCACCGGCGGGGCGGGCGTGTTGCGCGGCTGCTCCGTCAGGCGAAGCTCGGCGGCTGCCTCGGCGTCGACCGCTGCGCGAAACTCGGCGTACTTCGCGCGGAAGGCCTCTTCCCCGAGCTTCCGCAGGACGTACTTCATGCGCGCGCGATGCTTGTTGTCGCGGTTGCCGAGCGCGTGAAACAGCCGCACAAGCGCCTCGCCGACGCGGCCGATCTCCCCGGCGGGAACGAAGTCGTGCAGCGCAATGGCCGCCTGGGGCGTCGTCGAGAGGCCGCCGGCCGCATAGACCTTGAACCCCCGCTGTCCGTCGCGGACCTGGGCGACGAAACCGATGTCGTGGATCGCGCCGAACGCGCAGTCGGTCCCGCAGCCGCTGAATGCGATCTTGAACTTGCGGGGGAGGGTGCTCGATAGCGGCCCGCGAAGGAACTGCTGGACGACGGCGTGCGCGTAGGGAGTCACGTCGAACGGCGCGTCGGAGCAGACCTCCGCGAGCTCGCAGGCCGTGATGTTGCGCACCGAGTTCCCGCACGCCTCTCGCGTCGTGATCCCGACGTCGTCCAGGCGGCGCATCGCCGCCTCGGCGTCCGACAGCTTCATGAAGTGCAGCTGGATGTTCTGGCGGGTCGTCACGTGACCGTACCCGCGCGAATACTGGTCGGCGATGTCCGCGATCGCGACCAGCTGCTGCGGCCCGAGCAGGCCGTAGGGGAGCTTGATGCGGAACATCTGCACGTCGGCCTGTCGCTGTCCGTACACACCGCGCAGCAGGCGGAACGCGCGGAACTGCTCGGCGTTCAGCTCGCCCCGCTCGAAAGCAGCGAGCTTCTCGACGAACTCGTCGATGTCCCCCTTGTCCGAAAACCGCGGCAAGAACACTGATTCACTCATGGCCCGTCTCCAGCAAGTGCCTTCGAGTCTGTCTTTATGGACATTGAGCTTCCAGGTGCCCCCACGAAGCGCTGCCGCCGGGACGCGGCGCGCCTACCCCCGATCCGCGGGACGCGAGGTTGCCTCAGGCGCGCGCGAGAGGTCGCGAGAAGCCTCGCCGAGCCGCGTCGTGCGGATCAGCCGGCTGCTGCCCCGTGATAGGGTGATCGGGCATCGCGGGCCGTGGGCACCCGCCCCAGACAAAAGATTCGGTTTTTCGACCACGTGTTCGCTATAATGGAGGATGAGGTGGGAACGCGCAAGGCGATTCGGCCCCTGGCGGGACCGGGAGACGACGTCGGGGCGGCCGAGCTCGGCCGCCGGGTCGCCGAGAACCTTCGGGAGCGGCGGAAGGCACGCGGCATGTCGCTCGACGACCTCGCTCGCGCCTCCGGGGTGAGCCGAGCGGCCCTCTCGCAGATCGAGACCTGCAAGAGCAACCCGACCGTCGGCGTGCTCTGGAAAATCGCGGTTGGACTCGCCGTCCCGTTCGCGGAGCTGATCGGCGCGCCGCGTTCCGGCGCGGTCGTGCTCCGCCGGGCAGACTCCCAGGTCTTGCGCTCGTCCGACGGCAAATTCGAGAGCCGTCCGCTCGCCCCGGCCGGCGCATCTCCCATGGTCGAGCTCTACGAGCTTCGGCTCTCGGCGCGTTCCACCCATCGGTCGGAGCCCCACGCGCCCGGCACCCAGGAGATGCTCGTCGTCCTGAGCGGCGGTCTGAGGATGCACGTCGACGAAGAGACCTACGAGCTCGGCGCCGGCGACTCGATCGCGTTCGCGGCCGACCGCCCGCACGCGTACGAGAACCCCGCGGGATCCGAGGCGCGCTACCACAACGTGATCGTGTACGAGCGGTGACCGAGCCGTACCGCCCGCGGCGCCGTCGGCGCGCCGGTCGAGCTGGTTTGACGATCGAGGCACCCTCCATTATAACGACAGCGTGTTCGCGTCGGCGAAGGGTTGGCTCGACTCCCGTGCCGTTCCGCTCGAGGCGCCGGGTCCGGTGTTCCCGGCCGCCCGCGCCGGTGCCAGCGTCGCTCTCGAGGGCGTGTCGCTGGTCGTCGATACGCCGGAGGGTCGGATCGAGATTCTGCGGGACGCGAGCGTGCGCGTCGAGGCGGGCGAGTTCGTCTGTCTGCTGGGCCCATCGGGCAGCGGCAAGTCGACGATCTTGAACCTCGTCGCGGGCTTCGCCCGACCGACCTCCGGCCGCGTTCTCGAGGCGGACGCCGCGGTCGACAGCCCGGGTCCCGACCGCGCGATGGTCTTCCAGGACGCCGCCCTCTTCCCCTGGCTCTGCTTGCGCGACAACGTCGAATTCCCGTTGAAGCTCAAGGGCATGACCGCTTCCGCGCGCACGTCGCGCAGCGAGGAGCTCCTCCGCCTGGTGCATCTCTGGCGCTTCCGCGATCGGTACCCGCACGAGCTCTCGGGCGGCATGCGCCAGCGCGGCGCGATCGCGCGTGCTCTCGCCACCGATCCAGCGGTCCTGCTCATGGACGAGCCGTTCGCCGCCCTGGACGCGCAGACCCGCGAGATCCTCCAGGGCGAGGTCGAACGCATCTGGAGCGCCACCCGAAAGACGGTCGTCTTCGTGACGCACAACGTTCGCGAGGCCGTGCGCCTGGCGGACCGGGTCGTTCTGATGGGCACCCGTCCGGGGCGCATCCTTCATCAGGAGATCGTCGATCTGCCGCGGCCCCGCGCGGCGAACGACCCTCGCGTCTCCCAGCTGGCGAACGGCATCGGGCGTCGCATCGCCAGCGAGGTCGAGAAGGTGGCGCGCGAGGAGGCGGACGAGGCCTGGGTCGCGCCGGGCACCAGCAAGAGCGGCGGCGACCCGCGTCGCCAGCTCGGTCGCGGAATCTGAGGCGCCCGCAGGGCGGAGGAAGCGCGTGTCGTACGATCCGGAGGGTGTGCGGTCGGTGAGGCGTGGCAAGGTGTGGCTCGTCGGAGCCGGGCCCGGCAACCCGGACCTCCTCACGGTGCGCGCGCATCGCATCCTGTCCACCGCGCGTGTCGTCGCGTTCGACGAGCTCGTGTCGCCGGAGATCCTGGCGCTCGCGCCTCCGGACGCCGAGCGCATCCCCGTGGGTCGACGCGCAGGGGGTTGCCGGCACCACGAGGCGCGCATTCATCCGCTGGTCGTCGTTCGTGCCCTCGAGGGCCACGACGTCGTTCGCTTGAAGGGGGGGGACCCGCTCGTCTTCGGACGGGGAGGGGAGGAGGCCGAGGAGCTTGCCGCGGCCCGCGTTCCTTTCGAGCTCGTGCCCGGGATTTCCGCCGCGCTCGGAGCGGCGGCGAGCTCGGGGATTCCGCTGACGCACCGCGACTGCGCGTCGAGCCTCACGCTGGCGACGGCGCATGCAGCACGCGACGCCGAGGACGCCGCGGCAATCGCCGCCAGCGTCCCGCGGACCGGGACCGCCGTGTTTTACATGGGGCTCGGCAGGCTCCGTGAGACGTGCGACGCCCTCGTGCGCATGGGGCGTAGCGCCCAAACCCCGGCGGCCGTCGTATCGCGCGCCACCCTACCCGGCGAGCGCGTCCTCGTCGGAACGCTGGCGGACATCGCGTCGCGCGTCGAAGCCGCAGCGATCGAGCCGCCCGCTCTCCTCGTCGTCGGTGAGGTCGTCGCCCGCCGCGTGGAGAGCCCGGCGTCGTGCGGCGAACTGGCGCCCGAGGACGACAAGGGCGCATCGAAAGCCGGCTAGCGCCCCGTCGTTCTATCGACGCTGCTTTCGCTCGCGCGTCAGCTCGCGAACGAGCTCTTCGAAGCGATCGCCGATCGGTGTTTCCGCGGCCAGCCACTTGGCGCGGAGCTTCTTGGCGTCGGCGATCGCATCCTCGCTCGGGAGCACGTGCTCGATGACCTCGCGCATCAAGCGCGTGAGGGCGGGCGCCGCGCCGGAAGACGAGATCGCAATGGCGAACGGAGGCCTGCTTACGACGGCCCCGGAGTAGGCGCTCGCGTTGGCGGGATCGTCGACGGCGATGACGAAGCGCCCGCGCGCGTCGGCGGCGTCTGCCACGCCGCGCTGCACGGCGGCGTCCGACGTCGCGGCGACGACGAGCCAGGGGTCGGTCGCGTCTGCAGGATCGAACGGCCGCGCGAGCCACTCGACGACCCCTTTCGCGGCCCAATCGCGGATCGCCGACGTCGCATCCGGCGCGACGACCCGCACGACGGCCTTCGCTCGCAGCAGCGCCTCGATCTTGCGCTCCGCGACGGCGCCCGCGCCCACGACGAGCACGCGCCTGCCCTCGAGTTTCAGAAAGACGGGGTAGAGGCTCGCTCCGCCGCTGGAATGCACGCCTTCGAGTCTAGCCGCTCCTCGAACGCGATGCCCTCGTCCCTCAACCGCCGCGCCGTCGTCTCGAGCGCGATGTCTCCGACGTCGCCGCCTGCGAACGTACGGCCGAGCCGCGCGGCCGCGACGAGCGCGGTCCCCGACCCGCAGAACGGATCGACCACGCGCGCCCCCGCGCGGCTCGACGCGCGCACGATGCGCTCGAGGAGCGCCAGCGGCTTCTGCGTCGGGTACCCGGTCGACTCGCGCCGCAGCGGCGTGTTGGCCACCATCGCGGGGCAGTCGGTCCAGACGCTGCCGATGGCCCTTCCTTCGTCGGCCCAGTAGCGGTAGATGCGACCGCCGATCGAGCGCTCGCGGTAGCGCCGTCCGTCCTCGTCGACCTGCGAGAAGTGCATCGCGAGGCTCGTCGCGGCGAACGGCTCGCGCAGGCTCGGGTCTCGCGCGTTCCATACGAAGTCGCGCCCCGCCGCGTAGAGCAGGAGCGTCTGGTGGGTCACGCCCGGCCCTCGCCGCGTGCCGCGCGCGCCGTTGCCGGTTGCCCAGATGATCTCACCGAGGCAAGCCGCCCGCCCGAAGACGCGATCGCAGACGACCTTCGCCTCGTGCACGGCGCGGTGGTCCAGGTGCAGCCACATCGTCCCGTCGGGGCCGAGGCAGTCGCGCGCCGCCGCGATGCGCACCTCGAGCCACTCAAGGTACGCCTCGAGCGACGGCCACCGGTCGTCGTACGCGACGGGACCTTGCGCCCGCGAGCCGCCGCCGCGCGGGCTCGCCGTGGATGGCGCGTCTCCGCCCCTGCCTCGCTTGTGAGGCGGCGTCGACGATGTGCCGGGGCGCGGTCGAGACCTGAAGGACGCGCCCACGTTGAACGGTGGATCCAGATACGCGAGCTGCGCCGAGCGCGCGGCGACGCATCGTCCGATGTCGAGCGCATCGCCGCGAACGAGGACGTTCCCCGCGCCGTCCATCAGAGGCGGGAGTTCGTGTGGGCGGCTTCGAGCGGGCGCGCGATGACCGCGGCCGGAGCCGTGGGCGCCGACGGTGCGAGCGGCTGGGCCAGCGATAGCGCCAGGTCCTCGTCGCGATCGTCGAGTCGCGGAACGTCGTACGAAATCCACCGGCGCTGCGGCCCGGTCGGCTCGCAGCCCTCCACCATCTCGTCGGGAGCGCACGTCGTGCGCACGTGAATGTGATCGTCGTGCACCCCGCCGGGATTCGGCTGGCGCATCACCTCGTCGGCGCGCTCGATCGTGTCGAGCGAGTCGCCGCGCGCGAGCGCCCACTCGATGAGGAGCGCGTGCACGACGTCGCTCACGAAGACCCACTGCACGCGCGCCTCCGGATCCTCGAGCAGCGCGCGAACGAGGAGCCACTCGCGATCGACGTCGAAGCGGAGAAAGCGCGCATGCCCCTCGTCGCGGGCGAGGCCGTCCGCCCCGAAGTGGATGAACCCGGGGCTGTCGACCGGCGCGCCGTCGAGCGTCGTCGCGTAAAAGAGGAGGTCCGCGTCCATGCCCGACCGATGCGAGAAATGGGGAGGCAACGGACCCCCACCGGTCGGTGTCGACAGGTCGCCGACGGTCAGCCGCCCGCCCGGCCGCTCGCGCGCGACGTACGCGGCGGCCCGCTCGATGGCCTGGGCAAACCGCGGCTCCGCCCAGTGGCGGTCGTTGTCGCGCAGCCAACGCAGACCCTCCGCGTCGCGGCGCAACTCGCGTCCCTCGAGGAGGACGCCGCTGTTGGGCGTGCCGATCGACCCCCGGAGGGCCGGCATGAGCGGCGAGGGGACGCGGGCGCACCCCGCGAGGGCGAGCACCGACGCTGCGGCGACGACGGAAGTCAGAGGGAGCCGCCTCACGCCGTAGTCTGTACCAGATTCATCTCCCCATCGAGAAATGTGCTGCGCACTCAGCGGTCGCCTCCGAGGTCGTCCGGCTGTGGCGCTCCCGCGTCCGAGGCGCAATCTATTGCGGACAGTGTGCGAGAAGCCGCCGCGCTCCTCTCAAGGTTCGCCCGCGGGAACGGCCGGCTGCACGCGGACGCTCTTCCACCGGGCGAGCTCCACCATCCCGACGGCAGCGCCCCGCGGTTTGCGCACGTCCGACACTCGGCACACGTGCACCTCGACGCGCGCCGCCCCGCGCGCCTTCGAGTACCAGGCCGCCGCGGCGGCCGCCGCTTCGACGACGTCGCGCGGTACCTCTCCCCGCGATGGGTTTCGCACCACCACGTGGCTCCCGGGAGTGCCGCCCCCGACGTGCAGCCAGAGATCGTGCGGCTCGGCGACCTGGAACGTGAGCACCTCGTTGTCCTCATCGCCGCGCCCGACGAGGATCTCGAATCCGCCGACCACGATCGTGCGGTACGGACGACCCTTGCTACCCACGCCCGCAGCATGCCGCCCCACCGCGTCAGCGACAAGGGCGCTTCGCCGCTCGAGCGTTACCGACCGTCAGGACTTCTCTGCCTTCAGCGGGCAGTCGACCGACGCTGAGCACGGAGCGTGCGACCGAGCCGCAGGGCAGCTCCCGACTTCGATGCGCGGCGCCGCCAGCGCCGACCCCGCGATGACGACCGTCGTCGCGATGAGCGGTGACAGGCTCGCCCGCCGGCGCGGGCGCCCGTCGCCGATCGCGTCAATCCGCCGCGCGAGGTCGCTGCCGTGCATGCACACGGCGCGGCTCATGCGCTCGCCGAAGCGGGCGTGGTGCGCCACGTCGACGAGGACGCGCGCGTAGGCGACCGGAGCCTCCGCCGACACGCACGCGTCGACCGCCTGCTCGCGCGCCAGGCCGGCGTCCACCGCGAGACGGCGCGCGACCGGGTGTGGCGCCAGGAGGATGCGCGCGAGGTCGATGACGGCGCCGGAGCGCAGGTCACCGCGGGCGATGTGCGTCAGCTCGTGGAGCGCGACGAGCTCGAGCGCGTCCGGGGAGAAGGAATCGACGAGCCCGGAGGGGAGAACCACGGTCGGGCGGAAGGCGCCCGCCGCGAACGGGATCGAGCACTCCGACGACACGAGGACGCGCGGACAGCGGACACGGAGCGCGCGCGCGAGCGGCGCGATGCGCGCTACGACGTCCGCCGGCGCGGCCTCGGCCCGGCGGCAGATGCCGGCGATGCGTACCGCATGGACCGCGGTCCGCAAGAGCCCCGCGCCGACCGTCGCGAGCCACGCCATCCCGGCGACCGCGAGCGGCGAGAACGCTCCGAGCCGAGTCTGCAGGTGCGGGCCGCGCGCGAGCCCGACCAGGTGCTCGAGCCAGCCCGGAATGACGAGCGCCGTGCCCACGTCCGCGCCAGCCCGCGCGAAGGGCAGCGCCATGAGGAGCGCGCCCAGGCCGAGCGCCCACACGCACGCGCGGTGCCTCGACGCGGCGTCGCACACGTCGTCGCGCCGGGCCCCCATCGCGAGCAGAGGGAGAGCGATCCAGGCCAGTAGCACGCCCGAGCCGAGATTCGTCAGTGCCTCGTTCATGATCGCCTCCCCGGCTTGCCGGATGCATGCGCCGCGAGTTTCGAGTCGATGTGCGCGCGCAGGCTCTCGAGCTCCGCGCGCGTAAGCTTCTCGTCCTGAAGAAGACCCGTCACGAGCTCCTCGGCTCTTCCGGCGAAGACACGATCGACCAGGTCGCGCACGTGGCTCCTGCGAACGCTCTCCTCCGCCGCGACCGGGCGATAGAGGTGCGCGCGGCCGCCCGCCGGGTGCGCGGCGTGCACGACGTAGCCCTTCTGCTCGAGGATGCGTAGCATCGTGAGCGCAGTCGTATAGGCGACCTGCTTCGGCAGCGCATCGACCACGTCGTGCACAGTGGCCTCGCCGACCTGCCATAACACCTTCATCACTTCGAGCTCGGCGCGCGTGAGGATGCCCAGCTGCTGTTTTTGGCCCGGCCGCTTCATCTACGAAGCATTTAGTTCTAAAACCTTAGTTCTCGTCAAGGCAAAAGCCGTGGGGGATGCCTTTGCCGCCGGGGCGCGGGGTCCTAAACTCCCCGTATGTCCGGTGCGCGAACCTGCCTGCTCGCTGGCGCCCTCGCGGCCTGCGCGTGCGCGTCGCGAGGGCAGTCGGCCACGGGAGGATCGAGCGGATCGCCCAGGGTCGATGCGAGCAGCTCCGGGACGTCCTCCGGATCCAGCAGCTCGGGGAGCCCCCCGTCGTCGCCGCCGAGCTTCGAGAAGCACACGCTCGACACCGCGTTCCGCGCCGAGGGCGTCGGCGTCTTCGACGTCGACCGCGACGGACACATGGACATCGTGACCGACCAGTACTGGTACGCGGGCCCGGACTTCGCTCCTCACGAGATTCGCACTCCCGAGACTTACGACCCGGCGACCGGCTACAGCCTTTGCTTCGCAGTCTTCCCGCAGGACGTGAACGGCGACGGCTGGACCGACGCGATCGTCATCCCGCGCAACTCCGATGCGTCGCAGGACGCCGGTGTCGAACCCGTCTACTGGTACGAGAACCCGCGGGGCACGCCAGTCCACTGGACGGCGCACCTCCTCGCACCGGCCAGCGCCGTCGAGACCGCCGTTTACGTCGCGCTCTTCTCGGGCCGCGCGCGGCAGGTCGTCATGGGGCAGATGCCTCAGAGCGCGCTCTACTGGATCGTCGGCGGATCCGACGTCACACAGCCGTGGGTCCAGCACGCCATCAGCGACGCGGGCTTCGCGGGCGGCGGCGTCTTCGTGCACGGCCTCGGCTCCGGAGACGTCAACGGCGACGGCCGCGTCGACGTCCTCACGAGCTTCGGCTGGTTCCAGGGCACGCCCGACCCGAGCGAGTGGCCGTGGCACGCCAATCCCTTCGGCCCGGGCGCGGACGCGTGCAGCACCATGTTCACCTACGACTTCGACGGCGACGGCCTCGCCGACGTCGTCTGCGCGCGCCCCCACGACTACGGCCTTCACTGGCTGCAGCAGCAGCGCGCCGAGGCCGGCGCCGATCCGACCTTCGTCGACCACCTGATCGACGACACGCTCTCCGAGATGCACGCCCTTCGCCTCGACGACCTCGACGGCGATGGCACCCCCGAGATTGTCACCGGCAAACGCTACTGGGCCCACGGCCCCACCGGCGATCCCGGCGCGACCGACCCGCCGCTCCTCGTCTACTACGAGCTTCGCCGCGGAGACGGCGGCGCCGCCCCGGCGTTCGAACGCCACGTCGTCGACAGCGACTCCGGAGTCGGCACGCAGTTCGAGGTCGCCGACGTCGACGGCGACGGAAAGGTCGACATCGTCGTCTCGAACAAGAAGGGCCTCTTCTACTTCCGCCAGCTCTGACCGCTGCAGCGACTCCCCGCGGCGCGGGAGGCGAGCGCGGCTTCGCGCCGTCTCGAGCGACCGTTACCGCGCGCCGCCGAGGCGCGCGCCCATCGCTTCGATGCGCGCCTCGATGGTCTTCACGGCGCTCGCGCTGGCGTACGACTCGGTCAGCGCGAGCTTGCCGCCGCTCTTCGCGAGGTAGCCCTGGTCGACGAAGCTCGCGTACGCGTTCTCGATGACCGGGCGGCTCACGGCCTCGCGGCGGCCGATCTCGCCGGCGAGGAACATGCGCTCGCCAGTCGTCATCGCGCGCTTGACGAGGTCCTTCGTCGACAGGCCCCCTCGCAGGAGCGCCGTGAGGCCGCGCGCGGCGACGCGATAGCCCTCGAGGAAGTTCTCGATGAGCCTCGCGTACAGCTCGAGCTGCTCGCGCCCGTCGTCGCCCTTCGGGAGGAGCGCGCCGGCGCCCTCGCTCGGGCGCTGCACGATGCGCGCGAGCTCACCGTCGGCCTCCATCGTGGCCACTTCTTCGTCGAAGATGCGTTCGAACGGCGCGTCGGAGCGGAAGGTGAACTCGTACTTGAAGAGTCGCGAGAGCGCCGACACGCGCTCGCGCACCGTGTCGCGCCCGAGCGGGGGCCCGGGGCTCGCGAGGAGCGCGGTCGCGACGAGCGCGCGCGCCGCGAAGAAGTGGACGATGACGTTCTTCGCGAGGTCGAGGGACATCCGCGCCTGGGGCGGCACGACGTAGATGAGGTCCTCGCCTACGGGGTGGGACTCCACGTGCCCGGCGCGGACGAAGAGGTCGACGGCCTCGTGCAGCGCCTCGGGACGGATCTTGCCGCCGTCGGCGAGCGACGGGCTGAACCGCGCCCCCGCACGGTGCAGCGTGCGCGCGAGGCGCTCGCACCGAAGGGCGAGGTCGGCGTGCGGCAGTCCGCGGCGGTCGTGGGCGAGGAGCGCCGTGGCGACGAGCGAGCCTGGGGTCACCGCGGTGACCGCGTTGATCTGGTTCATCACCCGGTAGGCGAGGCGCGTGATGACCGCGCGGCGCCGGGCCGGCGTCATCGTCGCGACTTCCTCGGGCTGCGCGGCGGGGTCGATCTCGCGGAGGACCTCGGCCAAGGTCAGCGGCTTGCCGAATTGTACGCTCAGGCGGCCGTAGCGGCCGACCATGACCTCGACCGACTTGAACAGGCCGCGCACGTTCTCCTTCGGCTTGTCGCCGCCGGTGAGCTCGTGGACGAAGGCCTTCTCCTCGACGAAGCGCTCGTAGCCGATGCTCACCGGGCAGAACCACGTCGTGTGGGTGGGGACGCCGAGCGCGGCGTCGACGACAATCGAGAGGAGCCCGAGCTTCGGCGGCAGGAGCTTCCCGGTGCGCGATCGCCCGCCCTCGAGGAAGAATTCGAGCGGGAAGCCGTCGCGAATGAGGCGACGCACGTACGCGTCCACGACCGCGGCGTAGAGGCGGTCGCCGGCGAAGGACCGGCGGATGAAGAAGGCCCCCGCCCGGCGGAAGATGGGGCCCATCGGGAAGAAGTTGAGGTTGTCGCCTGCGGCGATGAGCGGCAGCTGCAGCTTGTGGCGGTAGAGGACCCACGCGAGCGCGAGGTAGTCCATGTGCGACTTGTGCGAGGGGAGGATGACGAGCGTTCCCTCCTTTGCGCGCTGCCGCAGCGTCTCGATGCCGGCTTCGTCGACCTCGATCGCCGAGAACATCCGCGCGGCGGCGCCGGCGAAGGCGCGGTCGAGCGCCCCGATCGCGTTCATGTCGAGCGCGGCTTCCATCTCGCGGAGCATCCCGAGCGCGCGCTCGGTGATGATGGCGCGCTCGTTTGCGCCCTCGCCGGCCATGTCGGCGATGATCTTCTGAAGCTTCGGGCTGCGTACGACCTCGGCGCGGAGGCGGTCCGCAGGCTTCTTCACCGGGCCGACGATCGTGCGGCGCTCGCGCTCGAGGCGGCGCAGGAGAGTATACGTCAGGCGGCGGACGAGGATGTTGTCGCCGGCGACATCGCCCTCGCGCGCGAGGAACTCCTTCAGGTCGACGGGCTCGCCGGCGCGCAGCGTCGCGTGGCGCCAGTTGGCGAAGAATTGCACGACCGACCGGACGTTCCCGGGCCATTCGGCGGGCCCGAAGAGGGCGTCGCCGATGCTCCCGTCGCGCGTGTCCGGGCTGCGCGACCAGACGAAGGCCTGAGGGACGAGGAGGATGGGTTGGTTGCTCCTCCGCTGCACGTCGAAGAGCGCGCGAACCAGGCGGTCCCCCTCGATCTGGCCGCGCGTGCGGCTCTCGAGCAGGTGCGGCGGGCGCTTGAGGAAGAGCGCCGCGCTGCCGCCGACGGCGAGCACGCGCTCGAGGTCCGCCGCGTCGCTGTCGGCCGTACGCGGGCGCAGCGCGTTGCGCCACCCGCGCCCCATCGGCTCGAGCACCCATAGGCCCAGATCGTTCGCGAAGCGCACCTGCGGCAAGTGGTGGCGCTTGGTGAGGTAATCGAGCGCGAGGAAGTCGACGAACGACAGGTTGCGCAGGACGTAGACGACCGTCCCGCGCGCGTGGGCCTCGCGCACGGCGCGCGTCCAGGCCTCGTCGACCTCGATGTGGTCGAAGAAGCGGTGGTACATCCACGCGAGGAGCGGGTTCGGGTCGTACGAGACGAGCGGCCGGTCCATGGTGGCCTTTCCGTGGCCGCGGTTCGTCGCCCGGCGGCCCGAGCGGCTCTGCGGACGCGCAGGCTCGGGAGCGGTTGGTTCGCCTCTCACGGCCGAGGCCTCAGCGACCCTGGAAGACCTTCTTCACGATGTCCGAGAACTTCTTGTCGGTGTCGGACGTCAGGCCCGTCTGCTGGTAGGGCCAAGCAAAGTTGTATGCGGCGACCTGCTGGCACGACAGCGACACGAGGATGTCCGCCGGGGTGGGGTTGTTCGGCTGCTGGATGGCGAAACCGAGCTCGGCGTACATGCAGCTCTGCGTGGGGTTCTGGAAATTGCCCTGGTGACCGAACGCGTCGAGGACGTCGTTCCGGACCGAGTCGTCGGCGACCTGTTGGTAGTCGAGGATGCGGAAGTTGTGGAAGCGCGGCGCGTTCGTCGCGGCCGGCGCGACGGGGGCGGCCGACCCTGGGATGAGGCCGGGGGGCAAGAGACCGGGCGGAAGGAGCGATGCGCCGGCCTGGATCCACTGCTGGATCTGCGGGGGGAGCTGAAAGCCGCCGGCCGCCGCGGTTTGGGCGGGCGCGGCGGGCGGCTCGAAGTTCTGCAGGCGGTATACCGTCATCTGCGCGCGAGCGTCTTTCATGCCGTTGAACGGCGCCGCGAGCGAGCTGCACCCGGTGCCGGCGGCGAGGGCGAGCACGCCCAGGACACTGCAGGCAAGGACGTTCGAGCTGCTGGAGCAGGGCATCTGGGCCTCCCGAGGTGGCCACTATACACGAGCTGCCACTCTGCTCCGCGACTGCTACGACATAGGCAAGCGAACGTTCGCGAGCTCGCCGCCCGCGGGCGCGGCTCATCCTCGAAACGCCTCAGGAGGAGTTGGTCGATGACGGCGCCGTATCGAGCCCCCGCCCTGGCGTCCTCGCCGCTCGCGTCGCGGTTCCTGGCCGAGCTCGTCGCTGAGCTCGAGCCTGGAGAGCGCGTTCTGTGGACAGGCGCCCCCGAGCGCGTCGCGCTCGTGCGGCGGGCGCTCGGCGAGCTCCTCATGCCCCTAGCGTTCAATGGCTTCGTCCTCGCGCTCGTCGCGCTGTGCTCGCGCGGCGGCGGCTCGCTCGGCCTCTCGGCGGTTCCGCTCCTCGCGCTCGGGCTGCCCCTCTTCCGGACGCCGCTGGCGGCCTGGCAGGCCATGCGCACCACCTTCTACGCGGTCACCGACCGGCGGGTGCTCGTCTTCGAGGCCGACTCGATCGCGAGCGTCGACCGCCGCGACATCATCTCCGTCCGGGTGCGCGCCGGGCGCGGGCCCCTCGGCGAGGTCGCCCTCGTCGTCCGCGCTCCAGCTTGGCGCGGGGCCGCGTTCCTCGGGCTGCGCGACGCGGGCTCCGTGGCGGCTCTGCTGGACAGGGTGTAGGGCTACACTCCGCGCCATGGTGCGTCGTGACGCGACGGAGAGGCTGACCTCGCACGAGGGAAAGAGCTCCGCCGCTCGCTGCGCGTCTCCAGCGGGTGCGAGTCCCGCCCCGGTAAGCGCCAGAGCGCCGGGT
>Ga0102924_1004075_pt1 | contig 14945 bp, 12 predicted proteins | sample PaiPotPPM11metaG_FD_80116 | JGI IMG/M metagenome (GOLD analysis project Ga0102924, IMG submission 80116) | Iron sulfur acid spring bacterial and archeal communities from Banff, Canada, to study Microbial Dark Matter (Phase II) - Paint Pots PPM... ... | reverse complement strand
CGCCAGGAGCGGGACCTCTGTACCGGTATGATCGGCCCCCAGGAGCACGATGGATGCCCCGAAGTGCAGCTGCGGCGCGATCATGATCCCGGACGCGATCAAGACGCGGACCAGCGCCTCCCGGCCTCTCGCCCGCCCCTTGGCCAGCAGGCCCGCGAGCAGCACCAGCAGCGTATAGGTGAACGCCGCCGCCACGTGGACCACGTCAGGTCCAAGCCCGCGGATCAGCTCCACGCCCATGTACTCGGGCAGTTCGGTGGTGTAGAAGGACACGTCCCCCACCGTCCAGCCGCGCAGCAGCGGGTCGCCGTGCAGCATGGCCCACGCCTGTAGCGCGTTCGCCGCCCCATCGGACGTGACAGCTTGCGTCTCGGAAAGCCACCGGTAGCAGAAGAACAGCGTGACCCCTGCCGCCACGTAGGCGGTCACCCACGCCCACCAGGCGAGCTTCCGCCGCGGCCGCGTCGGTGACGCCGGCGCGGTGCCCGCCTCGCCCGCTACTTCCGCCGTCGGCTGCTCCATACGGCCCTCCGTCAATGATCCCGGTTAGCTATCCTCCTCCCCGCACCAACCTCGGGTACGCCGGAACCCCGGGTGTGATCAGCCCATCACATTGTTCGCGCTCTCCGCATGCGGCTGGCGAAGGCGCGAGTAGTGCCCGAGGTTTATGTCGTTCCTGGTGAAGTGTCCGCTAAACAGAACCGGATCCGAGTCGTGATCGTGCCCGTTTTCGCAAGCGTGTACTAGGGCCGCCATAAAACGGCCGGCCACAGGAGCGTTTTTGAACTGGTTGCCGCTCGTGCCGATGGCCACATAGAACCCAGCCAATGAGGTCCGGTCGTAGACCGGGATCCAGTCGTCGGCCACGTCGTATAGTGCGGCGAAACCAACGGGACGGGGCGGGATGCCCAGCGACGGGATTCTTCGCGCCAGGCGCAGAACCTGCGCATCCCACGCCTGCGCGGTGGGCTGGGCGTCGAAAGCACCCGGGTCATCTATCCAGTGGAGGGCGTCGCATTCTGGCTCCGCGCTTCCGACAATAAGCTGACCGCCGAAGTGAGATCTGAAGTATGTGCCCAGGTCCCCGTCCGTGACAACGGGACCCAGCTCGCCTCGTCCATAGCCGGCCGGTGCAGGCACGGAATGGACTTCCTGCCGCAGTGGGCGGGTTCGGATCCGGAATTCTCCGGTGACGCCCGCAAGGGCGTTGACCTGACCGGAGTACGGGCCCGCCGCATTGACCACGACGGGGGATTGAACGACGCTTCCTGAGCGCAGCCTGATGCCCTGAACCCGCGCATCCTTCTGGAGGATCTCCACCACCTGTTCGCGGAGCTGAATTTCGGTCCCGCTCCGCTCCGCCGCGGCCATGAGGTTCCTCGCCGCCAGCTGCGGGTCGTCGATGAACCCGCCGTCGGGCGTGTAGTAGGCGCCGAGTTCGCCGTCGGCATCCGCCCAGAATGCGTCGTCCGTGACCGGTTTGGGCGGAGCGTATCGTCCGGGATCCAGACCCGGCACCCGCTGCCGGATGGTCTCGGCATCCCAGCACTCGTACGGGACACCGACGCGGTCAAAGAGAGGCAGCACCCGCTCACGCTCGGTACTGCCGTCAAGGACTAGGCAGCCTGTCTTGATAAACCTGGCCAGGGATTCTTCAGGAGGGCTGCCCAGATACTCGGGCCAGCTCTCCCAGCTGAACTTGGATTCCCAGGAAGCGGCCACACCCTCGAAGGTCGAGTAGTGAAAGCGGACGATGCTTGAGGACGAGCTGGTGGAGCCCGAACCGACATCGCCCAGCTGGTCGATAGCCACGACCCGCAGTCCGGTCTGTGCGAGCTCGTAGGCGACAGCGGCACCGATGACCCCGGTCCCGATCACAACTGCGTCGGCTGTGTGTGTCACTCATAGTCCTCTCGGACCAGGTCGACGGTCCCGGTGATCATTCTGCCAGCACCCGCGCGGAGTGTGTGGCGCACCGAGCTGGGACAGCAGCTGCCCGGCGAGTTCTTCTGGCGTCTTGACATGCAGCCAAATGGCTGCCTAAATTAAGAGGCAGCCAAATGGCTGCCTTCGGAGATGGCGAGATGGATGACGTGTTCAAAGCGCTGGCTGATCCTAGCCGCCGCATGCTGCTGGACAGCCTGAACGCCCACAACGGCCAGACGCTGCGTGAGCTGTGCGCCGGGCTGGACATGGCGCGGCAGTCGGTCAGCAAGCACCTGGCGGTGCTCGAGACGGCCGGCCTGGTGACCACCGTGCGCCGGGGCCGGGAGAAGCTGCACTACCTGAACGCCGCCCCCATCAGCGACATCGCCGAACGCTGGATCAGCCGCTATGACCAGCCCAGGGTCGAGGCCCTCGCCGACCTGAAGAAAACACTGGAGGAGACCGAAGTGGAAGCACCCTCGTTCGTCTACACCACCTACATCCGCACCACGCCCGAGCGGCTGTGGCAGGGCCTGACCGACCCGGCCTTCACCCGGCGGTACTGGCAGACCGAGCTGCACACGGACTGGGCCAAGGGATCGCCGGTGATCTGGAACAACCACGGCGTCATGATCAGCGACCCCGGGTCCGTGGTGCTCGAATCTGACCCGTACCGCCGCCTGTCCTACACGTGGCACACCATGACCCCCGAGCTGGCCGAGAAGTTCGGCTGGGATCAGGAGTTCACGGCCACGCTCGCCAGCGAGCCTCGCTCCAAGGTCACCTTCGACATCGAGCCCGTCACGCAGGGCGTGAAGCTGACCGTGATTCACGACGGCTTCGAGCCGGGCAGCACCATCGTCCAGATGGTCAGCGTCGGCTGGCCGGATGTCATCTCCAGCCTCAAGACCCTGCTGGAAACCGGTGAACCCCTCCCGGCCTAGTGCCACGGAGCCTCGGTCGCGGCACAATGGCGGCGCGGTGTCCTGGGAGTGGGGCTAGCTTCACCATTCGCCAACGTGCAGGCGCCCTAACCGCGAGTGACCACGCGGGAAATCAGCTGGAACCTTCCGCGCTGCGAGCCTTTCGGCTGAGGTCAGCGAGCGTGGCGAGGAGCCCCTGGCCTGCTCCGCCTGGCGATCGGAGAAGGCAGCGTGCGCCCACCGGCCGGCGGCATCGCCGTGGACCGAGGCGAGCGACAGCATGCGCTGCACCGGCCCTTGGGTCATCCGGACGCTCTGCAGTTTTTCCCAGTCGCATGTAGGCGGTCTTCTTGCAGACCCGTCCGGTGACGGTTACGGCTATCACCTGGTTATGCCCGGCGGCGAGGAAGTGGTAGCTCAGCGGTGCCTTGACGCGCGCTCGTTTCGGGGGTTTGGTCAGGCCCGGCATGTCATGACCGAGGACCAGCCCGACCAGGTGCTGGGCCTCGTTCATGTAGCCCACCGGGAGCAGGGCCGTGGCGGCGACCCCGGCGATCATCGCCAGGGCCAGGAACCTGGGCGCCGCCCGCAGCACCGTGGCGCCGACCACCCGGCCCGTCGGGACCGTGATCACCGGGCGTTCGGCGGCCTCCGGGGTGGCTGGGTCAAGACCGTGCTGGCCGGCCAGCAGCGTGGCCCGCAGCCTGGCCGCCTCACCGACGGTCAGGTAGGCAAGCCGGCTGCCCCCGTGCCCGGCGCCGGCCAGCCTGATCCGCAGCGCCGCCAGGCCAAGCATGCGTGCCAGGAGCGGCCGAACCACGTCGACCGCCTGAATCCTGGTCATCGGGAGCTGCCGTGAATCCCGGCGCAGCAGGCCGGTCTCGATGCGCAGCGTCGTGCCGTCCAGTTTCCATCGGGTGACGAGCCACCGGACGAAACCAGTGACCACGAGCCCGGCGGCCACGACCACCTGGTAGAGGTAGTCCTTGTAGCTGTCGGCCGTCACCACGCTCAGGACCAGGATGCCGAGCAGGCTTGACACCAGGCCGCCCGCCCGGATCAGCGGAGACAGCGGGTGCAGGCGATGCCAGCCAGCACCGAGTGCGGCCTCGGTGCTCTCCGCGTGCTCGGGATCCTCCGCTCGTGAGCGGGAACGCGATACGGCGACCCCGGCGAGGCAGAGGGCTCCTCCGGCGACGGCCAGCCATCGGGGGACCTGCCCCAGGATGAGCCACGACATGATGATGACCAGCGTCGGCACCGCGTAAATGGTGGCGCCCATCCTCCCGGAGGTGGTCCGGGCGAGCGCGTAGGCCCAGGTCGTGAAGCCCAGAGTGGTCGGGAACAGCCCCAGGTAGACGACTTGCAGCGTGGCGCTGACCGGAGCCGAGCCGAGCTGGGACGCGAACTGGCCGGCGAACGGAAGGCACGCCGCCGTCCCGGTGAAGCAGCCGAACGTGGTGACCTGGACGGCCGAGGCGTGGCGCAGGGCCAGCTTCTGGCCCACCACCCCGGCCGCGTAGCCGATGGCCGCAACCACGCACAGCACCACGCCGCTGACCGAGGTACGGCCGCCGCCCGACTCCGAGATGCCGACCACGAGAACACCGCCGAACGACACGGCCATCCCGGCGGCCAGCCGGCACGGAAACCCCTCGTGCAGCAGCCAGCCAGCGAGCAGCGCGAGGAGAATCGGGCCGATGTTGACGAGCATGGCGGCGGTGCCGGCGTCGACGTCACGTTCGCCCCAGTTGAGCGTGACCATGTACAGCCCGAACCAGAGCAGCCCCGAGCAGAGAATCCCGGGCCACGCGGCCCGGGCCGGCCAGCCGCCACCGCTCAGCCGCCACATCACGCCCAGCGCGAGCGAGGCCACAAGCAGGCGCCCCAGCGCGAGCGAACCCGGCGCGAAATGCCCGCCCGCGCTACGGATCGCCACGAAAGCCGAAGCCCACAGCACCACGGTTACCGCCGCGGCTCCGGCAGCGCGAGCGTCGTCCCTCATCCCGCCAGGCTAGGCGGCAGATATTTCGACCACTGGCGAAAAATGGACGTCTAGTCCGCCAGCCCGCTTCACCAAAGCCACCGGCCCACGCGGGACACCCGCGAGGGCGGGGACCGTAACACCACGGCCCGTTCGGACCATAAAAAAGGATCTTTTTCCCGAACGACCGTCCTGCGTGCACCCGTCCAGCTCAGCGGCACCATCGTGCCGTCGCTGCTCGCGGAAGATTCCACCCCGATGGGCACCTTCGGGTGACGCCGATCCCGTCGCGCGTCCGTAGCGTGCAGATCACACGGACCTAAACCCAAGGACGGTATATGGGGTCGAACTCGCACTACGAGATCCGAGTCCAGGGCGTCCTCGATGCCCGGTGGGCCGCCTGGTTCGAGGATCTCCAGATTACCAGCGACGGCACGGACACCGTGATCTCAGGCCCGGTAGCCGATCAGGCTGCCCTGCACGGGTTGCTGGCCAAGGTCCGCGACCTCGGCCTGGTCCTGATCTCGGTACGCCGTCCGGGCCCGGATTGACCATCGCGCTGCCGGCCGACAGTCTGATCCACGTGACAAGCCAGCCTGAATCCGATCGTGCTGAACGATGAAGCTCGCCATGCTCGCGCCGATCGCCTGGCGTACGCCACCCGAGCACTACGGGCCGTGGGAGTCGATCGCCAGCCTGCTCACCGAGGGGCTTGTCGCACGAGGAGTCGATGTCACGCTGTTCGCCACGCTCGACTCGGTGACCACAGCAGTTCTGGACGGCGTCTGCCCGCACGGGTACGCAGAGGACGCCGGGCTGGACGGCCGGGTCTGGGAGGCGCTGCACGTCTCGCACGCGCTGGCCCGATCGGGCGAATTCGAGCTTGTCCACAACCACCTCGACTGGCTGCCGCTCGCGTTCAGCGAGCACGCGCGGGCGCCGATGGTCACCACCATCCACGGCTTCTCCGGCACGGGCATCCTGCCCGCCTACACGCGGTCGCGCTCGGCGTTCGTCGCGATCTCAGACTCCGACCGCTACGCCGGGCTGGACTATGCCGCGACCATCCATCACGGCATCGACCTAGCGATGTTCCCGTACCGCGCCGCCCGCGGCGATTACCTGGTGAGTTTCGGGCGCATCCATCCTGACAAGGGCACCGCTGACGCCATCGAGATCGCGCGTCGCGCGGGACGGCGGCTGGTGATCTGCGGCATCGTGCAGGACCAGCGGTATTTCGCCGACGCCGTGGAGCCGCACGTCGACGGGGATCAGGTCATCTACCTGGGCTCGGTCGGCCCGGAGCGCCGGGCGGATGTCCTCGGTCACGCGGCCGCGCTGTTGCACCCGATCTACTTCGACGAGCCGTTCGGCCTGTCCGTCGTAGAGGCCATGGCGTGCGGCACCCCGGTCGTCGCCTACCGGCGCGGCTCGATGGCCGAGGTCGTTGACGAGGGCGTGACCGGGTACCTGGCCCAGGACGTCGAGTCAGCGATCAGCGCCGTGCCAGCAGCGGTGCGGCTGGACCGCTCGGTCGTCCGCGCCCGCGCCGTGGCGCGGTTCGGCGCCGACCGCATGGTCGAGGACTACCTGCGCACCTACGAAGCGCTGCTCAAGCCGGCCAGCACCTCGCCGAGCGGCACGTAAGCCACCCCGATACGGCAGTCATCTATGCCGTAGGGAATCCACACCAGGCCGTCGTGCAGGAAGGCTCCGCACGAGTACACGACGTTGGGGACGTAGCCGTCCTGCTCATCCCGCCCCGGGGCCAGTAGCGGAGTCCTCGAATAGCCCACCACGCGCGCCGGGTCATCGTGGTCGAGCAGGAGCGCGCCCATGACGTAGACCCGCATCGGGCCGACGCCATGGGTGAGCACCAGCCAGCCCTGGTCGGTCTCGATCGGCGGCCCGCAGTTGCCGACCTGGAGCATCTCCCACGGCGCGGCCGGCTCGGCCAGGAGCACCGGCCGGTCCCACACGTAACCGTCCGCCGAACTGGCCAGGCTCGTGCTCTCGCCGTCGGAGCGGCAGAGGGCGAGATACCGTCCGTGCACCTTCCGCGGGAACAGGGCCATGCCCTTGTTCCGGGCGGCCGGCCCGGCCAGCCGGTGAGCGCTGAACACCCGCAGGTCCGAGCTGACGAGCAGGCGGGGCGCGATCCGCTGCCCGTTGTAGGCGGTGTAGGTGGCGCGGTACTCGGTGGTCCCGTCATCGCCGGCGAACCGCGTGAACCGCGCGTCCTCCATGCCGTTGCTCTCCTCGTCAGCGGACGGCGACAAGATCCGCTGCCCGAGCTCGACGTCGCGGTCGAAGGAGGCGTTGTAGGCCGAGGAGACCACCTTGCGCAGCAGGTCGACGGTAGCCGCCGAACCCGCCCGGGTCAGCAGGTCGCGGTGCGCCTCCGCCAGCGCACGCTCGAGATCGACGCCCTCGAACTCGGCGGGCAGGGCGTGCAGGACGGCCTGGCCGAGTTCATCGAGCGGGCCCTGGTCAGCGAGAACAGCCTGCAGGTGCGCCCGGTGCCAGCCGGCGGGCGTAGTGTCCGCCACCGAGACCGGCAGGAGCCGCGGCTCGAAGGACCACTGGGCCCCCGGGCCGACGACGGCCGAGCAGAAGCCGATCGAGGAGATGTGACCTTCGCCGATGCCCCGTACGCTGAGCGCCACCCGGGCCTGGCCCGCGCCCAGGCCGCTCTGGTCCGGGCCGAGCACCGCGCTCGGGTTGCACAGGCCCGCGGCCTCCGTCGCGTATTCCGCGGTGAAGGTCGCTCCCAGCAGCAGCGTGCGCGCCGTCGTCAGCTCACGCGCCTCCTCGATGTGCGCGGAGACGATCGAGGCATGCCGCCGCAGGAGCTCGGTGTAATTGCGGTGTCGGTCGCCGAAGTCGCGGAGCAGGCCCGCCACCAGCCGCTCGACCTCGTCTTCGGCCAGTTTCATGACGCGGTCGACCACCTGGCTGGCCCGCGAATGGGCGCTGGTCAGCTCCTCGCCAGGCAGGAACAGCCGGGCGACGACGCGGGCCGGATCGGGGTACAGCCCGGCCTGAACGCGGCGTGCGATCACTCCCGCTCGCTCATCCGGCGGGCCTGCTGTGCGGTCGCGAGCATCGCCAGGGTGGACTCGGCGCCCTGGTTGAGATTGCGGCCGCGACGTTCCAGGCCGTCATAGCCGCCACCGGTACGAGGGTCGAACATGGGCGTGGCGCTGTCGTTGTTACCACCGAACCAGTCCCAGGCCAGGCGGACACCTGCCAGCCAGGACGACTGGTGCGTGATCCGGAACGCGCTCCCGCAGGCGTCAGCGAGCGCGGACACCTCGATGGGCTGCTGGTCGTAGCCAGGGCCCACGTCGTCGGGGCCGCGGCCGCCGACCGGGGTCACCGACAGGTGGCCATCGCGGGTCTCGGTGCGCAGCAGGAACTCCAGGAGGCTCAAGCCCCGGCTGAGCGCCACCGCATCGGGCAGGGCATCACCCGCCACGATCAGCGCCTCGGCGACCGAGGCGTTTGCGTAGCTCAGCCGCTCCTCCGGCCAGGGCCACCGGAAATCGTCGTCCTGCCCCCCGCCGATCGCTGCCAGCGTGTCGACGAGCAGCGCTCTCGCCGCTATCTCGTCCGGTCGTCTGCTGAGCAGCTCAGCAGCGCCCAGCGCGGCAAACGCCATCGACCGGACGTGCGGGGAACGAGCCTGCGCCGCGATGCGGAACCCGCCGAGCGCCCGGGCCCGCATGCCCGGCGTCTGCGCGCTGGTGGCTGCGACACCGAGGCCCCATAGCGCCCGTCCCCACCAGTCACCGAGCGCTGGCTCGTCGCGCCACTGCCCGTCGGCGGCCATCCTGTTGTGACAGGCCCCCGCTGGATCGAGCGCGTCCAGGACGAAGGCGAGATAGCAGCGGGCCAGGCGGCGGACGGGCGGCCCGGGATCGGGTTCGTGGCACGCCACGACCAGTCCGCGGGCGGCGTCGTCGACGCAATAGCCGTGCTCGCGGCGGGGGACCGTGCCGAGGGCGTGCTCGAAGAGCCCGCGGTCGTCGGTAAGCCGTTCGAGGTGATCGAACACCGGCTGGTAAACCTCGCTCGCGGGAGTCGCCCGGCCGGCGGTCATGCCGCCACGCTCGTCGTGATCAGCCGGCCGGCCAGCTCGCGGTACTGGTCCGCGATGACCGGCCACAGTAGCGGCGGCGCGGTCTGCGAGGCGGCGGCGGCCATCTTCGTCATCACGTCTCGGCTCGTGATCACCGAGCGGAGCGCCGTCGCGATCGCGGCCGGATCGCGGTGCGGCACGAGCAGGCCCGCTCCTCCCGCGAGCACCTCTGCGGCGTGCGGGAACTGCGTCGCCACCACCGGCTTGCCGGCCGCCATCGCCTCGATGAGCACCCCCGAGGTGACCTGCTCGGTCGAGTCGTAGGGCAGCAGGACCACGTCGGCGGAGCGGACCAGGGAGGCCAGCGCGCTGGTGCTCCGGTAATAGCCGTCGAAGGTAATCGAGGATCCCAGGCCGGCCTGCTGCACCTGCTCGCGGAGGCGATCACGATAAGCTTCGCCCTCGTCGAGTAGCACCTTCGGGTGCGTCTGGCCGGCGACCACGTAGCGTGGCATGGGCATCAGATCGCGCAGCATCGTCATGGCCTCGATGCCCCATTCGATGCCCTTGCCCGGGCCGAGCAGGCCCCACGTCAAGATGGTGAACTGGCCGGTGCGGAAGGTCGGCTCCGCCATCGTCGTCTGCCGGACGGGCGCGCCGTGCGCGATGATGCAGACCTTAGTCATGTCGACGGCATACCCGGCCGCGAGCCGGTCGCGCGCGGTCATCGTCATCGCGACGACGGCATCGGCTTTGGCTATCACCGACTCCAGGACATCACGCTGGTGTGGTGTCGGGTCGGTCAGCACGGTGTGCAGGACCACGACACACGGCACCAGGACCTGGTCCAGCAGGTGCAGGATCTGGCTGCCGTCGGCTCCGCCGTAGACGCCATACTCGTGCTGCACGATGGCGACATCGCACCGGTTCAGCTGCGAGGCCGCCCAGCTCAGTGAGGCGGAGTCGTCCGTGATGAGCTGCGCGACCACCTCGTCGCCCGGTCGTGGCGCGGCCGCGTCGACCAGACGGACGACCCAGCCCTCGTCAGCGGTTGAGTCCAGCAGGGCGTCGCGCAGGGCGGCGGTGAAGGTTGCCAGTCCGCACTGGGTCGGCGGGAACGTGCTGACAAAACCGAATCGCGTGCTCATAGTTCAGGTGCCTTCCGATCGGACGGCCCCGAGAGAAAAAAGGAAAACGAAGCCTCACGCAAATAAGACGCTCAGGCTCGCGGGCAGCGTGTGTGCCAAATCGTCGGCCTAGCCAAGCGCACCGAGGGTGCGACCACCTCAGCTTAGCCGTAGCCTGGACGACCGGTGACGGCGGGCCGGCGACGGGCGCATGCGTATAGCACGACTGAAACATAACAGGAGCACACTGGGGCCATGGGCATGCGACGGGTGCGGGTTGGGTGCGAGTTCGTGTACGTCGCTGTCGTCGACACCCCGTCCGTCTTCCAGATCGAGCCCCGGGACGCGGCTCCGATCAGTCTCGCTCGACGAGAGTGGTTGACGGAGCCAGAGGTGCGCATTCGCCACTACATCGACCTTTACGGCAACCCGTGTGCGCGGGTGATGCTGCCCGGCGGGCGTTCGACGCTGCGGTTCGACTCCTTGGTGCTGGTGCCCGACGCGACCGAGGACGCCGATGAACGAGCGCCGGAGCTGCCGCCGGAAGAGCTGCCAGACGGAGTGCTCATTTACACGCTGCCCAGCCGCTACTGCCTGCCCGACATGCTCGGCGACGAGGCCTGGTCGCGCTTCGGCGCGATGCCCTCCGGCTACCCCCGGGTACAGGCGATCTGCGACTATGTCAACAGCCACCTGACGTTCGAGTACGGTCGGAGCGGCCCGCAGACCACGGCGGCGGACGTCAACGCCTCCGGGTTCGGTGTCTGCCGCGACTTTACCCACCTGGCGATCTCGTTCTGCCGGGCGCTGAACATCCCGGCTCGATATGTCTTCGGCTACCTGCCCGACATGGACGTGCCGCCGGACCCGGCGCCGATGGACTTCGCCGCGTGGATGGAGGTCTGGCTGGGCGACCGGTGGTGGACCTTCGATCCGCGTAACAACCGCCGACGCAAGGGCCGGATTCTGATTGGATGCGGACGGGACGCGTCCGACGTAGCCATGGTCACCACCTTCGGCGCGCCGTTGCTGGAGTCAATGACCGTCCATGCCTATGAGGAGCCGGAATGAATCTCCTCGCGCGGCTCGCTCAGCCGAGCCTGGTGACCTCGACCGTGACGGCCAAATGCTCCGCCGCCGGGCCGGAGTAGATGCCGGACAGCGGCCGTACATCTGCGTAGTCGCGGCCGCGGGCCAGCAGCACGTGTCGGCTGCCCACCTCGGCGAGACTGGTCGTGTCGGCTGCGACCCAGTCACCGGCCCAGAATTCCACCCAGGCGTGGCTCTCTCCCGTCATCGTCTCGCCGACCTCGGCTCCTGCGGCCGGATAGAGGTAGCCGGAGACGTAGCGCGCAGGCAGTCCGACTGCGCGCAGCAGGGCGAGCGTGACATGTGCGAAGTCCTGACATACTCCCTTGCCTGCGGCGCGAGCCTCGGCCGAGGACGTCCGGACGTGTGTCGCACCCCGCTCGTATCGCAACGTCTGGTGGGTCCACTCAGCGGCGCGCAGTCCGGCCTGTCTGGGCGTCGGCTCGGCGCGCAGGGTCCGCCCGAGCTCGGTGAGCTCAGGTTCGACGGTGACGAAGGACGAGGCGGTGAGGAACTCGGCGAAGCGATCCTGGACCGCCGGCGCAGCCAGCTCGGACCAGCTGATGGCCGCCGGCACGGCCCGCGGCGGGGCGGTCTCCACCGCCGACGTCGCCAGCACGACAAGCTCGGTGTGCGGCACATGGATGTCGAACGCGTCCACTGCCGTGCCCCAGTAGTCGACGTAACGAAACGGCCGCGCCGCGGGCGTCACGACGAGGGCGGCTTGCAGGGTGTGCTGCCCGTCCACGCTCGGCGGGGTCAGCCTCGCTTCGTTGTACGACGCCCGCACCGGTTCGGCGTAGTTGTAGACGGTGCGGTGCCGGATTGCGATCCGCCAGCTCATACCCCGATCTCCTTGATACTCCACTGGGGGGCGGTGACCCGGCGAAGAGCCGCTGGGTCACCTCCTCGCTGATCGTAGAGACGGCGCGCTGCAGTCCGAGCAGCCGGTCCGGCAGGCCGTCGAGGAGATCGGCCGCGGACAGGAACTCTAGGTCGGTTCGTGCTCGGCCGATGGCCCGGCGGGCCGGCTCGTCCACCCCTGAGCGCCCGGACGCCGGGTCCAGCCGGGCCAGCGCACGCTCCCCGGCCCGGAGCGCGTAGAAGACAGACCGGGGGAAGAGCCGGTCCACCAAGAGGAACTCCACCACCCGGGGAGCCTCGACACCCTGCTGGTAGGTACGCAGGTAAGCATCGTGAGCGGAGCACGCACGAAGGGTAGAGGTCCAGCCGTCGCTTGCGCGCTCGGCGCCGATCCGGGCCGCGAGCAGGCGCGCGGTCATGTCAACCCGCTCCAGACTGCGGCCCAGGACCAGCGCGTCATAACTGGTGTCCCGGCTCATGCTCGCCTCGACGTAGCCGGCCACGTTGGCCGCGCGCTCTCGGACATAGGAGAAGAACGGCGCGGGCCCGAAGTCGCGGGCAGCCGCCACCCGGGTCGGCAGGGAGTTATGGGTGGAGTTCAGACACTCCCAGATCTCCGCCGAGAGCGCCTCCCGGGCGCTGCGGGCATTCTGCCAGGCGGCGGACAGCGCGCCGACGATCGAGCTTGGCGAGTACTCCTCGTAGCCGAGCAGTTCCATGACGGCTCGGGAGTCCCGGTACCGCTTGGCGGTGTCGCCAGGAACGCCCATGACCGCCAGCAGGACGGCGCATGCGCGAGCCTCGTCCACACTCGGGTCTTCGAGTACTTCGTGGAAATGCACGTCAAGCAGACGGGCGGTATCCTCTGCCCGTTCGACGTACCGGCCCACCCAAAAAAGCGCCTCGGCGACCCGACTCAGCATCCTGGTCCCCTCACTGCTGTGGCTGGTCCTGGCGAGGACCGCGATCGGGTTCGGCGCCGCGTACCGCCTGCGCAGGAAACGCCGACGGCTCGTCGGCTTCGGCGTCCCAGCCCGGCGAGGATGTCAGCACCCAGGTGTCCTTGGAGCCACCGCCCTGGCTGGAGTTGACGATCAGGCTTCCCTCCCGCAGCGCCACCCGGGTCAGGCCGCCGGGCGGCACCCGGACCTGGACCCCGTCGTTGACCGCGAACGGCCGCAGGTCGATGTGCCGGGGCAACAACTGGTCGCCGAACTGCGCCGGCGAGGTTGACAGCAGCACCAGCTCCTGCGCGATCCACGCCCGGGGCGCGGCCAGCACCTGCTCGCGCACGGCGGCCAGTTCCGCGTCGGAGGCCTGCGGCCCCACGACGATGCCGTGGCCGCCGGATCCCTCCACCGGCTTGACCACCAGCTGGTCAAGCCGGGCCAGACAGTTCGAACGCACGTCCGGATCATCAAGCCGGTAGGTCGTGACGTTCGGCAGCAGGGGACGCTCGCCGAGGTAGTACTCGATGAGCGCGGGAAGGTAGGTGTACGTCAGTTTGTCGTCGGCCACCCCGTTGCCGACCGCGTTGGCGATCGTGACGTTGCCGGCGCGGGCGGCGTTCAGGATCCCGGGGCAGCCCACGACCGAGTCGGCCCTGAAGTGCACCGGATCGAGAAAGTCGTCGTTGACGCGCCGGTAGACGACGTCCACCCGCCGCTGCCCTCCGACGCTGCGCATGTACAAGACGTTGTCGCGGCAGAACAGGTCCCGGCCCTCGACCAGCTCTATGCCCATCTTGCGGGCCAGGAAGGCGTGCTCAAAGTAGGCCGGGTTGCCCACACCGGGGGTGAGCAGCACCACGACGGGCTCCTCAGCGCCGACCGGAGCAGACTGCCGCAACGCGTCCAGCAGCCACGCCGGGTAGGCAGCGACCGGCCGTACCTGCTGCTCCAGGAACAGGCCGGGGAAGACGCGGGCCATGGTCCTGCGGTTCTCCACTACGTAGGACATGCCGGAGGGTACTTGCAGGTTGTCCTCGAGTATCCGCAGGATCCCCGCCTGATCGCGGACGATATCGATGCCCGCGAGGTGGACTCGTACGCCGTTCGGCGGCTTGATGCCGTGCGCTGTCCGGCAAAACCCGGCCGAGGTGGTGAGCAGCGAACGCGGCACTACTCCGTCCCGGATCACCTCGGCCGGCCCGTAGACGTCGGCGAGAAACGCCTCCAGCGCACGTACCCGCTGCACGACACCCGCTTCGACCAGCTCCCACTCGGCTGCCGGGATCAGCCGCGGGATCAGGTCGAGCGGGAAGACCCACTCTTCGCCGGCGTGGGAGAACACGACGCCCTGGTCGCGAAAGCTGCGGTCCCGGGCCTCCGCCCCCCGCGCCAGGTCGTTGCCTGTGAGCGTCTGCAGGGCGTCGTACAGCGCCCGCGTGTGCGGGTGCGGCAGACCATCCGCTCCGAACATCTCGTCGTAGGCGAGGCCGCGCGGGTATCTGTCGAGGAGGCCGCCCATAAGTGGATTCGTACCACTGGTCTGTTACCCCGCCATTTCGCCGGTCGTTACAGTTGAGAAACAAAGGTAGTTCACTATGCAGTAATACAGCAGTCGCACCGCAGGTCCGGACCGGTGTGAGCTCCGGTGCTGCGCAGACGGCGGTTCCGGATGAGGGAGATGACATGGCAGAGGCGGCCGGTTCGCTGCCGTCCACCCCGCTGCGGCGCGCGCCCTCCCCCGAGCGGCTAGACACAGGCCGGCTGACTTACGTGTTGCGTCAGCGTTTCAGCTACACCTATGACGCGCCAGTACGGGACCTGGACCACCGGCTGGTGGTGGTGCCGCCACGCTGGCATGGCGATCAGCGACGGCGGCGGCACTCGATCACCGTCTCCGCTGCCGACGCCCGGACCACCCACCGGCGGGACGCCGCCGGCAACCTGGTCACCAGGTCTCGCGTGCCGCTGGTGCCAGACAGGGTCGAGTTCGTGGTGGACGCT
>Ga0102924_1004073_pt1 | contig 14946 bp, 10 predicted proteins | sample PaiPotPPM11metaG_FD_80116 | JGI IMG/M metagenome (GOLD analysis project Ga0102924, IMG submission 80116) | Iron sulfur acid spring bacterial and archeal communities from Banff, Canada, to study Microbial Dark Matter (Phase II) - Paint Pots PPM... ... | reverse complement strand
GCCCGACCTGGCTGGTGAGGAAAAGCGCCACCATCGATGCGATCAGCACCGGGGGCACGAGGCGCAGCCCGGTCATCTCGGCGACGACCAGGGTCGATCCGAGCGGTGTCTTGGTCACCCCACAGTTGGCCGCGGCCATCAGCCCGGCCATGAGGACGACCTCGTTGCTGCCTGGGAACGCGGCGTGCCCGAGCCGGCCGAGCGCGACACCCATGAAGAACAGCGGGATGATGAACCCACCGCGCCAGCCTGACGACAGGGTGATCGTCGTGCCGGCCAGCTTGGCCACCAGCGCCACTGCGAACGTGCCGGCCGCGGCCCGGGTGACGGCGAGACCGCCGAGCTGGGCCTCGCCGAACGTGAGCGCGTAGGGCGACCAGAACGCCAGCGCACCGAGGGCGAGACCGCCCACGATCGGGCGCACCTCCGCGGACAGGGGCCGCAACGCGCGCTGGAGTCCCCTGGTGACGTAGGTGAATGTGACGGCGACCGCTGCGCCGGCCACCCCGCACGCCAGCCCCCAGAGCAGGTCGACTTGGTGCAGCGCACCGAGCGGCGGGAAGTGCCACACCGGCCCGATGCCGAGGTGCCGGACGACCAGGTCCACGGTGTAGCCGCACAGCGACCCGACGACCGCCGGGAGGAGCGCCTCGTAGTACTCGAGTCCCCGCCGGTGCAGGATCTCGAGGGCGAACACGGCCGACCCCAGCGGCGCCCCGAACAGCACGGTGAAGCCCGCCGCCATCCCGGTGATGGTGAGGACGCGCGTGTCGACGACCGAGACCCGGAACCGGCCCGCGATCCATGACCCCAACCCGCCGGTTGTCTGCACGAGCGGAGCCTCGGGGCCCATCGCCCCGCCGGAGGCGATGCAAAGCAGCGACACCGGGAGGAGGGACCGAAGGTCCCGGATGTCCTCGGCTCCGCCGAGGACGTGGATGTTGTTGACCAGCAACTCAACGTCGCCCGGGGTGCCGAGGAGGTGGGTCAGTCCGCCGACGGTCACGCCCACGAGGACGAGGATCAGCAGGTGTACGGGTGTCGAGGTGTGGGTCGGCCACAGACCCCGCTCGAGCAGGTCCAGTCCGGCGACGAACGCCGCACCCACCACGCCGCCGAGCGTGCCGACGAGGACCACCAGCAGCAGTAGCCGGTGCCCGAGGAGGGATTCGGTGAAGAGTCCCCGACGCCTGTCGCGCACCTATAGATCGTATCACGAACTATCTTGGGGCTCACATGGCTTCGGTGTCGTCGTCTCCCGAAACCCCGAGGATGGCGTTTCCCGCCACCCCGTCCTCCTCACCCCCGAGGATGGCGTCGAGCTTGAGGATCTCGCTGGTCGTCACCACGCCGACGAAGACGCCGCCGTCGACCACCGGGAGCAGATCGACGTCGGCCTGCTCCATGACGGTGAGGGCCTCGCGCAGGCTGCCGGACGGGGCGGCGGTCGGGAAGTCGGTCCGCATCCGTTCCTCCACCGTCACCTGGGCCCACTGGTCTTGTGGCGTGTCGCGGAACTCTTCGATGCGCATGACGCCGAGATAGCGAGAGCCGTCCACCACCGCCACCGTGTGCTCGCGCAGGCCGATCAGGTGGTCCCGGAAGAACTCGGCCAGGGTCGCGTCGGGCGGGACCGTGGCGACGTCGGTGCGCAACGCGGCAGTGAGCGGCAGCGAGAACCGCCGCTCGAGGTGACCTCCCCGGGCCGCCCGCTGGTAGGTCGACGCCGAGGCCTTTCCCATGAACAGTTGCGACACGATGGCCGCGATGAGGCCGGGCACGATGAACCCCGGCCGCCCGCTTGCCTCCGCGGCGAAGACGACGGCGGCCAGGGGAGCCCGGTAGCCGGCGCCGAGGAATGCGGACACGCCGATGAGCGGGAAGAAGTTGCTCCCGCTCGACGCGCTCCGGAACAAGCCGCCCATCGCCCGCCCGAGGAGCGCCCCTTCGACGACGAGCGGGATGAACAACCCACCCGCGCCCCCGCCGCCGACGGTCAAGATGGTCGCGGCTGCCCGCATGAAGAGCAACGCCAGGATCAGGACCACCGCCCGGCGCGGGTCGAACGCCCACTCGAGGTTGTCGTAACCGGCGCCGACGGTGAGCGGCCGGTCGAACAGCCCGTAGGACACCAGGGCCAGTGCCCCCAACCCGGCCCCCGCGCCGAGCGCCCGCACCCACGGGTCGATCCGGGCCGAGACGCGCTTGGCCCGCACGAGGGCCACCACGAACAGCCGGGCCCCGATGCCGGCGATCACCCCGAGGAGCGCGGCACCGCCGAGGTCGAGCAGGTCGAACGGGGGCGCCCCGCTCACCGCGAACAACGGGGCAGTTCCGGCGAAGCTCACGAACACCAGGTAGCTCACCGCGGCCGAGATCCCGGCCGGGAGCAGCATGCGCCGGGCCAGGTCCTCCTGGAACGGGACCTCGAGCGCGAACACCAGCCCGGTCAGCGGCGCCTTGAAGATCGCGGCCACGCCGGCCGCGGCGCCCGCGACCACGAGGACCTTGGCGTCGTCCCGGGAGAACAGCCGGCTCCAGCGGGTCTGAATGGCCGAGCCGATGGCGGACCCGAGATAGATCGAGGGCCCTTCGTATCCCATCGCGCCGCCGAGGCCCAGGGTGGCGATGCTGGCCACGATGCGGCCAGGCACCGGGCGCAGGTCGAGGCGCCGCCCCACCTCGTGGAAGTTGTGGATGTACTCATCCGCGGTGGACTGCGACGCGCCACCCGCCAGCCAGCGCAGCGCCGCCGCGGCGAGCACGAGCCCGGCGAGGGGGGCGATGACGATCACCCACCGGGGCTGGTGCAACAACCGGTTGAAGAGCACCTCGCGTGTGAGCCGTTCGAACCCGGCCACGCCGAAACCCGTGAGCCCACCGGTGAGGGCGGCCATCCCGAGCACCACCCGGCCGCGCCGGCCGAGGGCGGCGAGCCGCAGGCGGCTGCTCGCGAGGTCCGGCGTCCACCAGCGCCGGGCGCCCCCGATGGTCATCGCCGCCTCAGCGGTCGGCTTGTCGGCGGTCACCCGGTCCGGAGGTGGCGCTGAACCTCGCACCCTCGGCTGAGGCGGGTCGGGCGCGCACGATCCGACCCTAGATCGGGCGGGCCACCCGATCAGCACATGCTCGTTCCCGGAGACGAGCGTCGAACGGAGGTCGATGAAGCGTTCTTCGCCTCAGCGACCCGAACACGGGTCCCGCTCCCGACCGGTTTTTGCCCGCGTTACTGCTAGCTGTTGGCATATGCATAGGATCCGGCGGCATGGCGACAACGACGGCGCAAGCCGCCCCCCCGCAGGCCGACCGTCACGGGCGACTCGAGCAGGTTTTCCACCTCCACGATCTTGTAGCGATGTCGGTGTCAAGCGTCGGGCCGCTCTTCAGCATCGCGGCCACCGGGGGGGTGATGGCAGCCAACGCTGGGCTTTGGACCATTCCCGCCATCGCCATCATCGCCCTGCCGTTCGTGATCAGCGCCTTCGTGTTCCGGCTGCTCAACCAGCACTTCCCGCACGCGGGAGCGTCGTATCACTGGTCTGCTCGGATACTTGGCCGGCGGGCGTCGCGGTTCCAGGCGTGGATCATCATCGTCGCCTACTTCGCCTCGATCCCCCCGATCATCATCCCGGCGGCCACGTACACGATCAACCTGTTCTTCCCCAGCTATAACCCGGGTTCTTTGGCTCTGCTGGGGATGAGCGCGTTCTGGTGCGGCTTCGCCCTCATACCGCTGCTCGGCGGAGGTCGCCCAACCGCGAGGATCACCCAGACGTTCTTGGCGGTCGAATTCTTGTCGTTGGGAAGCCTGGCGATCTTGGGCGTGGCCCGATGGAACGCGATCCACGTTCCCCTCCACTGGGGGAAGCCACCGATCGGTGGGATGATCATCGTTGCGGTGGTGGCGGCGACCATCCTCGACGGATGGGAGATCGACAGCTACGCGTCGGAGGAGGCGCAAAAGCCCCGCAGCGACCCGGGGATCGGCGGGATCCTCGGAGCACTCTTAGCGCTCGGATTCTACGCAATCCTCTATCCGCTGATCCTTGGCGAGACCCCGCTCAATCTCATCGCAGGCGCCGCGAATCCGATGTCTGTTTGGGGTGACCGTCTCGTTCCTGGTGCTCCGTGGCTGGTCCTCATCCCTGTCCTCGCGTCCACCGCCGGGGGGTTATGGCTGACTTCCTTCATCCTCACCAGGGCATTGTTTGCGATGGGCCGAGAGCGCATCATTCCAAAGGTCTTCGGGCGCATAAGCCACCGCCGGGTGCCTCATGTCGCCATCCTCGTGACGCTCGGCGCGGCGCTGGCGGTCGCGTTCGCCCAAACCCTGTTCTCTTCTCTCAACCAGTTCTTCGCCACGGTCCTCGCCTCGGCCGGCTTCTTCTTGACGGTGGAGTTCTTCCTCGATTCCACCACGGCAATGGTGTTCTTGTGGCGAGGGCACAAGTATCAAGAAGAGACCGAAGGCGGGACAATCAAGAAGCACCTGTTGCTGCGGGCCGGCTCAACGCTGTGCAGCCTCATGTTCGGCGGGTTCATTGTCGGTTTCTTCATCTACGGGCCCCGATCCATCGGCAAGCCCATCGACATCATCCTTGCGGTGCTCCTAGTTGCGGGCCTGATCTTCGCCTTCGTGTCCCGAGAGGACGGGGAAACGTTCATTTTCGAAGGTCACGACCTTCTGCCCGAAGGACCGCTCCATGACCTGGTCTTCGAAAGCGCCACCCCCGTCGAGATCCAGAGATAGGCGGCGGCCAACCGGCGCGACGACCCGGAGGCTCCCCATACGCCTGTATAAAGAGTGACTGGGCCGGGGCTGGAACCACCAGAGATCGCAGAGATGACGTGGGCGAGGAGAACATCGGATGGTCGGTCAAAACCTCAACGAAGCCGAAGTGTCCTCCGATGCACAACGGATCTACTCGGCGCTCAGAGCTCGCGGGGGGCGCATCACACCACCCCGGCGGGCCATCATCGACGCGCTACTCGGCGCCAACGAACATCTCGACGCCGAGCACCTCACCGACATCGTCCAGCGGAGCCTCCCCAATTGCAGCTTCACCACCATCTATCGGACTCTCGGCGCGCTCGAGGAGCTCGGCATGGTCCACCACGTCCACTTCGGGCACGGATCCTCGGTCTGGCATTTAGAGACCGACAGGCGCCCCCATCTCTCGTGTGATACCTGCGGGGGAGTCGTGCACGCCGAGCCGAACGACCTCAAAGGTCTGCGACAACGGATCGCCAAGCGGTACGGCTTCAGCTTGGCGGACCACTTCGCGGTCGTCGGACGTTGCGCGAAGTGTCAATCGCACTGATCGGCAAACCGACGGGTCAGGTCAGATTCGGTATGGGACGGTCGTGACCACCACACCGGAGCGAAGCATCAACCGCTCGGCCAGCAGCACCAGGCTCTGATTGTGCAAAAGGTTGTCGAAGGTCCCACCTCCTGCGTACTGGCTGGTCACGATGGTAAGCGTGGTGTCTGGCCAGCGAGTCAGTAGCTCCTCGACGTAGCCTTCGACCGTTGGGCCGAGGTCTCGATAGTTGGCCGTGGTCAGCTCCAGCGGGACATCCACGCCGAGCTCCTGCCATCGCTTGGTTATCGCACTCCCATCGTCGTCATCAATGCACACGTGGAGCGCCATGAGGTGCTCAGTGTCAAGGCCTCGGGCGTAGTTGAGGGCCTTGAGCAACCCGCGGTGGACCTGGCCCACGAGAACCAGCGCTACATGACGATCGGGGCGAGACAGGGCATCGGCGGGCGTGACCTCGAGTGCTCGCCCGAGGTGGTCGTAGTGGCGCCGGACGAGTTCAAAGCCGACAACGATCATCGGGACGAGGATGATCGGGATCCATGCACCGGCGACGAACTTGGTGACCGCGATCACGAGAAGCACGACGAAGGTAGCGACAGCGCCGACCGCGTTCACGATCAGCCGGCGTTGCCAGCCGGACTCGCGGACGCGCAGGTGATGTCGGACCATGCCGGCTTGGCTCAGCGTGAACGCGGTGAAGACCCCGACGGCGTAAAGGGGGACAAGGGCGTCTGTCACTCCTCCGAAGACAACGAACAACGCCGATGAAGCGATGGCGAGGACGACGACTCCATTGGAGAAAACCAGGCGGTCTCCGCGACGGGCAAGCTGGCGGGGGAGGAAACCGTCCTTGGCGACAATTGACGAGAGTCGTGGGAAGTCGGCGTAGGCGGTGTTGGCGGCGAGGGTCAAGATGCCCGCGGTGGCAACTTGGAGAACAACGTACACCGGCCCGGTTCCCAGGACGGCCTGGCCCAACTCCGAGATCACCGTCTGATCGTGGCTGGGGTAGGGGTGCAGGTGCTGAGCGAGCAGCGAGACACCGAAGAACAAGCCGCCGAGCACCGTGCCCATCCAGATCATCGTCGTGGCCGCGTTCTTCGGCTCCGGTGACTTGAAGGCTGGAACTCCGTTCGAGATCGCCTCGACTCCGGTCAGGGCGATCGCTCCGGACGAGAATCCTTTGAGAAGGATGAACAGCCCAAGCGTGCCACCGGCCTGGCGGGCGCCGCTGAACGCATTCGGGTCGAACGCGATGGGGTGAACCCGGCCGACGAAGGTCTGAAACAACCCATAGCCGACCAAGAGGGTCATCGATGCGATGTAGGTGTACGTCGGGACGGCGAAGAGCGCCCCCGACTGCTTGAGCCCGCGGAGGTTGGCGACGGTGATGACGGCTATCAGGGCGATACCGAGGACGACCCGTTGGCTTGCCAGGCTCCGGAGCGCCGGAAGGGACACGATTGCTGCCACACCGGCGGATATCGAGACCGCGACGGTCAGGACGTAGTCGATGAGCAGCGAGGCCGCCGACACCAGCGACGGGAGCCGGCCGAGGTTCTCTCGGCTCACGATGTAGGAGCCGCCCCCGTTGGGATAGGCGAAGATCGTCTGGCGGTAGGAGCTGACGACAACGACGAGGAGGGCGGCGACGACCAGGGAGATCGGCACCAGTTTGGCCAGCCCGAGCGCGAGGCTCGACCCACCAGCCGCAACCACGAGGAGGATCTCCTCGGTGGCGTAGGCCGTCGATGACACCGCGTCGGCTGAGAAGGTCGGGAGCGCGATGAGTTTGCGGATCCGCTGCTCGCCCTGCTGCGTGGTGGCGAGGGGTCGTCCGAGGAGGACCCGCTTGAAGGTGGACGTCACGAGCTGCGCTCGGCGGGCTCATCAGTCGGATGTCGGCGTGCCATTACTGCTGGAAGACTTTGCGGACATCACTTTCCGTTGCAGAGTCCGAAATGACAATGACCTCGTCGCCGGCTTCTAAGACAAACGAGCCACCAGGCACCGTTGGTTGTCCTCCCCGCAGCACGGCCGCAACGATCGATCCTGCTGGGAGATGGAGTTCCGAGAGTGCCTTTCCAACCGAGCGCGAGTGGGGCGTGATCGTGGTCTCGATCATCCCGACTCCAGCCGTTCCCAACCGGAGCAGCCCGACCGTGTCCGCCGAGCTCGTGGCCTCCTGAATCAGCGACAGGAGGCTGGCCGATGCCGATACGGACACATCGACACCCCACTCTTCGTTGAACTGCCATTCGTTCTCGGGGTCGTTGACCCGTGCGACCACTCGTGGCACGTCGAAGTGACGCTTCGCCAGCAGTGATATCACGAGGTTCACCTGGTCCTCTCCCGCGACAGCCACGAGCACGTCGGCCTTCAGCGCGCCAGCCTCCTCCAGGACGGTCGGGTCGGCGCCATCGCCCTGAATGAGCCGCGCCTTGGACCCCCCGCGTAGTCGCTCGGCGACGTGGCGGTCAGCCTCGACCAAGGTCACCTGATTGTCCGATGTGCAAAGCGCGTCGGCGATCTGGACACCGAGCCGGCCAGCACCAATGACGACTGCCCTCATGCGCCGACCTCCTCGTTGAGAAAGCTACGAAGGCGGTCGATGGCGGTCGACGCCACTGCGAACGACACGCTGTCACCGTGCTCAATCGTGGCTGCCCCGCCTGGGATCATGGAACGCCCTCCGCGCGTGACCTCCACGACTTGAATCTCGCCTTCGACGTTGAACTCCGCGAACGGGCGCCCTTCGAGGTAGGCCGGGACTCCGGACCGGACGAGCATCGACTCGCCGTTACCGAAATGCGACTGAGGTTCGAGATCTCGATGGAAGACCAGCTGATGGATTTGGTTCGATGTCCATCGGACAGTGGCGACGGTCGGGATGCCGAGATCGCGGTAGATGTCAGCGCGCCGCGGGTCGTAGATCCGGGCCACGACCTTCGGCACCCGGTAGTGGTCTCGAGCCACGCGCGCGCCGACGATGTTGGAATTGTCGCCAGACGTAACGGCGACGAAGACATCCGCCTGGACGATGTTCGCATCGATGAGGGTTGCGCGGCTGAAGCCGTTGCCCTGTAGAACACGTCCGCCGAAGCCGTGCGTGAGGTAGCGCAGATCCTCCCGGGGCCGCTTGTCGATGACGCACACTGAATGACCCTCAGCGTCCATCCGGTGGGCGAGGCTGGAGCCGACTCGCCCGCAACCCATGATCACGATGTGCATCAGTCCTCCTTGACCGAGGGTTGGCGTGCCATCTTCGCATGGCGCTTGCGCACGAAGGCCTTGCGGAGCTCGTCGGCCACGAGCAGGGCGAGCCCGAAGCTTCCCAGCATGAGCCAGTCGTAGATCGTGAGGGGGGCGGTGTGGAAGACGTCCTCGAGCACCGGCACGTAGCTGATTGCGGACACGATCGTGACGCCCAGGAACTCGGCCGCGATCAGCGGCAGGTTCGTGAAGAGCCCGACCTTGAAGACGCTCTGCTCGTCGGTACGAACGGCGAAGCCGTTGAAGAACTGGCTCATCACGATGCCGGCCTCGGTCATCGTCAACGCCTCGCGGTAGGCGTGGCGAGCCACCGCTCCCGCCGGGTAAGGGCTTCCGGAGGCCTGCTCGAAGGCGTGGAAGCCGAGGTGCGAGGAGTGGATCCGCCAGAAGAAGGCGAAGACGACGCCGACCGACTGAATGGAGCCCAGAAAGAGGAATCTGCCGACAACGCTGCTGGAGAACAGTCGTTCGCTCGGCGGCCGTGGCGGTCGGTCCATGATCCCGGGCTCCGGAGGCTCAGCGCCGAGCGCCAAGGCCGGCATCACATCCGAGCCGAGGTCGATGGCCAAGACCTGCAGGGCCGTGAGGGGCACGAGCGGGAACCCGACGAAGGTCGCGGCCAATATGGGGGAGAGCTCGGCGAGGTTGTGACTGAACAGGTAGATCAGGAACTTCCGAATGTTCTGGTAGACGGAGCGCCCGAGCTCAACCGCGCTGACGATTGATGCGAAGGAGTCGTCGAGGAGGACCATCACCGCCGCCTCACGGGCGACATCGGTCCCGGTGATCCCCATCGCCACGCCGATGTCGGCTCGCTTGAGGGCCGGGGCGTCGTTGACCCCATCGCCGGTGACGGCGACGATCTCGCCCATCTCCTTCAGGTTCGACACGACCCGCATCTTGTGTTCGGGCCTCACCCGGGCGAACACGATCTCCCAGTGCTCCGTGAGGATCGCTCGAAGCTCGTCGTCCTCCATCGCCTCGAGATCAGCCCCGCTCACGATCCGAGCGCGGTCTCCGACGATGATCCCCACCTTCCGGGCGATCGCCTCCGCGGTGAGCCCGTAGTCACCGGTGACCATGATCACCCTGATGCCCGCGTTCCGGCACTGTGCTACCGCTTCGGATACCTCGGGGCGGGGTGGATCGAGCATGCCGACCAGGCCGAGGAAGCTGAGATCACGTTCGGCCTCGTCCTGAGCCGGGTGAGGGGAGGCCACGCTGCGAGTCGCAACCCCCAGAACCCGTAAGGCCTGACCGGCCATGGCATCGTTCGCTTCGGTGATCTGGCGCCGCAAGCCGTCGTCCAGGGGGACATCCTCACCGTTCCATCGGACGGAGATGCACCTGGCGAGCAACTCCTGGGGCGAACCCTTCACGTAGCTCGAGTGTCCAGCGTCAGCTCGGTGGATCGTCGACATGAGCTTGCGATCCGAGTCGAACGGGAACTCCGCGACCCGAGGAAACTTTCTCACCTCGGTCTCGACATCGATCCCAGCCTTGGCGGCGGCGACGACGATCGAGCCTTCCGTCGTGTCTCCCAGAATCCGCCAGCCATTCACCTCGTCAGGGGGGAGCAGCTTGGCGTCGGCGCAGAGTGCCCCCGCCCGGAGGACCTCGTGCACCCCATCCGGGTCCTGGATGGCCCCGTCGGGCGCATAGCCGACACCGGACACCGCATGCGAGCGGCCGGACTCCCAGACCGCCTGGAGGGTCATCTCGGCCTTTGTGAGAGTCCCGGTCTTGTCGGTGCAGATGACGGTGGTGGACCCGAGGGTCTCGACCGCGAGGAGCTTCTTTATCAGAGCGTTCTTCTTCGCCATCCGGCGCACGCCGATGGCGAGGGAAACCGACAGGGTGGCGGGAAGGCCCTCAGGTACGAGCGCGACCATCACGCCGAGCGCGAACACGAACGAATCCACGATCTTCGACGACGAGGTCGTGGCGCGAAGGGCGAAGAGGAGGGCCCCGAGCCCGACCGCGATGACGGAGACCCGGCGCGCCATGATGGCGACCTGCCGTTGCAGCGGGCTCTTGTCCTCCACCACCTGGGCCGTGAGCTGGAAGATGCGCCCGAACTCGGTCTGGAGCCCCGTGGCGAAGGCAACGCCTTTGCCCGTCCCGTTGACCACCGACGTGCCCATGAACACGCAGTTACGGCTCTCGATCAGGTCGCTGTCCGGCAGGGACGGATCAGTGGTTCGACCGACAGGGTCGCTTTCCCCGGTGAGCGCGACGTTGTTGACCGACAGGTCGTAGGCATCGACAAGTCGGCAGTCGCAAGACACGGCGTCTCCAGCTTCGAGGACGACAAGGTCCCCCGGGACGAGGTCCGCTGCGGGCACTTCAACCCGTTCACCGTCCCGGATCACGCGACAGGCTCGGGGGACCATCGCTTGAAGCGCCTCGGCGGTCTTTTCCGCGGAGTACTCCTGGAAGAAGCCGATGACGGCGTTCAGGATGACGACTCCCAGGATCGCGACCGCGAGCTCGAGGTTGTTGATGTCATGGGGAACCTGGATGAAGTACGCGAGGAACGTGATGCCGGACGCGGCAACAAGCACCAATGCGAAAAGGTCGGTGAACTGCTCGAAGAACCGGTAGATCAATGGTCGGCGGGCGCCCTTCGGCAGCTCGTTCGGCCCGTGCTGAGCCAGGCGCTCGACCGCCTCCTCGCTCGTGAGTCCCCGGGGCGAGCTGCGAAGAGCTGGGTAGACGTCCAGGCGCGACAGAGCATGGACGCGCTCGGCCCCAGGCGACGGGCCAGTGACCGTCTCAGTCATCGGTCGACAGCATCTCCACGATGGGATTGAGCACGATCCGTCTGCCCCGGTGCGTTCCGACGGTGCCGCCCGCCCACAGGTGTCGCCCGGTTCGGATCTCGGGCATGTTGCGCTGACCCAGGAACGCCAAGACCATGGTGCCGGTGCCGTCGTCGATCACGCACTCGAACACCGTCCCCCCGGCCCAGCTGCGGGGCCCCGCCGACGCGACCAGCCCCCCGAGACGGACACGCTGGCGGAGCTTGACCGTGGCGATTGCGTCCGCGCCGCGAAGATCGGGCTCTGGCGGGAGAAGGAGGAAGTCCGCGTCGGAACTGGGCGTTGCGGGGTCCATCCGACGATCATCCGGCACGACGCGTTAAAGCGTCGTTAAGCCGGTCTGCGTCAGCATAAATTTCATGTAGAAATCGCTCAGTCTGGGTCGACGAGCTGGTATCCCACCCCCGGGCTGGTGAGGAGAATCGATGGTCGGCCCGGATCCTCCTCGATCTTCTTGCGCAGATGATTTGCGTAGACCCGCACGTATTGGGATTCGGTGACATACTCCGGCCCCCACACAGCCTCGAGCAGCATCCGGTGAGTGATGACGCGACCGGGGTGTCGAGCGAGGAAGGCCAAGAGATCGAACTCGGTGCGCGTCAGGCTCACTTCACGGCCCCGAACCGTCACGGACCGGCCCGCCAGGTCGATGCTCAGAGGACCCACGGTGAGTACCGAGCTGTCGGTCTCGGCAGTGCAGCGGGCTCGGTGACGAAGGGCGACGCGCAGCCTCGCTTCGAGCTCGGCCATGCTGAACGGCTTCGTGATGAAGTCGTCCGCACCCTGATCGAGAGCCTCGACCTTCCGCCCTTCCGCGCCGTCCGCTGAAAGAACGACTATCGGCGTTTCGGTCCATTCCCGAATTCTGCGGCAAACCTCCACGCCGTCGATGTCGGGCAACCCAAGATCCAAGATGATGACTTCAGGTCCGTCCATCGCCACCATGCCCAGTCCTTCTCCCCCGCTAGAAGCGGTGGTGACGCTGTATCCGCGTGCCCTGAGGCCGGTCACAAGGGCGCGAAGCACGGCCCGCTCGTCGTCGATGACGAGGAGGCGGACCCCTTTCACGTCGTGACGGGCGGCGCGACTGCGCGCCGGACGACGTCCGTGTCGTCCTCGTCGAATGGCGCATCGCGAGCTGTCGGAAGGCGGAAGACGAACGTGCTGCCTCCACCTTCTACCGACTCCAGCCACAGCTGACCGCCATGTGCCGCAATGACCCCGGCGCAGATGGCGAGGCCGATGCCAGTTCCACGCGTCGATGGCGCAGTTCCGCGGTAGAACATCTCGAAGATGTGGTCCTGGTCAGCTCGGGCGATGCCCGGTCCCTCATCCGCCACGCGCGCCTCGACCCATCCGGTTCCGGGCGATGCGCTGATCACTATCGGGGTGTTGCTCGGGCAGTGCTGGATGGCGTTCTCGACCAGGTTGGCGACGACCTGGTCCACCAGGGTGTAGTCCGCGTCCACCAACGGGAGGTCATCTGGAATCTGGAGGGACACCGAGTCTCCGAGCAGCCGGCCGAATCGCACCAGAACGCTTTCGATCAACTCATCGAGTGGAACTGCTCCACGATTGAGTTGAAGGGCACCGGACTCGATCCTCGTCATGTCCAAGAGGTTCGTCACGAACCTCGTGAGACGATCTGTCTCCTCCTCGATCGTTGCCAAGAGCGTCTGGCTGGCGTCGAGGTCGAGATCGATCGTCCCATCGGCCAGATCCGAAATCGAGGCCTTTATCGAGGCCAGGGGAGTCCGCAAGTCGTGTGAGACGGATCTCATGAGCGCCGATCGCAGGCGATCGACTTCGGCGAGCGCCGTCATCCTTGCCGCCTCCTCACTGAGGCGAGCCCGATCGATCACGACGCCCGCCTGCATGGCGAACAGGTCCAGCAGTCGAAGTTGTTCGGGATCGGTCGGGGCAGGGCGGAGCACAAGCGTCGTGGCCGCTCCTGATGTAGTCGCAAGGAGACCCGCAATCAGCCTCGAGGACCCAAGAGGCGACATCCGTGGGAGCGGCGTACGGCTCGAGACGAGGTCCAGGTCCGCGCTCGTGAGCCGCTCGCCAGCCTGAGCGACCGTTCGGACCGAACCGCCGTCCTCGGTCAGCAGGATCGCTGAGGTCGAGGCGCCGAACAGGAGAGCTGCAAGGGCGGTGATCGCCCCGTGAGCGGCGTCCACGGTTCGGCTCCCGGCCACGACTTCCGCCAGCTCGTAGAAGATCCGGAGCTCTGCCTCGCGGCGTTCTGCGAGGTCTCGCGCCTTGTAGAGCTGCGCCACGACACCGCCGATCACAAGACTGACCAGGGCATAGACGACGAGGCTGATCCAGTGGTAGCCCGCCGCGACGCGCAAGGTCCCGTACGGAGGGATGAAGAAGACGTCGAAGGCTACGAAGCCGGCAATGACGCCCAGGGGCGCGATCGTGACGCCACCAAGGGCTACGCCGAGAACAACGGGGACGACAAGCACGAGCGCGGCGGTTTCGACCGAGATCGATGTCCGGAATGGCATGAGGCCCCCGACGGCCACCGCGACGCCAAGCACCGTGACGCCGGTCCCTGCCAGCCTCCGGCCCGGCGGGGTCGTCCCCCCGAGGTGCATCCTCACACCGTGACGATACGCAAATCCGGGAGTGTCAAAGCGGGGGCGGCTCGGTACGAACGCTCCTCGTCCGTCTCCCGGGTCAAAAACAGCCTGTGACCTGGTCGGGAAGGCGGGATTCGAACCCGCGGCCTCAGCGTCCCGAACGCTGTACTCACAAGTTATGCACACCCTGGTCAGAGGGTATAAGAGCAGGTCAGACCCTATTTCTGCGTGACCGGTGGTGTCCGATTTGTACCACCACAGACCACCAGAATGTGGTCTGAATGTGGTCTGTGCGTGGTCTGAACCCTGACGGCAGCGTCAGGGAACCGATGGCGGTGTCGCCGAGACGCCGGGCAGTGTGAGGCCGGGCGGGAAACTTGCCGGCCATAGCCTCCATAACTTATCTCTCTGTCATCGCAGATGCAGTGATAAGTTCTCGGGGCGATGGTTGAAAGTTCCGATGCCCGCCGTGATGCGCTCGACCGCATGGTTGCCGGCGTGCTGGGCGGTGGCCCGGTCGATGTCCACGAAGGCCAGCTTCTCGATTGCAAGGAAGACCCGTCGCGCCGGGCCCGCCGCGGGGCGGTCCGGCAAGGGGATGCCCGCTCGGATGACACCGCCCGAATGGTCGCTGACGCCGTTGCCTGTTTCGCCAACGCGCATGGCGGGGTGGTGGTCATCGGCGTGGACGACAAAGCAGTCGGGGAGGCAGCGTTCGCCGGGACCGATGCGGACATCGCGTGGCTGAAGAACCGGGTGCGCCAGCTCGTCGCCGTCGAGGTTGATGTGGCCGCGTTTCCCGTCGGCGCCGTCACGCTGGTGGCGGTGACCGTCGACCCTTCGGCCGTTCCGGTGATCGACACCGCGCATCGCTACCGGAGACGTCAGGGGCGGGACTGCCAGGAGATGAGCGGCGCGGAATTGGGGAGCTTCTCGGTGGAG
>Ga0102924_1004072_pt1 | contig 14947 bp, 12 predicted proteins | sample PaiPotPPM11metaG_FD_80116 | JGI IMG/M metagenome (GOLD analysis project Ga0102924, IMG submission 80116) | Iron sulfur acid spring bacterial and archeal communities from Banff, Canada, to study Microbial Dark Matter (Phase II) - Paint Pots PPM... ... | reverse complement strand
GCTTAATGTCCGGGCAGGACTGCAGGATGAGGTCGTTGGGAATCAGAAAGGCCACTTTTGCTTCGGCATCCTTTTCCTCTGCAACGACCATCCCTACCACGCCGCGTCCATTTGAGTCCCAGACTGGAGTGCCGCTATAGCCCTGCTGGATGCGGTAGCCCTGTCTGGTCGTTCCTTCAAGCTGGATATAGCCGTTGGCGAGCCGGTCACGCATGATGCCGTAGGCATATTGTCCTATATCGGTCGTTCTGGGGAAACCGTAGGCCTTAAAGGCTCTGCCGGAGAGATGGCTCACTTGCAGCACACGTACGGGTCGTGCGGCGGAGGGCGGGGCCACCATCAGACGGAGCACGGCAATATCCCCACCGTCCCCATTGGGTTCCACGCGCACCCACACCTTCACGCACGCGTGTACTTCGGCTCCGCCAAGGAAAGGAAAGTCCAGATGCACTTCCCCTTTGGGTTGCTGCTCTGTCTCAGGTGAGATATTGAGCGCCTCAGCGACCACATGGGCACAGGTACAGACGAGCTCTGGTGCCGCCAGAAAACCCGCGCCGACGATAGCGCCTCTCGCATCGAGGATACGCACGATGCTGGTCTCCAATGGGTGATGAAGGTCCGCCATACGGCCTCTTTCGCCTATTCACTCTTGAGTGAAGCATTGGGAGTGGGTGTTTGAGCCTGGAATGGGGAATGTGCATTCTCCCGTTTCCACGTCAGTCTCACCGTGAAATTTGCCTCGGTATCGGCACAAGCGATAATGATGCCCGCCTTGGCGCCCAGCTTGATGCCAAACTCGACGCCAATTTCGTCTGCGCCCAGACCACCCAGCTTCGAAAAGACTGTTTGGGCTACAGGTTTTATATGCCCCAAGGCGTCTCCGAGCCGTTCTTTCGCCTTGACGATCTGATCTCCACGGGCCGCTCGCTCAATGCCCGCTTCAGGCAGATCCACTTCAACGATGGTGGTACTGCCATCCTCAAGTTCGTACTCTACCAGCTGCTTCATAGAAACCTCCTCCTGTCTGCTCGATACACAGCATTATACCTATACTCATCTGGGTGAAGCGCACATCCCATGCGGTAATGGGAGCCGAAACGCTCAATGCGAGACTGAGCGCGTTCCATTGCCCTCTCCACCAGGGAGCGACCTCTTCCTCGTACTAGATCGACCTCACCTGCCCCATTCCCATGGCCGTCTTATATCCAACCCCGCAATAAAACGCCAGTTGTCCCAGGAGCCACAACTGCTGGCGCACCGTTAAGGTTGCCTCTGCCATCGCTGCTTTATCAGGGCCACGTAGATCATACGTGCATCTCCCTACAAAGCCTGGCTGCACGTGTGTCGTAAAGTGTACCTGGTGAGGCTTGAGATCGTAATCGCTAATGACAACTCCTTCGTTTTCAATGTATTGTAGGATGCGCTCCGACTGTACCACCCCCGCAAACTCAGGCGGTGCCAGTTCCTGCCAGCGCCTCGCTAACCCCGGAAAAATATAGTGCGGCAGCGGCAGAAGAGCATAATGGCCCCCGTAGACTTGGCTCTTCTGATTGGACCGCTTAAACGTCGTCAACGAAGCAAACTCGATGGCCAGCCGCTCCACTTTTCCTAGCCTGAGCGCCTGCGTCTGCTCTATGATCCTGGGAAAAGAGGTGAAACCTGTCCAGCCGGAAGCATCACCATTGTCAGCGATGACCTCTTCGAGCGTGAACAGTCGTTTGCCGATCTGCATAAAGGGCGGCTTTTTCTCTTCGGTCCTCGCCGTGTTGAAATGCGTCAGGGCTTCGTGAAAGAGCGGGAGCAGTTCGCCAAGCAGCAGGCTAATACGCACGCCGTAGGTCTTTTCAGGGTCGAGCGGCAGATGCACATTCGCACGCTGCGCCTCGCACAGGCGTTGTGCCGGGAAAGGAAACTGCAGGCTGGAGCAGGTGAAAAGCCGGCGCTTGTTGCCATCGTGCAGCCATGCCGCGACATCCGGCGCAGCGTTCTCTAACCAGTGTAAGAACGCGCCATGCACCAGTTCGCCCGAGAAAGGCATGAGTGTACCTGACTGCAGCGGGCGCAGTTTGAGGAGCAGGGCGTAGAGTCTGGCAGGAGGAGAATAGGATGTGGGCATGGAGAAAAGTGTCCTTTCATCTTCCAAAAAATCGCTGGGTAAATGTGGCAATGAAGCTGATCTCAATGAAGAGACCCACGACTGCCTCAGCAGCAGCTAGACGAGCATAAGTATCACCCAACATAATATTCTGAGAAAAGAATCCTCGCCCATGGAAGCTGCTTACACTCAGGACAAGCGCTTCATCCCACCCTAAATGTGGCGTTACGAAATGAGCATTCAACAAGTAGAGGCCCATGAAGCTAAAGATGATGACGAGATAAGCCATGATGCTACGCCATGGCCTATAGCCGTAACCAGCCAATAGAAAAAGAATCCAGGAGAAGACTAAGGAGCCAAGTTTCTGTACTCTCCACCCAAAATCTTGTACCTGTTCCCAAATTACTTTTCGCTGTGTGTTATTCTGCAACGATTCCACCTGTCCCCAGCGTACCTGTCGCCAGAGCACTTTTCTTTGAAGCACGTGTGCCCGATAGGCAAAATGAATCGCCTCCGTGTCCATTCCTTGGGCTCGCATTGCATTGGCGACCTGGCGATAGGCGCGAGCTGCTGTTTGATAATCATCAAGCCGCCCAGCTTTTTCTTTCGCTGTTTGCTTTCTCCAATGTCTCTCGCGGTGATGCGCCTCGTTTTCATCACCCAACTTTCTCGCGCTCGTCCAATTCACCAGAGAGAGATTCGCATCACTCCAATGCACATCGGCGAGCAATGCACAACCAGACTTCTCATTGCCCAAAGAAACTCCTACAAGGTCTGTTCCACCATCAAGGAAAGCGCCGCGTAAATCAGCCCCCTCAAAATGTGCATTGGCGAGACGAGCGCCCTCAAAATGTGTATCGCCCAATCGGGCCCCCTCTAAATGAGCGTCTCGGAGATAAGCGTTCTTCAGATACGCGCCATAGAGCTTGGCTTCTTCCAGATGTGCATTGCGCAGGTCTGCCTCTTCCAGGTGCGCTCCCTGAAGAATAGCACCTTCCAGATGTACATTGCTGAGATTTGCTCTCTCCATATGCACTGCGGCCATCTCACGTTCCTCTAGTGTTGCCCGCCGCCATTGATCCCAATTTAGTCCTCCACGTATTCGTGTAAGTGGTAGATTACTCAGGTTCACCGTTCGTAGATCAGCTCCACGAAGATCGATCCCCATGCGTTCCCTTTGCCGCTCATCGCTCCAATTCACCGGGCCGCCCCCGCTTTCATGGGTTGCTAGTAGCCATTCGACATCAGCACGAGTTAGCTTGATATCCTTAAATGGATAGATACCCTGTTTGATATCGGATTTTATTTCGAGGCACTGAGAAAGTTCCCTCTGGCGTTCGCCATGAATCTCTGATTCGGTTCGCCAGGCATCGTGCGCGTTCAGTGTTGCTTCCATATCCCTCTAGGCTGGATCTGAAATGTTTTTTCTTCGGTAATAGTAGTGCCAGGCACCCAGCATATGTCCGCCTTCGATACAACTTTCCCAAAAGTTGTAGGGCTGGTTGTCTCGCGTCCAACCAGCGGCTCTAGCGTTCCGTTCTCAACCTTCTTTACCTCCAGGCTCTCAGCCTCCGTATGCGCAAGCAGTGCACCATCCTTTGGAACGGTTATCTCTGGAAGATTACCCTTGCAATCGAGTTTGTAGCCAAAACATGTTTTACTATCATCCTCATTGAGAGGTTTTGCAGAATGTACTTTCACTCTCCCCCACCCGTAACTACGCTCGCCACCGATTTGCAAGTCATCCAACATATCTTGCCGAACGTTCACTACATACTTGCTGTTAGAAGCAGGCTTCTGTCTCTCAAAGATGTAGCCTATCAGGTAAATTGGCTGCGGTTCTTCATTAGGTGTACGAGTTCTCACAAATGGAGCGATAAATTCCGTTTCGTGCAGGCTACCCTCTTCCGAGCTATGGCCATCCGAAAGCGCAGTACTGGCATAGCTGCCAAGAAACAACCACGAGAACTTCTCAGGGCCATCCTTCTCACGGCTATTTCCCCAGGGCCATAGATCAACTTTATCAGGATCAGGTGGTTTGTCAGGATCGGATGAAATAGCTGGATAAAAATAGGTGAAAGCCAGTTGCCTGTCCACCTCTTCCCCTACCCCTTCGTAATCGCGGCTTCTCAATTCGCGGGTCAGTCGAGCCGTATACGCTCCCCAGAGAACGCGACCGGTCACGTATGGGCGTGTTTGCTGCATGTTGCCCAGCTTGCGCCAGCCGATATGCATAGGAGAAAGCAGGCGAAACGCGACACGATAGGTCGTCCATGTCATGGCTTTGCTTCCTCCGCAGCCCCACGCGCCTTCGCTCCATAGCGTGCATAGATAAGTGTTTGTTCCCAGAGCTGCTTCACCAGCAACAACCTGTCCAGGTCATTACAAACGTGATCCGTCAGAAACTTCAGGGCGATCTCCGCGTCTTTAGAGGCTGGCACGGATAATGCAAGGTCTTTCATTAAGTCGAGCAACTTTTCGCGTGTACTCTTGACAATCGGTCTTTCGGTCACTTTGCCGCGTGAGTAGAGATAGAGCAGCGCGGCATACACGCCGTCCTCCTGTAAAACCCCAAGCGCTTTGGTTATGACGTTTTCTACCTCGGTGGCCTTTATGTCTGGTCTCGTTGTTTCGTCAATAATAGTCTGCGCTGCCTTCGCCGCGAGCAGGTCCAGGTTTTTCATCGCGCGCTCTCCTTTTTCACTTCCCAATCATGGATCAGGCGCATACGGCCAAAACCACGAGTTCCCATCCCCCCTACGCCGAGGTACTCGATTAATGTCATACCAGCTTTGACAACATCAAGCGGTTGCTTCCAGGGTTTTTCAAGAAATGCTCCCGCGTTATCAGTAGATGTTTTCTTACCATCTTTCTCAACAGGTCCCCATTGTTTTTCAGTAGGTGGAAACTTGCTTGTCCCATCATCCTTATACTGGTAATCATCCTCGATCACGTCAGACCAGAGCCAGGTAGTACGAGGAATAGCCTCATAGGTAAATAACGCGCCGGGCTCGGCTGCGCCTGTTGCAGGGTCAATACTGACGGAGGTACGCACTTCCAGATTGCTATTGACAATCTGGGAAAACAGTTTTGGCGTCACCAGTACAATGCGCCCGACAATTGCCTCCCATGCTGGATGAGACTTGATATCTTCTGGCGGATTTATTGTTAATCCGCTCTTTGACTGAAACAGGAGCCAGCCAAGGTTCAATTCGCGGTTCCAGTTCATGCTTGTTACAACTATCTCATCGGTTGGCTCAGTAGTTGTCAGGCTGTCCTTCCAGGCCTCCTTGACTCTTTCTACTGTGCTTACCCAAAGAGGGCCTACCATAGAGTTTACCGGGAAGAAAAGGATTTGCGCGTCACCAATACTCACTGTACCGGCGCGGTTTGCTCCACCCGTCTGTTCTCCACCAATATCCGTGGCCGTGCCGAACGTATAGATAATAGGACAGCGATCACCATTCCCTCCAGCCTTCTTAAATTTATTCTGCTGGCCCGCAACCTCAGGTTTGTTATAGGCCATTGCCGCATAACTGCGCGTCGCTCCCGCCAGACTGGTTCCCGGGATCTTCGGCACGTTGGTCCCCGGTTCGCGTGCAATTGTCATATCAACCCGTCCCAGGCGATAGCCGCCGGTACCGATATGCACAGGATCAAGCGTCATGAAAAGATAGCGCTGCTGGGTATAGAGTTTTCTTGGAGTAGCATTGGTGGCTGTTGTACTCATTTTTTCTCTTCCTCCTGATCACGTACAGGTTTCTTCTTGAGAATACGCATGTATAGTTCAACGACATCCGCCAGTTGCTCGCTGATTGCCGCCTGGCGAAGTTGTTCAAGTTTGTCTGAACTCAGGTAATGTTTTGGGTGAGTGATCCATTCGGCATTGTCTAGAGCATTACGAACCAATTGTTCAAAAACACCCTGATCTTGCTGTGCCGCCCATTCCATACGTGTATCTTCAATCAGTTCAATCAGATTATGGATCTGTGTACTTGTCAATCCATTAGGGCTGGCGAGTACTTCCCAGAGCCATTCAAAAGCTTGAAGTTCTTCCAGGTAATAAGGCCGACATGGATGAACTGAGCTGCGCCGTTCATCACCCTCGTAACTTATCTCAAAACGCTGTGCTGCTGTTTCAAGGAACTCGAAGTCGAAACGAGAAGGGATTAATGAAACTACATCATCTTTTCGAAGTCTACGGACATGAACCCAAATCGCCCCATTTGCATCCTCAAATTGCCTTTCCCTTTCTACAGGTTTAGAGCCATTTGCATCTTCTTTAACCCACCAGTAAGGGTACCAGATATCCTCTGTCGTTCCATCACTTAATTGTTCCAGTGGTTTGCTGCCATCCGAGAATAAATAATCAGGAGATAGACGCCGCCAGATATTACCGGTTGTTTCATCACCCATAACGTTTCTCATCTCTACAGAAAGTGATTGTTGCTCTTTCCGTAAAGAAACTACTACCTTATTTGGCAGGTGAGGATTGGGCGATTCGACAACCTCTTTGACTGCTTCTACCCTCCAATCCTCGCTTTCTGAGGGCTGTTTTAAAATTCGCCTTCCTGCATTAAGGATCGCTGGAAGTGGTGTGCGGCTACCCGCAAAAACAAGCCCTAGAGTTAGTGGTAAGCGGTTCCGCACTTTGCCCATTTCTATCTCATATTTTTCCCTGATAGACTGGGCAACCTCTACTGCTCTATTAGCGGGAACAATCGCCATGAAAGTTTGCGGCTCGCTAAGGATAACAATCGCCGGAACATACGGGGTTTCCTCTAACATTTCTTCTAAAGTTGGCTTGCCCCTGATATGCAGCCTACCCCGTTGCTCGTTAGAGCGACTATACCCTGTTGGCTCCTCTATCTGTATGCCTTCTGGCTTGCTATTTTCTTCCATTAGTCGATCAAACACACGCTTCGCCGCACCCGCATAGCTGTGAGGCTTTTCTAAAGGATTTAATAGTACAGAAGTTCGCTCCAGGTTATCAGCGGTGAGGAACTCTCCTCCTCCAATATATACAACGCTGAGATTTACATGGCCGAGCCTGAGTTCATATGTATGGAAATCACCTAAGTTTGTCTGGGCATTCTCTCTCGGCTTAAATGTTCCTCGAATTCTTAGCCTCGGACTAACTTCTCCAACGCTAGTTTTGAAATCCCACTCCGTCTCTTTCCAAAATTGTTGTGTTGTCTCCCATACACGATGCAAACGGGCAGGAGTTTGAGTTTCAACCATAGAGTGTACTTTAAAGCTCCGCTCCACTTCTAAGAAACTAATACGAGGATTCCGAGTTCTGACTAAATTCATTACTCCTTGAGATGTTTCTCCCTGTGGTGCCTCACGAAAAAACTGTCCTTGAGCAGGAACCCGGTCTTTTTTAACCTCTCCAATGCTCACAAGTGCTTCATGTGTCTCATTCCAAATGTACCCTTCCCCGCTAATCCTGAAGACCTGTGCTGTTGGTGGTGTATCTAAGTATCGAACCTGAAGAGCGGTTAGTTCGGCCGGGTAGAAGAGCATCTTGCCATCAATCCAGGGTTCGAGATCAAATTTTCCCGCTATCAAAGCAATTCGCCCATTCACATCGGCTATCTCATCTATCCAGATAGTTGTATGCCGTTCATCTATAGCCCATCGTTTAGAGCGATCTTCCCGACGTCGTTCACAGATACTGCACAGCCTACGTTCAAGTGCCTTGCAAGTCTGGCAATCAGCGGGACATTTCTTACCTGTAGCTCGGTTATTGTAGTGAGAATAATTGTCTTTTGCCCCCCAACCTTGAGGCCGCAACTGACAAACTGTGCAGATATCCTCTCTATAATCTTTCCACCAATATTTCATGCTGTCGAGCACAGGATATGATGCAACTTCTTTAAGATGGTCGGCAATAGGAAGTGGCGGTTGATGTGCATAAGATTCTGGCTTGGTATAATAAGGCTCTGTTTTTCTGAACCAGCACTCTCTCTCTTTAAACTCGAGAGATGGAATTATCTCACCATCTAATTGCAAAGAATCATCTTTTTCGATTGTGCCGGCCTGAAATTCGCGTACAATAAGAGTTGAGAGACTGTCCTTTTGTCCATCCTTCAAATCAAGTAGCTCGTCCATGCAAGGAACGATGAATACACTTCCATTTTCGTCACGATAGACTTCCGTTCCTAACGGATACTTCTCTTCAAGTAGCTTGCATACATTGTCCAAGCCATCCATAATGAGCTTTCGACGAACCAGCAGATCGGGTATACGTGCAACTCTCTCCGAAAAACCAGCCCCATTAAGACGAACACTGAGTAGTTTCCACTGCAACTGGGAAGGATCTTCCTGGCCGTTCTTGAGGACAGATTTAGCCAGGGCAGCCTTATACAAAGCAGCTACCATACTCGACCAGTCCCAGAGAGTCACTTCGTTAATAGGCCGTCGTGTATCAGCACCAGGAAACCTGAATGCTTTTTCTAAAGCTTCTTTAAATTTTGAGCGATTCCTTGTAATCAGATCAAAGGGTAAATGGTAAAGGCGAGGACTCAATCCTCTCAATGGTCGAGATTCATAGCCAAAGGAACTGCTGCTGCGTGTATTTAGAGCACTCTGTTTTATCACATGGTAAAACACATCTTCTTTCTCAGTATGGGCTATGTTATGGCAAAGCTTCAAAACACGTGCTAGCCATGGCTTGCTTCTATCAACAATTTCCTCATTCCTAATTTCCATATATTCTTCAATAAGTGTTCTCAAAAATATAGATGGTTCCCCTGGTAGCTTAATTTCGTGTGAGTCAAGAAGATTCAGATATCTAGTTCTATATGAAGCATCCGTTATTTCTTCACCCCTATCTGAAGCTTCATGCTCAACATGTTCATCCGTACCTGCTGTTTCGCCTCGATGCGATTGGCCTCTTCTCCTATCTGAAGCTTCATGCTCAACATGTTCATCTGTACATTTCCAAAAGTCATGCAGCCACGCCGCCTTCTCTACCAACAATAATGCATCCCGATACTCGGCAAGCACTTCTAAACTATTCGCCATACAACACCTCTATTTCTTACCCCTCAAATTCTGGACAACAGCATCACTATGCTTCTTCAATTGCTCAAAACTTGTCGATGATTCCGCAATCTTCTCGATGCCATCTGCTCGCATTTCCAGCAGTACGTCACCGATGGTCTCTTCAACCTGGCCGAAGCCGCTATGGGTTTTCGCGCCGAAGCCATAGTCGCGAAACATAGCCCTTACTGCCAGCATGACAGCCTCTAAGTCCGATGCCGCCTGCTCTTTCGTTTTTTCTACATCTTCGGTAATGAAGGGAACATAGAGGAGCGTGAAGGTTCCGGTTGCACCAGCCGGAACGCTCTCGAAGAGAACAGGATTGCTGCCGGCCCGTTTCTCGCGGTCCTGGGGATTGATGATCTCCAGCCCCTTGCGCGTGAAGAATGTTGGGAAGAAGTAAAGACTTCCGGCGTGGAATATCTTCTCTTCTCCTTCAGGTGATTTCTCCTCCTCTTCTTTGTCGTTCCCAAAGAGTCGCTTGGTTATTTCGTCGTTGATATGCTCATCGTTGGAGGAGTGTTGTAATTGCCAGCAGGCAGAGCGCAGGCTGCCTTTCCAGGATGTCGAGGCAACATAAGGTAAGCCGGAAATTTTATCCTTACGAACTGGATTATCGATGATATAAAAATCCTGCTCATCGCGAGAGAGATATGCCTGAGCCAGGGTAAAGGTAAACTGGATCGCGAACGAGTAAAAAGGCAGAATCGCTAGATTGATCTTCGGAGCCGCGTAGACCTGAGTATAGAGCATGTTTCCTTGTCGCCAGTCCTTTATAAGTTCGTGCAGGCAATCAACTCCGTAATTCTTTTCTTGCCAGGCTGCGCGGAAATTTTCAGCAGCGCTTTTAGGGCCTGTCAGATTAAGATATTCGTGAACCGCCGACGACGGAGCATTCGTCAGCAACCGTTCTCGTAAGCTCTTTGCTTTTCTCCCGGCCTCTTCACGAGCAGACCTGTTCTCTCTTCCTCTTGCATCCCCAATTGTTCTCTCCTGCTGCCTCAAATCCTCAAGCTGCTGCGCAGCTCGCTGCATACTGGAACTTACGAAATCGCGCATCACTTAGCTCCTGGGAGAAGTTTGTCCTGTAAATAAACTAGAATATTGTCATACTTCTGTGGATCAAAATCGAGCCAGAAATCAATGTGTTCATCTCCATAGGTATCCACAAGAAGATAATATATCTCATCCAGAATCTCGTTACGAGATAGGTTAGTACAGGCTGATTTTGGAATCCATCCCCACATTCTGATCGTTTCCCCATTATATGGATACGACATCATAATTTTTGAGCCGTCACGGTTTCCCCCACGCACAAATCCCATTATTGCATGACGCATATGGTCATCTTTAAATGTCTCTCGCAGCATGCCGCGCAGGTCATATTTCAGATCAAAGGTAGTCGATACCGAGGATGAGCCAGCATCAACTCTGGCAAAGAACATATTCTGCAGGGATGGCAGTTCACCATCGATATTCTTATTCGGGTCATGCTGGGCCTCATATTCCAGCATAATCTTCTTCAGGTAATCGATAAGTGGCTGAGTACTTAGCCTGTTGACTACCTGCACGACACCCAGGCCCATCTGAGGTTTTGCCCCTATACTTGCTCTATCCGCAATAAACTGGATTAATGAGCCAATGATGCCCGGATTGAAGTATGTCGTGTCCGACCTCCTGAGAGGGCCAGTTGGTATTATACTCAGAGTGAGGGAGCCGCCAAGCGGATTGCTTTTGAGATACCATTTGGGGTCACGATCAGCCGGATGATCTTGAGAAAGAGAAAATACCAAACCTCGAACGTCATCTCCTCTGCTACTTGCCGGTTTGTGAGGTCGTAAGTTATTTTCGATAACCGTCAACCGGAAGCGCCTGGCCCAACCTGTGGTACCAAATACCCTGCATACATTGCATAAGCCACCGTCTGTATCTGGATCATAGAGGCAGCTATGTTCACCAGGATCACACACACGCCCGCCTACGCTTCGCACCAGCACTTCAAACCACCAGCGTAAACTTCCCATAATACCCGTCAGGTGCAACCGGTCAGATTTGCCCTCCGCACCACCAGTCCAAATAGGGGTAAACGTCGTTAATTTGATTGTTAAAGAGTTCGTTGTCATGCAATTCCCCTTTAGTCCTTTTCTACATCTTTCGCTTCTAGGCTATGTCGCTAGTTTGTCATATACACCCTTCAATCAGAATGACGAAAAACACCTCGATATCCATATGAACCAGCAGTCGAGAAAGTTTTGTGCCTGGCCTGTTCATACCATTGACTGATGATGGTTGAAGATTGTAATTGCATAACCTGGCATGATCTGCGAGGCAGAGCTTGGGACACTAACAGTCGCGCTGAGCCTTGCACTATCCGGACTGCAAACAGAAACTGGATCAGTTTTAACACAAACAAGGCGATCTCTTGACCAGTTGCCGCAGCATTATTGTCATGTGTGCTTTGCAGAATCTGAGCGATACGTTTGCGCTCTTCAGCAGGATGACGCACTAGAGCAGCGTGAAGAAGTTCCGTGACATTACCATAGTATCTGACGCGAATAGTTTCCATGTCTTGCTTGAGGATAAGAAGTGGTAGAAGTATTTCAATACCTTGGTAGAATTCTTTAGTGGTTATGAGAAGACGAGGAACGAAAGCTATGATGGTCAGGAGGACGAGAGCACTACAAATGATTATGATGAACAGCACTTGCCCATGAAAGGCTTGAAATAGCCAAGATGCAGTCAGATTGATCGATAAACCGAGGAAGATGGAAACTACCACGATGCTAAATAGGAGTTCGAGGGCATATCCCCGCGTGGCATATGTCTCCTCACAGAGCGAGGGTCCAACCCAAGACCGATCATCTCTCATATACATCTCGCATCTATTGTAAGATTCTGTGCTTAGTGTGTGCATTATAGCACAAGCATATAATATAGTAAAGCACCTGGAAAAATAATCAATTTGACAACTTCGCCCAGCACGCAAAGCTGCGACATGCTTCTGTCATAATAGGTGAACAGTCACAAAATTTGGTAATTACTCTGATAGTATTTTACCTATCTGGCTTTTCTGCAAGCGACCTGAAGAAGGATTGCCTGAGCGAATCACCGGGCGCTATATCTTGACTGCACTGCTGTGGAATAGTGCGCAACCAGATAGGAGCAAGTGGCCCCACGCGATAGGCTGCCAGGCCATCAGGCCGGAGGTTATGCCAGTACTCTCCCACCTGATACCGTCGTTCGCACATCGACCCCGTCTCCACCAGCAGAGTTCATACTCAGGTTGTCGTCCGGCTGCCCGCACCAGACCGGCGAAGAAGCCATAGATGCCAGAGGTATGCCGAATATGCCGCACCAGCAACGCTTCTCCCCGCTGCACCATTCTCAGAGGCTCCGTCAGCCAGCAGCGCACCGACTGGTGCCTGAGATCCAGCAGTGCCGCCAGTTTCTCATCCAAGAATAGGAGATGCGCTAGCAGCAGGCTCTAGTGGCGCGGAGTCGGGCGCAGTCCCAGCAGGGCGATGACCTCCCGTTCCTCCAATCATGCTGTACGATAGTGGCGGCACGACTCGCCCGATTGCCCACCTCGAGGCTGGCGGACCTCTCAGAAAGTCCTGAAACACTCACGCAGGAATCCCTGTTTCCCTAGAGTGTATTTCCTCTTTTGCTGCTTCTCCACCCGTTGAAGTAGTGTTGAAAAGAACTGCATTGCTCTCAGCATGCAGCCAAAGCTAGCTCGTAGGCGGCATTGATTCTGACCATCGCGGCATGGCTCCCGCCACGATCCGGGTGAGATTTGAAAGCCTGGATCCGATAGGCACGTTTAATGTCGCTGGCCGTGACTGGAGGGGTCAAATGCAGGATAGCCAGGGCTTCCTCGACTGTTCGGGGCAGCTTCACCTCTTCGCGCTTCGGGTGAGGCTCTTTTCGCGGCTGTGCCTTCTTCTGTTGGCGTTGTCGCCGCTGCCTCTGCTGCTGCGGCGTCTCTCGCTCCCTCTGCTCCCGCGCAAAACGCTCACGAGCCTCTTGACGCTGCTGCTCAAACTGTTGCCAGTATGGCTGTTCAAGCTGATCGCGCAAGGTTTGATAATTTTGGAACAAGTGGCCGACTGAGTCCAGCGCGCCGTAGGCAACCCACCAACCACCCTTCCCGTTGAAAGCCTCTGGATCCCAATAATGATCACGGAGAGACAGGATGTCTTTGAATGCCCGCCTGGTCGCATCAAACTCTGCTGGGTCTGGGGTCCGCCAGCGAACGTGCCAGCCCTGGTCGGCAAATTGGAGTATGACCGTTACTGGCATTGATTCACCTCTCATTCTTTCGCCAACTCCTGTTCTAAAAGCCAGAAATCAGCCCCTTCATACGTTCCCATATTCACATTCTCTGAAGGAATTTGGGAGACATCGCAATAATACCTTCACAAGCACAAACTATCGAAAAGCAAACGAAAAGCGCTCTAAAAACGGTTGCCTCTGGCAAGCAGAGCGGTCGTAGAGACATGTAAAAGTTGACCCTTTGCTGCCCCTCCCTCTCCTATGCCGGAGCGGTTCGAATCAAAGTGAAGCAACCTGGCTCGGGTCGCGTCTCAAACCACTGCTTGAGGCATCGGCGGCCGATAACGATCCAGGCGGTCAATCCGTTCCTCTATATATGGCGTCTCGCGCCACCGGCGCCTGCCCCTGGTGGCTCTGCCACCATCCAGTACCCAGCGGAGATCATCCAGGGTACGTTTGAGCGGGTGACACTGACCCAGGCGTGCCGCATACTCGTCTGCGGCAAACACCCGGCCACGCCAGTACTTCATCCACATGAGGTGCAGAACGACCGGGCCACAGGCCAGGGGAAGGCCGAGCAATGTCAGGATGCTCCAGCGAAATGGCGGTAAGATGGCATAGAGACTGCGAGTGAGCAGGTCAAAACTGTTGGCACGGGCCAGTTCATGAGCCAGCAGCGGGGGAAAGTGTCGGCTCATCAGCAGCCCCCGGTCGATCACTAACACCAGACCGATCCAGCGCATGTGCATCCCCTGGTCATCATCGCGTACCTTCCAGTTGTACGGCCGTTTGAGTGGCGGTGCGTCCGGTGTCGCTACCTGCGAGCGTTGGAGCGCAGCAAACACCTGCTCAAAGCGCTGGACTTCCCGACCGCTCGGCCGCGCCCGGACCCCCAATTGGCGCCGTTCCCGGCTGGGAGCAGCTGCTCCCCTCAGCAGGGCGAGAACATGAAAAGCGATATAGGCTGCCAGAAAGAAGTGTGCTAGCTCCTCCTGCGTCAGCACTAATGGATGCCGGTGAGGTGCATACTCGTGAGCGAGTGCCATGGCAAGGGCATTCCACACCTGTACAACCGCTTCCCCGGGGCCAGTAAAGAAGACGCCAGTGCCGGAATGAATCCCGGTAAAGATCCAGTAATGATAACAGAACCAGATACCAGCGACCCCCTCTATACCCCAGGTCAGCAAAAGCAGGGCGATCCACATAGCTTTGGTCTCCTTGTTCTCTGATATATTGCCACTATTGCGACATAACTCGCGCTACGGCTTCTTCTCTACAAGGACAGCGGGCAAAAGCACCCGTTTCTTTCTCCCAGGAACACATCCTAAAAATCGACAGGGCTATCATCCTCCTCGTCTGCTGGTCTTGGCCAACTCGCCTGTGGCGGCGCGGGTGGTGGCGCACGCACAGGCTCTGGCGGCTTCGCTTCCTGGCTCTGATCCTTTCCATCTGTCGGTGGTGGCGGCCGCCTCGGCGTTTTCTTCCTCGATGCTGGCGGTGGTGGCGGCACAATCGGCGAGGGCCTCTCCT
>Ga0102924_1004070_pt1 | contig 14948 bp, 11 predicted proteins | sample PaiPotPPM11metaG_FD_80116 | JGI IMG/M metagenome (GOLD analysis project Ga0102924, IMG submission 80116) | Iron sulfur acid spring bacterial and archeal communities from Banff, Canada, to study Microbial Dark Matter (Phase II) - Paint Pots PPM... ... | reverse complement strand
GCCGACGTCAGATGGCACACGCCGCTCCGCGTCGCGTGCGTCGCCGCGCCGCCGAGGTCCTCCTTCGTGACCTCCTCGTGCGTTACCGCTTTGATGACGTCCGGGCCGGTGATGAACATGTAGCTCGTGCCCTCGACCATCAGGATGAAGTCGGTGATCGCAGGGGAGTACACGGCTCCGCCTGCGCAGGGGCCCATGATGCAGCTGATTTGCGGGACGACACCGCTCGCGAGCGTGTTGCGAAGGAAGATGTCCGCGTAGCCGGCGAGCGACTCCACGCCCTCCTGGATGCGCGCTCCTCCCGAGTCGTTCAGGCCGATCACCGGCGCGCCGACCTTTACCGCGAGGTCCATGACCTTGCAGATCTTCTGGGCGTACGCCCCGCTCAAGCTGCCCCCGAACACCGTGAAATCCTGGGCGAAGACGAACACCTTGCGGCCGTCGATGATGCCGTGCCCGGTCACGACGCCGTCGCCGAGCACCTTCTGCTGGTCCATCCCGAAGTCGGAGCAGCGGTGGACGACCAGCCGGCCAATCTCGACGAAGCTCCCCGGATCGAGGAGGACGTCGATACGCTCTCGCGCGGTGAGCTTCCCTCCCTCGTGTTGCTTCTTGATGCGCTCCGCCCCCCCTCCCTCCAGGGCGCGAGCATTCAGGTCGTCGAGACGCGCAGACGGGCTGGGGGGAAGAGGCCGCGACGTTGACGGGGGCGAAGACATGGGCCTCGCCGTCCTATAGCCCAATCCGCGGCTAGCGCCGGGCTCGACTTCCCGGGTATTCTCAGCGCACACGCCCGGACACGCCCGCGGCGGCTCCCCTGCCGATGTCGCAATCCTACTTCAACGCGGCAAATCCATATCCCCAGCCGGGCGACGTGCTCGATGACAAGTACCGCATCGAGAGGCTGCTGGGTGAGGGTGGGATGGGCGCGGTCGCGAAGGCGGTGCACCTCCTCCGACGTGCGCCGGTCGCGCTGAAGTTCATGAGCCCGGCAGTCATGGCCCTCCCCGGCTCCGTCGAGCGCTTCGTGAACGAGGGGGTCGCGGCGTCGCAGATCGACAGCGATCATGTCGTCAAAGTCTTCGACGTGGGACGGATGCCCAGCGGGGCTCCCTACCTCGTCATGGAATACCTCGAGGGCTGCGATCTATCGCAGCTCATGGCGCGCGACGGCGGCCCGGTCGAGCCCCGGCGCGCAGTGCACTTCGCGCTGCAGATGCTGCGCGCTCTCCAGACCGCGCACGCGGCGGGCATCATTCATCGCGACATGAAGCCGTCGAACTGCTTTATCACCGAGAAGGACGGCGAGCCCGATTTCGTGAAGCTCGTCGATTTCGGCATTAGCAAGGTGCGCACCGACGACCCGCAGGGCCGCTCCGCCCAGCTGACCCGCACGAACAGCGCGCTCGGCACTCCGCTCTACATGTCGCCCGAGCAGGCGCGATCGCCTCGCGACGTCGACCATCGCACCGATCTGTATTCGGTGGGCGCGATCCTTTACGAGATGCTCTCGGGGCACACTCCGTACACCTCGGATTCCGGCGAGTATACCGAGATCCTGTTCAAGATCTTCACGACGGAACCGGAGCCGCTCCGCACGATCCGCCCCGATCTGCCAGACGCCCTGTGCGCCGCGGTGCACCGCGCGCTCGCGCGAGAACGGGACTCGCGGTTCGGGTCGGCGCAGGACATGGCGGACGCGCTGGCCCCCTTCGCCGACGATCGCAGCGCCCAGGTGCTGGCGCGCCTTCGGGGTGGTCGGGGCAGTCGACTCCCGACGCCCACGCCGTCGCAACCCGTCGCGGGCCCCCCCCCACCTGCGGTGGCGCAGTCGTTCGCTCAGGCCGGCGAGGCGCTCCGGCCGGCCCGCGTGCCGACGGACGTCGGCGTGACGAGGGAGGCAGCGGGCGGGTCGCCTGCGACGAACGCGAAGGGGGCGCGCGCTCCTCTCGTTCTCATCGGGGTCGTCGCCGCGGGGCTCGCCTGCGCAGCCGCCGGCGTCGTCGTCGTCCGCACGCGAACGACGGCGGTGCCGGCCCCCAGCCACGAGACGGCGGTGACGGCTACGATCTCCGCGGCACCCGCGACCACGACGGCCACAGCGAACCCGGCGCCCGAGCCGACCACCGCGCTGGCGCCGCTTCCTTCCACCGCGCCGCTCGCCACAGCACCGCCTTCGGCCGCCCCCTCGGCGAGCGCCGCCCCCGGCGCAAGCGCTCCTCCCCAACATCCAGCCGGGGTTCCCCCGGTGCTGCCGCAAACGCTCGGCGGCCTGAAGCTTCACTAGCCATCACGGGAATCCATCGCATGATCGTGTCCAACCCCCCCTTCCTCCAGGTCTCGACCACCCTCCGGCAGAGCCCGAGACGTGCCGTCCAGGTTGCCGTCGCGCTTCTTCTGGCCGTCTCCTTGCCCTCCGCGACCGCTGCCGCGCAGCCGCGGCCGGGCGCGACGGCGGCCACCGACGTGCGCTCGCAGCTGCCCGAGCCTGCGCGCAAGGCGTGGGATTCGGCGAAGCAGCTCGCGGGAGCGAACGACTACCAGGGGGCGCTCGTCGAATTTCAGCGCGCGTACGAGATCTCGCGGAATCCGCGCGTCCTCTACAACGTAGGCATCACCGAGAAACTCCTGACGCATTATGCGCGCGCTGTCGACGCGTGGGAGAAGGAGCTGCAGGAGGGCGCCGGCAAGCTGACGCCTGCGGAGACGACGGAGCTCCGGAACGCGATCGCGATCGTCCAGCAATTCGTGACGACGATAGAGATCACCGCCAACGAGCCGGACGCGACGCTGTCGGTCGACGACTACGCGGTGGGCAAGACGCCCTTCGTCGGTCCGGTGCGGATCGACGTCGGCAAGCACACGCTCAAGCTGTCAAAGGACGGCTTCGTGGACGCGTCGCAGATCGTCGACGTGGCGTCCGGCGCGCGTACGCCGGTCACGTTCAAGCTCGAGCCGCGCCAGAAGACGGCGCTCGTTTCGGTCTCCGTCGGCGGAGCTGCGAGCGCGACGGTGTTCGTCGACGGAAAGGACATGGGCCCCTCGCCCTTCAAGGGAGAACTCAGCGCGGAGCGCCACACGATCGAGGCCCGCGCGCCCGGTTTCGTGACGGTGGGGCAGACGGTCGACATCCAGTACAGGCAGCCGATGAGCCTCGTGCTCTCGCTCTCCGCCGAACGACACGAGGGGCGCTTGCACGTGGTCGCTCCCGACGGCGCGGAGATCGCCGTGGACGGGCGGAAGATGGGCGCAGGGACGTGGGATGGCATCATCTCCACGACGGGCGGACATCAGCTCCTGGTCACGAAGCCCGGCTTCCAGACGTATTCGACGGAGGTCTTCGTCGGGGACGATCAGACACGCGACGTGAACGTGCCGCTGAACCGTGAGGTCGGGACGAGCTGGGTCGCGTGGGGCATCGGCTCGCTGCTCGTGGTCACCGGCGGGATCGTCGCCGGATACTTCGTCTTCAAGCCGGCGGATCAGAGCCCGTACACCGGGACATTCAACCCCGGCCTGACGACGGCTGCGCACGGGATCCGTTTCTGACTTACGGCAGGCTTACGGCAGGGAGGAATCGGCGATGAGAAACTTCGGGTCGGGTGTGCTCGCTCTCGGTCTCGCGGGGATCGGGGCCGCGGGTGCGTGGGGGTCGGGCTGCTCCGCCAAGAAGCCGACGGAGCTCGTGCCTGGCGTCTTCACGCAAGTGAGCGTGCCGCGAAACATCGCGCAGGTGAGCATCGTCGTGAAGGCCAACGGCGCGGTGAAGTTCTGCCAGACGTACGACGCGTCCAACGGCGTCGTCCTCCTTCCGGAGACGCTCGGAGTCGTCTCCGGCGGATCGGCGTCGACCACTGTATCCGTCGAGGTCCGCGGATACGACCAGGCGGGGCAGAACAGCAACGACGCGCTCGGGTGCACGGGCTTGCCGGTGAATGCGCCCGCCGCGCAGGGAGGACCTGGCCCGCGCGTCATCCGGCGGTCCGTCCAGACGTACGTCGATCAGCACGTCCTCTTCTTGCCGATGCCGCTCAGCTACTCGTGCTTCGATACCGATTGCTCCACGCAGACCTGCAAGGGCGCGCAGTGCGTCGATCAGGCGACCGACGCGACGAAGCTCGTCGATTTCGACCCCGCGCTCGTCGATGGGACCCAGGACTGCTTCGACCCCAAGACGTGCTTCGCCGCGGGACTCCCAGCGGTGCTCATCGACCCGAGCACGTGCACCTATGGCTTTCCTTCGCTGGAGCCCGCCGGCAGCGGCTTGAACGTGCGCGTCCTCTACCAGGACGTCAGCTGGAAGCTCAACAGCGCGACCAGCGATTACGACCCCGAAATCCAGTCGACGGCCGAGCAGGAGATCCTCGACGCCGACGACACCGAGGGCTTCACGCGCCTGGCCAATCAGCAGTTCCAGCTCTCGAAGGGACTGTGCTCGCTCGTGCACGCCGCAACGAACCCGCCCCCGAGCCCGGCCCAGGGGGGGCCTGCCCTGTATCGAACGATCTCCGCCGTGTTCGCGTCGAACACATGCCCGCCCAAGACGCAGCTCCTGCCGATTTGCCGTGCCGATCGAAACACCGCAGCCCCAACGGCCGACGGCGGAACGACGACCGACGTCACGTGCGACGTGCCGGTGGAGCTCGTGCCGGCCCCGAGCGCCATCTACCTCGTGATGGATGACTCGTCCGAGATGAACGGCGCGTTCGGCGACACCGGGTCCGCGACGGCCATGAGCCTCTCCCTGGCGGCCCCGGTCTTCAAGCGCACGTTCGTCGGGTTCCAGTTTCTCAAGCACGACCCGGCGGACTGCACGTCGCCGATGCCGTCGTCGGCGAAACCGGATCTGGACTTCGGCCTCGCCAAGGTTCGGCAGCCGCTCATCGCGCAGAAGCTGCTTCAGTGGGCGCCGCCGACGGGGTCGCAGGACCTGTACGGCGAGGCCGCGATGCGCCCGGAGGGCGCCTACGCCCGCGTGAAGCAGTTCCAGCAGGGCCTGGGCATTCCGCTGGACATCGGGGCCGTCATGTTCTTCCTGAATCGGACGCCGGTCGGCCCGCTCGGCGGGGACGCGGGCGTCGGCGACGCAGGCGGTGACGGCGGGGTGGATCCGACGCTCGGGCTCGACTGCGTTCCCCCGCTCGCAGGCGGGACGGACGCGCTCTCGGCCATCGAGGCGGAAGTGAAGGCGGCTTCGAACGGCACTCCCGCCCTGCACACTTACTTCGTCGTACTGGACAATGTGCAGCACAACCATTCGCCCGTGACCTTCTTTCAGCAAGTCGGCAAGGACACCGGTGCGACGGTCCTGGACGCAACCTCCAGCGATCGCAACGCGGTCCTCGCGTCTTTCGCGCAGAGCGCGATCGAGCTCGGCACGTGCCTCTACGAGCTTCCCCGGGGGATCGACAGCAAAGCGAAGCTGACCTTCACGGATCCCACGGTTCCCGCCGACTATCCGGACATCCCGTTCAATACGGCGTGCAACGCCGGTTCGATGACGACGGTCGATGGATGGAACCTCGACAACGGGCGCATCCGCATCTGCGGCAAGTCCTGCGACGCGCTGCGCGGGACGGTGCTTCGGGTGACCGCCGCGTCGCTGCAGTCGCCGTCGCTCGACGGAGGCGCCGAAGCGGGCGCGGCCGACGCCGGAGTGGTGGTGCCGGAGATCCCGGTGAAGGCGACGATGCCCTGCGGGATGTAAGAACGGAGGGTTCGAGAGCTACGGCCCGAACTGCATCCCCAGATAAGGGAGGAGAAATGCCTGGGGGCCGGAGGCGAGGTGGTATCCGGGCGTGGGAATGGGCGTGAACTGATTCGTGCTGCGGTTCACCAGCACCTCGCCCGTGGCAGGCGGCACGGAAGTCGAGCTTCCAGCGGTGTCGGCCCACAACTGTAGCCCCAGCGCGAGCGAGAGCGTCGGCGACATCCGCCACTGAACGGCGCCCTCCACGCTCACCGCAGGAGAGATATAGCTCACGCTGCCCGGCACGTAGTGTTCGGTCCCCAGCGACGGGTCCGTGGCCGTCGCATCCCGCTTCATGAACAGCTGGCGGTACGAGACGCCAACGCCGCCTGCGACGGTGCCCCGGGCGAACGCGTTCTGGAAGGACGCGCGAGCGCGGACGGCAGCTCCCCCGCCGGCGCGCAGAAACGTGAACGCCTCGTCCCGTGGCGGAAGGCTCGCCGGAAGAGCCAGCGCCGCGCCGGTGAAATGGGCGGTCTCCTCGTGCTGGTCGTAGAGGCCGACTAGGAAGAGCTCGAATCCCACGGGATTCCACGTCCAGCCGAGGTAGCCGAAGGCGCCCACGCCGACGGGGGACGGAGTGTCGCACGACGAGGCACCGAGGGTACTGCAGCTCGTGTCGAGCTCGGTCCCGGCGCCGCCGACGCCAAATCCCCCCATGAGGCCGAAGCCGCCGTAGATCCCCTCGAACGCGCGCTCCGCGCCGCCGACGGAGCCGGTGGCGCCGCCGCCCGCGAGCGGCTTGAGCGTGACCGTCTCGGCCCACGTCTGCTGCTCCGCGAGGGACATCGTCTTCTCGAATCGCTCATAGCCGTCGCGCGCCACGACCACCGAGTGCGTCCCCGGCGGGACGTCTCCAGCGAAGGCCCCGTCACCACGAGCGGCGCCGTCCACGAAGATGGCGCCCTTGCCGTCGCTCGTTCGGACCTGCAGGTGGGCCTGGATCGGTGACGCGACGAGGTCGACGGCGGTGCGAGAGCCGGCGGTGACGTCGATCGACTGGGGCGCCGCCGCGGCGGTGGAGCTGCGCCCGGCGATCTGGTGGGTCCCCGGCGGCAGGTCCCCCTCCCAGGGCGTCGCGCCGACGTCGGTGCCGTCCACGATGACACGCAAAGGCTCTCCGCCGCCGGCAAGACGCACGACGATATGACCCTGCGTCGGAGACGAAGGAGGCGCCGGGCTGGTCGGCGGAGTGGGGACGCCAGGCGGGGCCGCATACGCAACGGGCGCCAGGGCCATGGCCAGCGTCAGGGATAGCGGCAGGGAGCGCACGGCGCGATTTGCCAAGATGAGCTTCGAACGAAGGTATGGGCGGTCCGCCGAGCCCGTCAACGAGAACCGTGACGCCCGATCACGGTGATTGGCGGCGGGCCACCCGGCGCTATCGGGCGGCTACCCGGCGCGACCCGGCGGCTGCCCGGCCAACGGCGCGGGACGCGGATCGACGTAGTCCACGAGCTCGCCGCGAAACGTACGAAGGGTCGTCGTCCCCCCGTGGCCGGCGCGGTCGCCCGACACGACGTAGTCTGGCCCGAGGGGCACTTTCCCCCGTCCCCCCGGGGTGTCGCAGACGAACTTCGGCAGCGCGATCCCGGAGAGGCGGCCCTGGAGCGCCTCCATGATCTCGATCCCGCGACCGAGAGGCGTGCGCAGGTGGCCGGTGCCACGAACCGGGTCTGCCTGGAGCAGATAGTACGGCCGCACGCGGACACGAACGAGACCGCGGAAGAGCGTTTCGAGCACATCCGGGCTGTCGTTGATCCCCGCGAGCAGCACGCTCTGGTTCATCACGGGAAACCCGGCGTCGGCGAGCTGCGTGCAGGCGGTGAGCGACTCCGCCGTAAGCTCCTTCGGATGGTTGAAGTGGGTCATCACCCATAGGGGGTGGTACGGGCGAAGGGCGGCGAGGAGGTCCGAGTCGATGCGCATCGGAAGCGTGACCGGGACGCGGGTTGCCAGGCGGATCGTCTCGACGCTCGGAACAGCCCGTACGGCGGCGACGAGCTTCGCGATTCGCGCGGTGGACATGGCGAGGGGATCTCCCCCGCTGACGATGACGTCGCGCACCTCCGGATGGCTACGCAACCACTCCAAGGCGTCTGCCAACGCGTCAAGCGGTGTCGGCCCATCTCCGCCGCCGACCATGCGGGAACGTGTACAGAACCGGCAGTAGACGGCGCACTGGTCGGTCGCGAGGAGGAGGACGCGATCCGGGTATCGCTGCACCAGGTGCGGGGCCACTTGGTGCGCGACTTCGCCGAGCGGGTCGGTCAGATCGCCGGGGGTCTCCTCGTCCTCGCGCGCATCGGGAACGCACTGCAGCCGGATGGGGCAAGCGGGGTCGTCGCGATCCACAAGGGCGAGATAGTACGGGGTAATGCGCAGCGGCAGCCCCTGGCTCTCCGCCCGCCGGGCGCCCGCCAGCTCGCGCTCGGTGAGGCGCAGGGCGCGAGCGAGCTCGTCGACGGAGGCGACGCAGTGGCGCAGCTGCCACTGCCAGTCCCCCCACCCGCCACCTTTTACGAGCGACGCCGCCTCGAGAAACTCGCCCATCGTCAATCAGGCATCTAGCACGCAGCAGCCGCGCGGGCCGGCGCCCCATGCGGAGGCGCCGGTCAGCGCGTGGGGGCCGCGTCGGGTAAGTCGACCTTCACTTGCCCGAGCGCGCTTTCGTCGATGTTTATGTGGAACTGCTGGCGGAGCTCGTCGAGCAGACGCTCCTCCTGGGCATGCGCCTTGTCCTGAGAGAGCTTCACCCGGATCGTTCGCTCGGCCTCCTGAAAGGAGCGCTCGTGCGCCGTCGTCATGCCCGCGAGCTTAATCACGTAGAATTGATTGCCGCTCCGCACGGCGTGCGCGAGAACGTCGCCCACCTTCGGAATCTGAAAGACGGCTGCGCGCACCTCGTCAGGGACCCGGGGATTGTCCCCTCGAGGATCGCCCGGCGGCGACACGAAGCCGAAATCGCCCGCGAGGTCCGCAGGGACGTTGGCCTTGGCCTGCCCGTCGACCGATTTCCCGCGCACGAGCTCGCCCCACTGCGTGGGCGTTGCCTTCAGGGCCGCGTCGAGGACGCTGCGGGCCGCCGCTTCGCTGTTCAACACGACGGCGGACACTCGCCGGCGCTCGGGGTCGCGGAAGTCTGCCTTGTGCGTCTCGAAGTAGACCCGCACTTCGTCCTCGGGCACCTCGTTCGGCCCGGGCACGTTCTCGCGCGCCTTCTTGAGCATGGCCTCGCGGAGGATCTCGCGAACCTCCTGCTGGGTCGTGGGATCGCGATCGTACCCGCGCGCCCGCGCCTCGTCGGCGAGGAGCATCACGTCGACCATCTCGGCCAAGAGCTCCTTGCGGCGCTCGGGAGACTGGTACCGCATGCGGTCGAACGAATCCATGTGCTCGAGCGCGGCCGCGAAGCTCCCGACGGTGATCGTTCGGTCGCCGACGCGCGCGATGACCTTTGCCGCTTGCTCGGGCGTGAGCTGTCCCGCCGCGGCGCCGGCGTCCGTATCCTCGACGTGCGCTCCCTGCTTCTTGCAGCTCGAGGCTACGAGAGCGAGGAGGACGGCCACCGCGAGCGCCGTTGCGCACGCCGGAACCCGGTGACGCATGCGCCCCGCTTACTACGAGAGGGCGCGGCGCGCCACCGCGTGATAGAGGGGGTGCTCGCGCAATGAGCAACGATAGCGCGCCTTCTCCGTTTGCCATTCGGCCGCGAGGGGCTCCCCTCGTCGCTACATGGATGCGATGGGCGGCAAGCGCCGTCCTGGTGGCCGCGGTCTTTGCCGCTTTGCTCCAAGGCAGCTTGGCGTTCGTGCACTCGTCGGCGTCGATGGCCTCGTACGGGGGGCCCCTGACGGCGGCCATCGTCGCGGCTGCGGTGCTCCTCTTCTGGGTTCTCCAGGCGGAGGAGTCGCGCCTCGCGCGCGAGCTTCGCACGGCGCGCACGGGCACGGCGGCGCTCCGGAGCATGGTCGCTGCTCGACGGCAGCAGCTTCCCTTCTTCGCACGCCTGTTCTCGACGAAGCTGGGCACCGCGGCCGTGCTCATCGCAGACGGAGAGCGCGCGGCGGCCCAGGAGCTGCTCGCCGCGAACTCGCCGTTCATGCAGGGCGGCCGTCTCGCCAGGCTGCGCGCTGTCGTCGAGGCGGACGCCGGCCGCGCCCTGGGGCGCGACGAGGCGCTGGCCCGGTCCATCGAGGTGCTCGAGTCGGCGGAGCCGACGGGCAATCGCGAGGCAGACCTTTATGCCTTGCACGTCCTCGTAAAGGCCGTGCTTGAGCGCGGCGATTCGGCGGCCGCGCTCGGGCTGATCGAGCGGCTGGAGCGCTCTGCAGACGAGGACGAGCGGCTCTACATCGTCTGGCTGCGTGCCTGGTTCGAACTTGGGGGGAGAGAGCTCTCGGACGGGGAAATCCGCCTCGCTGCCTTGCTGGCGCGGGCTCATGGCGCCGAGAAACTGGTGGAGAAGCTCGAAGAGCAGGCGTCTGCCATTGCGCGCCCCGTGGGACAAGAGTAAGCGTGGGCGGCAATGCGCCCTGCCGACGAGCGCGATGACGACACAGTCGTCCCCCCGCCCCTGCACCCCGGGCTGAAGTACCGCCGCATCGTTCTCAAGCTGAGCGGCGAAGCCCTCTGCGGCCGAGACGGCGGTTTCGGGATCGACGGGAACGTCATCCGCGCAACCGCGACCGAGCTCGCTGAGGTGCACTCCCTCGGTGTCCAGATCGGCATCGTGGTCGGCGGCGGGAACATCTTCCGCGGCCTAAAGGGGGCCAGCACCGGCATGGACCGGGCGCAGGGCGACTACATGGGGATGCTCGCGACGGTCATCAACGCCCTGGCGATGCAGGATGCCCTCGAAAAGGCGGGCGTCCCCACCCGCGTGATGACGGCCATCGAAATACGCCAGGTCGCCGAGCCGTACATTCGGCGCCGGGCCATTCGCCACCTCGAGAAGGGCCGGATGGTCATCTTCGCTGCCGGAACTGGCAATCCCTACTTTTCGACGGATACGGCGGCGGCGCTGCGCTCGATGGAGATTCACGCCGACTGCCTGTGCAAAGCGACGAAGGTCGAGGGCATCTACCAGCGCGACCCCGTTCACTTCCCGGACGCTCAGATGTACGCGCGCATGACGTTCGACCGCTTCCTCGCGGAGCGCATCGGCGTGATGGACTCGACCGCGGTGACTCTCTGCCGGGATAACGAGATGCCGATCCGCGTGTTCAAGATGGCGAGCCGCGGGAACATCAAGCGCGTCGTCCTCGGCGAGACAATCGGCACGATCGTAGAAGGATAACCCGGTTCACGGCGCTTTGGGGGCGGGCGCTTGTCCCGAGAACACGTGGCGCGCCGGGCCGCGCAGCGTGACGCGTCCGGCATCTTCGATAGTCACCTGCAGCGCTCCCCCCGGGAGCCGCACGGTCACCGGTGTGCCGCGCAGCGCCAGCCCTTTGTCGCAGGCAACCGCGACCGTCGCGCACGCACCGGTGCCGCATGCGAGCGTGAGTCCGACGCCGCGCTCCCAGACGACGAGGTCGATGCCGTCCGCCCCTGGACGTGCGAATTCGACGTTCGTACCGCGAGGAAACTCCGGATGCGTCGCGATGCGTGGACCCAGTTGCTCGAGCTCCGCACGCGAGAATTCGCCGAGGAGCACCGCGTGCGGGTTCCCCGCGTCCGCGAGGGCGGCGACGATGTTTCGCCCATCGACCACGACCGGGCGATCGCCGAGCAGGCGCACCGCGCCCATGTCGACCGTCACAGTCGTATCGTCTCCACGGGTCTCGAGCCGGCACGCGCGCTCGCCCGCGTCCGTCTCGACTCGGAGCGCGAGCTCGCTCGCACGAGCGGTGCCGCCTCTCCGAGCCAGGTGCAAGGCCACGCAGCGCAGGCCGTTCCCGCACATCTCCGGGACTGACCCGTCCGCGTTGACGACGCGCATCCGACCGGCGCACACCGGCGAGCGCGCCGGCAGAACGAGGAGGACGCCATCGGCGCCGATGCCGAAGCGCCGGTCGCAGAGTGCCGACACGGCAGCCGGCGAAAGCGCGTCCTCGTCCGCCGCGTCGACGACGATGAAATCGTTGCCGAGCCCTTCGTACTTCTCGAAGCGCAGGCTACCGGCCGCCATGACCGCTCGAAGCGTAGCACCCGGACGCGCCCTCGCCGTCAGCCCATCGCCCGCTCCAGCCGGACGCGCACTTCGGCCTCGGGCAGGCCACGAACCTCGACGAGCTTGGCGCGCGAGGAGGCGCCCCCGACGAGCGCCATCTCGCGCTTGGCGACTCCGAGTGCTGCCGCCAGCGTCGCCACGAGCTCCTCGTTCGCCGCGCCGTCCACCGGAGGCGCCGCGAGCTGAACCGCGAGGGCGCCCAGTCGGACGCCGACGATCTTGCTCGTCCGGGCCCGCGGCTTGGCATGGACCTCGAAGCGCACCGCGCCATCGCGCGTCGTGACGAGGTTGACCGCTTCCGTCCTCATGGTCCACGCGCTAGTACTCTGCCCGATGTCGCGTCTGCGCTGGATGACCGCAGGAGAATCGCACGGCCCGCGCCTTACCACCATCGTCGAGGGAGTACCGGCGGGGCTGCGCCTGCTCGCCGAAGACGTCGACGTGGACCTCGCGCGACGCCAGCGTGGATACGGGCGCGGCGGCCGCATGAAGATCGAGACGGACCGCGTCGAGTTCGTCGGGGGCGTGCGGGGCGGCGAGACCCTCGGATCGCCGATCGCCATGTCGATCGCGAACCGCGATCACGCCAACTGGCTCGACCGAATGTCGCCGGCGCCGATGCCCGTGACGCCCGAGATGTTGACGCGACCGCGGCCGGGCCACGCCGACCTCGCCGGCGGGCTGAAGCACGATCGCCATGACCTGCGCGACGTCCTCGAGCGGGCGAGCGCGAGAGAGACGGCGTCGCGAACCGCGGTCGGCGCGGTGTGCCGCAAGCTTCTCGGGGCGGTCGGCATCGACGTATTCGCCCACGTCGTGGCGATCGGACCGGTGGAAGTCGGCGCGCTGGACTTGCCACCGCACGAGGTGCGTGCCCTATCCCGCGCGAGCGATCTCGCGTGCGCAGACGCCGGGGCCGAGACCCGCATGAAGGAGGCGATCCATCAGGCGTCGCACGCGGGAGACACGCTGGGAGGCGTTTTCGAAGTGGTCGCGACCGGGGCGATGCCCGGCCTCGGCAGCCACGTGCAGTGGGACCGCAAGCTCGACGGGCGCCTCGCGCAAGCGATGATGAGCATTCAAGCGATCAAGGGCGTCGAGATCGGGCTCGGCTTCGGCTGCGCGCGAGTCCGCGGCTCGGAGGTGCACGACCCCATTCACTACGACGCCGCCGCGCGCAAGTTCACGCGGCCGACGAACCGGGCCGGCGGCCTCGAAGGCGGCATGACGAACGGAATGCCGGTCGTCTGTCGCGTGGCGATGAAGCCCATAGCGACGCTCAAGCGAGCCCTCGCGAGCGTCGATGTTCAGTCGAAGATCGCGTACGAAGCCGCGTTCGAGAGGAGCGACATCTGCGCCGTCGCCGCGGCGAGCGTGGTCGGCGAGGCCATGGCGTGCATCGTCCTCGCCGACGCGGTCCTCGAGAAGTTCGGCGGTGACTCGATCCGCGAGCTGTCGCGCAACGTCGCGGGATTCGCCGCGCAGGTCGCGGAGTACTGAGCGATGCGCACGATCGATTCGAAGGGAGAGAGTGCCGGCGTGCTATCTGCACCCCGGCCGATCGTTCTGAGCGGCTTCATGGCCACGGGCAAGAGCACGGTGGGGCCGGCTCTCGCAGCCCGGCTGGGCGTGCCCTTCGTGGATACGGACGCCGAGATCGAGCGGACAGCGGGAAAGTCGATACCGGCGCTGTGGCGGGACGAGGGCGAGGCCCGCTTCCGCGCGCGGGAGAGCGAAGTGATCGAGCGCCTCCTGTCCGATGGAGTCACGCGCGTGCTGGGGTTTGGCGGCGGGGCGGTGACCACGCAGCGCACTCGCCACATGGCCGCGGAGCGCGCGCTCGTCGTGACCCTGACGGCGTCTCCCGAGACGGTCGTCGCGCGAGTGGGCGACGTTGCGGCGCGGCCGAAGCTGGCGGCGGGCGGCGACCCGATCGCGCGCGCAAGGGCTCTCTTGGAGCAGCGCGCGGAATGCTACGCGGAGTGCCACCTCGCGCTTTCGACCGAGGCCCTCGACGTCGACATGGTCGTCGACGCCGTCGCCGCCCTGTCCGCGCGAGACCCGCTGCTCGTGCCGCTCGGATCGCGCAGCTACTGCATCGACATCTGCCACGGCGAGCCCCTCCGGCTTACGGACGCAATCGCGCGCTGCGCTCCGTCGTCGGTGGTGCTCGTCAGCGATTCGAACGTCCACCGAGCGCGGGGCGCGTTCTTCGAGCATGCGCTGAGGGCGCTGGCGGTTCCCGTCGTCCACGTCACGCTGCCGCCCGGCGAGAGCCACAAGTCGCTCGCCACCGTGTCGACCATCTGGGACGCGGCGCTCGGGGCCGGTGTCGACCGCGACGCACTGGTGCTCGCGGCCGGTGGTGGCGTCGTCGGCGACCTGGCCGGGTTTGCAGCGGCTTGCCTCCTGCGCGGTGTCCGGTTCGTGCAAGCTCCGACGACGCTTTTGGCCATGGTGGACGCGTCGGTCGGTGGGAAAACGGCCTTCGATCATCCGGCGGGCAAGAATCTGATCGGCGCGTTCCACCAGCCCAGCGGCGTCGTCGCGGACCTCGGGCACCTGAGCACGCTCCCCGCGCGCGAGCGAGCGGCCGGGCTGGCCGAGGTCGTGAAGATCGCGCTGGCTACCGATGGCGCGCTCTTCGAGCGGCTCGAGCACGACGCCCATGCGCTCGCCCGTGGAGATGTGGATGCGCTGCTGCCGGTCGTCCGGCAGGCGGTCGCCGCGAAGATTCGCATCGTCCGCGACGACGAGCGCGAGGCGGGCGCGCGCGCCCTTTTGAACCTCGGTCACACGGTGGGGCACGCCCTGGAGGCGCACGGCGGGTACACCGCTTTGCTCCACGGAGAGGCGGTGGGGCTCGGTATGGTGGCCGAGCTGCGTGCCTGCGCGGCGCTCGGGTGGACGCCTTCTTCGTTGGTCGATCGGACGGCCGCGCTGCTCTCGGTGCTGGGCCTTCCCGCGCGACCCGGCGCGAGCGAGCTCGCGGCGGCGTGGCCGTACGTCGCGAGCGACAAGAAG